>CETS01016621.1_pt1 | contig 110242 bp, 110 predicted proteins | sample 356391 | NCBI WGS metagenome assembly CETS01 (sample SAMEA2622673, study PRJEB7988) | marine metagenome | isolation source: saline water (ENVO:00002010), including
AAAACTAAAAATAATGAATCGCATCACCCATAAATTACGAGAAAACAAAAAGTTACTTTCTATCTATTTCACCGCTGGCTACCCTCAAATCGACGATACCAAAACCATTCTTGAGCAATTAGAAAAATCGGGGGTAGATGTAGTAGAAATTGGTTTACCCTTTAGCGATCCGCTTGCCGATGGCCCAACCATACAAGCAAGTTCTACCCAAGCTTTAAAAAATGGAATGACTAGCGAAAAACTTTTTGAGCAATTGAAAGACATTCGAAAATCGGTTTCCATTCCCTTGATTATCATGGGATATTTTAATCCGATGCTTCAATATGGAATTGAGAAGTTCTGCCAAAAATGTGAGGAAATAGGCATTGACGGACTCATCATTCCTGATCTTCCCTTAGAAGTTTATACCGAAGAATATCAAGAAATTTTTCAGCAATATGGTTTACAAAATATATTTTTAATTACGCCACAAACCACTGAAGAGCGAATTCAACAAATTGATCAAGTTTCCGAAGGCTTTATCTATATGGTAAGTTCAGCAAGTATTACGGGAAGTACAAATAGTTTTGGTGAAGCACAACAAGCTTATTTTGAAAGAATCGACCAAATGCAACTTCAACATCCACAAATTGTTGGTTTTGGAATCAGCAATGCTGAAACTTTTCAGAAAGCAACAAAATTTGCCAAAGGAGCGATCATTGGTTCAGCATTTATCAAACACTTAACTGAAAACGGAACCCAGCATATTGATGGTTTTATCAAGCAGATTAGAATGTAAAATTAATCTTTTTGATTATCTGTGATTTATAATAATGGGTGTTTTCGTCATTCTACATTGAAAAACAAAAATAGTAAGGATGAGACCCTGAATCAAGCCCGCCTACCGGACGGGCAGGTTCAGGGTAACGGTTTCTTATTATGATTCTACGGGTATTCAATCAATCTTTTAATAAACTAGAAATTTTTAAAAGCGTTTTCCAATTTCGAGCGGTGGCTTTGGTGCTTAGTTTTTTTTCGATAAGCGTGGTAGAGAGTTTTGAATTACGAACACCCTCGATATAATTTACAAAAAGATGCTTCCCTTGTATTTTAAATTCTTCCGATGCAAATTCTAATTCTTTAAAGTCTTTCACTAAATCTTCTTCCGGCTTTTCTTTTAAGAAAATTAGATGCAATTGCTTAAAATCTTCTACATCAGGAAACGGATTTTGAGTGATCGCTGCTTCAATTTCTTTCGAAGTTCTAACAATTACCGGAATTTCGTAACTATATTCTTCTAGTAAATGTTGTGCCAGTTTCTCTTCAAGAACCGCACTATTTTTCTCTTCCGCAGTAAAAAATAAATTTCCGCTTTGTATGTAAGTAGCAACCTCTTTGAAACCTATTTTCAAGACCGATTCACGTAAATCTGCCATTTTTAATTTTCGCTTTCCACCTACATTTATCCCTCGTAATAAGGCTACATATTGCTGACTCATTTTTGAATTTAGATTAAAAAATTTATGTAAATCTAATAAGTACGTAAAATTATTGTTTTTTTTGGCAAGTTGTTTGTTATTGAATTTATAACTTAAAACTTATCATTATGAAAAACGCATTACTCTTCACTTTATCATTTTTCTTTACAATACTCTGTTTTGCAAAAAAAATTACTGGAACAGTAACCGATGAACAAGGTATGCCAATACCAAGTGCAAATGTTCATTTAAAAAACTCAACGGTAAGTACCTATACAGATTTTGACGGAAATTACGAGATTGAAGCCGAAAAAGGAGATATACTTGTATATACTGCTATAGGTTTTGAAAAATTAGAAAAAAAGATTAAAAACAAAGCGGTAATCAACATTACTTTAATCGTTAATAAATCTCAATTAGATGAAGTTGTTATTACTGGTTTCGACAAGAAAATACTTTCTGGTAGAACGCAAGGAATAAAAGTAGAAAATTCAATGCCCAGTTCTAATTCTCAGTTATTATTCCGTGGAGCTAATTCAACTATTCCAGCAAATCCGCAACCAGTCCAAAACCGAGAATCTTATAAAGAAATTGAAGAAAACACCTTTAAAATGGTGAATGCTTCACCGCTTTCTACCTTTTCGATAGATGTGGATAAAGCGAGTTATAGCAATGTGCGTAGAATGATTAACAACGGACAAGAAATTCCAAAGGATGCCGTGAAAATCGAAGAGTTTATTAATTATTTCGATTATGATTATCCGCAACCTACCGGTAAAGATCCGTTTTCAATTAACACCGAAGTCGCGAAATCTCCGTGGAATAAAGATACCCAACTGGTAAAGATTGGCTTGCAAGGAAAAGAAGTTCCATTAGGTGACATTCCTCCATCTAACTTAGTATTTCTAATTGATGTTTCCGGTTCGATGAATTCTCCTAACAAACTTCCGCTTTTAAAATCGGCTTTCAAAGTATTGGTCAATCAATTACGTGACGAAGATAAAATTAGCATCGTTACCTATGCCGGAGCTGCAGGACTGGCGCTAGAACCTACTTCAGATAAAAATAAAATCATAGAAGCTCTTGACAAACTTAATGCAGGAGGTTCAACGGCGGGCGGTCAAGGAATACAATTGGCTTATAAAATTGCAGAAGAAAACTTCATTAAAAACGGAAATAACCGAGTGATTCTAGCCACTGATGGCGATTTTAATGTTGGTGCCAGCAGTGATCAAGCCATGGAAGATTTAATTCTTGAAAAAAGAAAAAGTGGCGTTTTCCTTACTTGCTTAGGTTTTGGTACCGGAAATTACCAAGATTCCAAAATGGAAACGCTAGCTGATAAAGGTAATGGAAATCACGCGTACATCGACACCATGCAAGAAGCCCAACGCGTTCTAGGTACCGAGTTTGGCGGCACTTTATATACGATTGCTAAAGATGTAAAAATTCAGGTAGAATTTAACCCGGCTAAAGTACAGGCTTACCGCTTGATTGGTTATGAAAATCGCTTACTTAACGCAGAAGATTTTAATGATGATAAAAAAGATGCCGGTGAATTAGGAAGCGGCCATACGGTAACGGCACTTTATGAAATTATTCCTGTTGGTGTAAAAAGTGAATGGTTAAAAGATGTGGATGATTTAAAGTATTCTGATAAAAAAATAAAAGGGAATGCTGATGAATTATTAACGGTAAAATTTAGATACAAAAAACCAGATGGCGATAAAAGTAAACTCATCACTAAAGTTGTGAAAGATGAAAACACTCCACTTGAAAAAGCTTCAGCAGATTTTAAATTTAGTGCGGCACTTGCGATGTTCGGGATGCATTTAAGAGCATCTGAATACGCTAAGAATATTTCCAAAGAAAAAATCGTTCAATTGGCAGAAGCCGGAAAAGGAAAAGACAAAGAAGGTTATCGGGCAGAATTTGTTCGGCTTGTTAATTCTTCTATTTAATGCAAAACAGCAAAAAAGTAAAGCCTTGTTAAAGACAGGGCTTTATTTTTATACCTCCAGAAAGCATTAAATTTTACTTAAAACTTATATTTCTATTAAAAAAATCAATAATTTACATGGGTTAAAAATGTAAATATCAAAGATCAAGAAATATATAAGCTAGCATTAGAAAAACACCAATTGTATTTTGGTAGCTTTTATTTTTATAAAAATTATATTATTGGTGAAATTAAGGAGGGTGTTTTCTATGACTGGAAAAAAGCTAATAGATTAATAAAGTTAGCCCTCAATTTTTATGGTAGTGGCAAGAAACCTCATTATATTTCCAATAGAAAAAACAGTTACTTCGTAAATCCAGCAGATTGGATTAAATTTTATAAATCTGAGCATCGTATAAGTTCATACCTCATTGTTCACCGTAGCAAATCTTCCATGTTCAATATCAAGTTTGAGAAAATGTTCTTTAAAGATAAAATACTTCATTTTGACAGTCTCCATGAAGCTGTAAATTGGGTAAATTCGACAAAGAAATAAAAAGCCTCAAAACTACGTAAAATGACTTAAAAATAAGTCAGGTGTAGTGGATCATGAATCTCTCCAAAAAATTAATTTTCAACTTCCTTCCCTATACAACTCACTAGCTGTTCCACATACATTAATCTACGGTTGGTCTAGCTATACTATTAATTGCGCAAAAGACAAATCAATTCCTACAAAACTACTACGGTAGGATTTTACTGAAATTTAAAAAAATTCAATAAAAACAAATTAAACAAACGTTTAATTTAAACAAATGTTTAATTTCGCATCTCATATGGGAATAAACGAAAAGCAATTAAAAATTCTACAGGTTACTGAACGCCTTTTTTCAGAACATGGCTTTGATGGCACTTCTGTTAGGACAATTGCAAAACAAGCGCAAGTAAATATTGCGATGATCTCTTATTACTTTGGTTCTAAAGAAAAATTATTAGAATCTCTTTTATATTATCGTTCACAAGGTTTTAAAGCTCAACTAAAAGAGGTACTGGCAAAAGATATTTCTTATCTACAAAAAATAGATGAGATGGTAGCGGTGATGATAGAACGTGTACACAAAAACCGTCGCATATACAAAATCTTACATTTTGAAAGCACCACCAATACTAGAAGATCGATTATCAATGATCATTTAATAAGAAAGAAGGAGACCTATAAAATTATTGAAAGCTTTATTAATGATGGACAAAAAGTAGGTGTTTTTAGTAAAGATGTAAATATTAAGCTTATTTCTTCCACCATTTTAGGCACCTATTTTAACTTTTATTACAATCACAACTATTTTAAAATCATTCACGGTTGGGATCCCGATACTTCTATAGATCATTTTGTAAAAAATGAACTTACTCAACACATACAAATTACTATTAAAGCCCTTTTAACCTATGAGAATTAAATATTTATTAATTCTTTTTCTACTTGTAACCGCTTGGAGTTCACTTAAAGCACAGGAAATGCAAAAACTCTCCATAGAAAAAGCTGTAGAAATAGCATTAAACAATAGTGATGAAGCAAAACTGGCAGACACAAAAGTTCGAACAGCAGAAAATCAACTTCAATCTACTAAAAACCTTCAATACCCAGATTTGAGTATCTCTGGCCAGTATCAACATTTATTTAAGCCGGATGTAGATGTAAAATTATTTTCCAATCAAAATCCCGATGCAGCTGAAGGCCAAGCTACCGCCTCTCCAAATGTCAACCAACTTCTTTTAGGACAAGCCAGTTTAAGTGTTCCCGTTTTTTCTGGTTTTAAGATTCAAAATACCATTGAAGCCAATGAAAATAATTTTAAGGCTGTTAGTTTTGATGCGAAAGAAAGCAAAGAGCAAATTGCACTAACAACCATTCAAAACTACATTAACCTCTATAAAGCACAACAAACTGTTGAACTCTTTAAGGAGAACCTGAAAAGCTCACAGCAACGGGTAAAAGATTTTTCGGCAATGGAAGAAAACGGGTTACTGGCCAGAAACGATTTATTAAAGGCAAAACTTCAAGAAGCTAATGTTCGGTTGAGTTTGGAAGAAGCTCAAAAACAAGTAAAAATCTTAAACTATAGATTAGCTATTTTTCTAAAACAACCCCGAAACACTCAATTTCAAATACAAGAAAATTTCGGTTTACCCCCAAAAGAAATTGCCATTAACGATGGTGATGCCAGGCCAGAACTAGAAGCTTTGCGCTATCGTCAACAAGCTTCTGAAAATGGAATAAAAGTAGCTAAAAGTAACTATTACCCATCGGTTTCCCTTTTAGGAGGTTATATCGCTGCAGATATTAAAAACGCCATTACAGTTACCAATGCTATGAATATAGGTATGGGACTATCTTACGACCTATCCAATATTTTTAAAAACAAAAGTGAAGTTAGAAAAGCAAAAAGTAAAGCTGAAGAAGTAGAATACAATTTAAAAATCTTAGATGACCAAATAAACGTTGAAATAGAAAATGCTCGACAAGAATATGAACTCGCCCAAAGAAAGCTTGATGTATTTGCAGAATCTGAAGAACAAGCTATTGAAAATTACCGAATAGTAAAAGATAAATATGATAATGGCCTGGTAGACACCAACGATTTGCTGGAAGCAGATTTACAAAAATTACAATCTAAAATTAATTTGGCCTATGCCAAAGCCAATATCACCTTGATGAAATATCAATTATATAAAGCTGAAGGTACTTTAACAAACCAGTTCAAATAAAAATGGAATCAAATAAAATGGAACAAAAGAAAAAAACCAATAAAAAATTTATTGTTATAATTTCTGTATTGGTAATAATTGGATTGGCCTACGGTAGCTATAAGTTTATTCATTCTTTATCTCATGAAGATACAGATGATGCTCAGATTGCTACCAATATGAGCCCTATTATTCCACGTGTAGGCGGCTATATAGAAAAAGTATATGTAACCGATAATGAAAAAGTTAAAAAAGGGGATACCCTTTTCACCATCGATAATCGCGACTATTTAGTAAAACTACAACAAGCCAAGGCGAGCCTAACTGCTGCTAAAAGTCAATTAGCAGTTACAGAGGCCGGTATTGGTTCTTCCCGTGCAAATGTACAAACCTCTGTTGCTGAAGTAAGTTCTGCCAAGGGAAATATAGAAACTGCAAAAATTAAATTATGGAGGGCTACCCAAGATTTTGAACGTTATAAAAATCTCTATGAAAATCATTCGATCACCGCTCAACAATTTGAACAAGCTGAAGCTACTAAAAAGGAAGCAGAAGAAGAATTAAAAATTCTCCAGCAACAAAAAAACGCTACCACAAGTCAGCAAAATGCTGCACAATCGCAAACCGAAGTTACCGAAAAACAAGTTTCAGTTGCAGAGGCCAATGTAGAAAGTGCGAAAGCTGTTTTGGAAGCTGCTCAATTAAATTTAGGATATACCGTAGTTATTGCACAAATCGATGGACAGCTTTCTGAGGTAGATCTAGAAAGAGGCCAATTTGTTCAACCGGGACAATCGCTATTTTATTTAGTTAACATAACTAAAAAATGGGTAATAGCCAACTTTAAAGAAACACAGCTTACAAAAATGAAAGTAGGACAAAAAGTTAGCATTGAAGTAGATGCTTATCCTGATATGGAGCTTGAAGGGGAAATTTCTGCATTCTCTCCCGCCACCGGTGCCCGCTTTTCATTATTGCCACCCGATAATGCGACCGGCAATTTTGTGAAAACTGTACAACGTATACCGGTAAAAATAAATTTCACTAAAAACAACAATCCAGAAGATCTCCAAAAATTACTTTCAGGTATGAATGTTCTTGTTGATGTACATTTAAAATAAATTATGGCCCAAGCTCAAGCAAATATACAAGATGATGATAGCTTAGTTGAATATGGCTTTAGAAGGGTAATTATTACCATTACTGCCATACTTTGCGCACTACTTGAAATTATTGATACCACTATTGTCAATGTAGCACTTAATGATATGCGCGGAAGCCTTGGGGCTACCCTTACAGACGTTGCTTGGGTAATCACTGCTTATGCTATTGCCAATGTAATTGTTATCCCGATGACAAGCTGGCTCTCTAAACAGTTTGGACGCAGAAATTATTTCGCAGCTTCAATTATCCTTTTTACGGTTTCTTCATTTTTATGCGGAAATGCTACTAATATATGGGAATTGGTAACCTTTAGATTTATTCAAGGGATGGGCGGTGGAGCCCTGCTAGTAACAGCTCAAACTATTATTACTGAAGTCTACCCCATTAAAAAACGCGGAATGGCTCAAGCCATTTACGGAATGGGCGTTATTGTAGGACCAACTTTAGGGCCACCATTAGGCGGATATTTAGTAGATAATTTTTCTTGGCCTTATATTTTTTACATTAACATTCCCATTGGAATCGTAGCTACCTTTTTAACCATTTTTTTTGTAAAAAGTCCCAAGTATGGTGAGAAACTTAAAGTAAACCAAGTAGATTGGTGGGGTATTATTTTATTAGCTTCATTCGTTGGTTCTTTACAATTTGTGTTAGAACACGGCCAACAAGATGATTGGTTTGAAGATTCAATGATTGTGAGCTTATCTCTAGTATCTATATTAGGTTTAATTCTTTTTATATGGCGTGAACTCGTGTATGAGAACCCCATAGTAAATTTACGGGTTTTAAAAGATGGCAACTTACGCATTGGTACCATTCTTACCTTTATTTTAGGATTCGGTCTTTTTGGTTCTACTTTTATTATTCCTATCTACACCCAATCCATCTTAGGATGGACCGCGACCGATGCCGGATTGTTGTTAATCCCAAGTTCTATCACCACTGGATTAATGATGCCCATTATAGGTAAATTACTTGAACGTGGAGTTTCTCAAAAATACTTAGCTGCCGGAGGGTTTATTATATTTTTCGTTTACAGTTATTGGATGTATGTATTAATGACTCCCGATACCGGTTCAGAACATTTTTTCTGGCCACTAGTAGTAAGAGGTGTTGGGCTAGGTTTATTGTTTGTTCCTATTACAACATTATCACTCTCTACATTAAGAGGAAAAAATATTGGAGAAGGTGCCGCCTTTACCGGAATGATGAGACAACTAGGAGGTTCCTTTGGTATTGCTATTATCACTACCATGGTTTCGCGTTGGACACAACAAAACCGAATAGATTTAATTCCTAACATAAATCCTAATAAATTTCAAGTTCAACAACGCATTAATGCTTTTCAGCAAATGTTTATTTCCAAAGGGTTTAGTATCAACGAATCTTTAAATAAAACCTATCAAACTATGGAAGGAATCATTATGAAACAAAGCACGATAATTGCTTATATGGATGTATTTTTATATCTAGGTATATTATTTCTAGTATGTGTACCTTTTGTATTGTTCATTAAAAAAGGAAGCAATAAAACAGATCATGCCTCAGCTCATTAAATAAAAATCAAGAGCATTTATTCATGATTGTTTAATTTCTTATTAAAATTTATACGATTGCCTAAATGGTATTCTTTCATCCGAAAATTATAGATTCCTATCATGTTCTTGATAGCATACATTGAATTAATTCTATAAAAGAATAAGAATTTTAAACAACTTTAAAGTTCACTTAACAAGATTTTACAATCCTTTTAATAAACCTAACTATAATTTATACCTACCTTTAAGGAAAATAAAAAATTGTATTATGGGACATATTGAAGATAATCGCAGAAAAAGAAAACATGATGACACTGAAAGTCCATTAGGAAATATAGGTGATCGCAAAAAAAACACCAATAAAGTAGATTTTGATGAACCTACCATCAGAAAACAAAAAAATAAAGAGTAATGGGTATATATAAAAACATACCATAAAATATAAAGCTGTCTTCATCGACAGCTTTTTTAGAATAAAACTATTTTTTGTTTAATCTTATTTATTAAAAATTAAACAAACTATGCCTTAAACTTACCCCAAATGAATTATTACAATAGAGAAGATATTGAAAACTTGGAAAAGCAATTTAGAATTAATTTGGTAAATAGCTTAAGTGGCTACAAATCTGCCAACCTAATTGCTACAAAATCTAAAGATGAAATTACCAATGTCGCTATTTATAGTTCTGTAATTCACCTAGGTAGCAATCCACCTTTACTCGGCTTTATTTTACGCCCCACTTCTGTGGAGAGAAACACGTATGATAATTTAGTTTCTACCGGAGAATTTACAGTAAACCACATCCACAAAGGAATTATTAAAGATGCTCACCATACTTCAGCTAAATATGATGGAAAGATTTCAGAATTCGATAAAACTGATTTAACCGAAGAATATCACAAAGGCTTTTACCCACCTTTTGTAAAAGAGGCAAAAATAAAAATTGGTTGCAAGCTGGTTAATTATTATTACTTGAAAGAAAACCAATGCCGAATGATTATTGGGGAAATAGAACATTTACTTTTTGAAGACGGTATTGAAGAAAAAGATGGCTGGCTTAACCTTGAAAAAGCAGAAACTATAGCCATAAATGGATTAGATGGTTATACAGAAACACACCTCATCGACCGGTTTGATCATGCTAAGCCCAACAAGGAAGTGAATTCTATTTTAGATGAAGAAAAGTGAACTTCCCACTAAAATTTGTCCGGTTTGTCAACGACCCTTTTCGTGGCGTAAAAAATGGGAAAAGGATTGGGAACACGTAAAATATTGCAGTAAAAAATGCGCGAAAAACAAACATACAATGTAATCTGGTTCAGAAACGACTTACGGGTTTTTGATAATTATTCCATTCAAAAGGCATGTCAAGAATCCCGACCAATTTTAGCAGTTTACTGTTTTGATCCTCGGCATTTTGAGGAGACTACATTTGGTTTTAAAAAAACTGAAAAATTTAGGGCTAAATTTCTGTTGGAAAGTGTACAAAATTTACAAAAAAATTTAAAAGAAAAACTCCATATTAGCCTATTGGTTTTTAATGATTATCCCGAGAAAATAATTCCAAATCTTGCGGAAAAATATCATTTTCAAAAAATTTTTCTGCAAAAAGAATGGACACAAGAAGAAGCCGAAGTTCAGCAAAATCTAAAATACCATCTTCCCGAAGTTGATTTTATTGAAACCTACGATCAATTTTTATTTCATCCGGAAGATATTCCTTACGAATCGTTTCAAAATATCCCGGAAATTTACACCCAATTCAGAAAAAAAACAGAATACCACGTTAATGTAAAACCCCCGGCTAATTTACCTCAACCTCAACCTGAAGAATACCTTGTAAAACATACAACGCAAGTTCCTCCATTAAAAGATTTAGAGTTAAGTGAAGTTGAAATAGATTCGAGATCTGCATTTCCTTTTCGTGGAGGCGAAGATGAAGCCGATAAACGTATACAGCATTATTTTTGGGACACATGTCAACTTCAGCATTATAAAGAAACACGTAACGGACTTCTAGGCGCAGATTACAGTTCTAAACTTTCAGCTTGGTTAGCCAATGGAAGTATTTCCGCAAGAAAAATTTATTGGGAAATCAAAAAATTTGAAAAGCAAATTGTAAAAAACGATAGCACCTATTGGCTCATTTTTGAATTGATTTGGCGGGATTACTTCAAATACATTTCCTTAAAACACGGCAATAAACTATTTCAGCTTAACGGAATTTCAACTAAAAATTTAGACTGGAACCACGATACAGAAACGCTTGCAAAATGGGTAAATGGTGAGACTCAAGAACCCTTTGTGAATGCAAATATGAAGGAAATTGATGCCACCGGATTTATGAGCAATCGTGGTCGACAAAATGTAAATAGTTTTTGGGCAAAAGAATTAAAACAAGATTGGCGAGTGGGCGCTGCCTATTTTGAAAGTATGCTCATCGATTATGATGTGCACAGCAATTGGGGCAATTGGATGTATAATAGTGGCGTAGGCAACGACCCTAGAGATCGGAAGTTTAATATAAAATCACAAGCAAAACGTTACGACCCCAATCAGAAATACCAACAAACTTGGTTATCTGGTCAAAAAGAATTGTTCTAAAACTCAACTTCAATCCTTTTTTGATTTAATATGAAAAAACTTCGATTTCTACTTGGCGACCAGCTCCATCACAAACATTCTTGGTTTTCTTCACCAGACAAAGACACGCTCTATTTTATGGCAGAGATGCGTCAGGAAACCGATTATACCGTACATCATATTCAAAAAGTTGTCGCGTTTTTCGCTGCTATGCGAAACTTCTATCAGCATTTAAAAGACAAAGGTCATCAAGTAATTTATTATGAAATTGATGCCAAGGAAAACAAACAGGATTTAATTGAAAACCTCCAGCAGCTTATCGATAAGTATGAAATTGAAAAATTTGAATATCAACTTCCCGATGAGTACCGTTTAAATGAACAACTCAAAGATTTCTGCTCGAATCTAGAAATTGATTCTGAAGCTTTCGACACCGAACATTTTTATACTTCTCGCACAGATTTAGCTGAATTTTACAAAGGCAAAAAAGAAATGACGATGGAATATTTTTACCGCGATATGCGTAAGAAACATTCTATTCTCATGCAAAATGAAAAAAATCCGGAAGGCGGTCAATGGAATTTCGATAAAAGCAACCGTAAAAAATGGAAAGGTCAACCTGAAATTCCGCACGAAAGAGGCTTTAGAAAAGATGTTTCTAACATTGTAAAACAAATTGAACAGCAGGAAATCAAAACCATGGGAAGTATCCAGGAGAAAAACTTTAACTGGCCAACTTCTCGCCCCGATTGCTTAAAAGTATTGAACTATTTCTGCGAAAATTTATTAGTTCATTTTGGAGATTATCAAGACGCCATGCATACAGAACAGCTATACCTTTTTCATTCCCGGCTTTCTTTTGCGATGAATTCTAAAATGCTATCGCCGCAAGAAGTTATTGAAAAAGTGATCGATACCTACCATGAAAATAAAAGTGATATTGATATTTCTCAAGTGGAAGGGTTTGTTCGGCAAATTTTAGGCTGGCGCGAATATATGCGTGGTATTTATTGGAAAGAAATGCCCGGTTACCGCAGAAGCAACAAATTAGACAATCAAAACAAACTCCCCGATTTTTATTGGAACGCCGAAACAAAAATGAATTGCCTTAATCATTCCATCAAACAAAGTTTAGAGGAAGCTTATGCGCATCATATTCAACGATTAATGATTACGGGCAATTTTGCTTTATTAGCACAAGTACATCCAGACGAAGTTGACGCTTGGTATTTAGGTATTTATATAGATGCGATTGAATGGGTAGAAATGCCCAACACCCGTGGAATGAGTCAGTTTGCCGATGGAGGAATTGTTGCTACCAAACCTTATGTTTCCAGTGGAAGTTACATTAACAAAATGAGCAATTACTGTAAAGATTGTCATTACAATGTCAATAAAAAGCAAGGAGAAGACGCTTGTCCCTTCAATTCTTTGTATTGGAATTTTTTAGACGAGAAGCGAGAACATTTTCAAGATAACCAACGCATGAATATGATGATGAGCCTTTTGAACAAGATGAATTCTGAAACCTTAAAAAAACATAAAGAGCGAGCCGCAGACATCCTAAAAAACCCAAATAAGTATTAATTCTTAGTTAATTGATAGTTAAACAATCGCAAGCGAAAAATCTTATTATATACATTTACTTCGACTAACTATAAAAATAAAAAACCATGGGTGATTTAATTTGGCTTATTATAGTAATCCTACTTATAGGATGGCTCATAGGCTTTTTTGGTTTTGGCGAAGCTGTTGGTAGTTTAATACACATCCTTTTAGTCTTAGCCGTAATCGGAATATTATATAGACTTGCCACTGGCAGAAGACCGTAAATTAATTAACGAATCAATTAAAATTAGAATTATGAAAAAATTATTTTTATGCCTATTTTTAGTAGGATCTTTAGCAACTACATTTACAAGTTGTAGAGAAGAAAAAAGTACTGGAGACAAAATAGAAGATGCCGCAGATGATGTTGGTGATTCTATGGAAGATGCTGCAGACGATGTGAAAGACGCTGTAGATTAATCTTTCATCAACAATAAAACAGAAACCTCTTGAGATCATCAAGAGGTTTTTTTATTTTTAATAAATAAATCATTCCAACATGAAACAACTCATTCTTCTTCTCATCCTATCAACTTGCGTGATAGGTTGTAAAAACGATTCTGAAAAAACCAAAACATCTACTTCCTCTGCAAAAGAGCTTTCCATCTTAGAAAAAATTGCTAATGCTCACGGCTATAAAAATTGGAAAAATATTAAAAAGCTTAATTACACTTTTAATGTAGATCGTGATTCGAGCCACTACGAGAGATCTTGGCAATGGTATCCTCAAAAGAATGAGGTCAAAATGCTATCAGCTAAAGACACGATTGAATATTTCCGTAAAGATATGGACAGTATTCAGCAACAAACAGACCAAGGTTTTATCAACGATAAATATTGGTTACTCTTCCCTTTTCAATTGGTTTGGGACAAAGGTTTTCAATATTCTGTAGAAGAAAATGTAAAAGCACCTATTAGTGAAAAATCAATGAAAGAAATCACCATTGCCTACGATCATCAAGACGGTTATACACCGGGCGATACTTATAAAATTTATGTCGATAAAGATTTTATCATTAGAGAATGGTCTTACATTGCTTCAGGTAGTCAAGAACCAAATTTATCAACTACTTGGGAAGGTTACCAAGACTTTAAAGGACTTAAAATCGCAACTTCCCATCAAAACAAAGAAGGAAATTTTAAACTCTATTTTACAAATATTAAAGTTGAATAGTTACTTGTGAAGTAATTCTCATTATTTCAAATTCTACAAAACAATCATTCAAACGTTTGAATTAATCAAAAGCAACTCATTAATTATTGCTAAATTTGTGGAAAACTCATTTTTTAGAACATAAAAATGCAAACAACCCAACATAAAAACACCTTGGAATTTGCGAAAGAGCAAGACCAAAAAGACCCTTTAAAACGCTTTAGAAATCAATTTCATATTCCCAAAGATAAAAACGGGGAAGAACAAGTTTACCTCTGCGGAAATTCATTAGGATTACAACCTAAACTCACCCAAGAATACATTCTACAAGAATTGGAAGATTGGAGCAATTTAGGCGTTGAAGGTCATACCGAGGCTAAAAACCCTTGGATGCCTTACCACGAATTTTTAACGGATAAAATGGCAAAAATTGTTGGAGCAAAACCATCTGAAGTTGTCATGATGAATACCTTAAGTGTCAATTTACATTTAATGATGGTTTCTTTTTATCGTCCAAGTATAGGACGCTATAAAATTGTGATAGAAAGCGATGCTTTCCCATCCGATAAATATGCTGTAGAATCTCAACTGAAATTTCACGGACATCAACCAAAAGATGCTTTAATTGAATGGAAGCCTAGAGAAGGTGAAGAACTTTGCCGTTATGAAGATTTAGAAAATATAATGGAGGAGCAAGGAGATGATATTGCACTCTTGCTTATTGGCTCTACCAACTATTATACAGGGCAATCTTTTCCTTTAAAAAAAATCACCGAATTAGGACATCGTCACGGAGCCAAAGTTGGTTTCGATTTAGCACACGGTGCAGGAAATATTCAACCTAATTTACACGAAACAGGACCGGATTTCGCCGTTTGGTGTTCCTATAAATATTTAAACAGCGGCCCTGGAAGTGTTGGGGGTTGCTTTGTTCACGAACGCCATGCCAACAACAAAGATTTAAAACGCTTTACGGGTTGGTGGGGACATAACAAACAAACGCGTTTTAATATGCGTCACGAATTTGACCCAATTCCCGGAGCAGAAGGTTGGCAATTAAGCAATCCACCCATTTTATCCTTAGCAGCTATTAGAGCTTCTTTAGCGATTTTTGATGAAGCCGGATTTGAAAATATTAGAGCTAAATCGGTAAAAATCACCAATTACTTAGAGTATTTGCTGGAGGAAATTGAAGGCGATCAAATTGAAATTATCACTCCAAAAAATCCAGAAGAACGAGGTTGTCAACTATCCATTAAGGTTCAACATGCCAATAAAGCTTTATTCGATAAATTGATGGCAGCCGGAGTAATTGCCGATTGGCGTGAACCGAATGTAATTCGCGTAGCTCCTGCCCCACTCTACAATTCTTTTGAAAATGTATACAAAATGGTTGAACGTTTAAAAGCACTCTTATAATGCAAAAGAAAGAAAACATCCTTATTATCGGTGCCGGACTTTGCGGTTCCTTATTGGCCTTACGAATGGCGCAACGCGGCTATCAAGTTCAACTTATTGAAAAACGTCCCGATTTAAGAAAAACCGATATCTCAGCAGGAAGATCCATCAATTTGGCATTTTCCAACCGTGGAATAAAAGCCATGAAACTCGTTGGCTTAGAGCAAAAAGCTTTAGAAATTTGCATCCCAATGAATGGACGAATGATTCACGATCAAGAAGAAAATACCTTTCTTTCCCCCTATAGTGGTTTAGAACACGAATACATCAATTCCATTTCCAGAACAGATCTCAATGCACTTTTATTAGAGGAAGCTGAAAAAATGGAAAATGTTTCCATTCAGTTTAATCAGGAGTGTTTAGCTGTAAATTCGGCAGAAGCAAAAGCAAGCTTTAGAGATTATCATTCTGGAGAAGAAAAAACCATTTCAGCCGATCTTATTTTTGGCACTGATGGTGCAGGTTCTGCTCTACGAAAAAGTATGATGGAAGATCACAGTTTCCTATTCAGCTTTTCGCAAGACTATCTACAACACGGTTACAAAGAATTAACCATTGAACCCTCTACTGAAGGTGATTTTCAACTCTATAAAAATGCATTGCACATTTGGCCAAGAGGTGAAAATATGCTTATTGCGCTTCCTAATTTAGATGGAAGTTTTACCGTGACGCTATTTATGTCGTATGCAGAAGGAGATTATAATTTCGACAATATTACTTCCGCAGCAAAAGCAGAAGAATACTTCCAAAAATATTATCCCGATGCCTTAAAACTCATGCCGAATTTAGGGGAAGAATTTTTTAAAAATCCCACGGGAGCTTTAGGGACAGTAAAATGTTCACCTTGGTATAGCCATGGAAAAAGCTTGTTAATGGGCGATGCAGCACACGCGATCGTACCATTTTATGGTCAGGGAATGAATGCTTCTTTTGAAGACGTAGTAGTTTTTGATGAAGTTTTAGAAAAACACACCGGAGATTGGGAAGCTACCTTTAAAACCTATCAAAATATTCGTAAAAAAGATACCGATGCGATTGCCGATTTAGCGATTGATAATTTTTATGAAATGAAAGAACACACAGCTGCTCCTATTTTTCAACAGAAAAGAAAACTGGAAACCGCTTTAGAACAAGAATTCCCTGCTGAATATGCCTCAAAATACCGCTTGGTAACGTTTCAAGAACAAATTGGTTATGCCGAAGCGATGCAACGCGGACGGGCCCAAGACAAAGCGATGTTGCGATTACTCTCTGAGCAGAAAATAAACGATCAATTAAGTTTAAAAGAAAAGCTTAATTTAGTAAAAGAGGAAACTAAAAATATTTTACAAGAAGATACCGTTGTTTATTAAGAAATAAAATCAATTAAGTATACATCATATTCAGTAAATATATATCCGTCATTCCGTGCTTGACACAGAATCTCATCATCAATAGATAAATGAAGCTTAAAGATGTGATCCTGAAATCAAAGATTCAACGTAATTAAACAAGTTCAGGATGACGATTTACTAAAAATAAACTAAATTAATAAAAATGACTCATCAGGAGATAGCAGAGATTTTAGATCAGGCCGCAAGGCATGCTAGACCCACATCACAATTAGCAGCCACTTACCAAATAGATTTAGATGCTGCTTATGAAATACAAAACCTTTGTGTTGGCAAAAGGTTAGACCGCGGCGAATATGTTACCGGTTACAAACTTGGTTTCACCAACCGTGCAAAAATGGAACAAATGGGCGTTCATGACCTTATTTGGGGAGTACTCACCAATTCCATGGAAATATTAAACAAAGAAGAAGTCGAAGCTAAGCGTTGGATTCAACCTCGTGCCGAAGCTGAAATTGCCTTTCGAATTTCTAAAGATATTGAAGAATCTGTAGGATTAAAAAATATCACCGATTACATCGACAAAATGGCTCCAGCCATTGAAATTGTCGACAGTCGCTATGAAAATTTCAAATTTGCCTTAGAAGATATGGTCGCCGATAATTGCTCTGCTTCTGCTTATGTGCTGGGGGATTGGATTGATTTAAAACCAAGTATTAACGATTTGCAAATTCATTTAAAAGTAAATCGCGAAACCTTAGCAGAAGGAAAAACCAATGCCATACTTTCCAATCCGCTACAATCGGTGGTAGAACTAAGCCGACTCGCTTCTAAAGCTGATACCATTATTAAAAAAGGACAAATCGTATTAGCCGGTGCAGCAACTGCTTCAGTACATTTTTCAGAAAACCAATCTATTGAAGCACAAATAGAAAAATTAGGAAAAGTAAGTTTTAAAACAAAATAAAAAAAGATAGGAGATGATAGATTTCAGGAGGAATGCTAAATTTTTCCAGTATTGATTTAAATCATACTCAAGTCTCATCCCTAACCGCTAAAAATCTAAAAATGTCAGGAAAAGTAATTGAAGGAAAAGCAACACCCAGAGGAAAATATCCACACGTAAAACGCGTAGGTGATTTTATTTATGTTTCAGGAACAAGTTCTCGTAGGCCCGACAATACGTTTGAAGGCGTTGAGGTAGATGAAATGGGCACCACTAACCTAGATATCAAAAAACAAACTGCTGCCGTTTTAGAGAATATCGACAGTATTCTTAAAGAAGAAGGCGCTTCTTTAAAAGATGTAGTCGATGTAACTACGTTTTTGGTAAATATGAACGATTTTGGCGGTTACAATGAAACTTATGGAAAATTCTTCGAACCCGAAACCGGCCCAACACGAACTACTGTAGCGGTACATCAATTACCACACCCGCATTTATTAATTGAAATAAAAGTGATTGCTTATAAAAAACAACAATACGCAACGCATTAAAGTTTGATAAACTCTCAGCTTTATGTTGTGTAGTTTGTTAACTATATAAATTGCTTCCATATTAAGTTCACGACATACATAGCGTAATTAAAAGGAAGAATATAAGTGATACATAAAAAATGTAGAAAAGAGCATAACCCTACAATAATAAAACTCAATTTATTTTGAAACCCAATAACTAAAGACAGCAAAATCAGTAACACCAAGACCACTATTATTAAGATACGATAAGGTACCGTATAGAAACCTCCACTGCACATTTGAGGTTCTAAAATAACAGGTAATAAGATAGACCCTGTAAATGCTAAAAAACTTATCCAGGTTGTTAAAAATAGTACTGAACTTTTAAACTTTTTCTTGATATAAAATAAAGATGCGACAAGAAAAATACATATGCTTACTGACAAATAAATGGATGTAATCCCTATTAAAAAAAAGTCAATAATGAAGACTAATAATAGGGTAATGATGGTTATAAGTAAAATAACAAATACATTTATTTTTATCCAATAGAAAAAATTTCGCCTCAAACTTTGCATCTACGAAAGATAACAAATAATTTTTATAAAAGTATTTAGCCAATTTTTCAACATGCGTTATATTTGAGTGGAATTTTCTAAGAATTCTACAATTTTTCAACCCATGCAACAATTACAAAATTATATTAACGGCGAATTCATTTCACCTATTTCTGATGAATGGATCGATAATTACGATCCCTCGAAGGGAGAAGTCTACAGCAAAATACCCCGAAGCAAACAAGAAGATGTAGAACTTGCTTTTGATGCAGCTAAACAAGCTTTCCCGGAATGGAGCAACACGACTTTAGAAGAACGCAGTAAAGTTCTATTAAAAATAGCTAATTTGCTTCAACAAAAATTAGTCGATTTTGCCAAAGCCGAATCTAAAGATAACGGAAAGCCACTTTCGCTAGCTTTAAATATTGATATTCCACGAGCTATTAGCAATTTTGAATTTTATGCGCATGCGCTTACCCAATTTGGAAGTGAATCGCACGAAAGCGTCGGAAAAAACACCATCAATTTCACCCTTCGAAAACCGATTGGTGTGGTGGGTTGCATTTCTCCATGGAATTTACCGCTTTACCTCTTTTCTTGGAAAATCGCCCCTGCCCTAGCTGCAGGAAATTGCGTGGTTGCCAAACCTAGTGAAATCACGCCGATGACCGCTTATTTACTTAGTGAAATTTGTATCGAGGCCGGTTTACCTAAAGGCGTTTTAAATATTGTTCACGGTTTAGGAAATGAAGTTGGTCAAGCTATTGTAGAGCATCCTCAAATTAAGGCGATCTCTTTTACCGGTGGTACCAAAACCGGAGAACATTTGGCAAGAACAGCGGCTCCAATGTTCAAAAAACTATCACTCGAACTGGGCGGTAAAAATCCGAATTTAATTTTTGCCGACTGCGATTATGAACAGATGCTCCAAACTACGGTAAAATCATCCTTTGCCAATCAAGGACAAATTTGTTTATGTGGCTCAAGGATTTTCGTAGAAGAATCGATTTACGAAAAGTTCAAAGCCGATTTTATTGCTGAAACAGAAAAGCTAAAAGTGGGTGTTCCCAGTGAAGCTTCTTCAGACTTAGGAGCCGTTGTTTCTGAAACCCATATGAAAAAAATCTTGGGATATATTGCTAACGCCAATCAGCAAGAGGCTAAAATTCTCACCGGAGGAAAACGAGTTGAAGTAAAAGACCACGAACATGGTTACTATTTAGAACCCACAATTATTGAAGTTCAATCGAATCGTTGCCAATTAAATCAAGAAGAGATTTTTGGTCCGGTGGTCACGATTATTCCGTTTAAAACAGAAGAGCAAGCTTTAGCTATGGCGAACGATGTGCGCTACGGACTTTCAGCTACGGTTTGGACGAGTAATTTAGATCGCGCTATGCGATTAAGCAATGATTTAGAAGCCGGAATTGTTTGGGTCAATACTTGGCTTAATCGGGATTTACGCACCCCGTTTGGAGGCATAAAAGACAGTGGCGTTGGTCGCGAAGGTGGTTTCGAAGCCCTACGCTTTTTTACTGAACCAAAAAATGTGTGTATTCAGTATAAGAGGTGAAAATGAAGTTGAAACTGAAATCGAATTTGAAGTTAGAAGTTAAGTTGTAAAAAATAAAAACGAATAGAAAATATATCTATGAATTTAAATTTAAAAAATAAAAATGCCTTGATATGCGGAGCGACCGGAGGAATCGGGAAAGCTTCTGCTTTGGCACTTGCTGCAGAAGGAGTAAATGTAACGCTCGTAGCTAGAAACGAAGATAAACTAAAAACCGTGCTCGAAGAATTAGATCATCACCAAGGACAAAATCACACTTACTTGGTAGCCGATTTTTCGAATCCGTCAACCTTAAAAGAAAAAGTTGAAGAAGCAACTCAAACCAAAGCTTACCATATTTTACTGAATAATACCGGTGGACCTCCGGGTGGTAAAATTTCAGAAGCTAAGACTGAGGAATTTGAAGCGGCTTTCACTCAGCATTTAATTTGTAATCATATTCTGGTTCAAGCACTGTTGCCCGGAATGAAGGAACGCGGTTACGGCCGAGTGATTAATGTAATTTCAACTTCGGTAAAACAACCTTTAGATGGTTTAGGAGTTTCCAATACCATTCGTGGTGCGGTAGCGAATTGGAGTAAAACCATGGCCAATGAATTAGGTGAATTTGGCATTACGGTGAACAATATTTTACCTGGAGCAACAGCAACAGGAAGACTCTCTGATATCATTAAAAACAAAGCCCATAAAACCGGAAAAACAGAAGAAGAAGTAACGCAAGCAATGCAAAATGCCATTCCGGCAAAGCGATTTGGACAACCGGAAGAACTGGCCAATGCGGTTACTTTTTTAGCCAGCGAAGCAGCAAGTTACATTAACGGAATAAACGTTCCGGTAGACGGCGGAAGAACAAAAAGTTTATAATTTCGCTCGCGTGAGGGATAGCAGCGGCATCCTTTTTTAGGTGTAAAAACTTCTCGACTCCGCTCGAAGTGACTCCTAAAAAAGATATAGCGAATAGCCCGGTTTTGAGATTTTATTTTTACCAAAATAAAATCTCAAAACACGCCAATAACCAACAACAAACTCAACCATGACAAAAAAATTACGTATTAACGGACATTCTCATTTACTGCCTTATCCAGAAGAAATTCCACAGTTTATGAAAGATAAAGAGATTTTCTGGGTAGATGAGGAGCGTAAATACATGCTACAAAAAAATTGGCGCCGACCAGTGACTGATTCTAGCTTTTTCTTAAAAGAAAAATTAGAATGGATGGAACGTTTTAAAATTGATCATGCCGTAGTGTTAAACCTTTCCCAGCTTTACGGAAATGGTTTGCGAGTAGAAGAAATGAAGCAGGCATTGCGGTTTCAAAACGATTTTAATGCTCGTGTGCAACACGACCATCCTACCAAATTCACTTGTGGTTTTGTGGTTCATCCCGGTTTTGTTCGTGGTGCGTTGTGGGAAATTGAGCGTTGTGTGGAAGAATTAGGAATGCGATTGTTATGCTTACCTACGCATTATATGGATAGCATCGGCACTTGGCGCTGTATTTTTGATGAAGAAAATGAGCCGATTTTTGAAATGGCAAGCAAGTATAATCTTGCGGTTGAAATTCATCCGTATGATGGAGAAAAATTTATAAAACTAGAAAACACATCTTGGCGTTTTCATTTAATTTGGATGTTAGCGCAGTGCGCGGATGCGTATCATTTTTTAACGCTGAACGGTTATCCTGACAAATATCCCAATATGCGAGTTTGTTTTGCACACGGTGGACAATTAGCGCAAATTAATTTAGGTCGAAGAATACAAGGCTTTGATGGCCGTCCCGATTTATTTGAAGGGAAAGTACATCCTAGAAAATCGGTAGGACACAAGAATATCTTTTTTGACACCTTGGTTCACGATACAGGTTCGTTAAAGTTATTGGTTGAAAACCAAAAGCCGAAACAAATCATTATGGGATTGGATGATCCTTATCCCTTAGGAGAAATGGAAAGCGCACCGCAATCTTCTTATCCCGGAAAAATCTTAGACCTAGCTAAAGAACGGGATATCATTACCGCAGAACAATATGATGATATTTGGGAAAACAACGTGATTAAATGGCTTTGCGGGGATGACGAACAAGCGAAAAAAGAATTAGTAAAAAGAATTACAGGCTAATGCATTTTTTACCGGAATCTATCGATCAATATGCTGAAGAGCATTCACAGACTGAACCTCAACTTTTAGCAGAACTCAACCGAGAAACGCATCAAAAAGTCTTGCAACCCAGAATGCTGAGTGGCCATTTTCAAGGTCGAGTGTTGAGTATGCTTTCTAAGTTGATTAGACCAAAACATATTCTGGAAATTGGAACTTACACCGGCTATTCTGCGTTGTGTCTAATGGAAGGAATTCAGCCAGGTGGAAGTTTGCACTCCATTGATAAAAACGAAGAGTTATACGACCTCCAACGAAAGTATTTTGATAAATCGGGCTTTGGTGAACACATGCATCAACACGTGGGAGTTGCTTTAGATATCATTCCGCAATTAGAAGAAAAATTCGACTTAGTATTTATCGATGCGGATAAAAGCAATTACCTCAATTATTTTGAAATTATTCTCCCAAAAATGAATACAGGTGGCATTATCCTTTCTGACAATGTGCTTTGGAGTGGTAAAGTGGTAGAAGAATTAAAGGAAGGTGATAAAGACACAGAAGTATTACTGGAATACAATAAAAAACTAGCTACCGATAAGCGAGTAGAAACGGTGTTATTACCTATTCGGGATGGTTTAACGGTAACGAGGGTTTTATAACTCTTCCAACTCTTTATCTCCCCTCGCCAACATTTTCTTACAGATTTTATAGATGATAAGGGCAATGATCACACCGAGCAAAGCACCCGCGGCTATATCTGAAGGATAATGAACACCTACGTAAATGCGACTTGTAGCAAATAAAATGGGCCAAATATAAAAAACATATACCCATTTAAAACGATGCCTCAACGCTAATACGATAAAGGTGGTAATTGCCATTGAGCTCGAAGTATGCCCGGAAACAAAACTGTAATAGGTAGGTTCTTGAAGAATCCTAATAATTTCTTTGAGATTTTCAGCATTATTAGGCCTGATGCGAGCAACTGAAGCTTTTATTAAACGAGTTAAACCAAAGGTGACTACAAAACTGGAAAGAAACCCAATACAAACAATAAAAGCTTGTTTTTTTTTATAGGCTATAAAAATTAAAATGAAAAAGATAATGTAAAGCGGAATCCAATATTCTTCTTGAGTTACTGCAATCCAAAAAGAATCAAAACGTTCAATCCCTAAACCATTTAAATAAATAAATAGTTCCCTATCCCATTCTTTTAATTGTTCAAACATTTACATGAATTAATTCTTCCTTTTAATAGAGCCGGTAATTTCTTCGATATCGTCTTTCACCTCTTCTACTTCTTTTTTGAAGTCTTCTCCTCCGGCATCTTGCATATGCTTTTCAGCACTATTGGTGATTTCATTTTTGATATCGTTGGTAGCGTCCTTTAATGTACGCATCCCTTTACCAAGCCCTCTTGCTATTTCAGGAATCTTATCGGCTCCAAAAACCATCACTAAAATGAACATAATAAAGGCTATTTCAGCGCCGCTAATGAATAATGGTAGTACTAACATAAAGCAAATATAGGCAGTAAAAATAGTATAAAAAAAGCTGACTCGTTAAAGTCAGCTTAAAAATTATTGTTTAAACCTTAGCTTAGTCCTTGGTTTGTTGTTCTTTGAATTTTTCAAACTCATTAGGCTTTTCTTCTTTTGGCCAAGCATTGTTTTCAGTATTTACATCGGCAGTTTCCATATCTGGATCTACAACTACACTTTCCAATACTTTATCAGTAGCCAATACACGACTTACTTCCTTATCGTTTCTTCTCCAAATTTGTGCTGGATAAGTTACTTTTTCTGAGGTACCATCTTTGTAGTTATAGGCTACAATTAATGGCATCACTAAACCTCCCGGCTTTTCAAAAGTCACTTGATAAAAATGCTTAGGAACTTTCATCTTTTTACGTTCCTGCTCGGTAAAATTATCCATCATATATTCTTTGAGCGTTGCTGCATTTTCTAATGGATCTTTTTTCTCTAAGTCTGCGTTATATTCTTCGCTAGCTCCTTCTACAACATAAACAGCTTGTACTTGACTTGGATCTTCAATACCATAATTGCTCAACACTTTTTTTCCTTCTTTGGTAGGTTGATCGGTGATGTAATAAGATTTTACATCTTTTACGCCCATATCTACATAATCGGTGGTGTAGAACCAACCTCTCCAATACCAATCTAAATCTATCCCGGAGGCGTCTTCCATGGTTCTAAAGAAATCTTCTGGAGTTGGGTGTTTAAACATCCATCTTTTTGCATAGGTAGCAAAAGCATAATCAAATAACTCTCTTCCCATAACCGTTTCCCGAAGAATATTTAAAGCAGTTGCAGGTTTTCCGTAAGCATTATTCCCTAATTGATATACGTTTTCAGGATTACTCATAATGGGAGCAATATATTCCTGATTTCCTTTCATATAACTGGTGATTTTAGTGGGTTCTCCTCGACGGGAAGGGTATTTATCCAAGGGCGCAATCGCTTCGGGATATTTTTCACCAAATTCTTGCTCAGCCATATATTCTACAAAACTGTTGAGGCCTTCGTCCATCCAACCCCATTGACGTTCATCACTATTCACAATCATCGGGAAAAAGTTGTGCCCTACTTCGTGAATAATTACACTAATCATTCCGAATTTAGTTCTATCGGTATACGAACCGTCCGGATTTGGTCTTCCGTAGTTCCAACAAATCATAGGATATTCCATTCCTTGGTTTTTAGCGTGTACCGAAATGGCTTTATGATAAGGATAGTCAAAGGTGTGGTCGCTATACGATTTTAAGGTATGTGCTACTGTTTTTGTAGAATAATCTTCCCAAAGTGGATTTCCTTCTTTTGGGTAAAGTGAAACGGCCATTACATTTTTACCGCCTACATCTACCGCTTGCATATCCCAAATATATTTTCTAGAAGTAGTAAAAGCAAAGTCTCTTACCATTTTTGCTTCAAACTCCCAAGTTTTGGTTTTATTGGAAAAACCTTTTTCGGCTTCCCTTGCTTCTTCTTCGGTTACGATAAATACGGGCTTATCAAAAGATTTCTTAGCCTGCTCGTAACGCTTCATCATTTTATCTGAAAATACTTTTTTTCTATTCTGAAGTTTTCCGGTTCCATCTAAAATATGATCGGCAGGAACGGTAATTTTTACATTATAATCACCAAAGGGTAAAGCGAATTCCCCACTTCCCCAAAATTGATAATTTTGCCATCCTTCCACATCATTATAAACCGCCATTCTTGGGAAGAACTGAGCAATCACATAATTGTAATTCCCATCTTCAGGAAAATACTCGTAACCTGAGCGACCTCTATTCACCACGTGATCGTTGATATTATACCACCATTTAATTGAAAATTCAAAATCGTCTCCCGGCTCTAACGTTTCGGGTAAATCTACTCTCATCATCGTTTGATTAATGATGTATTTTAAAGGTTTTCCGTCTTTGGAAACTTCTTGAATGTTGAAACCTCCATCAAAAGGTTCTTCTATATAATCTGACACAAAGCTGCTGGGCCGGTTAACAGGCTCTAGCTCTTTGCCATTTCTTAATGGCGATTTACTATCTTTTGCCCTTACATTTTGGTCTAATTGCACCCACAGGTATTCAAGCGGATCTGGAGAATTATTGGTATAGGTAATCGTTTCAAAACCGGAAAGCTTCTGGTTTTTATCATCCAAGGTAACTTCTATCTCATAATCTGCCGTATTTTGATAATAGGCAGGTCCCGGTGCTCCAGAAGCAGTTCTATATTGATTGGGCGTAGAAAATTCTTGGTAAAGCTGTCTAAACTTGTTTTGGTTTATGTGTCCTTCTTGAGGTTCACTTTTCTCTTGTTGTTCTTCTTGCGCAAATGCAGCTAAAGAGAAAACAGCCAATAGAAAAGTAAATAAGAATTTAGCTTTTTTCATTATATGTACTTGATTTTAGATTAATTAAAATTTCAGTTCTCCTTCAGGTTTATCTTTCATCAGCATCAAACTTTTAGTTTCATCTCCTTTTTTAAAATGAATTAAGTTCTTTTGCTCTTGGTATAAGTCGGTTAAAATAAGATTTGTTACGCTAACCTTATGAAAATCTTCCACCTGAGTGGCTTCAAAATAACAAATTATCAAATCGTCTTCATAGCGTTTTCCTATAAATTTTAAAGGAAGCGTTTTTTTGTTGATTTCAATTTTCAACTTGTCTTCAAAATATCGTTCAATATACAAATTTGTTTGTTCATTGTTTTTCCCACGGACTAATTCGATCGATTTATCATATCGGGTTTGCAATAATTTCTGAAAGTCATCTACAAAAATCCTACTTATCATCTGAAGGGATTTTTGTTCTTGGGCATATTCAATTTCAGTAATGCTCAGGTAATATTTATGGACCGATGTAAATGCGGAAAGGGAATAGATGAGACTAAATAAGACAATAATGCGTGTAAACTTCATTCTTCTCTACTTCTTAATTCTTTATAAGCTTTCGCTTTTTCTTTATAAAACTCTGAAAGTTTAAAAGTATTTTCTTTTTGGACTATTAATTCCCGAAATGGTTTAAAAGTCACACAATAATACAAGAAATCTTCTATCAAATCTTCATGAATATCTAGATCGATAACAAAAAACTCTAATGGACGGGAATTATAGGCTTTCACCATTAAATTCTTATCAATTTCATAATCGCGTTGCCGGTAAACCATTGCCAACCGTCCAGAAATAGCATTAATAATAGGATCTAAAGGAATAATACCACCTCCACTAGTAGTTGCGGTGTAAATTCGTCGTTGCGCAGTAGTAGGTTTGGGTTTAGTATTCACTGGTAAACCGTGTTCTTTAGGATCAAAAAAAGGAGAGGTTTCTATACGATTAGCATCTTTGTTTAAATCTCCCGATAAATCGATATCGCTAATCTTCACTTCTTCCAGTTCATTTACTAAAGGAAATAAATAAACTATATTCTTTTTCTGCTGAAGCATTGCTGAAGTCACCGTAATTTGATAAGGTTCATATTGAACCGAAGAAAAAATCACTTCGTCCCCTACTCCTGCGTCTATTACAAATTCGCCAGTAGAATTATTGGTAGTACCCAGTTCTTGAGTCAGGTTCACGATATTCACTTGGGTGAATGCAATGGAATCTGCGATAATTTTTCCTGAAAAGCGATCTTGAGCAAAGGAGGCTGCAGAAAAAAGCAGCAAAAGGATAGATATTGATTTTCTTGTTAATCCCATTCCTTAAAACTACGATAATCTTCTACTTTAGAAGTAAAAAATTCAATCACTTGCAGTTTAGCTTGTTGATGTACTAACTTTTCAAATCGTTCATCTTTCGCACAAAAATAAATGAAATCTTCCACGAATTCTTCAGGAATATGTAAGTCTTCAGTAAAAAAGGATTCCCGTACCATTTTTTTTGAATTTGCTACCACTAACTCAAAATCGGCAATAGCTTTCATTCGTTTCAACATATCCATTCTCCCAGACAGTATATCGATAACAGTAAAAATACCTCCAGTAGAAGCGGTGTATAATCTCCTATCTTCTACTGTCATAGGTTGAACGTTGGGGAAACCAAAAGAGGTAGAATTAAAAAAAGGCTTGGTTTTAATATTGGCAGCATCTTCTACCAAATTACCGGTTAAATCTATATTACTAATATTGACTTCTTCTAGTTCATTCACCAATCGAAACAAATAAATCTTATTATCTGTTTGCTGAAGAATGTCTAGAGTAACCGTAATTTGATAAGGTTCATATTGAACCGAGGAAAACATTATTTTGTCCCCTTCTTCAGCATCGATTATAAATTCACCTTTTGTATTATTGACCGTCCCAATTTTCTGGGTGAGGTTTACAATATTCACTTGCGTAAAACCAATGGAGTCTGCAATAATTTGTCCTTGAAATTGCTCTTGGCTAAATCCAAGAAAACCCATCAATAGGAATAAAAGAAGGTAAAAATGCTTCATAAGTAAAGTCTGTCTATTACATAAATAGACGTTACTTTATTTATTTTGTTGCATTTTATAAGCTTTACTTTTTTCAATTAAAAACTGAATCAAGGCAAGATCGTTTCCTCTTTTCAACATTTCTTTATGAAGGCCGTGCTCTTGTGCATAGAAAATAAATTCATTAATATTTTCTCTTTTTATATTTAGGTATTGGTTGAAAAAATCATCGTCGTAAACTTTTCTGATTTTGACATCAATATCTTCTTTAATCATATCTTTACTGGCATCCTTATCTCTTGAACTAAAGATCTCCCTAAAAATATTGGCAAAATTCAACCCGTTTTTCAAGTAACTTTTATCGATGGCATCATTATGAACTTTGGTTTTATCGTCAGGGCGTAATTCGTAATCATAAGTTTCCACTAATGCCAAACTCCCTCCATTTGGTGAATTAATGTCTTGTGTTTGAATTTTTTGCAAATCGACCTCTATATTTCCCGAAAGTCCATAAGGCCTAACCGTTACTTCTTCTAATTCTGTTACCGCTTCATTAATAGTAATATTAAGCTTTTTACTTTTCATTATATCTTCGGTAATCTCAACAGTAAAATCTTGGTATTGAATTCCTGAAAAGTAAAGTTTATCTCCTTCTGCCACCGCAATCAAAAATTCTCCGTAATTATCGGTAATCGTTCCTTTGGTAGTACTTAAGTTATATACATCTATAGAAGAAGCTTCATCATCAATAGGAACATTTATTTTTCCTTTAATAAGCATTCTACTACTCATCTGGGCGTGGAGAACAGTAGCTAAAAAAAAGATTGGCAAAAAGAGAAGTATTTTTTTCATTGTTAATTTTTTAGTTAAGTTACCAATAACTATCTTATAAAAAACCTAAAACGCGCGTAAACTTTTGTTAAAGCATGACTTTGCAATAAATTTACAAAAAAACTGACGATATGAACTGTATTATAGCCAGTACTTCTACTGTTCACGGTAGCAATTACTTAGCTTATTTAAAAGAAGCTTTAGAAGAATTATATAAAGATGTTTCTGAAATAATTTTTATTCCCTATGCACGTCCCGGCGGAATTTCACACGACGAATACACCCAAAAAGCTAAAGAAGGTTTAGCTTTTTTAAATAAGGAAGTAAAAGGACTGCACAAGTTTGAAGATCCTGCAGAAGCACTGCAGAGTGCTCAAGCACTTTTTACCGGTGGCGGAAATACTTTTTTATTGGTTTCGCAACTCTACAACCAAAAAGTATTAACACCCCTAAAAAAGGCTATTGAAAGCGGAACACCTTATTTAGGGACCAGTGCCGGAAGCAACATTTGCGGATTAACCATGGGAACCACCAATGATATGCCCATTGTTTACCCGCCAAGTTTTAAAACACTGGGAATTTTAGAATTTAATTTGAATCCGCATTACCTAGATCCCGACCCTACCTCTACCCACAAAGGAGAAACCCGTGAAACCAGGATTAAAGAATTCCACCATATGAATGCCATGCCGGTAGTTGGTCTAAGGGAAGGAAGCTGGTTACGAGTAAAAAATAACGACATTATTCTTGAAGGTGGATTAAATGCCAGGATCTTTGAAAAAGACGAAGAACCTTACGAAGTCGAAAACGGAACTTCTCTTAAAGATTTAGAATAATGGATTACCAAGCTATTTTAAATGTAATTGAAAAAGAACTGGAGCATTTTGATCCTGGCGGAAAGGTTCCTGATTACATTCCTGAACTGGCAAAAATACCTGCTAACAAATTTGGAATGCATTTGTATTGCCTTAATGGTGATGATTTTTGTTTTGGAGATCACGATGAGCGCTTTTCTATTCAGAGTATTTCCAAGGTCTTCACCTTGGCCTTAGCTAAAAAGCACGGCGGTAAGAAAATCTGGAAACGGGTAGATGTCGAGCCGTCCGGAGATCCGTTTAATTCTTTGCTACAATTGGAAAAAGAAAAGGGAATCCCCAGAAACCCATTTATCAATGCCGGTTCTTTAGTGATCGCTGATATTTTAATTTCTGAATTGGATAACCCCAAAGAACAGCTTCTCGAGTTTGTAAGGGAAATTAGTGATGACCCCAGTATTGAATATGATAAAAAAGTGGCTGCTTCTGAAAATGAACATGGGTATCGCAATATAGCACTCGTCAATTATATGAAAGCCTTGGGGAATATTGAGAATGATGCAGATGATATTTTAGACTTTTATTTTCACCAATGCTCCATTGCTATGTCTTGCCGACAATTGGCCAAAGCCTTTATTATTTTTGCCAACGAAGGAAAAACACTGAACACCAACAAGAAAGTTATTGGCGCGAATAGTGCCAAACGAATCAATGCCATTATGCAGACTTGTGGTTTTTATGACGAAGCCGGTGAATTTAGTTTTCGGGTCGGTTTACCCGGAAAAAGTGGTGTTGGCGGTGGAATTGTCGCCATACATCCGGGAGAATATTCCGTAGCGGTTTGGAGCCCTTTGTTAAATGAAAAAGGAAATTCAGAAAAAGGAATGAAAGCTTTAGAAGAACTTACTTCCTTAACCGGTTTATCAATTTTTTAAAAATTTCAAAAAAACTGATTTACTTGTATCTCGTTCAGCATAAACCTTCAATTAACAACTCACTCAACAACAACCTGTTAAAAACAAAAAAATCCTATCAATAAATATCGATAGGATTTCTAGAGCGGGAGACCAGGTTCGAACTGGCGACATTCAGCTTGGAAGGCTGACGCTCTACCAACTGAGCTACTCCCGCAATCGATGGCAAATATATCAAAAGCTTTATATTTTCACCAAATAAAATTTCAAAAAATTTGAGGTGACTTTTATGAAAATAATTCTATTTTTAAACAAATAAAAAATTGTAACCATGAGCAACAAGCCAGGAAAGTCTCAAGACCTGATTGACCATAAATTTTTAGAGGACCGTAAAGTATTTCTTTGGGGACAAGTAGACGATAAATCTGCTAAACATATTGTTGAGCGATTAATGTACCTAGATTCGCTAGGTAAAGAAGATATCCAGTTTTTCATTAATAGCCCGGGAGGCTATGTTACTTCAGGATTTTCTATTTATGATACTATGCTATCGCTTTCGTGCGATGTTTCTACCATTTGTACCGGATTAGCCGCTTCAATGGGTTCTATTTTACTTTCAGCAGGAACCAAAGGCAAACGTTTAATTATGCCACATGCCAAAGTAATGATTCATCAACCCAGCGGTGGAGCCAGAGGTCAAGCTTCAAATATTGAAATTCAGGCACAAGAGATTTTAAAAACCAAAGAGTTAAGTGCACAGATATTAGCCGATAATTGCGGACAGGATTTTGAAAAAGTGATGAAAGACTTCAACAGGGATTATTGGATGAACGCTGAAGAATCTCTTGACTACGGAATTGTAGACAAACAATATTCAAAATAAAAAATCATGAACCACGAAATCTTACATAAAGAAAATCTCACCAACGGGATGTTTTACATGCAAGACGATGAAGGTATTGTTTGTGAACTTACTTATGTAAAAAAAGAAAAGGTACTGGTGATCGACCATACCCAAACCAGAAAATCCTTAGAAGGAAATGGTTTGGCGAGTAAATTACTAGATCACACCGTAAATTACGCTCGGGAAAAAGATTTTAAGATAGACCCACTTTGTCCTTTTGCCGAAGTGAAATTTGACGAAAACGAAGATTACCAAGACGTAAAAGTATAATTCATTGAAAATACATATTAAAGAAGTCAACGTTGAAACTATTCTTCCCGTTAGGCAAGCTGTTTTAAGAAACGGCAAACCGCGGGAAGAATGTTTTTTTGAAGGAGATCATGCTGAAGAAACCATTCATCTTGCTTTGTACATAGATGAAGAGATTCAAGCTATAGCCACTATTCTAAAAGATAAAAGCGAAAAATTAAAAAGTAATAACCAGTTCCGCTTAAGAGGAATGGCTGTTATTCCGGAAGCTCAGGGAAAAGGCTTAGGTAAACATTTATTAGTATATGCCGAAGATTTAATCCATCAAAATCCACCCGCTATTTTATGGTTTTATGCCAGAAAAAGTGCTGTGAAATTCTATCAAAAAAATAATTTTGAAGTTTTTGGAAAGGAATTTGAGATTCCCACGGTAGGCCCACATTTTTTGATGTTTAAAAATTATGAATAGACGAAACTTTCTCCATTTATCTTTACTTTCTTCAGCAGCTGGTTTACTTCCATTCAATTCATTTTCATTTTTGAACTCTGCAGAAATTTCTACGGAAGAATTATTGGGCAAAGGTTCGCCTAGCTTATATGGTTCCGGTTATCAGATAAGAAAAGAAGCATACAGAGCCTTCTTAAAAATGCAAAAAGCGGCACAAACCGATGGGATTGCTATTCAAATAGTTTCCAGTTACCGAAGTTTCGATCATCAAAAAAACATTTGGAACAATAAATTTAAACGCTTTACACAACAAGGTTTATCACCTGTAGAAGCCATTGAGAAAATTGTAGAATATTCTACCATTCCGGGAACCTCTAGGCATCATTGGGGAACCGATATCGATATTATTGATGCTAACCCTAAAGCGCCTTCTTCCTTACTTCAGCCTAAAAATTATTACAATAAGGGTGTTTACACTCCACTTCGTGAATGGATGGATAAAAATTCAAAAAAATTCGATTTTTACCTGGTTTACACAAACGATAAAAGCAGGAAAGGTTTTAAACACGAACCTTGGCATTTTTCGTATTCGCCACTTTCCATTCCATACCTTAAAAAATACAGGAAATTAGACATCGATAAAGTACTCAAAGAAGATTCTGAAATTCGCGGCAATCAAAACTTTTCAGATACTTTTATCAAGAATTACGTAAACGAAAACGTTTTAGATATTAACCACTCTCTTTTAAGCTAAAATAAACGTTGTATGGCGGATAATTTTAGGAAAATATTATAAATTAGCGTTTTTTAAGTTTTTACCTTTACCCCAAACTTTACTTGATGTCAAAAAAAACAATTTTATTGATTTTAGACGGATGGGGGCTTACTCAAAACCCTGATGCATCTGCGATAGAAAAAGCAAACACTCCAAATTTCGACAAGCTTTACAAAGAATACCCTCATGCCCAGCTTCGTACCGACGGTATGAACGTGGGGTTACCTGAAGGTCAAATGGGAAATAGCGAAGTTGGCCATATGAATTTAGGAGCTGGTAGGGTTGTTTATCAAGATCTAGCCAAAATTAATATGGCAGTAGATAATGACACGTTGAAGGATGAGGCTGTTTTAAAAGAAGCTTTTGATTATGCCAAAACTAATGACAAAGCGGTTCACTTTTTAGGATTATTAAGTGATGGTGGGGTGCATTCTCACATTAAACACCTAAAAGGTTTAGTAAGTGCGGCCCACGACTCGGGAGTAAAAAACAAATACGTTCATGCGTTTACAGACGGTCGTGATGTAGATCCAAAATCTGGAAAAGGATTTATTGAAGACTTGCTACCTACGTTAAAAGAAAACGATGCAAAACTAGCTTCAATAATAGGCAGGTATTATGCTATGGATCGTGATAAACGTTGGGAAAGAACCAAAAAAGCTTATGATTTAATTGTTAAAGGCGAAGGGGAAGTAAGCACTGATAATCCTTTAGAAGCTATCCAAAATAGTTATGACAACGAGGTGACTGATGAATTCATCAAACCTATTGTAATTACTGAAAATGATAAACCTGTAACTAAACTTCAAAAAGGAGATGTAGTTATTTTCTTTAATTTCAGAACCGACAGAGGAAGACAACTTACACAGGCATTATCTCAAGAAGATTTTACCGATTACGATATGCATAAATTGAAATTGTATTTCGTAACTATGACTACTTATGATGAGTCATTTCAAAATATAAATGTAGTTTACAAAAAAGACAACATCAAAGCTACCTTAGGAGAAGCTTTAGAATATGCGGGTAAAACCCAGCTAAGAGCTGCCGAAACGGAAAAATACCCACACGTTACTTTTTTCTTTTCTGGAGGAAGAGAAAAACCATTCAAAGGAGAAGATCGTATATTAGTAAACTCACCGAAGGTTGCTACTTACGATTTACAACCGGAAATGAGTGCTTATGAGCTTACTGATAAGCTAGAAAAAGAAATCAAAAAAGCCTCTATAGATTTTTTCTGTATCAATTTTGCCAATCCAGATATGGTAGGCCATACAGGAGATTTTGATGCAGCTGTAAAAGCATGTGAAACCGTAGACGAATGTTTAGGCAAGGTTTATGAAGCTGCTAAAGAAAATTATAATATGATTATTCTTGCAGATCACGGAAATAGTGAAAAAATGGTTAATGAAGACGGAAGTGCCAATACCGCTCATACCACTAATCCTGTTCCGGTTATTTTGGTAAGTAAAGATAAAAAGGAAATTAATGATGGTATCTTAGGAGACGTTGCCCCAACTATCCTTGAACTAATGGAAATTGACCAACCTGAATTAATGACACAAAAATCTATTATAAAATAATGAAAATCAATAACCTAAAATCAATAAAGTTTAGTTTTTTACTATTTTTTTTAGTAAATTTATATACTCTTGCACAAGAAAAGAATCCTACTGCAGATAAAAACCATACAGGTCTTATCACTCAAGAAGACTTTAGAACAGGTTCTACTGCAGATTGGTTCATAAAAGCTTATGATGCTTACAAACCAAAGAAAAAGGTTTTAAAAGAAATAAAAAAGCCTATCAAAAAATACCATATAAAGGTTTTTATGGGAACATGGTGTCCCGATAGCAGAAGAGAAGTACCTAAACTTTTAAAGCTTTTAGATGATGTAAACTTTAAAGAAAAAAATCTGGAGATTTACTCGATGGATCGATCTAAATCTACAGAGAATGATTATGAAGAAGGATTAGATATTCAACGTGTACCAACAATTATTTTTTTCGACAAAAATGGGAAAGAAGTAAATAGATTTGTTGAATTTCCTCAGAAAACTTTAGAAAAAGATATTTTAAAGATTGTTACCGAACAACCTTACAAAAACGTTTACGCAGAATAAAATAAAGTTGAATGATAAGTAATAAGTCTTTAACCATAGCAGTAGATTTTGACGGCACGATTGTAGAAGACGCATATCCTAGTATAGGAGAACCTAAAATCTTTGCATTTGAAACGCTTAAAAAATTAGAAAATGAAGGTCATCGATTAATATTGTGGACATACAGACATGGCGAGAGATTAGACGCTGCTGTAGATTTCTGCAGAGAAAGAGGAATCAAATTTTATGCGGTCAATCAAAGTTTTCCTGAAGAAGAATTTGACCCTAAATACAGTCGAAAGATTAATGCAGATATTTTTATAGATGACAGAAATGTAGGAGGTTTTTATGGATGGGGAGAAATTTACCAAGAACTCACCAATACCAAACCCAATATCCCGGAACAAAAAAAGAATAAGGGATTGTTCTCATTTCTTAAAAAAAGTAGTTAATGATCATTACCAAGAATAAAGAAGAATTAGAATTAATGCGCGAAAGCGCCCAAATAGTATCAAGAACATTAGGGATTATAGCAAAAGAAATAAAACCGGGAGTTACCACTCTTCAGTTAGACAAAATAGCTGAAGAATACATAAGATCACAAGATGCTATACCCGGGTTTTTAGGATTATATGATTTTCCTAATACTTTATGCGTAAGTCCAAATGCTCAAGTAGTTCACGGCATACCTAATGATAAACCCTTAGAGGAAGGCGATATCATTTCGGTAGATTGTGGAGCTGTAAAAAATGGCTTTTATGGTGATCACGCCTACACTTTTGAAGTAGGTGAAGTCGCCCCAGAAATAAAACAGCTTTTAAAAGTGACCAAAGAATCACTTTATATTGGCATAAAAGAATTTAAACTTGGTAACCGTGTTGGCGATGTAGGCTATGCTATACAAAAGCACGCTGAAGATCACGGTTACGGAGTAGTAAGAGAATTGGTAGGTCACGGTCTAGGTACTAAAATGCACGAAGACCCAGAAATGCCAAACTATGGCCGTAGAGGCCGAGGTAAGAAATTTATTGAAGGTATGGCAGTAGCCATTGAACCCATGATAAATCTAGGAACGAAACGCATCAAGCAACTTCGTGATGGCTGGACTATCCTAACTGCAGACGGAAAGCCCAGTGCACATTTTGAACATGATGTGGCCCTGGTAGACGGTAACCCCCAATTACTATCTACCTTTGATTATATTTATGAATCATTGGGAATTAAAAGCGAAGAAGAAGATGAATTTAGACAAACTTGAATCTTTTTACCGCGACAACAACTTAGTTGAAGAGTGGCGGTATTATTACGAAGACGACTGGGAAGAAGGTTATGAAATAGCCATTTCCAGTAAAGGCAGAATCATGAATTTTGTGAAGAGCAAAAATGGTGTCGTCCTTAAAGGAAGTGCCATTAACGGTTACAAGGTTTTTAATACAAAATTAAAAAACGGTAAACGTAAAAACTTTTATGTACACAAAATTCAAGCAATTGCATTTTTAGACAAGCCGGAAGATGGCCTGTTTGTTATCCATAAAAATTATGATAAATTGGATAACAACCTTAGTAATCTTGCTTGGGTAAACCGCAAAGAGTGGGAATCTCATCAAGATCACAACCCCAAAGTAATTGCTAAAAGACAAAGTAAACGTAGAACTTACACTAAACTAACTTTAGGTGAAGCTACCATCTTAAAAAGAAAACTTCTGGACCCCAACAGAAGAACAAGATTGAAAGTGTTAGCCAAACAGTTTGGTGTTTCAGAAATGCAGTTACACCGTATTAAAACCGGTGAAAACTGGGGAGACATAAAAGTATAACATGTTTAAAAAGGCTTTTAAAAGTATATTAAATTCCGTTCCTAGACCTATACTTATAAAGCTAAGTTATTTAGTAAAGCCTTTTTTAGCAATTGCCCTTAAAGGCAATAGATATACCGATCCGATAGATGGTAGAAGTTTTTCAAAATTCCTTCCTTATGGATATGAAAATCAGCGAGAAAACGTTCTTTCGCCTTCTACCCTCTCTTTGGAGCGGCATAGACTTTTATGGCTTTATTTAAAAAATGAAACCGATTTTTTTACCGTACCCCACAAAATGCTTCACTTTGCACCTGAGCAAGCTTTTTACAAACGGTTTAAAAAATTAAAGAATTTAGATTACACTACTACTGATTTAAATTCTCCTTTAGCAGATGTAAAAGCAGATATCTGCAATTTACCTTTTGAAGATAACAGCTATGATGTAATCTTTTGTAATCATGTGTTAGAACATATTCCTGATGATGATAAAGCCATGGAAGAGCTCTATCGCATTTTAAAGCCTAATGGAATGGCTATTTTACAGATTCCACAGGATTTAAATCGGGAAAAAACCTTTGAAGATAATAGCATTACCGACAGCAAAGAACGTGCAAGAATTTTTGGACAATATGATCATGTTAGAATCTATGGCAGAGATTATTTTGAAAAGCTTCGCAGTAAAGGTTTTATTGTAAAGGAAGTGGATTACACCCATCAACTCTCAAAAACAGAAGTTGATAAATACCGATTAGCAAAAGGCGAAATTTTACCGATTTGTTTTAAATCGAATAATTAATTTTGCAATACTTTTTGAAAACCTTTGGTAGCATAAGTTTTTACTTCTCCATTTTCATCATAAATCAAAAAAGCATCAACCGAAGGGAGTTGTTCTAAAGTTTCTTTACTTTTTTCAAGTCCCATAGCCATAAATGCTGTTGCATAACCATCGGCTAAGGCACAATTTTCAGCTAACACAGATGCACTCAATAAATTACTTTTACTTGCCAATCCAGTATTGGGATTAATGGTATGTACGTATTTTTTTCCGGTAACTGAATCTACTCGGAATTTTCTGTAATTACCAGAGGTAGCCATTGCCCTGTCGTTTAAAGTAAGAACAGAAGTTATAGTCCTTTGAGCTTCCGTTTGGTTAGGATCGTCAATCCCTACTCGCCAAGGTTTGTTTTTATCAAGATTTACGCCTTTTGCACTTAATTCACCACCTACTTCCACTAAGTAGTTTTTAGCTCCGTGTAGCTCTAAATATTTAGCAATTCTATCAACTGCATAACCTTTACCTATGGCATTAAATTCGAGATAAACACCAGGATTCATTTTTACTAGTTTCCCTTCTTCAGTTATGCTTACCTTTTCAATTCCCACAAATTGCAATAAAGAATCAATAGTAGTGGAGTCTAGTTGAACTTTAAGGTTTTCTGAACCAAAGCCATAAGCATTCACCAAATTGCCGACAGTAGGCTCAAAATACCCCTTAGTGTTGTGATGAATTTCCTTTGAAAGCTGAAAAGTTTCCTTAAACATTTTATCGACCACTATACTGCTATCCCCTTTATTAATTCTGGAAATATCCGACTGTGGCATGTAGGTACTCATAGATTGATTAACAGCATAAAAAACAGAATCGATCCCTTTTTCTACATCAAACTTTTCATCTGAATAATATTTAATATGATAAGTAGTACCGATGGCATTCCCCTCCGTATAACTCAATGAAGGACTATTATTGCATGAAGTAAAGACTATTACTAAGAGAAGTATTAAATTAAATTTCTTGTAATCCATTATAATTTACTACGTATTGAGAATCTTTAGTTAAAGGTTTTTCATAATCTTCTGAATGGGCTAAGCCCACCCCTGCATAAAAAGTACGGGCGTTAAATTTATTAGCGTGTTCTTTTATAGTTTCCATAAAAACAACATCATACTCAACAGGATTGTCAGGATAAGAAATAGCACGCACAATAACAAAGTGTAGTTTTTTATTCTTTAAGGCTACAAATTGAGGATTTCTTTTTAATTGACTATTTACACCTAGAAATTCATAACCTTGTTTCTGGAGATCTTCTCCCACTACATTCATCGCCAGGTTATGTAAGTCTTGCTCAGATAATTCATTCATAACTCAAAGATAAGTTATTAAAAAGAAAAAGTCCGATATAAGGTTATCGGACTTTTATTATTCTTAAAGAGGAAGGTTTTATCCTCCGAAATCATCGAATCTGATATTTTCATCAGGAATACCAAAATCTTCTCCCATTTTTTGAACCGCTTTATTCATTAACGGTGGTCCACAGAAATATAATTCTATTTCTTCCGGCTCGTCATGTTTACTAAGGTATTCATCGATCACAGCATTGTGAACAAACCCTAAGAACCCATCACCTTCACTATTTATATCTTCTTTTACTTTCCAATTATCTTCTTCTAAAGGTTCAGATAGAACGATATAGAATTTAAAATTTTCAAATTCTCTTTCTAGTTCTCTAAAATGTTCTAAATAAAATAATTCTCTTTTAGAACGACCTCCGTACCAATAGGTTACTTTTCTACCCGTTTTTAAGGTTTTAAATAAGTGATATAAGTGAGAACGCATAGGGGCCATTCCTGCACCACCACCTACGTATAACATTTCAGCTTCACTTTCGTTAATGAAGAATTCCCCATAAGGACCGGATATAATTACTTTATCTCCTTTCTTTCTAGAGAAAATATAAGAAGAAGCTATCCCTGGATTCACATCCATCCAACCGCCTTTTGCACGATCGAAAGGAGGAGTTGCAATACGAACATTAAGCATCACTTCACGTCCTTCAGCAGGATAAGAAGCCATAGAATAAGCTCTTTCTACTGTCTCTGGATTTTTCATCACTAAAGGCCAAAGCTTAAAGTTATCCCACTCTTTTTGGAATTTATCTGGCTCTCCTGGATGTTCTTCCGGGTGAGCAGTAATATCCATATCTTCAAACTTCACCTCACATTTAGGAACTTCAATCTGAATATAACCTCCAGCTTTGTAGTCCATATCTTCAGGAATTTCAACTACAAATTCCTTGATAAAAGAAGCAACATTCCAGTTTCTCACTACGGTTGCTTCCCATTTTTTAATACCAAATACCTCTTCAGGGATTTGAATATCCATATCTTGTTTTACTTTCACCTGACATCCAAGACGCCAACCTTCAGCAATCTCTTTTCTGGTAAAGTGTGGCTCTTCGGTAGGCAGAATTGCTCCTCCACCTTCTTTAACGATACACTTACACTGAATACAAGTACCACCACCACCACAGGCAGACGGTAAAAAAAGTTTATTATCCCCTAGTGTAGATAACAAAGTTCCCCCGGAACCTACTTCTATATCTTTTTCTCCGTTGACATTGATTTTTACAGGACCAGAAGGAATAAGTTTTGCTTTAGCTCCTAAAAGTACACTTACCAATAAAAGTATTAATGCTAAAAATACAATTACACTTGCAATTATTACTGTCATAATGCTTTGTTTTCTACTATAATTTAATTCCCATAAAACTCATAAAACCTATCGCCATTAATCCGGTAATAATAAATGTTATTCCCAAACCTTTTAATGGGGCAGGTACGTTTGAGTACGCAATTTTTTCTCTAATAGCTGCAATCGCTAAGATAGCTAAGAACCAGCCTATACCACTACCAAAACCATAGGTTACAGCTGCTCCAACATTATCAAAATTCTTTTGCTGCATAAATAAAGAACCTCCTAATATCGCACAGTTTACCGCGATAAGTGGTAAGAAAATACCTAACGCTCCGTATAATGCAGGTGCAAATTTTTCAACAATCATTTCTACTAACTGAACCATCGATGCAATTACCGCAATAAACATGATGAAACTTAAGAAACTTAAATCTACATCTGCATAAGCAGGGTCTATCCATTGTAACGCTCCAGGTCTTAATAAATATTGATCCATCCAGAAGTTGATAGGTACTGTAACAGTAAGTACGAAGATTACCGCTGCTCCTAAACCAACTGCAGTTTTTACGTTTTTTGAAACTGCCAAGTAAGAACACATCCCTAAGAAGTATGCGAAAATCATATTTTCGATGAAGATACTTCTAACAAATAAATTTAAATACTCTTGCATAATCTATAATTTTAAGCAGTTTCTATGCTTCTTCTATTAATTTTCTATTTCTTGAACGTTGTACCCAAATAATGATCCCAACGATAATTAAAGCCATAGGCGCCAATAACATTAACCCGTTATTTTCGTAACCAAAAGCATATAGTCCTGTTGATTCAGCTAAAGTTGCTCCTTTATGACCTAATACTTCAAAACCGAACAATTTACCAGAACCTAGAAGTTCACGGAAAAACGCCACGATAATTAAAATTAATCCATATCCGGCTGCATTACCAATACCATCTAAAAACGATTTATAAACTCCGTTACCCAATGCAAATGCTTCTAAACGCCCCATCACGATACAGTTGGTAATAATTAAACCAACGAATACAGATAGCTGTTTACTAACATCGTAAGCATAGGCTTTAAGCACTTGATCTACTAAAATTACCAATGCAGCAACGACTACTAACTGAACAATAATCCTAATTCGGCTAGGAATAAGATTACGCATTAATGAGATAATCATGTTACTAAATGCCATTACAACCATTACCGCCAAAGACATCACAATAGCAGCTTGCAATTGCACGGTAATCGCTAATGCCGAACAGATACCTAATACCTGAACAGTAATTGGGTTATCATCATTTAATGGATCTGACAATAACTTCATGTTTTGTTTAGACAAGAAGCTTTCTTTTTCTTCTGAACTAGAAAGGAAAAAGATTAATTCTTTTTTCTTGGCTTCTTTTTCTGAAACCTCTGTGTTTTTACTATTTTCTTTAGCCATAAAAATTTTATTTTACTGCTACTTTCATATCAGTTTTACTCTTAAAATAAGGAAGGTAATGCTTTAACCTTTCAGAAATCATTCTAGTCACACCGTCACCAGTAATGGTTGCTCCTGAAATTGCATCTACTTCATTATCGTCTTTATTGCTTCCTCCTCCATAGCCTTTCACTACAGAAACACCTACTAAGTTACCAGCACTATCAAAGATTTTTTCATCTTCAAAACGTTGCTGAAACCAGGCTTTAGTAATTTCACCTCCAAGTCCGGTAGTTTCCCCCTTGTGATCAAAAACAACACCTTTTATGGTATTTACATCATTTTTTAAAGCAATATATCCCCAAATTGCATCCCACAGACCTGTACCTCTTAAAGGAATAATATAATATTCTTCGCCTTTTACATCAGCTATATATAATGGGAATGCCTGTTCTGTATCTGCCTTATTTAATTCTTTAGAAAGATCTACCTGGAAAGCCTTCTCGCCTTCAAACTTCACCTTTCCTTTTGAATCTAAAGCTAATTCCTTAATGATATATTTATCGAAATTTTCTTTTGCCTGAGAACGTTCTACATCTATACCTACAGTATGTAAAATATTCTGCATTTTCTCTTGTCGAACATTTTCATTTTGTATCGGCTGTAAGGAAGTAGCAGTGAATGCCAGTACAGAAGCCACCACGATTACCATTATTACCGCAAAAATGAAAGTATATGCGTTACTATTTCTATTCATGAGTATACTTTTAAGCTGTTTTTACTTGTGCTTTAACTCTTTTCTTACGTTTCTTCACATTAGACTCTATCACAAAATGATCGATGGTCGGTGCGAATACGTTCATTAACAAGATGGCCAACATGATTCCTTCCGGATAAGCTGGGTTAAACACCCGAATCATTACCGCGAAAAGACCTATCAAGAAACCATAAATCCATTTCCCTTTAAAGGTTTGCGCTGCAGAAACAGGATCTGTTGCCATAAACACCACTCCAAAAGCAAGACCACCAACAATTAAGTGATTATACCAAGGGAAATTCATTAAATCGTTATCTGGAAAATAAGCTCCTCCAAGCCAGTTAAAAATCAACGCCATACAAGCAGCTCCTATAAAACCACTAAATATAATTCTCCAACTTCCAACTTTGGTTAAAATCAACAACAAAGCTCCGGCAAGAATACAGATAGTAGAAGTTTCTGAAATGGAACCTGGTATTAATCCCGAGAACATATCCATAGAAGTATAAGGAACATCTGTTCCAGCCGCTAATTTACCTAAAATTGTTTCACCAGAGACACCATCGATTACACCTGCTTCACTTACCCAAACGGTATTACCAGACATATAGGTAGGATAAGCAAAAAAGGCAAAAGCCCTCGCAGTTAAAGCGGGATTTAAAATATTCATCCCGGTACCTCCAAATGCTTCTTTACCAATCACTACAGCAAATACTACTGAAACCGCTACCATCCATAACGGAATACCAATAGGCATAATCATTGGGATAAGTAAACCGGTCACTAAATAACCTTCGTTTACTTCGTGCCCCCGCATAATAGCAAATGCAAATTCAATTCCTAAACCTACAGCGTAAGAAACCACAATCATAGGTAAAAACTTTGTAGCTCCGTAACCTATAGCTTCCCAAAAACCAACTTCACCTTGAATTTGATGTAAATATTGGTAACCTGTATTCCACATTCCAAATATTAAGGCAGGAACCAAAGCAAGTACCACTGTTATCATGACACGCTTTAAATCTACCGCATCTCTAACGTGAGCACCTTTTTTAGTTGTATGATTAGGTACAAATAAAAATGTATCTAATGCATTGATCGCAGGTGCAAACTTTTCGTATTTATTTCCTTTAGAAAATGGCTCTTTAATTTTATCGAGCCTTTGACGTATCCACTTCATATATGATGATCCTTTTATCCTACTTCAGTAATCATTAAATCTAAACCAAGACGAATTATTTCTTGCGCCTCAATTTTAGAGGTATTCACATAATCTACCAATGCAAAATCTTCCGGTATTACTTCGTAAATCCCAAGATTTTCCATTTTTTCAATATTCCCGGTCATACAAGCTTTTAACAATTGCATCGGATAAATATTTAAAGGCATAACCTCTTCCATCTCCCCTGTCACCACTAAAGCTCTTTCTTCACCGTTTAAATTGGTATTTACATCATACTTCTTTTTAGGCAACATCCAAGAAAGTGAAGTTTTAGACATGGAATGAATACCATTATAAGTAAATGGCAACCAACCAAATATCCTATAGTTATTCCCTTCTGGGATTACGGTAAGCGTATTATCGTAAAAACCTAAATAATGATGCTCTTTGGTTAGTTTAATCCCGGTTAACATATCACCAGAAATTACACGGCTTTCATTCTCATTAAAACCGCCCACTAAATCTGTTGCATCAGCACCAATATAAGTTCTAAAATATTTCCTGTCTTTTGCATCGGCACCAACAACAGCTATTGTTCTTTTGGCATCAAATTTACCAGTCAAAAACAATCTCCCGATAATCGCTACATCTTCCGGACCTACAGTCCATACACGATCCCCCATATTCATAGGTTCTGTTTCACTAACGTGAACACCTACATTTCCGGCGGGATGCGGACCTGAAACATTTAAAATTTCAGCCCCTTTTATATCTTTAAAATTAGAAGATTTATTATTTACCGCTGCATAAACTTTCCCGTCAGTTAGTTTTTTCAAGACATCAATCCCTGCTTGAAACTCTTCTTTTTGATCTTGTAAAAAGAAATCAGGATCTGCCGCAAGTGGTGCTGTATTATAGGTTGAAACATAAATAGCCTTCGGAGTATCTTCAGAGTTAGCAACAACATCATAAGGACGCTGTTTTATAAAAGCTCCACAACCACTTTCAAAAACCCTATTCTTAACTACTTTCGCATCAGCCGAAGCAATATCTATACGATCATATTCTTTATAAGAATTGGTTTGATCTGCTTGAATCACAACCTCCAACACACGGCGCTTAGCACCTCTAACTACTTCTTTGACCTCACCACTAACAGGAGAAACAAATTTTAATTCTTTATTATATTTAGAAAAGAAAATCTCTTCACCCGCTAAAACTTTAGCTCCTTCTTTTAAAGTAAGTTTGGGAACAACTGAGTGAAAATCCGGTGGTTTAATAGCAAAGGTCTTCGATCGTGGGGCATCTACAAGGGTTTTTTCCGCTTCCCCCTTGAACCGCAAATCAAGACCTTTCTTAACTTTAATGTCTTTTGACATAATTCTGTTATCAGTTAATATTCGCGGTCGCAAATTTAGTAATTAAATACCTTATGTGATAAACTTGTCAATTGGAACTTAGTTAATTCTAATAATTTATAATTATTCTAAATAATGCTTTTTCATTTTTAGAATAATAAGCCTTTGAAAAAACTTTTTAATTATATTTAAACCCAAATTCATCAAGTATTTTTTTATGAAAAATATAATTATTTTCATCTTCAGCATCGTTATTTCTAATTCCTTATTTTCACAAGTATTAGAAACCACTCCCCCTCCTTACATTAAAACAGTTCAGTTTTTTGGAAGTACAGAATTTCCTGGAACCCCAATTGTAAAACTCGGTGACCCCATCACCATTAGTTTTGATGATTTAATTGGAGATGAAGCCGATTACTACTATACGATTGAACATTACGATTTTGACTGGACGCCTTCCAATTTAGCTAAAAACGAATATATGGAAGGCTTTGATGATATGCGCATTCTTACTTATTTGAATTCGTACAACACACTTCAAATGTATTCCCATTATACACTAAGCATTCCTAATCGAAATACACGAAGATTAAAAAAGAGTGGGAATTATATGCTAAAAGTATTCAACAGCGATAAAGAATTAGTTTTTTCCAGAAAATTTATGGTCTACGAAGACATCGCCATTGTAAAGGTTGAAATAAGAAGATCCAGGGATTTAAAATACATCGACGAAAAACAAGTCGTTTATTTTTCCATCGATGGTTCCGATAGGATAATTTTTAAAAATCCTGATCAGAATTTAAAAACCCTGATCATCCAAAACAACAACCTTAAAAATTCTATTTACAACTTAAAGCCTCAATATTCATTAGGAAATGAATTTATTTACCGCTATGATCAAGAAGCTTCTTTTTGGGGCGGAAATGAATACCTGGAATTTGACAATAAAGATGTAAGAGCAGCCAATATGAATATTAGAACTATTGAACTAAAGGATATTTACAATACCTATTTATTTACCGATAAAAATCGTTCCTATTCTCCATACACTTACGATCCCGATATTAACGGAAATTTCAGAGTAAATACCATTCAAGGAGAAGACCCTACGATTGAAGCAGAATATACTTGGGTTCATTTTTCCTTAGCCAATTATGAAAATTTAAATGGTGGTGAAATTCATATTTTCGGGAATTTCAATAATTTCAACTTAGACGATTCTACCAAATTAACCTACAACCCAAAAACAGAACGCTACGAAGGAAAACGACTTTTCAAACAAGGGTTCTACAACTACAAGTATGTATTACTGAATCCTGACGGAACCATCAACGAAGGTTTTAACAGCGGTAATTTTGATGAAACCGAAAATCAATACACCATTTTAGCTTACTACAGGGATATAGGCGGACGCTATGACAGGATAATTGGCGTAGGGAGTGCCAGCAGCAGGAATATTAGCAACTAAAACTATGGAAAACTCCAGATTTAGTAGGGAATATAGAAGCAAGCAATGCTTAAATTGTGGAACTCCTTTAGATCTGGAAGATCGTTATTGCCACTATTGCGGACAGTTGAACTCCAACAAGAAGTTAAGTTTTCGAGACTTTTTTAATGAATTCTTCGGAAGTCTATTCTCTTACGATTCTAGATTATACCGCACATTAAACACCCTTATTTTTAAACCAGGAAAAATTTCTTCAGAATACATTCAAGGGAAACGAACGAAATACGCCAATCCATTTCGGTTTTACCTGAGTATTTCTATTATATTTTTCCTCCTTTATGGACTTTCCTCTCAACTTAATTTTGATGATGAGAATGATATAGCCATTACGAATATTGAAAACAAGGATGGAGAAAGGGATTATTCTGACATAAAACTTCTTTCAGAAAATAAATTAGATTCTCTAGGGTTTTTAGACAAATCTGTAGCCAAGGTAGAAATCTATATGGCTTACCAACATAGCCACCACCAAGAATCTACCTCAAAAGCTTTACAGAACTTAGAACACCACTCAACTTTTTACAATAAATGGCTATACAAACGGGCAATAGCAGCTGAAAACGTTATCGAGAATCCATACAATTTTACGCTTTACGCAATAGGCAAACTACCTTTTGTCATTTTCTTTTTCATCCCTATCTTCACTTTAATTCTTTGGCTCACCTACGGACGCACCAATTACTCTTACATGGAACATCTGGTGTTTGCATTTCACTCGCAAACCATGTTGTTTTTCTTAATGAATATTGGGCTCATTTTTAAATGGACAACCGGATCAAACCTCGCAACTAACTTATTACTTATTGGTTATACCATTTATCTGTTTCAAGCCCTGAGAAAATTTTATAAGCAATCAATCGTAAAAACCTTTATCAAATTCGTGTTTTTAAATGTTATATTTGTTATATTAGCCATCACAACAACAGGTCTTGCTGTTTTAGCATCCTTTGCAGTATATTAATATGATTCAACAGGTAACAAGAGGTATTAAAATTTCAGTAAAAACTAGTTTTCAAGGCACTTTCTTGAAAAACTACCAAATGCATTTTGCCTTTAGTTATGAAATTACTATTGAAAACCAAAGCAATGATTCTGTTCAATTAAATTCCCGTTTCTGGAAGATCAAGGACTCTTTAAACAAGACCACTACCGTTTCTGGCGAGGGCGTTATTGGCAAAAAACCGGTATTGAAACCCGGTGAATCCCATACTTACTCTAGTGGTTGCAGCTTAAGTTCTCCTTTTGGAGCAATGAGCGGACATTATAACATGATTAATTTCACCAGCACCCGAAAGTTTAAAGTGAGTATTCCTTCTTTTAAGTTAAGTGCTCCTTTTGCATTGAACTAAAGTTTAGCTTCATGAATCTCCTGATTCAATAAATCTTTATACTTCATTTTTAAATTCTTAGCTTTTTGATGAATTTGGGTAATACTCGTTGTTTTCAATAATCCACGGTCAATTATAAATCCATTAGTTGGATCGTCTTTTCCGGCATTATGATGAAATTGCCATACCTCTTCTGAAGTTAATTCTGAAACCTTATTTTCAGCAATAAAACTTTCAAACCACTGGTGACGTTCTTTTTTCATTTCTGAAGTATAAGTCATCGAAGCCGACCAAATTTGTGGTTTAATTTCTAGGGGAAGTAATTCTGCTTCATCACCATCCCAAATCAATTGAATTAATCTCAGCCCTTCATACCATTCTACATAAATAATGGTAAAAGGTTCAATACCTTCAAACTCATAATCATCTACTGCATTTTTAAAATTTGCGGAGGTAAGTAAATCCTTTAAAACGACTCCCCTACTTTTACGGTAAGGTTCATTTCTTTCATGAGCTTTCCTTGCACCATTCATCAAACAAATCAACTTTTTTTGACTACTGGCCGCAATCCAAGTTCCACCTGCTACCTTATCTTTAGGATAGAGCAATTCCACTCCGTTTTCCCGATAAACTTTTGGAGGTATCGAAGGACGGTTACTTGCCTCGTCCCGATTGGAAGTAAAAATAAATTCAGTAGAATTTTTGCGTTTCGGAATAAATGTAACAGTACACATATTGCAAATGTAGGACAAGAAGCCTCGACTTAATAAAACTTAACAGAAATTAATAAAACCTTACATTTCTATAAGATTCAAGTTGATAGAATTTACCTATATTTAAAAAATTAAATATTAACATATAAAAAAACGAAATAAACTATGGGGAAAGGATTTTTTCAAGTTCCGCCAGCTCATAATGAACCTATAAAGAGTTATGCGCCAGGAACCCCGGAAAGAGAAGAAGTATTACTCACTTACAAAGATTTATTCAATCAAAAAGCAGATATTCCGCTTTATATTGGTGCCGAAGAAATTAGAACTAAAAACACGGCTACCATGCACCCTCCTCACGATCATAAACACAATTTAGGGGTGTACCATTTAGCAGAAAAAAAACATATTGAAAAAGCGATTAGTGAAGCTTTGGAAGCTAGAAAAAAATGGGCTAAATTAGAATGGGAACAGCGTGCAGCGGTTTTCTTAAAAGCAGCCGATTTAATTTCAGGACCTTACCGTTATAAGCTTAACGCCGCAACGATGATAGGTCAGTCAAAAAATATTTTTCAGGCCGAAATAGATTCAGCATGTGAAATTGCAGACTTTTTACGTTTCAATGTAGAATACATGTCTGAAATTTATAACGATCAACCAGAATCTGACGAAACTGCTTGGAACCGTGTTGAACATAGACCCCTTGAAGGTTTTGTTTACGCAATTACACCTTTTAATTTCACTGCCATTGCAGGTAACTTACCAACTGCACCGGCTTTAATGGGTAATGTTGCTATTTGGAAACCAAGTGACAGCCAGATGTTTTCTGCTCAAATCTTAATGGACGTATTTAAAGAAGCAGGAGTTCCTGATGGTGTTATCAATATGGTTATGGGCGATCCGGCCATGATTACCGATGTAGTATTAGAAAGTCCAGATTTTGCCGGAATTCACTATACCGGAAGCACCGAAGTTTTCAAAGATATTTGGGCTAAAATTGGAAACAACATCCATAACTATAAGAGTTACCCAAGAATTGTGGGTGAAACCGGAGGGAAAGATTTTATTATTGCTCATCCTTCAGCAAACACCAAAGAAGTTTCAACAGCTATTTCTAGAGGAGCCTTCGAATACCAAGGACAAAAATGTAGCGCCGCTTCCAGAATCTACTTACCAAAAAGTTTATGGCCACAAATTAAAGAGGAATTGATCGAAGATATTTCTTCTTTTAAAATGGGTTCTCCGGAAGATATGAGTAATTTCATAAACGCGGTAATTCACGAGCGTTCTTTTGACAAATTGGCAAAATACATTGACCAAGCTAAAAAAGACAAAAAAGCCGAGATAATTATTGGAGGGAATTATGATAAATCTGTGGGTTACTTTGTAGAACCAACAGTAATCGTAACTACAGACCCTCATTACACTACCATGGAAACCGAACTATTTGGACCGGTAGTAACTATCTATGTTTATGAAGATGAAAAGTGGGAAGAAACCTTAGAAACTGTAGATAACACGAGTGCTTACGCATTAACCGGAGCTGTTTTTTCTAAAGACAGATATGCTGCTGCACAAGCGACAGATATGCTCCAAAATTCCGCAGGTAACTTCTACATTAACGATAAATGTACAGGAGCTGTGGTAGGAAGACAACCTTTTGGAGGAGCAAGAGCTAGTGGAACCAATGATAAAGCAGGTTCTAAACTAAACTTGATGCGTTGGGTTTCTCAACGTCTTATCAAAGAAACCTTTGTCCCTGCTAAAGATTACAGGTATCCATTTATGGGTGAATAATCTTAAAAAGGGAATTAGTTGAATAAAAAACCTCGCAGAAATTGCGAGGTTTTTTTTAGAAAAATATTTAGTTAATGACTCTATTTATAACCAATACCATTCCGTACTTGATAAAAAATCCACATATAATCAAGATGAGACCCTAAATCAAATTCAAGATGAAGATAAAATATGATTAATTAGGAGAATGGAATTCAACACTTAAAATCAACCTTTATATTTCATTGGTAAATGAACCACTTTTTTAGTATCAAAAAATTCCTCTTCAAAATAATCAGATAGATTATAAATCTTAGCAGTTTTATAATTGGCCAATTCTTCGGTTAAATCACCTCCTTTTAAATAAAGGATTCCATTTTTAAGTTCGTGCTGACTCTTTTTTGCTATTTTTCCTTTTACCCAACGAACAAAAGTTTCCATCTGTGCAACTGCTCTACTCACAATAAAATCGTACTGACCGGTAATCTCTTCTTCCACTCGGCAGTTAAATGTTGTTACATTTTCTAATTGCAAGCCTTCTTTTACTTCATTAACCACTTTTATTTTCTTTCCGATACTATCTACCAAATGAAATTGAGTTTCCGGAAATAAAATGGCCAACGGAATTCCAGGAAAACCGCCACCAGTGCCTACATCTAAAACTTTAGAACCGGGATGAAAGGCCTGAACTTTCGCAATTCCCAAAGAATGAAGTACGTGCCTAAGGTAAATCTCATCGATATCTCTTCGGGAAACCACATTGATTTTAAGGTTCCAATCTTTATATAAATCTTTAAGTTGAGAAAACTGTTCTTTTTGATGTTCAGTTATATCTGGAAAGTATTGAAGTACTTCTTGCATAGGTTTTTTCTTATTTCAATTTTAGCTAAATTATTTCCAAAGAAAAGTTCTTGTCCATAATTTCATTGCAAAATTACAGGTTATCCTTGAATATTAATTTATTTAAACATCACTTTCTTTTTCAGACTTCTCTTGTGCTACAATTTTTTTATGGCTCCAATTTCCTAAAAAATCATCATCCCGAGCATCTAGATTTTTAAATACTTCCGCCTTCCCATACATCGTAATCACATCACCTACATCAATTTTATGCTCTCCATTTGGAGCTCCGACGTAATCACCTTTTTTCTTTTTAATTCCTAAAACGTTGATTCCTTCACTCTTCAAATCTAATTCCAATAAACTCTTACCAGCCAGCCAGCTACTTTTTCTCACCCTCAATTCTGAAATTTGATATTCCCCGGAGAGGTGCAAAATGGCCGCATAGTCTTTTACATCGATATTCGTATATTTTTTAAGCGAACGGTCTATCATTTTTGAAAGCCATCGGTCTACCATTTTGCTTTGAATGGCAAACCAAAGCACACTAAGTCCTACCAATAAAATTAGAACACTATATAAAAGAGAATTCCGGTTATCAGGCAATACAAAAGTTAAAATTAACGAGGAAAGTGTGGTAATAATTCCCGCATTACCCACCAACATTAACATATAAATAATTCTTCTTCTCACCGGATGGTTCAGTAACTTTTCACTTTCACTCGAAGTAAAACCAGAACCGGTATAAGCAGAACGTGCTTGAAATTTTGCTACTTCAGTAGAAAGTCCGGTATGCATTAAAGCAATTGCGGCCACTTTAGTAACTAAAGCGGAAAGGGTAATAATAACAAATAAGGATACTGCTGCTAACATACAATAAATTATAGCTTTGCTTGGGCACTAAAAATAAGATATTTTAGTTTACAAAAAGGTTTATGACTTCTAATAAGTTTTTCAACCGATTAATTTTTACCTTTGGAAATATTTAACTTTTGAACTAATGACACAACCAAATATAAAATTTTCCCGTGTTGATTCTGCAAAATTCTTCAGAACACTAAACAAACGGGTAAATTCTTATTTTAAAGAAAATAAAATTAAAAGAACTGGAAACTGGAAACTTCACCTAAAAACCATCGTGATGTTTTCCCTGTTTTTAACTCCGTATTTCATCATCCTTACCTTAGATATTTCTCAATGGTGGATGCTTCTGTTAACGATAGTGATGGGAATAGGAATGGCCGGCGTTGGGATGAATGTGATGCACGATGCCAATCACGGCTCTTATTCTTCTAAGAAATGGGTGAATAAAATCATGGGGGGAAGCATGTATATTCTTGCCGGAAATGTTTATAACTGGCAAGTTCAACACAATGTGCTTCATCATACTTATACGAATATTCACGGCCATGATGAAGATTTAGAAGCTGGACGAATCATCCGCTTTAGTAAACATTCTAAGTGGAGGAGATTTCATAAGTTCCAACATTACTATTCCGTATTTTTATATGGATTACTTACTTTCAATTGGGTGCTTACCACCGATTTTAAGCAAACCCGACGCTATTTAAAACGTAAACTAGCTTACGGTGAGATGCCAAGCCCTATTAGACAATGGAGCACATTAGCAATTACTAAAGCACTTTACATTGCCATTTGGATTATTTTGCCGATGATAATTATGAATATTGCTTGGTGGAAAATCTTACTCGGTTTCTTCATCATGCATTATACAGCAGGATTGATTTTAAGTATTGTCTTTCAGTTGGCTCATGTAGTTGAAAACACACAAATGCCACTACCGGACGAAAAGGGCTCTATGAAAAACACTTGGGCGATTCATCAATTGTTTACTACCGTAAATTTTTCAACAAAAAATAAAATCGTGAATTGGTTCACCGGTGGATTAAACCATCAGGTAGAACATCATATTTTCCCGAATATTAGTCATATTCATTATTCAAAAATTTCAAAAATCGTAAAACAAACTGCGAAGGAATGTAACCTTCCTTATCACGAATACCAAACTACCCGAGCTGCTATTATTGCCCATTTCAAACATTTAAAAGAAATGGGGATGAAACCGGCGACAATTACTGTTTAAACTTAAAATTTCACTCAATTACCCATGCAACACCAAGAACTATCTGAAAGAATCAATAAGCTTGAGACGTCTGCTACTTTAGCTATGGCCGCAAAAGCTCGAGAACTAAGAGCGCAAGGCAAAAAAATTATCGGTTTAAGTTTAGGGGAACCCGATTTTAACACACCAGATTTTATAAAAGAAGCCGCCATACAAGCTATTAATGATAATTACAATTCTTATACCCCGGTAGATGGTTATGTAGAATTAAAAGAAGCTATTATCGAAAAGTTTAAACGCGATAATAACTTAACCTATAATCTTTCACAAGTTGTGGTTTCTACTGGAGCTAAACAATCTTTAGCTAATGTCGCTATGGTCATGCTCAATCCGGGAGACGAAGTGATTTTACCTTGCCCATATTGGGTTAGTTACCGTGATATTGTAAAAATTGCTGAAGGTACTCCGGTAGAGGTAAAAACTTCTATAGAGAATGATTTTAAAATGACACCTGCGCAATTGGAAGCGGCGATTACACCAAAAACAAAAATGCTTTGGTTCAGTTCTCCTTGCAACCCCAGTGGTTCTCTTTACAGTACTGAAGAATTAAGAGCATTAGCAGATGTACTCCAAAAACACCCACAAATTATCGTAGTAAGTGATGAGATTTATGAACACATCAACTTTGTAGGTGGTCACGCTTCTATGGCACAATTTGAAGACATGTATGACCGTACCGTTACCGTAAATGGCGTTTCTAAAGCATTTGCGATGACCGGTTGGAGAATTGGTTACATTGGAGCTCCAGAATATATTGCTAGGGCTTGTAATAAAATTCAAGGACAAATCACTAGTGGTGCCAACTGTATTGCACAACGGGCAACCATTACCGCTTTAAAAGCTCCGGTAAGTAAAATTCGCTATATGATTGATAAGTTTAAAGAGCGTAGATCTTTAATCTTAAACTTATTAAATGAAGTTGAAGGTTTTAAATGCAATGAACCGGAAGGAGCTTTTTACGTATTTCCCAATGTTTCTGAATTATTCGGAAAGACTTTTAAAGGAAAGAAAATTGAAAATGCCACCGACCTTTCCATGTACCTTTTAGAAGAGGCTCAAGTAGCAACCGTAACTGGAGAAGCTTTTGGAAACCCTGATTGTATAAGGATTTCTTACGCAGCCAGCGAACAGGAAATCTCTCAAGCGATTGCACAAATCAAAGAAGCTTTATCTTAAATTATGGCAAAATTTTTATTACTGGGAAGTGGAGAATTAGGAAAAGAATTTACCATTGCAGCACAGCGAATTGCCCAAACTGTAATTGCTGTAGATAGTTATAAAAATGCGCCGGCCATGCAAGTGGCTGATGGTTTTGAAGTTATCAATATGCTCGATGGCGATGCTTTAGATAAAATTGTTGCAAAACACCAACCAGATTTTATTGTTCCTGAAGTCGAATCGATTAGAACGGAGCGTTTTTACGATTACGAAAAGCAAGGCATCAAGGTAGTCCCTTCTGCAAAAGCAGCAAATTACACCATGAACCGAAAAGCCATTCGGGATTTAGCTGCTAAAGACCTCAACCTTAAAACAGCAGGTTATCGCTATGCAACTTCCTTAGAAACTTTACAACAATCAATTAAAGAGATTGGTTTACCCTGCGTTATTAAACCTCTTATGTCTTCCAGCGGAAAAGGACAAAGTTTAATTAAAACGCAAGATCAAATCGAAAAAGCTTGGAATTATGCTTTGGAAGGTTCACGTGGCGATTTAGTAGAAGTAATTGTTGAGGAGTTTATCAAGTTCGATTACGAAATTACTTTGTTAACGGTAACACAAAACAATGGAAACACCTTGTTTTGTCCAGCAATAGGTCACCGTCAAGAAGATGGAGATTACCGAGAAAGTTGGCAACCGGCTACGATGAAAGATGCGCATCTAGAGACGGCTCAGAAAATGGCTGCAGAAGTAACCCAAGCATTAGGTGGAGCCGGAATTTGGGGAGTCGAATTTTTTGTGTCTGAAGAAAACGGCGTTTACTTTTCAGAATTAAGTCCACGACCACACGATACCGGAATGGCCACTTTGGCTAATACACAAAATTTTAATGAATTTGAATTGCATTTACGAGCAATATTGAGCTTACCTATTTCTGAAGTTACTTTAGAAAGAGCCGGAGCGAGTGCAGTGATTTTAGCAAAAGAACACTTAGATCATCCTGAAGTAAAAGGATTGGAAAAAATTGCTGCGGAAGAAAAATCTGATTTTAGAGTTTTTGGTAAGCCTATCTCAAGACCCAACCGAAGAATGGGTGTTGTTTTAACTTATGATGAAAAAACCAAAAATCCGGAAGAAATTGCACAACGCGCCAAAGAATTGGCTAGCAAAGTTTATGTAGAGTAATTACATTTTTCCCTATAAAAATTTCTAGGAGAGTTTTTTAACTCTCCTTTTTTTATCACCTATTTCTCCAAAAAAACGGAGTTAGAATAATCAACACAGTGAAGAGTTCTAATCTACCAATAAGCATTAAAAAAGCACACCACCATTTGCCGGGAGAAGGCAAAGCATCAAAATTATTCACCGGACTTAAAGAACCAAAGGCCGGACCAATATTCCCTAAAGAAGAAGCCGCTCCACCAATAGAGGTAGGAAAATCTAATCCCAAAGCAGCTAATCCTATAGCTCCAATAATAAAAGCTAACATATAAAGGATAAAGAATCCTAAAATATTAAAAACAATCTCCCCTTTTATACTCCTGTCATTATAACGGACCGGTAAAACAGCATTGGGATGGAGAGTTCTTTTAAATTCTGTAATCCCGTTACGGATCATGATAATATGTCGTACTACTTTCACGCCACCGGAGGTAGATCCTGCGGAACCCCCCAAGAAAAACATTCCGAAGAAAAAGATGGTCAGAAAAGGCGTCCACAAACTAAAATCTGCAGATACAAATCCTGTGGTAGTAATTACACTTAATACAGAAAATAAGGCATGCCGAAAAGCACTTTCTCCTTCTCCCCAAACCATTGGATGTGCTATAGAAGATACTCCTACATCAGCTTCAAAATAAATGAGTAAGGATGCTACGAGTGTAAACGCAGAAATAAAAATACAATACCATTTAAATTCTTCATCCCTCAGTACTCGCTGAATCCTTCCCTTAAAGCAAAAATAACTTAACACAAAATTAGTCCCTGCCAAGAACATAAACAGGATAATAATATACTGAATAATAGGTTGGTTATTCCAATAGGCAACGCTGGCATTTTTGGTAGAAAAACCACCTGTGGAAAGTGTACTTAAAGCGTGATTAGCCGCATCAAAAAGACTCATTCCCGCAACTTTCAACAAAATAGTCTCTGCAATGGTATAGCCCACATAAATAAACCAAAGTCGTTTAGCAGTATCGGTAATTCTGGGTTTTAATTTATCGGCACTCGGTCCGGGTGCTTCTGCTGAAAAAAGCTGCATTCCTCCAATACCCAATAAAGGTAAAATTGCCACGGCGAGAACGATAATTCCCATTCCGCCAATCCAATGGGTTAAACTACGCCAAAATAAAATCCCCTTAGGGATTACTTCTATATCGTTTAAAATAGTTGCTCCGGTCGTAGTATAACCAGACATAGTTTCAAAAAAGGCATTGGTCACTGTAGGTATGGCTTCTGAAAAAAGGTAAGGCAGCATACCACTAAGTGTCATAAAAACCCAACCAAAAGTTACAATAATGTAACCTTCCCGTTGTTTCATTTCTTTACGATGGTTTCGGGTAAAAAACATAAGTCCCATCCCCAACAACATGGTAGTAACTGAAGCTCCTAATATCTGAACGGTTACCCCATCTTCATAATACCAACTTACGAAACAGGCAAAAATCATGAAACCGCCGTTGCAAACCAATAGCAATCCCATAATGTGAAGGATAATTTTATAGTTGAGTTTTGGCATTACAAGAAGAGTTTTTCTACCTTTTTAATCGACCTTGGCAAGCAACAAACTACTACCCGGTCTCCTTCTGCAATTTTAAAATCCCCTAAAGCGATTAGTCCTTTCCCATCCCTCACTACTCCACCAATAATAGAAGAGCGTGGCAAATCTACATCTACAATTCTTTTGTTACAGACTTTAGAAGAAGAATTAACGATAAACTCCAACAATTCAGCATTCATATTGTTGAGTTTAGTCATCGCTACCACCTCTCCTTTTCTTACGTACCTAAAAATATTATTAGCCGCTAGTAGTTTTTTATTAATTAAAGTATTGATACCTATAGAATGGCTCAATTGAAAATAATCCATGTTCTCTACCAGCGCTATGGTTTTTCTTACAGTTTTGGATTTAGCTACTAAGCAAGACATAATATTGGTCTCAGAATTTCCGGTAAGCGCAATAAAAGCATCCATATCATGAATATTCTCTTCTTCCAATAATTCTACATTACGGCCATCTCCATTAATCACTAAAACCTTAGGAAGCTCATCGGCAAGTTCAAATGCTTTTTCTTTATCGTGTTCAATAAGTTTGACATTGAATTTTTTATCACTCAAATCCTTGGCGGTTCTTCTACCTATTTTACTTCCCCCAAGAATCATGACGTTTTTAATCTCCTGTTTTACTTTTCCGGTGAGTTTAAAAAGCTCTTCCACTCCATCAGGAGTAGTGATAAAATATACCTGATCACCTTCCCGAAACTGCGTATCTCCACGTGGAATTAAAGTATATTGTGTACTAAAACGTTGAATGGCAATGGGCACAAAATGAAGTGCAGGAAAAATTTCGGCTGCTTCTTTTACACTTTTTCTAACAAAGGAAGCATTTGTGGACAGTTTAAATCCCACCATCGTTAATGCTCCATCTTCAAACTGAAAAGTATCGTTAAATGCAGATTGGTCTAAAAGTAATTCAATCTCTTTTGCGGCCAAGGCTTCCGGAGAAATCAGTTCATCTATCCCAAAGCGTTTAAAACCTATTTCATCTTTATTTTCTAAAAATTCTGTATTAGATATTCGGGCTACTGTACGTTTGGCGCCCAATTGTTTAGACAATACACAAACCGTAATATTGGTAGTTTCACTAGAGGTTACGCTAATTACCAAATCTACACCCTTTACTTGTGAGTCATTTAAAACTTTTATAGAAGTGGCATCACCTTTAATAGTTCTGATATCTAAATGAGTATCTGCATATTCTAGGTTATACTTATCGTTATCTATTAAGGTAATATCTTGAGATTCAAAAGATAGCAATTTTGCTAAATGAAAACCTACTTCTCCTGCTCCCGCAATAATAATTTTCATATAAAGATGAAATTTTTCACAAAGTAACAAAGATAGTTTATTTTACAGATATCCTTTAACGCCTTATCTGGCAATTTTTTAAAGCTTGAAGCTATTTGTGGTTCATAAATATTATCTTTGCCAAAATTTTTTGCTATGTCTAAAAAGGTAACCCCTTACAAAGATTCTAAGCTTACCAAGAAAAAGCAGGTAGAACAAATGTTTGATACCATTTCAGAAAATTACGATGGCCTTAACCGCGTAATTTCTTTTGGGATAGATACTTCTTGGAGAAAAAAAGTGATCCAGTTGGTCACCGAAACCCAACCTAAAAATGCACTGGACATAGCCACAGGAACCGGTGACTTAGCCATTAGCATGGCTCAGGAAGGAATACCGAAAGTAGTAGGCTTAGACCTTTCAGAAGGGATGCTAAAAGTAGGGCGAAAGAAAATAGCCAATTCTTCTTTAGCTAATAAATTGGAACTCATACAAGGAGATTCTGAAGCGCTTCCTTTTGAAGAAGATAGCTTTGACGCTATTACCGTTGCCTTTGGAGTAAGAAATTTTGAAACCCTTGAAAATGGTTTAAAAGAAATTTATCGTGTACTCAAACCAGGAGGTATTTTTGTGGTTTTGGAGACTTCAGTACCTACCAAGTTTCCTTTTAAACAGGGATATAACATACATTGTAAATATATTTTACCTACCATTGGAAAAATTTTCTCTAAGGATAAAGTCGCCTACAAATATTTAAGTGATAGTGCGGCAGTTTTCCCTTATGGAGAAAAGTTCAACAATATTTTAAAGAATATCGGGTTTATAAATGTAAAAGATAAGCCCCAAACTTTTGGTGTTGCAACCATATATACGGCTTCAAAGTAATTGTATGAAGAGATTAATTGTTGTTTTAACCATACTCACACTAAGTTTTCAAAGTACGAAGGCCCAACTTTTCACGAAAGAAAAGATTAAGAACCTCGAGAATTTCGATCAGAAAAGATGGTCTTGGGGTTATTTTTTAGGCTTTAATAATTACGATTTTAAGTTTAATTACAAAGAACATCCTACCGAAGACTTAATAGTGAAAAAAAATGTAGGCTTTAACGTTGGCCTTATTGGGAACCTTCGCATTAACGATTACATGGATTTACGTCTAGAACCCGGTGTTTTATTCGTGAACCGTGAAATTACCTTTCCCGAAATACCAGAGGACAATTTAAGGGAAGTTAAATCTACTTATGTACACATTCCGCTTCTAATGAAATTTTCTACTAAGAGGTTGAATAATTTCAAACCTTTTGTAGTGGGTGGAGTTTCTACTTCTATCAACCTTTCCAGTAATGAAAAAAATCCGGATGACAACAGTGCCGGAGAATTCAGGATGAACAGTAAAACATACTATTACGAAATTGGTTTTGGAGTAGATTTATATATGTTCTTCTTTAAATTCACTCCTTCTATTCGTGGAGTTTTCGCTATTAATGATGAATTAAAAAGAGACATAGACCCTAACAGTCCCTATACGGGAAATATAGACCAGATGTCTTCTCGTGGAGTTTTTATCAATTTCACTTTTCAGTAAAAATCACCGGCGTTTAAATTCACTTAAAAAGATAGCCGTAGCCGTAGCAACATTCAAACTTTCAGTATTTTTCACATTGCCAAATTGAGGTATACTTAGCTTATTGGTGATCATTTGTTCGATATCATCAGTAATTCCGTTGGCTTCGTTTCCTAACACTAAAATCCCTTCAGAAGGAAGCGAAGATTCATATACGTTTTCGCCGCTCATAAAAGTCCCAAACAAAGGAAGCTTCAAGCTAGGAAGTTCTTCCTTCAAATTAGTATAAATCACTTCTACCCTAGCTATACTACCCATCGTAGCCTGTATCACTTTTGGGTTGTAACAATCTACTGTATCTTGAGAGCAAAGCAATTGCTTCACCCCAAACCAATCACAGAGCCTGATAATCGTACCCAAATTCCCGGGATCCCGAACACCATCCAAGGCAACTATAAAATTTTCATTTATTTCAATTTTCTTCTGTGGAATTTTAAACAATGCCAAAGCTGTTTGAGAAGTACTTAGCTTGGTAATTTTATTAAGTTCATTGTCTTCCAACAACTGCATTTTATCTTTTTCTGTAAAAAATATATCAGCTTGAGAAAATAAACGCTCCAATTCGAAGTTAGAATTTAAGAGCTCTTTGATCACTTTTATACCTTCAGCAATAAACAATCCGTTTTTTTGTCGATATTTTTTTTGAGATAGACTGTTTATTAACTTTATTTGGCTTTTGCTAAGCATAAAATGACGTATTTTTGAAACTTAATTTTTTTTGTTTGAAATCCTTCCCCGCAAAAATATCATTAATTCTGTTGGTATTGCTCATTATTTCCTGTAATGCAACAAAAAAGGTTAAAGAAGGCCAGCACTTATTGGTTAAAAACAACATTTTAGAAAATGGAGAGCGCATTAAAAATAGAACTATTTACAATCAACTCTACCAAGAACCTAATGTAAAATTACCTTTATTAGGAATTCCGTTAAAACTCCATATTTACAATATAGCAAATCCTAATCCCGACACTACTTTTTACAATTGGCTTCATAAAAAGCCTAAACGTGAAGAACGCCTAATTAAGTTTTTATCTAAAAAGCAAGTAGAAAAATTAGGACAATCTTATGTTGAATTTAATGAGTTTTTAGAAGAAACAGGAGAAGCTCCCGTTATTGTAAGTAAACAAAAAACAGAACGCTCATCAAACCGTTTAAAGGCTTGGTACTGGAACCACGGTTGGTTTAATGCAGAAACCGATTTTAAAATTGAAAAAGAAAAAAATAAGCGGGCGAAAGTAGATTATTTTATAAAACCTCATCAAGCTTATATACTCGATTCCATTTCAGAAAGGATCGCTTCCCCACAAGCAGATTCAGTCTATCAAATGTATAAAAAGGAAGCCTTAATTAAAAACGGGCAGCAATTTGAAACTGAAAATTTTGATGCTGAAAGACAACGGATAGTTGCGTTATTCAGAAATAATGGATTTTATCATTTTGAGCAAGAATATATCACCTTTGAAGCTGATACAATCAATACCAATCATAAAGCCAATATAGATTTGGTAATTGCCGATCGCAACATTCAAAAAGAAGACACTGCTTACACGGTTCCCTATCGAAAGCATTTTATTAGTGATGTGAATATTTTTACAGATTACACATATTCTAATCAAGATAAACCGATTACCGACTCTGCCAGCTATGAAGGGTATACGCTTTACAGCTTTGAAGATTTAGAATACAAACCAAAAGCAATAGCAGATGCTGTTTTTATAAAAAAAGGAGAAGTATATAGTGACCGGGCAAGGTCGCTTACTTATAGAAGAATGAATGAATTGGGAATTTTTAAATATCCCGATATTCAATATATGCCGGATCCAAGAGATTCTACAGGAACTAAATTAATCACTAATATTTTTTTAACCCCAAAACCAAAATTTGGGGTCGATTTTAATTCTGATGTTTCTCGAAGTAATATTCAAGATTTCGGGATTGGTTTTGGAGGTTCGCTGTTGATTAGGAATGTATTTGGGGGTGCCGAAACTTTTGAAATTGGAGGTCGTGGAAGTATAGGCTCTTCTAAAGATGCTTCCGATAGCGAGGACCGATTCTTTAATATTTCTGAAATTGGCGCAGACGTTAGTCTTTCTTTTCCAAAAATCGCCTTCCCCATTAATACCGATAGGATTATCCCGAAATCTATGTCGCCTTTTACCACTTTTAGCGTTGGGGTAAGTTCACAAGAAAACATTGGATTGGACAAACAGAACGTCACCGGGAAATTAAATTACCGCTGGTATCCCAACAATGAATTAACTCATAAATTAGATTTGCTAGATCTTCAATATGTAAGGAATTTAAACACGGGAAATTACTTTAACGTATACCGAAATTCCTACAACCGATTAAATGATATTGCACAAACTAATTCAGACCAAGTAGATGCTTCTTATTTTGAAGAAGATAATAATATTTCAGACGACAATGCACCCGATTTAATCGTCCCTGAAGGAACAAGAGGTTTTATTAATGATTTTAACAATAATACTTATAATTTAACCCGTCAGGAAAACCAAATTACGAGAAACATTATTGAACGTCGCGATAGATTAACTCAAGACAATTTAATTCTCGCTTCCAACTTCAACTATATTAAAAACACAAGGGAAAATATTTATGATGAAGAGTTTACACAGTTTCGGTTCAAAATAGAAGCGGCAGGAAATACGCTTTCATTAGTTGCCCCCTTATTAAATTTAGACAAAAACAACAATGACAATTATGAGGTATTTGGGGTCGAATTTTCACAGTATGGAAAGCTTGAAACCGACTTTATCAAACATTGGGATTTTGGTCAAAAGAATATTTTAGCTATTCGCGCTTTAGGAGGAATTGCCATTCCTTATGGAAACTCCAACAGCATCCCTTTTGCAAGAAGTTTTTTTGCTGGTGGCGCTAACGATAACCGTGGTTGGCAAGCTTACGATTTAGGCCCCGGAAGTTCTGGTAGCTTAAACGAATTTAACGAAGCCAATATGAAAGTTACCCTCAATGCAGAATATCGTTTCAATCTATTTGGTTCTTTAAATAGTGCTATTTTTATAGATGCTGGTAATATTTGGAATGTACTGGACAATGTAGAAGATGAACGATCTAAATTTTCTTCCTTCAAAGATTTCAAAGAACTGGCCGTAAGCTCAGGATTGGGTTTACGTTACGACCTTAGCTTTTTTGTGATTCGTTTTGATGTAGGTTTTAAAACATACAACCCTGCTTATAACAAGCAAGAATGGTTTAAGCAGTATAATTTTGCCAATGCCGTTTACAATGTTGGAATTAATTATCCTTTCTAACCCATTTTATTTTATTAATTTTGTAAATCGTTTAATTAAAAAAACTAATCCATGAGTCATAATATCAAACCTGGTGTTGCTACCGGAAAAGAAGTTCAAGAAATTTTCAAACATGCCAAAGAGAATGGTTACGCGCTTCCAGCGGTAAACGTAGTAGGTTCTAACACTATCAATGCGGTAATGGAAACTGCTGCCGATTTAAACTCACCTGTAATCCTTCAATTTTCAAATGGCGGAGCCTCTTTTAATGCCGGGAAAGGTCTTTCTAACGAAAACCAGCAAGCAGCTATTTTAGGTGGTGTAGCAGGAGCTAAACACGTTCATGGTTTAGCAGAAGCTTACGGAGCAACGGTAATTCTACATACCGACCACTGCGCTAAAAAATTATTACCTTGGATAGATGGTTTATTAGATGCTGGTGAAAAGTTTTATGAAGAGCACGGTAAACCTTTATACAGTTCTCATATGATTGATTTAAGTGAAGAATCGCTTGAAGAAAACATCGAAATCTGTAAAAAATATTTAGAGCGCATGAGCAAAATGGGAATGACGCTTGAAATTGAATTAGGAATCACCGGTGGTGAAGAAGATGGTGTAGATAATACCGATGTAGATTCTTCTAAACTTTATACTCAGCCAGAAGAAGTAGCCTATGCTTATGAAGAATTAAGCAAAGTAAGTGATCAATTTACTATCGCAGCTGCTTTTGGTAACGTTCATGGAGTTTACAAACCAGGAAACGTAAAATTAACTCCAAAAATCCTTAAAAATTCTCAGGAATATATTACAGAAAAGTACGGTGTTGAAAAAAACCATATCGATTTTGTTTTCCATGGAGGAAGTGGTTCAACTGTTGAAGAAATTAGAGAAGCTATTGGATACGGAGTAATTAAAATGAATATCGATACCGATCTACAGTATGCTTTTGCAGAAGGGGTTCGTGACTACATGAAAAAGAACGAAGATTACCTTGCTACGCAAATTGGTAACCCAGAAGGAGAAGATGTTCCTAACAAAAAATATTACGACCCAAGAAAATGGTTAAGAGAAGGTGAAGCTACATTTAAAAACAGATTAAAGTTAGCTTTTGAACATTTAAATAATGTCAACACCCTTTAAAACCGGAATCCCCACCCTATAACTCAAACAATATGGCTTGGTTTAGAAGAACAAAAAAAGGAATCCAAACAGCAACCGAAGACAAAAAAGATGTCCCTAAAGGTTTGTGGTATAAATCACCTACCGGAAAAATTGTCGATGCTGAACAATTAGAAAAGAATTTCTATGTAAGTCCAGAGGATGGATATCACGTTCGAATAGGAAGTGAAGAGTATTTTGAAATTCTTTTTGATGATAAAAAGTACAAAGAATTAGATAAAAACTTAACTGCTAAAGACCCTTTAAAATTTGAAGATACCAAAAAGTATCCTGATCGTTTAAAAGAAGCGCAAGAAAAAACCGGTTTAAAAGACGCGATTAGAACAGGTATCGGAAAATCTAAAGGCAAAGATTTAGCAGTAGTTTGTATGGATTTCAGGTTCGTGGGTGGATCGATGGGCTCTGTTGTGGGAGAAAAAATTGCTCGTGCTGCCGATTATTGCATCGAAAATAAAACACCTCTAATGATTATTTCAAAATCAGGAGGAGCAAGAATGCAAGAAGCTGTTTACTCATTAATGCAAATGGCAAAAACCTCGGTAAAATTAGCACAATTAGCAGACGCTAAACTCCCCTATATTTCCTTATGTACAGATCCTACTACAGGAGGTACCACTGCTTCTTTCGCCATGTTAGGAGACATTAATATTTCTGAGCCTGGTGCCCTAATTGGTTTTGCTGGACCACGAGTAGTAAGAGATACCACAGGAAAAGATTTACCAGAAGGATTCCAACGTTCTGAATTTTTATTGGAACATGGCTTTCTAGATTTTATAACCCAACGTAAAGAACTAAAAAACAAGATCAACCTTTATATAGATTTAATTTTAAATCAACCGGTTAGAGCTTAAAGAAGTTTAGAGCAAAAAAAAGCTGCCAATTGGCAGCTTTTTTTTGTTCAATAATGATATTTATTTTTTTATATAATCATCAAAAAATTTGTTAGCTATCAAATAGAGGGAGTCTTTCTCGATTTCATAAGTATCTAATTCATCATAATCCGGTAATTCAGATTTTTTCAATGCAAAACCAATCATCGCATGGTTATGCTTTTTTAAATCGTAACGTTCAAAAAAGAACATAAATGGAATATCACAATAAGCATTAGATAAATAAGGATATGTTTTCTTAGAAAACCCTGCTTTTTGTAAAGAGTAAAAATCATAATGAATTTGATTTTTTTCAACATAAAAAACCCCTATCTGCTTCACATCTGAAGCTTCAATCACTATGTTTTTCACATTCAAGTCTTTTTCAGTTTCAACAAATAAATCGGCACTAATAATTTCTTTGTAAATCTTTGCATTTAAGAATTCACCTATAATTTCATTAATATCGTTTTTGGTTATATTACCAGAAAGTGCACTGGGCAAGGTATCTTTATTGATGGAGAGTAATTTCAGCTCATCGATTTTAATAGAATCACCTTTTACTATCAAGAACGTTTGATGATCTTCCACCAAACGTGGATCTTTCCCTTGGCTACAAGAAGAAGAAAAAGAAAAGACAAAAAGTAAACCAAAGCTTAGCCTTAAAAATTGAGTATAACTCACAGAAGTTCATATTAGTTCTGAAGTTAATATACAAAATTATTGATTCATTGATCTACAATCATTTAGAAAAAAGGAAGGCTCAAAAAGGAAATCGAAAATTTCAATAGACAAATAAAAAAATAAATGTATCTTTGCCGCTCGATAGAAAACCTATCGGTACATAATAATCATTGAAATAATATTGGAATGTATTTAACAAAAGAAGAAAAAGAACAATTGTTCGAAAAGCACGGTAAAAGTAAAAATGATACCGGCTCAACAGAAGGTCAAATTGCGTTATTCACTAAAAGAATTGCTCATATTTCAGACCACTTAAAAAACAACAAAAAAGACTTTAACTCAGAGCGATCTCTTGTAGCGTTGGTAGGTAAAAGAAGAAGCTTACTAGACTACTTAAAGAAAAAAGATATTATGAGATATCGTGAAATCATTAAGGAATTAGGTTTAAGAAAATAAACATTGAAAGGGGCTTTTTACGCCCCTTTTTTTATAAGATAAATTGTCGCCCATACAAAAAATTGGGCAGTTTTTCATTGGTCAACTCACTACACAACAACACAACCCTTGACCGTCAGGTAAGACGGAAGACCATTGTTTAATAACACAAATTTTTATGATTCCAAAGACATTTAAAGAGGTTATCGATTTAGGAGATGGAAGAGAAATCTCTATCGAAACCGGAAAATTAGCAAAACAAGCACACGGTTCTGTGGTTGTGCAATCAGGGAAGTGTATGCTGCTTTGTACATTAGTTTCTAATTACAAACAAAGCGATGTAGATTTCTTACCATTAACAGTAGATTATAGAGAAAAATTTGCTGCAGCAGGACGTTACCCGGGTGGTTTCTTCAAAAGAGAAGCAAGACCAAGTGATGGTGAAGTATTAACGATGCGTTTAGTAGACCGTGTACTTCGACCACTTTTCCCAAAAGATTACCATGCAGAAACACAAATTATGATTCAGTTAATGTCTCATGATGAAGATGTAATGCCAGATGCGATGGCCGGTTTGGCAGCTTCAGCAGCTATCCAACTTTCAGACGCTCCGTTTGAGTGTCCAATTTCAGAAGTAAGAGTAGGTCGTGTAGATGGTGAGTTTATTATAAACCCAACACGCGCTCAATTAAAAAATTCAGACATCGACATGATGATTGGAGCTTCTGCAGATTCTGTCATGATGGTGGAAGGTGAAATGGATGAAATTTCTGAAGAAGAAATGACAGAAGCGATCAAGTTTGCACACGAAGCTATTAAAAAACAATGTGAAGCTCAAGTAAAATTAGCTGAAGCATTTGGTAAAAAAGAAGTGCGTGAATATGACGGAGAAAGAGAAGATGAAGAACTTGAGCAAAAAATTCACGAAATGGCATACGATAAAGTATATGCTGTTGCAAAAGCAGGTTCTTCTAAAAAAGAACGATCAACTGCTTTTGGTGAAATAAAAGAAGAAATTGTAAACAGTTTTTCTGAAGAAGAAGTTGAAAATTTTGGAGATTTAATTTCAAAATATTATTCTAAAGCAGAAAAAGCTGCCGTTCGTGATTTAACCTTAAATGAAGGTTTACGTCTAGACGGAAGAAAAACAGACGAAATTAGACCGATTTGGTGTGAAGTAGATTACCTACCATCAACACACGGTTCTTCTATATTTACAAGAGGTGAAACTCAAGCCTTAGCTACCGTTACATTAGGTACTTCTAGAGAAGCTAACCAAATTGACATGCCAAGTTATGAAGGTGAAGAGACTTTCTACTTACACTACAACTTCCCTCCTTTTTCAACTGGAGAAGCACGACCAATTCGAGGTACTTCACGTAGAGAAGTTGGGCACGGTAACTTAGCACAAAGAGCATTAAAAGGAATGGTTCCTGAAGATTGCCCTTACACTGTTCGTGTCGTATCAGAAATCTTAGAATCTAACGGTTCTTCTTCAATGGCAACTGTTTGTGCCGGTACGATGGCATTAATGGATGCGGGGGTGAAAATTAAAAAACCAGTTTCCGGTATCGCAATGGGATTAATTTCTAATGCAGATTCTGGAAAATATGCTGTTCTTTCTGATATTTTAGGAGATGAAGATCATTTAGGTGATATGGATTTTAAAGTTACGGGAACAGAAGATGGGATTACCGCTTGCCAAATGGATATTAAGGTGAAAGGATTAAGTTACGAAATCTTAATTAAAGCCTTAAAACAAGCAAGAGAAGGAAGACTTTACATTCTAGGGAAACTTACCGATACTATTGAAGCTCCTCGTGAAGATGTAAAAGGTCACGCTCCTAAAATGATTACACGTAGAATTGCTAACGAATTCATTGGTGCTTTAATTGGACCAGGCGGTAAAGTAATTCAAGAACTTCAAAAAGAAACAGGAACAGAAATCGTTATTAACGAAGATCCTGTTACCGAAGAAGGTATCGTTGAAATCTTAGGAACCAACCAAGAAGGTATTAATAAAGTGATGGCGAAGATCGATTCAATCACCTTTAAGCCTGAAAAAGGAAGTGTTTACGAAGTGAAAGTAATTAAGATTTTAGACTTTGGTGCGGTTGTAGAATATGTAGACGCTCCAGGAAACGAAGTGTTATTACACATCTCAGAACTTGCTTGGGAACGTACTAATAATGTAACCGATGTTGTAAATATGGGTGATGTTATTGATGTAAAATACTTTGGAGTAGACCCTAAAACTAGAAAAGAAAAAGTTTCTAGAAAGGCGCTTCTTCCAAGACCTCCAAGAGAAGACAAAAAAGGGAGAATAATAACGAAAAGTAATTGTTCTTAAAATCCAATAAAAAAAGCTCCGAAATATTCGGAGCTTTTTTATTTTAAGATTTTTTTAACTGACATACTAGCACCTTTCGACGCTTTGGCAGTTATTAAAATTTTCAACTTTTCTTATCAAATTAGATTATCTATATATTTTTATTAAAATAATGTCAAAGTATTAACTAATACACTAGTTAATTACTAATTTGCGGATAGCTGTGAATTTGCTAGATTTTAATAGACATCTGCACAGTACTTGCACATTATAGAGCAAATAAATACTAAACCAAGAAATATAAAAGATGAAAGTATTAGTTATTGGAGCAGGAAATATGGGGTTAACTTACGCAGAGGGAATGGTAAAATCTACCCTCCTTGGTGAGAAAAACCTAAAAATATATGATACTGATCCAGAAAAAATCTTATCTCTAAAAGAAGTTTCACATTTTGATGTTTACGATAAATTAGAAGACTGCTTACCAGAAGCAGACTTAGTTTTCATTGCTGTAAAACCTTATCATAGCGATGAGCTTTTTGCCGAAATGAAACCAATGATTAACGAGAGTCAAATCTTTATTTCTTTGATGGCCGGAGTGACCATAGAATCTATTCAAGAAAGATTAGGTGCTGCAAAAGTTGTAAGAACCATGCCTAACTTACCGGCACAAGTTGGTAAAGGAGTAACCTCTTACACCGAATCTGAGAAAGTTTCCCGCGTAGAATTATTAGCGATTAGAAACTTATTAGATACCACAGGAGAATCCATTCACGTAGACACCGAAAAATTCATAGATGCTTCTACCGGTATTTCTGGGAGTGGCCCTGCATATGTATTCTACTTTATGAATTCTATGTTGGAAGCTGCTAAAAAGATGGGCTTTTCAGACCACGATTCAAAAGTCTTAGTAAGCAATACTTTTGAAGGTGCTGTAGAACTTTTCAATAGAAATGATCTATCACCACAGACTTGGATGAACCGAGTAGCCTCCAAAGGAGGAACCACCAGAGCTGCATTAGACTCGATGGATGATAATAATGTGAAAGACCTTATAAAAGAAGCAGCTTACGCAGCATTTAATAGAGCTGTTGAATTAGGAGAAAAATAATTATTCATTATAAACCAATTATGGACGAGGATACAAAAAGAGTTGTAATTAAGGTTGGAACTAACGTAATGACCAACAAAGACAACCGAATTTTAGGACCTGTTTTAAAAGAACTTGTTAGACAAATAGCAGAACTGTACGAAAGAGATATCATGACGGTATTGGTCTCTTCTGGTTCTTCCATCGCAGGACAAGAAATACTTGGCGGATGTAAAATTCAAGACAAATCAATTAGAAGACAAGTCTTTTCTGCCGTAGGACAACCAAGAATGATGAGGCATTACTACAGCATTTTTCATGACTACGGTATGCGTTGCGCTCAAGTATTAGCCACTAAAAGAGACTTCGACCCAGGTAAGCACAGAGAAAACATGATTAACTGCTATGAAGGTTTGTTAGCAGAAGGAATTATTCCTATCGCAAATGAAGATGATGCCGTTTCGTTAACCATGTCTATGTTCTCTGATAATGATGAATTAGCAAGTTTAGTTGCCGAATTGATTAATGCCGATAAGCTAATTATTCTTACCGATATTGAAGGATTCTATACCGGTCACCCGGAAGATGAAAATTCAGAAAAACTGAACGAAGTTAAAGTTGATGAGAATGTTGAAAAATACGTTCAATCTTCAGACAAAGGTGAAGGTGAAGGCCGAGGAGGAATGGGCTCCAAATTAAAAATAGCAAAAGGAACAGCGAATAAAGATATACCAACCTACATCGCAAATGGTAAACGACACAACGTAATTGTTGATATAATTGATGGAAAAGATGTAGGTACAAAGTTTACCGCATAAGTAAATTTTAAAATCTTAAAAACCGACACATGGAATTATTAGATTCAACTATAAAAGATAAAGTTTTGAACTCGATGATGAAAATTATCGACAGAGAACGTTCTAACATTATCGCAGAAAATAAAAAAGACCTGGAAGCATTCGATAAAGATGACCAAGCCCTTTACGACCGATTGGTGGTAAATGAAGCCAAAGTCGATGGAATGATTCAAGCAATCAAAGAAGTTAAAGAACAAGACGATCCTGTAGGACAGGAAATTTCTAACAGAACTCTAGATAGCGGCCTTAACATTGTAAATAAAACCGCTCCTTTCGGGACCATCATGATTATTTATGAATCCCGACCAGATGTAACGATTGAAGCTGCCGTTCTTGCCTTTAAAGCCAATAATAAAATTTACCTTAAAGGTGGTAAAGAAGCTAAAAATAGTAATATTATTCTCGAAAAATGTTGGCACGAGGCTTTAGAAGAAAATGGTCTTTCTAAAGATTGGATTAAGTTAATGTTTACCGATAGAACGGAAACAAGAGAATTCTTACAAAACCCACCAGTTCAATTAGATTTAATTGTACCACGTGGAGGCGAACGTTTAATTCAGTTTGTAAAAGACAACGCTAAATGTGCCGTACTCATTAGTGGTCGAGGAAACAACTATCTATATGTTGCCGAAGATGCCGATTGGGAAAAAGCGGTAAAAGTTATTCTTAATGCTAAAACAGATAAAATTTCAGGTTGTAACGCACTTGACAAGGTCTTAATTGATAAAAAAATTCCTAATTACGAAGCTAAACTCAAAGAGCTCCAAACTGTTCTTAAAGAGGCAAACGTAGAAATTTTAGTAGATGAAAAAGTGGGAACGATTTTAACCGATGAAGAAAAAATACCAAATGAAGATACTTGGTATGAAGAATTTTTAGCGTTGAAAATAGTTGTAGCTGAAGCTGATGGAATTGATGAAGTTATTGAAAAAATAAATCAATACTCAGGAGGTCACTCCGCTTCTATCATTACCGAGGATAAAGAAAAAGCTACTAAGTTTATGGAGCAAATTGATAGTGCGGCAGTTTATCACAACGCTTCTACCCGATTTACCGATGGAGGTCAAATGGGAGTTGGAGCAGAACTTGCTATTAGTACCGACAAATTACACCACAGAGGTCCATTAGGACTTAAACAATTGGTCACCAATAAATATTATGTTTATGGTGATGGTCACGTGAGAGTATAATTTATATAATCAAGATTTTAAAAAGCCTGTTTGAAAATTCAAACAGGCTTTTTTATTTTTCTGTAATCCCGCTCATTTTCTAACGACAAGTACTTGTTTTCAATCTTTTCTAAAAAAATTGAATGTCTTTTGTAACAAAACAAATAAATCTTACGTACAATAAGTATAACCCATATTTTAATCTGGAGATCGTAAATGAGACAACTTAAAATTACGAAGCAGGTAACTAACAGAGAAACTGCTTCGCTAGACAAGTATTTACAAGAAATTGGTAAAGTAGATTTAATTACCGCCGAAGAAGAAGTAGAATTAGCACAACGCATTAAAGCCGGCGATGACAGAGCGCTAGAAAAACTTACAAACGCCAATTTGCGTTTTGTGGTCTCTGTAGCAAAACAGTACCAAAACCAAGGTTTAACCTTACCAGACCTTATTAATGAAGGAAATTTAGGTTTAATTAAAGCTGCCAAAAGATTTGATGAAACAAGAGGTTTTAAATTTATTTCTTACGCTGTATGGTGGATTAGACAATCTATTTTACAAGCTTTAGCAGAACAGTCTAGAATTGTACGCTTACCGCTTAACAAAATTGGTTCTATCAATAAAATCAATAAAACCTTTGCTTCATTAGAACAAGCAAATGAAAGACCACCAAGCGCCGAAGAAATTGCTAAAGAGTTAGATATGACAGTAAACGACGTAAAAGAATCCATGAAAAATTCTGGTCGTCATTTATCTATGGATGCTCCCCTAGTAGAAGGAGAAGATTCCAACCTATATGATGTAGTTCGTTCAGGAGAGTCTCCCAATCCGGATAAAGATTTAATTCATGAATCTTTGAAAACCGAAATCGAACGTTCACTAGAAACTTTAACCCCAAGAGAAGCAGACGTTGTAAGACTTTATTTTGGACTGGGAAATCAACACCCTATGACTCTAGAAGAGATAGGAGAAACTTTTGATCTAACCAGAGAAAGAGTAAGACAAATTAAAGAGAAAGCTATTAGAAGATTAAAACACACTTCTAGAAGCAAAATTTTAAAAACTTACTTAGGTTAAAATTTTGTAACTTTGTAATAACAAACAGTAATTCATAACTGTTCGTTTTTTGATTGATGAATGGAACCCCGGCTGATTACCGGGGTTTTTTAGTGCTTATAAATTTTACATTACATAAAAATGAACATTTAATCGGTTTTTTAGTACTTTAACCGAAAAACCAATGAATGCGAATTATTATTTTTTACGTAAGTAACGTAGGCTCTACTTTAACCCCTATGAAAATTCAAGAATTACTTTCTAAGAGCCAACAAAAAAATCACAAAAGAGGAATCTATGGAATTTTATTATTTTCAGAAGGAAATTTCTATCAGGTCATCGATGGTCCTACTGCCATAATAAAACAGCTTTGGGAAAAAATCAAAAAAGACGATAGGCATCATAGCATTATCAAAATCTTTGAAGAAAGAGCTCCTCAACCTTCCTTTGACAACTATCTTTGCGATTACATCTGTGAAAACGATGTTTTTCAATACGAAAATTTAAAAGAATTTTTTGATCACCTAAAATTGCTAGATGAAAAACTTAAAAATGCTGCAGAAGAAGTGCTCAAACAGTTTCTAAAATATCAATAAAAAATTAATCCATTATTTCTTAGTATTTTTGTAGTTCAATTAAACAAGAAAAATGGAAAAATTAATAGCCCCCTCTATTCTAGCAGCAGATTTCGCCAACCTTCAACGTGATATTGAAATGGTTAACGAAAGTGATGCAGATTGGTTTCATATTGATATTATGGACGGAGTTTTTGTACCGAACATCTCATTTGGGATGCCGGTCTTAGAAGCCATTAACCGCCACGCCGGAAAAGTAATTGATGTACATTTAATGATTGTAGATCCTGATCGATACATTAAAACTTTTGCAGAATTAGGTGCCGATATTTTAACGGTTCACTACGAAGCTTGTACACATTTACACAGAACTCTTCAAGCCATTAAAGCGGAAGGAATGAGAGCTGGAGTTGCCATTAACCCACATACCAATGTTGCGTTGTTAGAAGACGTAATTAACGATATTGATTTGGTTTGTATAATGAGCGTAAACCCCGGTTTTGGCGGTCAAAGCTTTATTGAAAACACCTACAAAAAAACCCGACAGCTTAAAGAAATTATCTTAGATAACAACGCTGCAACACAAATTGAGATCGATGGTGGTGTAACCGATAAAAATGCCAAACAACTAGTAGAAGCCGGAGCCGATGTATTGGTAGCCGGAAGTTTTGTTTTCAAATCTGCTACTCCAAAAGAAACAGTTAAAGAATTAAAAGAAATTGCAAACTCATAATTCAGGTAAAGATTTGTTAGACGTTGTAATTATTGGAGCTGGTCCTATCGGTATTGCTTGTGCCATTGAAGCCCAAAAAAGAAACCTTTCTTATGTGGTTATTGAAAAAGGTCCGTTGGTCAATTCCTTGTATAATTATCCGACCAATATGACGTTTTTTTCTTCTTCAGAAAAATTAGAGATCGATCAAATTCCCTTTATCAGTAAAAACGCAAAACCTAGCAAGGCTGAAGCCCTAGAATATTACAGAAGAATTGCGACTTCAAAAAAACTCGATATCCATTTATTTGAAAAAGTAAATTCAGTTAAAAAAAGTGGTGATTTTTATGAAGTAGAAACTAGCAAAGAAACCTATTCTTCTAAAAATGTAGTCATCGCTACCGGCTTTTACGACATTCCTAATTATATGAATGTAAAAGGAGAAGATTTACCTAAAGTCTATCATTATTATAATGACCCTCATTACTTTTCTAATCAAGATGTAATTGTAGTGGGCGCTAGTAATTCTTCTGTGGATGCCGCATTAGAAGTTTATAGAAAAGGTGGCCGGGTAAGCATGGTTGTGCGTGGAAAATCTATTGGTGAACGAGTAAAATATTGGGTAAGACCCGATATTGTGAACCGAATTGAAGAAGGGAGCATCAATGCTTATTTCAATTCTATTATTACTGAAATACGAGAAAACGAGGTGGATATTGAAGATGAAAACGGAAACAAAAAAACCTTAAAAAATGACTTTGTTTTAGCATTAACCGGTTACCGACCTAATTTTAAATTTTTAGAAGAAGTAGGAATTCAACTACGAGATAAAGAAAATAAAATTCCAAAATACGATCCACAAACCATGGAAACCAACTTAAAAGGAGTTTACTTGGCCGGAGTGATTTGTGGCGGGTTGGAAACACATAAGTGGTTTATAGAAAATTCACGTATTCACGCCAAGATGATTATGGAAAACATCTCTTGCAACTAAAAAACAACTATGGAAAATAAATTGGCAGTTCTAATAGATGGCGATAACATCCCGTCGGCTTACATTACAGAAATGTTACAGGAAATTGCCAAGTACGGTAATCCTACTATTAAAAGAATTTACGGTGACTGGACCAAGCCTCATCTTAACAAATGGAAAAGTGTTTTATTGGAAAATGCGGTAAACCCTATTCAACAATACGCTTATACGCAAGGTAAAAATGCAACCGATTCTGCCATGATCATTGATGCCATGGATATTTTATATTCCAATAAAGTAGATGGTTTTTGTTTGGTTTCCAGTGATAGCGATTTCACAAAACTCGCTACGCGACTTCGGGAAGCCGGTAAAAATGTAATAGGAATTGGCGAAAAGAAAACCCCAGAACCTTTTATTGTAGCCTGCGATAAGTTTATCTATATTGAAATATTAAAGAACCAGAATAAAGAAATCGAGAGCAAAAATTCTTCAAAATCAAAAGAAGATAAAAAAGACGATGTCGATAAAATTACACCGAAAGTCATAAAATTAATTGCTTCCACTATTTCTGATATAGCCGATGAAGATGGTTGGGCATTTTTAGGAGATGTAGGGAGTTTGCTTCAAAAAAAGCAACCCAACTTCGACTCTAGAAATTACGGCTTCCAGAAACTCACCCCAATGATTAATTCCATTAATAAATTTGAGGTAGAATCCCGCGAAAATCAGCATAACAACAACAGATTCAAATTGATTTACGTACGGAACAAAAATTAATATCCGTTAAAATTATAATTCAACATTTCCCTGATTTTACTATAAAATTCAGGGAATTTTTGTTTAAAAACGATAGGGCTTTCAATAAAATATTCCACTAAAACCGCTAAAAATTCAAAGCGATTGGTAAAGGCATATTTTCTAAAGTATTTAGTATCCTGCAAACGCTGCCGTATTTCATCATTCAACAATAGATTCACCAATTTTTTAGACGTATCTGCAAAAATGGTGGCACTAATATCGCTCTCTTTCATACTATTGATCTGAAGCACGTGAATAAACTCATGAATTGCCAAATTGATATTATCTTCCTCATCGGCAAAACCTTCCAGAAAATGCTTCCAAGAAAAAACCAATGCTTTTAAACGTGGGTTAAATTCGCCTTTATGGTGATTTTGAGTAATGGTAGAATAATAAATATCAGGATATACAAAAATTTTCTGTAGCGCAGGCAACAAAAAATCCCGCATCCCGAAAGTGAGCATCACTGCGGTTGCCGAAATATAGAGTTTCACTTCTTTGGTAATTTCAAAGCCTTCCCTTGCTTCAAAAGATTTATCCTGCATAAAAGTAATCAGTCGATGCTGAAAGAACTTTTGTTGCTTAGCATTTAAGCGATTATAAAACGAAAAACGATTCTTAATAAACTTTTCTTCTTCATAAGTCAATTTCTTCAACCTAAAGTACAAATGAATGTAAATAGGTCTCTTGAAAAAATACATATAAACATGATCAAATAAAGAAATAGATTTCACCAAAATAATACCCACCAAAGCGACGAGTAAAAGAATAATAAGAATGGCAATGATAAATCCTTCCATAGAGAACTCCCGAATATACTTGAAAAATTTTAACCCTGTATTAACAAGACTTAACTTTTATTAACCGCAGAAAGTTTTATATTAAAAATGATGAATTTAGAAGAACTTAGAAAAACATTGCATCAACATCCTGAGGTTTCAGGAAAAGAAAAACAGACTTCGGTTTTCATAGTAAAGAAGCTGAAAGAAATTGGTGTAACACAAGTACACGAGAATTTTTCAGAATATAGTTTGCTTGCTGAAATAGACTTTAATTCTCCCGGAAAAACAATTCTTTTCAGGGCAGAACTGGATGCTCTTCCCATTGAAGAAACTAACCAATTTACCTACCAATCGAAAAATAAAAATGTTTCCCATAAATGCGGTCACGATGGACATATGACAATGTTGTTGGGCTTAGCTGAAAAACTTATTGAACACAGAAATGAATTTTCCGGAAAGGTTTTACTTCTTTTTCAATCTTCAGAAGAAACGGGAAAAGGAGCCAAAAATATTTTAAAAAGTAAAATTCTGGAAAAATTCAATATCGATTATGCTTTTTCGCTACATAACGTACCAGGCTATCCCTTAGGAAATATCATTACCAAACCCCAAACCTTTACACCTTCAGTAGAAAGTGTAGATATCGAATTACTAGGAAAAACAAGCCATGCAGGAATGCCATGGAAAGGGATTAATCCTGCTTCAGCCATTCGTGACCTTATCAATTATTTCACTTCCATTCATCAGCCTGATGTAACCCAAGAAAATTACTTTTTGGCAACGCCAATTTATATCCAAATGGGAGAAAAAGCTTATGGAACTTCCGCCGGAAAAGCTACCTTAAGTTACACGCTTAGAACAGGCGAACACAAAAAATTTGTTCAGCAGAAAAAAGAAATCATTCATCAAATAGAAAAAACCTGTCAACGGGAAAACCTCAACTTTTCTTTGCAATGGAAAGAAGCTTTTGAAGCTAACAATAATGATCCGGAAGCTTTTGAGCTCATTAGAAAAGCTGCTGAAGCAAATCAATATTCATTTACAGAAAAAGAACACTTTTTTAACTGGGGCGAAGATTTTGGAGCTTTTACCCAACAATACAAAGGAGCAATGTTTGGCTTAGGCTCAGGAGAAAACACACCGGAATTACATAATCCTGATTATGATTTTCCAGACCAACTCCTTCCCTATGGAATTAACATGTTTTACTCATTAAGCAAAAAACTTTTACAATGATCACCAATCACAGTTCGGTTATAGAATTAAACAGAAATGCCTTAGCCAACAACTTCAAATTCATAAAAAACCTTATCGGCGAAAAAGTTACCTTATCAAGCGTCATCAAAGGAAATGCTTATGGCCACGGAATCCAACAAATGGTTCCGGAATTACAATATTTGGGAGTGAATCATTTTTCCGTATTTAGTTCTTTTGAAGCTAAAATTGCCCATGAATCTTTAACCCAAGCAGCGACAATTATGGTGATGGGAGATATTGCTGAAGAAGATATTTCTTGGGTAGTTGAAAATAAAATTCAGTTTTTTATCTACAATATTTCTGGATTGCAGACTTTATTGAGGGAAGCGAAAAAACAAACGAAAAAAATTCATGTCCATATTGAATTGGAAACCGGAATGAACCGTCACGGTTTTGAGCAAAACCAACTTTTAGAACTCGTAGAAATCATTGAAGAAAATAAAAATTTAATAGAAGTTGAAGGAATCTGTACTCACTTTGCGGGTGCGGAAAGCAGTGCCAATTTTAAAAGAATTCAAGAACAACAACAAAGCTTTTTAAAAGGGATTGAGTTTTTAAAAATAAAAGGAATTGAAGCCAAAAAATTGCATACCTCTTGCAGTGCGGGAATTATCGCCTATCCGCAGTTTAATTTAGATATGGTAAGAATAGGGATTATTCAATATGGCTTGTGGCCCAGCAAAGAAAGTCAACTCACTTATAATGTAAAACATGAATACGAAACCCAATTGGAAAGTGTTTTAAGTTGGCGTTCCTCTATTATTGATATTAAAAATGTAAAAGCCGGAGACTTCGTTGGCTATGGAACTTCATTTTTGGCAGAAACCAATATGAAAATCGCTAGTGTTCCCGTAGGCTACGGTTATGGTTTTAGTAGAAGTTTAAGTAACACCGGAAGAGTATTGGTTAACGGAAAACGCTTAAGTGTCATAGGAACTGTAAACATGAACATGTTCCTTATCGACGTCACCAACATCGAGGTAAAAATTGGGGACACCGTCACCATTATCGGGCAAGATGGCGAACAATCTATAAACGTTTCTTACTTCGGAAATTTAAGTGAGCAACTTAATTACGAACTCCTTACACGCTTAGATAAAAGTATTCCTCGGGTTGTTGTATAAAAACTTGTTTTTCAGTATAAAAAAGGTTATCATACTCGCATAACTAACACAATTATGCGAGATTTTATAATTATTGGGGCTGCTCAAGCCGGACTTTCTATGGCTTATTATTTAAAGCAATTGGAGAAAGACTTTTTGGTAGTCGATAAAGAAAATGAAATTGGAGCAAGTTGGCTCAACCGTTGGGATTCTTTAACGCTTTTTACCCCTACAGAATTCAACCACCTCGCGGGAATGGATTTTCCTGCTGAAAAAGGCCATTATCCCAATAAATATGAAGTCGCTGATTATTTTAAAAGCTATGTCAAAAAATTTGACATTCCAGTTCAGCTAAATACGTTGGTGAAAAACATTAAAAAAGTAAACGGAAAGTTCATTTTAACTACGGACAATGCTACTTTAGAAACCAAACAAGTAATTGTTGCCACCGGACCTTTTCACATTCCTTATACTCCGCCTTGCTCGAAACATATTTCCTCGAATGTTTTTCAAATTCACAGTAATTATTATAAAAGCCCAAGTCAGTTGCAAGAAGGAGCTGCTATGGTGGTAGGTGCAGGAGATAGTGGCTTTCAAATTTTAGATGAAATTTCTAAAGACGGGAGAACAACTTATTTCTCTGGGGATACGAATGTAAAAACACTTCCGCAGGAAATATTGGGAAAAACACTTTGGTGGTGGTTTACCAAAACCGGTTTTTTAAGTTTTAGCAAAAAATCGTGGATTGGCAAACGTATAAGTCATTCTAAACAACCGGTGATTGGTACTGATGTTAAAGAGATTTTAAGTCGAAAAAATGTAATTCCTGTTGGAAGAACTAACGACGCAGATGAAGAAAACATTGAGACCGAAAAGCAAACCTTAACCAATGTAAAAAATATTGTCTGGGCGACCGGCTACCGACCCAATTTTTCTTGGATTGAAGGCCTAGAACTTGACCATGAAGGTTATCCCAAAAACAATCGTGGAATAAGTAGCATAAAAGGTTTGTATTTTATGGGCTTGCCTTGGTTGCACACACGAGGCTCTGCCACGCTTGGGGGAATTAAAAAAGACGCGGAATACCTTGCTATACAAATTAAAAAACAGGAATTACAACCAGTTTGATTTATAATCCCTGTCTTTTTTATTGTTGATGATCCACTATTATAATTAGCGTCATTCTTTGCTTGACACGGAATCTCTAGTATTGAAAAAAACAAAATCTTGAGGATGAGACCCTGAAACAAGTCCAACTTTCAGGCGGACAGGTTCAGGGGGAACGACACCTTGTTATGATTCATTTCGGAAATTCAAATCTATTTCTTTAAGAAAAAATGGTCTAACGAATATTTTCCACTTCCGGTTAACATCAACAAGATATAACTGAACAAATACAAAAGTGGCAATTCTTGATGAGACATCCCGTCTGAAGCATGCACTATAAATATAGCCACTAGCATCGTAATTAATAACGGAATGGCTGCTAATCTCGTCCCTAATCCTAAAATTATAAGAATGGAACATATAAATTCTGCAAATACCGTTAGTGCTAAACTTGCCATTTCACCAATTCCTATAGGATCGGCAAATGCGATTTTTTCTTCGCTAAAAAATTGCATTAATTTACCATAGCCATGTGGCAACATTAAGGCTGAAACCCCTACTCTAAAAATTAGCAATCCCAAATCTGTTGCCGGCAAACTTAAATTTGTTCTGTAAGCCATTTTATGAGGTTTTAGTTAATAATTCCTGAGCTTTTTCAATGCTTTTGTTTACTCTATCTTTCATTTCCTTTACCTCTTCTTTTTCCGCGGAAAGTATAGGTTCTCGTTTTTCATATTCTTCTTTAGAATAAGTAGTATCCACAAGTGCATTCGGGAACTTCTCTCCAAAATCTTTCATCCAAGTCATCATCAACTCATGAGCCTGCTTTAACTCTTGATTCACATTCTCGAACTCTTTCCCGATTTCTGTAGTGTCAATTTTAGTTTCGGTTTTTTCAATTAAAGAGGAAAGCGCTCCCATTTTGGGCATCACCTCATCGTGAACTACTAAAATTTCATCGATGCTCTCATCATAATGTTGCTTCTCTTTAGAGGCTTTTTGTTTTTCGCCACAGCTTACTAAAAGAATTCCGGCGAAAATAAATACAAGTGTTTTTTTCATTTGAATTAGTTTTATGGATAAAAATAAACAATTTTATCCCCAAAACAATCAAATACGTATTTTTGCGGAATGGTTCAACAGCGAGAAATACTTATTATTGGCGGCGGAGCAGCAGGTTTTTTTACGGCGATTAATTTAGCAGAAACTAAGGAAAACTTAAAAATCACCATTCTAGAACGTGGAAAAGAAGTTTTAACCAAAGTGAAAATTTCCGGGGGTGGACGCTGTAATGTCACACACGCAGAATTTATTCCGCAAGAACTCAGTAAAAACTACCCGCGTGGCGAAAAAGAATTATTAGGACCCTTTCATCAATTTATGACAGGAGACACCATTGCTTGGTTTGAGGAACGTGGCATTGAATTAAAAACGGAAGAAGACGGAAGAATGTTCCCCATAACCGATTCTTCGGAAACGATTATTGATTGCTTTCTTGCCGAAACCGAACGTTTAGGCATTGAAATTAAAACAAGCCATTCCGTTCAAAATATTGAAAAACACGAAAAAAACTGGTTAGTAAAAACTTCAAAAGGAGATTTTTCTGCTGAAAAAATTGTCATCGCTACCGGAAGTAACCCCAAAATCTGGAAACTGCTCGAGCAACTTGGCCATCAAATCATACAGCCGGTTCCTTCTCTATTTACCTTCAATATTCAAGATCACCGTATAAAAGATTTAGCGGGAATTTCAACTTTTGCACACATCAAAATTTTAGATGAAAAACTAGAAAGTGACGGTCCTTTACTTATTACACATTGGGGATTAAGCGGTCCCGGAATTTTAAAACTTTCGGCTTGGGGAGCACGCATTTTAGAAGCTAGAAATTATCATTTTAAAATTCAGGTGAATTGGTTAGGCTACACCACTTCTGAAGAAGTAATTGAGCAACTAAAGAAATTAAAAATTGAATTTGCCAAACAACAATTAACTACATACGCACAGTTTAATTTACCCAAACGTTTATGGTTAAGTTTACTCAATGCTACCAAAATTCCAGAAACCCAAAAATGGGCAGGGTTAAGTAAAAGGCAAATGCTTCAACTTGCCCGTGAATTAACCGAATGCCAACTCACCGTTAACGGAAAAAGCACTTTTAAAGAAGAATTTGTGACGGCCGGAGGAGTCGATTTAAAAGAGGTAAATTTTAAAACTTTTGAAAGCAAAATAGAGCCTAAGCTCTACTTGGCTGGAGAAGTGTTGAATATTGATGCGATCACCGGAGGGTTTAACTTTCAAAATGCGTGGACAGGTGGTTTTCTAGCTGCTCAAGCCATTTCAAAATCGATTGAAGATGAAGATTAATCCGTTTGTTATTTCCTTATTATTAGCCATTTTAGTTGCTTACCTCTTTCCGCAACTCGGAGATTTTGTGCCGCTAAAATTGATCACCGATATAGGCATCGGACTCATTTTCTTTTTCTACGGATTAAAACTCTCTGTTTCAGAATTAAAATTAGGAATGAGCAATTACAAACTGCATGCGCTTATTCAACTAACTACGTTTTTATTATTTCCGGCCTTGGTTTTTATCGCTTATCCTTTTTTAAAAGATACCGCTGCGGAAGATTATTGGTTGGCATTTTTCTTTTTAGCGGCTTTGCCTTCAACGGTTTCTTCTTCGGTAGTCATGGTTTCCTTAGCGAAAGGAAATATTCCGGCAGCAATTTTCAATGCTAGTTTATCGGGAATTATTGGAGTGATTATCACTCCGTTTTGGCTAGGCTTTTTCCTAGATGCTTCTGAAGGTTTTAGCTTTACCGATGTGTTTTTAAAACTGCTTTACCAAATCATTATTCCATTGGTATTAGGTTTTGCTTTACACCGAACCTTAGAAGCTTTTGTTAACCGTTACAAGAGCAAATTAAGCTTATTTGATAAATCAATTATTGTGCTTATTGTTTACGATAGTTTTAGCAAATCGTTCTTGGCCAATATTTTCAATGATTTAGATTTTTTAGATTTAGGCTTAATTTTACTTTGTGTATTGGCACTTTTCTTTGCCGTTTATGGCATGACGGGTTGGATTTCTAATCTATTTAACTTCAATAGGGAAGATAAAATCACCGCACGCTTTTGTGGTTCCAAAAAATCCTTGGTTCACGGTTCGGTAATGGCAAATATTATTTTTGGCAATTCTGCCGGCGCAGGTTTGTTTTTACTCCCCATTATGCTTTTTCATATAAGTCAGCTGATCTTGATTTCTGTTTTTGCTGAACGTTATGCAAAAGAAGTGGAAGATTAGTAAATATTCAATTAATTATATTCCTTCAAAAATAAATTAGCGATTTTTCTATCTAATTTAGCAGAAATGCAACCTGAAGTTTCAATTACATATTCTTCTTCCAGATAACATCGCCAACGAGTATTAAAAGTACTATCTAATGAATAAGCAAAAGAGTAAACGCTTCTAATTTGATTTCCTAGAATAACATATCTTTCATCAACTTCAAACCAATTAGAGCAATTTCCTGCTTCAAATTGATTAATAAAAATTTCATTTTCAGTTTGAGGTCCTTTTATTAAAGAATCTATTTTAAACTTAACATCTGTAAAACCGTCAGGGTAATCTGAATGTGTACTTTCTATTATCGTGCCTATCGCTATAAAATCCACACTTTCTTTTAAATTACAAATATTGTTTTCGGTATAATCAAAACAGGAGCAAAATACTGATTTACTTATAACTTTCTCTTTATTAGTAAAAGCTAAAAATGACAGACAGATTAAAAAAAATAAAAAAATTTTCAAAGTAAAAGATTAGGCTTGATGATCTTCTTTTAAAAATGCAGAAGCATTAAATTGAATTAATTTATTTCTTCTATAAAGATATAATAACGGTATAAGCCAAGGAAGAATAAACATGCTTAAAATCCAAAAGCCTTTATTGATTAATTCTTGCTGAAGCATATCGGCCATGATAATCACCCAAGAAACCCCTGAGATAAAAATACCAAAGGTTAATAGTTCCCCATTTAGCGGAAAATGCATGATTTTAAAAAACGTTCCCACCACTGTAAATAAGATTCCGAAAATCACCATTCCGCACACTAACTTTTTACTCACTTGAAGCTCTGAATTCGACATATCTTTATAAGTTTCGGATTAAAATACAAAAACAATCTTAAAAAATCAACTATTTTGTTAATATCCTCCTAATACATTAGAAGTTAAGCTATTATTTTTAGCGTCAGGGATGGCAGCGGTATGCTTTTTTGGATTGCTACCTACCACAGGAATTTACAAAAACCCTTCCTCCCGGAGGTAAGTAAAGCGAACGGCCAATCCAACAAATAATGTCCTACTTATTTTTAAAGTTTTCTTTTTTAATTTCTTCAGCTAGTTGATAATTTCCATTCTCTGATAGGTGATGAATTACCCGTTTTGCATCACTGGTTTTTGAACCCTGATGATGTTTGGCAATGGCTTTCACCTGGATTGGCTTTGCCCAAAAACCGGTTATTAACGGTAAATGTTCTGCTAATAGTTGCTTCGGTAGGTCTTTATAAAATAAGGGCTGGTGCTGATTTTCTTCAAAATGGTGTACCAACTTCTCTAACGAATTTTCTAACTCTTTTTTTGTTTGAAGGTGAATTTCTACAGACACATGTACTGCCGAATAGTCCCAAGTGCTAATATCTTTTTCAGCATACCACGAGGAAGAAACATAAGCCTGTTCACCTTGAAAAATCAATAAAGCTTTCGCTCCGTTTTTTAAGCCGGAAAACATTTCGTTATGTTTAGCTATATGGCTGTACAAGCTAAAATCTTTTGGTTTACCTTCTAACAATACGGGAATATGGGTAGCTTGCAGCGCTTGATTCTGCATTACAAAAGTCGCAAAGGGATGCTGTTGAATAAACTTAAAAATATATTCCGGATCTTGTTTTTTGTATTTTTGAGGTTGGTACATTAACGCTTGACGCCCGTTAACAATTCAGCTTCTAATTCCATATCGCTATTTTCTGCATGCAATACAGAAATATCTCCAGTGGCTTCAAATACTACTGCTTTCACTTGTGAAAATTTAATCACATTAGCTTCCCGCAATTTAGAATGTAAGTCTGCTTTAGTAACTTTTGCTTTTTTTAAATTCTCTTCCAGTATTTCTTGTCCATCCATTAGAAGCAAAGGAGAATTGTCGATCATTTTTTCGAAAAAAGAAAAACTCCTTAAAGAAGCAGCCGTCATTTGCAATACATATACAGCAATTAAACCCACAGCACCATCAACCACACTTACCGAAGAACTTAAAATGGTGGAGGCCACAATAGAACCTATGGCTACGGTAATGGCAAAATCAAAACTCGACATTTTAGAAAAACTTCTCTTTCCTGCAATTCGAGTGCATACAATAACTGCTATATAAATCCCGATCGCACATAAAATTATATTTAAGAGGGATTGCGGACTAGTTTGTAACCATTTATTCATTAGCTCTACTTTAAGTTCTAATCCTCTAAATTATACCAAACAGAAACCAATAACCTTGTCCTTAACGAAGATTTATTAATTAAGACGCCAAATTTCAAAATTCACAATAGCGGTATAGGCAATCCAAAAAGTATAGGGAATCAACAAATAAGCCGCAAAAGGTTTTACTACTTTAAACCATTTAACAGTAAATAGCAGAAGTAAAAATAAGGCTACAGTAAGTAAAAAACTTAGCATGAGCATTTTCAGTTCAAAAAAGGTAAGAAACCACGCTACCGTTAATAAAATCTGAAAGCCAAAATGATACAAGGCCGTTTTCACCCAAACATGATGCAAGCCCCTACTCCATACAATTCCGGCTGCAATTCCCATCAAGGCAAAATTAATCAACCATAAAGAAGAATATAACCAATCAGGGACCACAAAAGAGGGCTTATTAATTACTGCCAACCAGTCGTGCAACACACTTTGTATAGCGAGCGTGCTTAAAAAACCTAGAAGCACACAACCTAAGGTACTGGCTAAAATTTTCAAATAATTGGGCCTATTGTTCATAAGTTAGTTTAGTCGCGTTCTAATTTAGAATTATTTTTGAATTTCTACAACCACATCGCCTATCTAATCGTTTATATTTGCAGAAATTTTTTAAAGTGATGAGTATACAAGCCTTTGTTTTCCCAAAACCCAAAGAAAATTTAACCAAAGGAAAAGTTTCTTGGGAGTCACCCAGCAATATTGCTTTGGTAAAATATTGGGGGAAATATGGGGAACAACTCCCTAAGAACCCTTCAGTGAGCTTTACATTGAACAATTGTAAAACTACTACTACACTTGAATACCATCCTATCCCACCAACTGAAGATTTTTCTTTTGAAGTTTTTTTAGCGGGAGAAAAAGCACCTTCTTTTGAACCGAAAATCAAAAAATTCTTGGAACGGATTGAAGTTTATTTACCATTTCTAAAAGATTATCACTTTAGCATAAAAACTTCCAATTCTTTTCCACATAGCAGCGGGATTGCCTCTTCTGCCAGTGGAATGAGCGCTTTAGCTTGTTGTTTAATGAGTTTAGAACAACAATTCAATCCAGAAATTTCTTCAGCTTATTTCAAGAAAAAAGCCTCTTTCTTGGCCCGATTAGGTTCTGGGAGTGCTGCGAGAAGTATTGAAGGCGGCTTAGTGGTTTGGGGTGAACATCCAAAAATTGAAGATAGCAGTAATTTATATGGAACTTCCTACCCTTTTGAAATAAATGAAGTTTTTAAAACCTATCAAGATACCATTTTATTGGTAGATAAAGGGGAAAAAACAGTAAGCAGTACTGTTGGCCATAATTTAATGCACGATCACCCTTATGCCGAAGCACGTTTTCAACAGGCTTTTCAGAATTTAAAAAAACTACAACCGGTTTTTGAATCGGGAGATCTAAACACCTTCATCAATATTGTAGAAAGTGAGGCATTAACTTTGCATGCAATGATGATGAGCAGTAATCCTTATTTTATTTTAATGAAGCCCAATACGCTTGAAATTATTAATAAAATTTGGAACTATAGACAAGATACGAATTCTAAATTATGTTTTACCTTAGATGCCGGTGCTAATGTGCATTTACTCTACCCTGAAGTAGAAAAAACAGAAGTTTTAGATTTCATTAAGAACCAGTTAGTTGCACATTGTCAAAATGCTCAGTATATTTGTGATAATGTTGGAACGGGAGCAAAACAGTTAGCTTAAGTTTTCAGCCGAATAATTCATTATGAAAGGACCTTTATTTTATTCAAAAATTTTATTGTTTGGAGAGTACGGAATCATTAAAGATTCTAAGGGTTTATCTATTCCTTACAACTTTTATAACGGAGCTTTAAAGATTGATTCTAACCTGTCTGAAGCTCAGCAAAAATCAAACAATAACCTGAAGCGTTTCGCCGATTACTTAGGAGAACTGCAAATTAAGTTTCCTAATTTAGTTCAATTCGATTTAGAAGAATTAACGAAAGATATTGAAGGTGGAATGTATTTTGACAGTAGTATTCCCCAAGGTTACGGTGTAGGAAGTAGCGGTGCTTTAGTCGCTGCCATTTATGATAAATATGCATTGAATAAAATTACCGTTCTTGAAAATTTAAGTCGGGAAAAACTATTAAAGTTGAAGAAGATCTTCGGTGAAATGGAATCTTTTTTCCACGGAAAATCTTCTGGTCTTGACCCTTTAAACAGTTATTTAAGCTTACCTATTCTCATTAATTCCAAAGATAATATTGAAGCTGCAGGAATCCCTTCCCAATCAAAAGAAGGAAAAGGTGCGGTATTTTTATTGGACAGCGGAATGGTAGGGGAAACTGCTCCTTTGGTAAATCTTTTTATGGAAAACCTAAAACAAGAAGGCTTCCGTAAAATGCTGAAAGATAAATTTGTAAAACACACCGATGCTTGTGTAGAAGATTTTATGAAAGGTGATGTAAAATCACTATTCTCTAACATTAAGCAGCTTTCTCATGTGGTTTTAGATAACTTTAAACCCATGATCCCAAAGCAATTTCATAAACTTTGGAAAGAAGGCATCGATACTGGACATTATTATTTAAAACTTTGTGGTTCCGGTGGAGGCGGTTACATTTTAGGTTTTACGGAAGATATTGATAAAGCGAGAACAGCACTAAAAAATCATAACCTAGAAGTCGTTTATACTTTCTAAAACCCCTTCTCTTTTTATGGGGATGCTTTCACGTAAGAACAAACTGGTATTACTTAAACTGGCAAGTTTGTTTTCAGTGGTTCGCGGTTACAATATTCTTATTTTATTCATTGCGCAATATTTGGCTTCCATCTATATTTTGGCGCCAAACATGCCAATTAGGGACATCATTTTAGATGTAAATCTATTTTTATTGGTGATCGCTTCTACCTTTGCGATTGCTTCCGGTTACTTAATCAATAATTTTTACGACGCTGAAAAAGATTTAATCAACCGGCCACATAAAACCTTATTGGATAACTACATTAGTCAAAAAACAAAACTGGCTATTTATTTTACGCTGAATTTCCTCTCCGTAATTTTAGCAAGTTATGTATCGTTTAAAGCGGTAATTTTCTTTTCGGTATTTATCTTTTTCCTTTGGTTCTATTCCCATAAACTTAAAAAATACCCATTTATAGGAACTTTAGTGGCTTCCCTATTAGCCATTACCCCATTTTTTGTAGTCTTCGTGTATTACCATAATTTTGATATGGTCATATTTGTTCATGCTACTTTTCTATTTCTTATTATTTCCATTCGGGAATTAACCAAGGATTTAGAGAATTTAAAAGGTGACCTTACGCAAGATTACCGAACCATTCCTGTGGTTTACGGAGTAAAGTTTTCAAAAATAATTATTAGCTCTCTAGTAGCTTTAACACTTGTTCCCACACTTATTTTAATTTTCAAAAAATTTGAGATTGGCTATATGCATTATTACTTCCTGCTTAGTTTTATCTTGATGATTACATTTCTCTTTTTCCTATGGAAATCTTCTTCCAAACTTCAATACACCTTGCTACACAATCTTTTAAAACTAATTATTGTGATTGGGGTTTTTAGTATTTTATTAATCGATATTGATGTAGTTTTAAATAGGGTTTTATAACTATTTACCCTTAATCTATTGTAAATCAATATTTAATTATTAATTATACATTTTTAATAATTCATTTATTAATACGTACCTTTGCAAAAAATTTAAGCTATGGGCAATTTTAAGAAATCGGGAAAAGGAACTATGAAGCAAAAAAATAAGCCTTTCAAGAAAAAAAGCGAGAAAAAACCTCAACAAAAAATTGCGGTTGATAAACAGGTAAAAGACCCAGAAGCCGGCATGCGCTTAAATAAATACATTTCTAATGCCGGAATCTGTAGCCGTCGGGATGCCGATATTTACATCCAAGCCGGAAACGTTCGCGTAAATGGCGAAGTAGTTACCGAAATGGGGCACAAAGTAAAATTGACCGATGAAGTAAAATTTGACGGGAGAAGAATTAGTCCGGAGAAAAAAGAATACGTTCTTTTAAACAAACCTACCGGTTTTTACGTAACTGGAAGTTTAGAGCGTAACAACCGTACGGTAATGGATTTAATTGCCAACGCATCAAAATCTAAATTAGATCCGGTAGGAAAATTAGATACAAGTACCACCGGCCTTTTGCTTTTCACCAATGATGGGACGATGTCTAAAAACCTAGGAAGCACGAAAAAAAGAATCCGACAGATTTATCATGTTGAACTTAATAAAAGTTTAGAACAGGAAGATTTAGAAAGTATTCGTGATGGAAAGATCACCTTGGAAGATGGAAAAGTAACTGTGGATGAGATAAGCTATGTAGAGAATCGCCCTAAACGCGAAATTGGGATTGAACTACAAAGCACCCGACAACATATTGTACAACGTACCTTTAAAAAGTTAGGTTACGAAGTAGTAAAACTAGACCGCGTGGTGTATGGCGGTTTAACTAAAAAAGATTTACCAAGAGGTCGCTTTAGACATTTAACCCAACAAGAAGTGATTAACTTAGGGATGTTATAAAACAAAAAGACCGGAATTTAAATTCTGGTCTTTTTTGTTTAAATCTTATTTCCGTTTAAGAAAACTTCATACGCAATGGTTGCGGTTTTCTCTAGCATCTTTGCTACGGAACAATATTTTTCCAGAGATAAATCTACCGCACGACGGGCTTTATTTTCCGGTAAATCGCCCTCAAGTTTTATTTGTAAATCTATTTTTTCAAACACCTTGGGGATGGCATCTGGATTACGATAACCTTCTACCTCCATTTCTAAGTTGGATAATTCTAAATTTTGCTTTTTTAGAATATGAACAATATCAATACCGCTACAACCGGCAATCCCACGAAGCAATAAATCCATAGGACTTGAGCCTTGAGGATTTTCTACCGATTTATTATCTAAATGAACTTCATCGCCACGCTCATTAGTAGTGACAAAATGGAAATCGTTATTGAGGCGTTTTAAATGTACTTTCATCTTTTTCAGTTTTTATTCAAAGATAAGCATTCTAACTTTCCATTAGAAATTACAATCCGCAAACATTGGCTCTGGGATTAGTGGTAATTCAACAAAATAATTTTAGTTTTTAAAATAATTAAATTCGTTCAGCTAATTTGATAACATCACTCACCAAACCTCTTGCCGTAACTGCCGCTCCTGCTCCGGCACCTTGAATTACCAAAGGCTGGGTGCCGTAAGACTCCGTATAAATTTCAAATAACGAATCGGCTCCCTGTAGTGCTCCTAACGGATTTTCTTTTTGTGCTTTGACCAGTTTTACTTCTAAAACCTCATCTTCCACATCAAGTTCACCAATGTAACGCAAGACTTCATTTTCTTTCAATTCAGATTTCAACAATTGAAACTCTTCATCTAAGTCTGTAATTTGTTCTTGAAATGCGGTTACAGAATTGGTTTCGGTTAGATAGGCAGGCACTAAGTTTTTCACCACTACATCTTCTAAATTGTAGCTAAGCTGAAGTTCTCTACCCAAAATCAATAATTTTCTGGCTACATCGGTTCCTGAAAGATCGACACGCGGATCGGGTTCGGTATAACCTTTTGATTCAGCTAATGCGACTACCTCACTAAAGTTTTTGTTTTCTTCAGAAAAAGTATTGAAAATATAACTCAATGATCCGGAAAACACACCTCTAATTTTGGTGACTTTTTCTCCGGAAAGGTGTAAGTTTTTAAGAGTCTCAACTACCGGAAGACCTGCACCAACATTAGTTTCATATAAAAAATGTTTTTTATGTTCTTTTAAAACCTCTCTAAAGAACGCGTATTCATCGTAAGCTAAAGTATTGGCTACCTTATTGGCAGCAATAATATGAAAAGCGTTTTCTACTAAATTGGTATAATTGTTCACAAAATCTGCGGAAGCCGTAGCGTCGATTGCAACAACGTTTTTCCAATTTTTAGAGTTTACATAATCAATAATTTCTTCAACCTGATACGGTATACCAAAATCTTCAAAATTGGCTTTCCAGTTTTCACCGATGCCTTCATCCTTTACAAATGCAGTAGATGAATTTAGAATTATCGGAATTTCAATTTCCAGGTTTTGTTGTTTAAATACTTCTTGAGCTTGAATAATTTGATTAATAAACGTACTCCCTACCTTACCTATGCCAAACAAGATGAGCTGTATTTTTTTCATTGCTAGTTTTTATTTGTTGAAAAATGGGTTGTAATAAATTTGCGAGTTGTTGATGTTCGATTAAAAAAGCATCGTGACCGTGAATCGATTTTACCTCTCCAATCGTAACGTAAGGATGGTGCTCACTCAATTGAACGTAAGTATTCCAATTGTCTTCTGCTAAAAAGAATTGATCGGAATTCACGGTAATAATGTGTATTTGCGAACAGATTTGTTTCGCTACACTTAACCAATCACCAGTTCCTTTAGTAATATCTATGGTACTCAATAGATGATTCATCAATCGATATGCGGGTAGCTTATAGCGGTTTTTTAAAGCCTTCCCATGAAAATCTAACCAGTCTTGTACTTTAAAAGTATTCCCTTCTTTTTCTCTATTGAATTTTTGATTTAGCGATGCCGGAGTTCTATAAAACGTCATCGCATGGCGACGTGCATCTTCAATAGGCTCCGATGAATGACTAAGAATGGCTTCCTGAATGCTACAATTGGCCAACACCCAATCGTTGGCAGTATGATGTGTAGCTACAGGAATAATATGTTCTGCTAACTTTGGATGATGTACTGCCATATGCCAAGTAAGCGCACCACCAATAGAACAACCTATGATGGCGAATAGTTGTTCTATTCCTAATAATTGAAGGCCTTCTACAAAAAGTCGAGCCACATCATCTATCGTAAAATCTTTATAGTTGAAGAGCAGATCTTCTACATCCCCGCTATAGCCATTACCTGGAATATTAAAAGCCAATACGGTAAATTTATTTAAATCGATTGTTTTTTCTTCGCCTACAATTTCATTGAACCAACCGCTTTCTCCTACTAAAGTTGAATTTCCTGTAAGTGCATGATTCACCAACACTATGGGAGCTTCTCCCAAGGCTTGACCAAAAATTTGATACGACAAATCGAGATCTCGTGTAAAACCTTTTTCGGTTTTAAAATTTTCAACTGTGATGTACCTTAAACTTGCCATAATTTATTGCTGAACTAATTCGTGTGCTTTGACCAATGCTGCTTTTAAATCGACTTTTAAGTCATCGATATCTTCTAGACCAACACTCAATCGAATTAAGTCTTGTGTAACTCCCGTAGCGATTTGCTCTTCTTCTTTTAATTGCTGATGTGTGGTACTCGCCGGATGAATAATCAGTGATTTGCTATCGCCAATATTGGCTAACAATGAAAATAGTTTAGTGGTATCTGCAATGGTTTTTGCTGCTTCAAAACCTCCTTTAACACCGAAAGTCACGAGTCCGCTTTTCCCCTTTGGCAAATACTTTTCAGCCAATTCGAAGTAGTCACTAGTTTCCAAGCCGGGATAATTTACCCAAGCTACTTCTTCTTGTTGCTGAAGCCATTGTGCGATTTGAAACGCACTTTGAGAATGTTGCTTAATTCTTACTTCTAAGGTTTCTAAACCTTGAATAATTTGAAACGCATTAAACGGACTCAACGCAGCCCCGTGATCTCGCAAACCTTCTACTCTTACTTTAGCAATAAAGGCCGCTTCGCCAAGAGCCTCGTGGTAAACCAACCCGTGATAACCTGGAGAAGGTTCTGTAAATTCAGGGAATTTTCCATTGGCCCAATCAAAATTTCCGGCATCAATGATAACTCCGCCTAAAGCAGTTCCATTGCCATTAATGTATTTAGTAAGGGAATGGATAACGATATTGGCTCCGTACTGAATAGGGTTTAACAAACTTGGGGTTGCCACCGTATTATCAACAATAAAAGGAATTTTAGCTTGTTTAGCTTGCGTAGCAATAGCTTCTAAGTCTAATACATCGAGTTTAGGATTTCCTAGCGACTCCACAAAAACAGCTCTAGTGTTCTCCTGTACTGCTTTTCCGAAATTTTCGGGTTCATTAGGATCTACAAATGTAGTAGTGATTCCAAATCTTGGCAGTGTAACATTGAGCAAATTATAGGTTCCGCCATACAGGCTACTCGACGCTACAATATGATCTCCGGCTCTTAGCAAAGTAAGTAAAGCTGTATTAATCGCGGCAGTTCCTGAAGCGGTGACCACCGCTCCGATACCACCTTCGAGTGTAGCTAATCGCTGTTCTAAAACATCATTGGTGGGATTGTTTAAACGCGTATAAATAAATCCGGGTTTTGCTAAGCTAAATACATCGGCTGCGTGTTGTGAATCGTCAAAAACATACGAAGTAGATTGATACAAGGGAACGGCTCTTGTTCCTTTATTAATAGTTACATCGTGACCGGCGTGTAAGGCATTGGTTGCATTTTTTAGTGTACTCATTTTTCTGATTTTTAATTATTGAACATTGATTTTTTTTTGATTTTTGGACATAAAAAAAGTCCCTTTGGATCGCTATCACCAAAGGGACTTTAAGTTTGAAAACAATTAGCTTAAATCACAATATATGGCAATAACGTGGTGGATGCTGCATCATACGACACATCATCATTGGCATAGCCATCATCATTACGTTAGTTACCAAATTGAAATTCATTTTTAAATTATTTTTCTTTTTCATAGCACCTGCTAAAGCAGGATATTTTTCAAAACAAGGCATAAAAAAAGCCGCTGTGGTGACAGCGGCTCTATTGATTTATATGTTAAAATTTATGCAATAGAACACGCTGTGAGCTTTCGCCACATCATCATATTCATAGTGCACAATAAATTTTTCATTTGTTCTTGTTTTGTGATTACAAAGATAATGGTAGATTTTTTTAATATGCAAATAAAACCATCATTATTTTTTGCGTTAAGGATTGAACGCCTTGTTTGAGCTCTTTTAAATGAAGGCATTAGACTTTATTTAAAAAGCGAGTAGTGAAAGCCTGACCCGAATTTTTTAGTGAGGGAAACGCCCAAATTATAAAAAAACATCCTAGATTTCAAGAAATTAAAAAGTCGTTAAAATAGTGTTGCTTTTATGGCTTTTTCATAACTTTGCCGGAGAAAATAACAGGGAAAAATTTGACTGATTGCAACCCTTTAAAAATGCTAAAGCAGTAAATTACTTCTTTAGATTGAACTTCAATCAGCCTTCTTCCTTCTTAAAATAAAAATAATGGCTTATTTATTTACTTCAGAAAGTGTTTCTGAAGGACACCCAGATAAAATTGCAGATCAAATTAGTGATACTTTATTAGACAATTTCTTAGCCTTTGATGAACAATCTAAAGTGGCTTGTGAAACTTTAGTGACTACAGGACAAGTGGTTCTTGCTGGTGAAGTACGTTCGAACACCTATTTAGATGTACAACAAATTGCACGTGATGTAATTAATGATATTGGCTACACTAAAGGAGCTTATCAATTTAGTGGGGATTCTTGTGGGGTTATTTCTTTACTACACGAGCAATCTCCTGATATTAATCAAGGGGTAGATCGCGAAACCAAAGAAGAACAAGGGGCCGGTGACCAAGGAATGATGTTTGGTTATGCAACCACCGAAACAGAAAATTACATGCCATTGGCGCTTGACATCTCTCATAAAATGATGATTGAGCTGGCCAAGCTTAGAAGGGAAAACAAAGAGCTTACTTATTTACGACCTGATGCTAAAAGTCAGGTAACCATAGAATACAGCGACGATAATGTTCCGCAGCGAATTGTAGCGATTGTACTTTCTACACAGCACGATCAGTTTATGGAAGATGATGAAAAAATGCTTCAACAAATAAAAGAAGACATCATCAACATCTTAATGCCCCGTGTAATTGCACAGCTTCCGGAATATGTGCAAAAATTATTTAATGATGATATTACGTACCACATTAACCCAACAGGAAAATTTGTAATTGGAGGTCCGCACGGTGATGCCGGTCTTACGGGTAGAAAAATTATTGTAGATACGTATGGTGGTAAAGGTGCGCACGGTGGTGGAGCTTTTTCTGGGAAAGATCCTAGTAAAGTAGATCGTTCTGCAGCTTATGCTTCTAGGCATATTGCTAAAAATTTAGTTGCCGCCGGAGTTGCTGATGAAGTATTAGTACAAGTTTCTTATGCCATTGGTGTGGCCGAACCTACTTCTGTTTTTGTAGATACTTACGGGACTTCTAAAGTAGATTTATCAAATGGAGAAATTGCTTTAAAAGTAAAAGAAGTTTTTGATATGCGCCCGGCAGCTATTGAAGAACGCTTAAAGCTTAGAAACCCTATCTATCGCGAAACGGCCGCATACGGACATATGGGAAAAGAACCTAAAACTATTACCAAGATATTTGAAAGTCCGTATTCTGGTAAAATCACTAAAGAAGTAGAACTGTTTACTTGGGAAAAACTAGATTATGTAGAAAAAGTAAAGGACGTTTTTAATTTATAATTGGCCTTTCTTATTCATTTACACCACATGAAAAAATAACCAATTTAACAGCGTTTTTTTATCTTATATTTATAACAAATTGTAAAAAGGAATATGAGTACCAATACACAACATACACGCTATCGATTAGTTTCTATGGAGGATGCTTCTGAGGATGTAAAAGCGATTTATGAAGATACGATGAAAACCTTGCAAATCCCTTTTGTTTTAAATTGGTTTAAATGTCAAGGTAGCAATGTGAATTTATTAAGAGGGAATTGGACGAAGCTTAAATATACCTTAATGATAGGTGATATCCCAAATGTGCTAAAACAGTTGATTATCTACAATGTTTCAAAAGAAAGAAACTGTCACTACTGTTCTACTGCTCATGGAATTTTTGCTGATAGTATGAGTTCCATGGTTAGTGATAATGAAAATTTTAAAATAACCGATGATCTAGATTCTCCCCTAATCCCGGAGAGTTACAAAACTGCTATCAAAGTGGTGACCAAAGCTGCTTTAAATCACCAAAATATTAGTGAAGAAGATTTTAATGACCTTAAAAATGTGGGCTACAATTTAGATGAAATTCAAGAATTGATGGCTCAAGCAGACTTGGTGAACATGTTAAATACAATTGCAGATGTTTCGGGTATTAAAATAGATAACGAATTATTAGAGGCAACTGCTTAATTTCACTATCATAGAATACTAAAATAAGGGTGTGAGTCTATACGAAAATAAATATAGGGTGACTTATGAGGCTTTTTCTAAATTCTCAGCAAAAATAAGCAAAGCAGATAATAAGAAAGAGCTTTTAGCTATCATGGAAACCCATTTAAAATATTTATTCAATTACAAATATTTTAGGGTCCTTATTAAAGACGAAGATAGTATAAAGTCTTTTAATATTTTTCAGAATTCAATTTGCCCAACAGAATTTATTTTGGACGTCGTCTTTGATTATGAAGAAAAATTACTAGCTAAAAATATTCCGTTATATCAAAATACGGATGGAAGCTTTTTAAAGGAATACCAAGAACAACTCCAGATTTGTGAAGGAAAGTTATGGGGCTGGCATTTTGAATATCAAAATACAGAACTTTGTGTTTCCCTAATTTCTGACAAGAATAAGCCCTTTATTGTTAAAGATATAGAAATCTTAAACCTGTTAATAGATAGCTTTTTCACAAAGTACCAGCAATTAAAATTAAGGAATCGTCTTCACAAAAAAAATCTAAACTTGGAAAATGCACTTCGTATTATTAAAAGTCAAAAACTCCAAATTTCCAAGATTGTAGATAACCAAAAGAGCATTATCAAAAAACGCACGAATGCCTTACAACAAAGCAATACTGAATTAGCAGAAATTTCCCGACTAAATGCTCATAATGCACGAGAACCTTTATCGAGAATTTTAGGTTTAATTGAAATAGCAGAATTTTATACTGAAAAGGAATTAAAAACCACTATTCTGAAAAATTTAAAAATCTCTGCTCAAGATCTAGATAAGGCCCTAAAAGGTATTATCGAAAAAAGTGCTCAAGCTATAGAGAAGTTATCTAACGAAGATTTATCCTCATAAAAATGGAAAATAAAATTAAAATTTTTCTGGTAGACGATCAGCAAATTGCCAATTTCATTATGAAAAAAGTAATCTCTACCTTAGCTATAGATTGCGAAGTCATAGCTTTTGACAAACCTAAAGAGGCCTTATCTGCCTTAAGCGAAAACAAACCCCATTTAATTTTTTTAGATCTAAACATGCCGCTCATTAACGGATGGCAATTTTTAGAATACATGCAGGATGATCAAGAAACTAAAGTGGTTATTTTAACTTCTAGTATAGATCCTGTAGATGAAAAAAAATCAAAAGAATTCCCTCAAGTAATTCACTACGAAACTAAACCTCCCTCCAAAGAGAAAATCAAAGCAATTATTTCTAGAGAAATTAAATAAATCTAAAATTTCAAATAATTAGTTAGGAGTTTTAATTAGATAGTTGTTGTATATAAAAAATCACAACAACCAGTATCAATGTTTAACATTATAACAAACTAATTAATTATTATGAAAAAAATTCTAATTTTATTTAGCCTTATCATTTTTATTTCCTGTAGTAATGATGACGACTTTAGCGCTCCGGAGAATCAGGAAGTTGAAAATCCGGAAAACCCTAATCCGGAAAATCCCACTATCGATTTATCGCAAAACTTTGGAGATGAAGTTTCCCGAGATTTTATAGGTCAGATTATCGATGCTGACCATAACCCTATTCAAGAGGTTTCTATTCACATAGGCAATTCTAGCTCAACAACTGATGAAAACGGAATTTTCATTATCAAAGAAGCAAATGTCCATGAGAACTTTGCTTATATCACAGCTTCTAAATCAGGCTATATTAACGGTTCCAGAGCATTAGTCCCTACAGAAGGAACTAACGAATTAAGCATTATGCTACTAGAAAAAAATACCACCGCGACCGTTAATTCCGGAAGTGCAGAAACAGTAAGCTTAGCTAATGGAGCTGCTGTAGATTTAGCCGGAAATTACCAAGATAGTGAAGGAAATGATTATTCTGGCAGTGTAAAGGTAAGCATGCACCATTTAAATCCTTACGATGAAGATATGTTCAACCAAATGCCGGGAATGCTTTATGCCGCAAATACTGAAAATGAAGAGCGCATGCTCCAAACTTTTGGGATGTTAGCAGTAGAATTAGAGGGAGCTAATGGAGAATCGCTTAATTTAGCAGAAGGTTCTACGGCCACTATCCATGTTCCGTTAAGCGCTGAACTTTTAGCACAAGCTCCTGCTACGATTCCTTTATGGCATTTTGATGAAGAAAAAGGTTATTGGGTTGAAGATGGAGAAGCTACTTTACAAGGAAATGAATATGTAGGAACGGTTTCTCACTTTTCCTTTTGGAATTGTGATATTCCTGCAGAAGCAGTTAATTATTGCTTAACTATTACTGATGAAAATAATATCCCGCTTAGTCAAGTAAGAGTAACTATTAGCAGCGAAGAATATGGAACAACAAGCGGAATAACCAACGGTGATGGAGAAGTTTGCGGATTGATTCCTTCAGGAGAAACCCTTGAAATCAATTTTTACACCAATGGAGCTTGCAGTATAGAAGCTTTTTACACAGCCAATATTGGTCCTATAAATGATGATACTTCAGAAACCATAAGTATTAATCTTCCAGCAGAAAATGAGGTCATTTTAGAAACTATAACTGGAACATTTAATAATTGTGAAGGTAACCCTGTTTCTAGCGGTTATGTCACCATGACTTCAGCCAACAATACATTCAACAACTTTTATGCTAATGTAGAAGCAGATGGTTCGTTTGAAATTAGCATATTAAATTGTCAAAATAATAGTCTTGAAGGAGATTCTTTTATCCTTACAGGAGACGATTACGATAATTTTCAAACTACCGGAGATATTACTTATACATTTACCACACCAACCACAGATGTGGGGAATTTAGTATCCTGTAATGATGTAGAAGAATTTATACAATATTCTATTGATAATGGCGAAACTGAATTCTATGCATTCTCAGATATTGAAGCTACATTTGAAGCATTAAATCCTAATTACAATGCACCGCTCATAACAATATATACTAACGGCAGCCAAAATACTTGTTTCTACTTAATGGGAATACTCAATGAAACTCCTTATGTAGGAGAATATAATTATCTCAATTGGAACAATCAGGATGAAGTAGGATTTGATTTTTCAGAATGTAGTAACATCTCTGGTGGAGATGATAATAACATCATAATTAACCTTAATTCTATAGGAGAAGTAGGTGAATATATTGATATCAACTTTAGTGGTGATTATTTAGATTATAATGGTAATCCTCATACTATTACAGGTACAATCCATGTTTTAAGAGACGAATAACAATCTAACATTCTTTTTATAAAAACCTCATCATAAAATTTGATGAGGTTTTTTTGTGTTCTTCAGAAATAAATCTGCTTTATTTGCAAAAAATTTTAAGCAATGAACGATTTGGTAGGTTTTGGGTTACTGGTATTTACTTCATTTTTCACTTTAATTAATCCCATCGGGACAATGCCGATATTTATGACGATGACTTCTGAGCTAGATACAGAACATCGTAATGCTACCGCCCGTAAAGCTACTATTGCTGCTTTTGTGACCATTGTTGCTTTTGCCTTCTCGGGACAAGTGCTTTTTAATTTTTTTGGAATCTCAGTAAATAGTTTTCGCTTGGTAGGTGGGGTAATTTTCTTCCAGATGGGGATGGATATGCTTCAAGCCCGTTTAGCAAGTGTAAAAGTGAGAACCAAAGCTGCCAAGAAAAGCTATATTGAAGATATTTCTATCACCCCATTAGCAATCCCCATGATTTCCGGCCCGGGTTCTATTACCAATGCGATTATTATGATGGAAGATGCCGAAACCATTCAGGAAAAAGCGGTTTTAATTGGTGGAATATTTTTAGTGCTACTCCTCACCTACCTCATCTTATTGAGTTCTTCTAAAATCTTAAAAATATTGGGGAATACCGGTAAAAATGTTTTGATGCGTTTAATGGGATTAATTGTGATGGTGATTGCGGTAGAATTTTTCTTTAGCGGTTTAAAACCTATTCTTCAAGATATTTTTAAAATAGGATAATTCACTCTAAATCTACATCATCTTTAGGTCGAATAATCATCCGAAGGTCTTCTTTTTTCGTAAAATAAGAAATACTCCAATTAAGGAAGGTTCTTATACGATCGGTCCTACCTATTAAAGAAAACAAATGAATTAATCCCCAAATCATTAAGGCTATAAATCCTTTAAAATGCAATTTACTAGGTAAATCTGCAACCGCATTGCTTTTGCCAATCACTGCCATCACCCCTTTATCTTTATATGTAAACGGTCTTGGTTTTTCTCCATTCTCTGCAGCGATTAGATTTTTCGCTAAATTTCGCCCTTGTTGAATGGCTGCTTGAGCCAAACGTGGATGTCCTTGCGGAAAATCTTCATCTTCATACATAATACTTCCATCGCCAATTACATAAATATTATCGGTAGATTTTATTTTATGGTAAGCATTCACCAGTAATCGATTTCCCGGCTCATACCAATCTTTTGGTAACCCCTTAAAAGTTCTTCCTTTTACACCGGTTGCCCAAATTAAATTTCTGCTTCTAATAACGCTATCGTCAGTTAAAATCACCTCTTTACCATTAAAATCTTTTACTCGATTATTCAGCACTATCTTCACATAATTATCACGAAGCTGGTGGTAAGCAAACTGCTGTGATTTCTCACTCATCGATTTTAACAAATTTTCGCCACTATTCACTAAATAAATACTGGCCTTTACATTTTTTAATTCCGAATACTCCTCTAAAATCACTTGTTTTCTCAACTCAGCAAACATTCCTGAAACTTCTACTCCGGTAGCACCGCCTCCGGCAATCACCATGGTTAACCATTCTTCTTTTTCTTCTTCACTTTTAGCCCGGGTTGCCTTTTCAATACGCTGCAATAAAATATTCCGCATGTTAAGCGCATCATTTAAAGAATTCATAGGAATACCATATTTTCTTATATTCTCGATTCCGTAGTAATTGGTACGGGTTCCGGTACTTAAAATTAGGGTATCATAGTTAAGCTCCCCATTAGAAAGGATAATTTTGTTTTCTTCAGGAATTACTTCTTGAAGCTTCCCTAACCAAAAATGAGCATGAGGTTTTCCGGAAAGTAAACTCCGAAACGGGTAACTAATGGAAGAAGGCTCTATAAAACCCGTCGCTACCTGATAAATGAGAGGCGTAAAGTAATTGTAGTTGTTTTTATCTACCAGAGTAATTTCAAATTCTTGATGTTTTACAAGGCGTTTTAATACGTTTACTCCGGCAAACCCACCTCCTACAATGACTATTTTTTTTCTCATGAAATCTTTCAATTTCTCTAAAATTAAATGATTTCAAAAGCATTACCATAAGGAAGGCTTAAATTTAAATTACTTATAACATTTTGAGTAAAAGCCTAAAGCTTCACACAGGTTCTCGACAGTCGCTTTTTTTAATTCCTTCGCGGATAGGAATAGAAAAAATTAAAATAACATACTAATCAATGATTGATTCGAATTTAGTAAAAATTAATTTTAAGTTATCTCTTTATCAACTGCTTATTTGTAAAACTCTTATCAGTTTTAATATTCAATATGTAAATTCCAGAACTTAGATTTTCAAGATTTAATTGATTTAAGTTTTCATTGAAACTTAATAATTTTTTACCTTGTAAATCATATATGCTGATCTCCTCTAGAACTACTCCATCATTAGGCTTAAGGTTTAAGATATTTTTGATTGGATTGGGATAAATCACCACTTGACTTTTTTCTGAATTTGCATTATTCATCCCTAAATTATCAACAAATTCTGTAGATACCATATTCGTAATGATTGGAGAATTGAAATCGAAATAAATCTGTGCATTTCCTAAAATTAAATCACCTATAGCTACATTATCTTTTGCCTTTATTTTATAAGCTATAAAACCATTACTTCCTTCTTCATCTAAATTTTCTTGGGGAAGATTAATATCGTCAAAAATAAACTCCACCTGGTTATCATTAGTAATTTTTACACGATAATTGTCACTAGCACTAATAGGTTTCAATGTACTATAATCTAAATTTGGATGTAAAGTATCAACTACTCTTATATTTACTGCACTTGCCGTTCCTGTGTTTTGAAAACGAATCAAATAGTCCAAATATTGATCGGAATCATCAATATGAACTTGTGGCCCTTGTAAAACTTGTTTGTCGTTTGGATCATAAGAATTCACAACAATTTGTTCATAATTAAACGTATTATCTTCAGGAGTATAATCATTAGTATTTGGAGCTACTTCCACAGTAAAATTCAGAATATCATTACCATTAACGGTTGGAGGCTGAAAGGTTAACATTGTAAAATTTATTATTTGTTGACCTAATGGTTGCAAATCGTTGATTTCAAAAGTGAGTTCGTTTGCGGTGCTTAAAACTTCAGAAGGAGTTGCCGTTAAAAAACTCTGAGCGCTTTCATCAAAAATTAAACTGATATCTGCTGATGCAAGTATTTGTGTTCCCATATTTTCTATCACCAATTGGTAATCTGCCTCGAAACCCGGACGCGCTTGATTAATTGGCAGCAAGGTAATATTTAAATCTTCAACGCTTTGGTTGGCGGTAAGGCAAAAGTTTTGCTCTATCTGTTGATTAGGCTCAGTAAAAGTTACCTCAACAGATTCTGGCGAGACATCAAAATAAGGAGGTAAGTTATTTACAGATAATGTAATGAATTCATCTATAGCTCCCAAACTAAATTGTTCTCCACTAGAAAAAGTGATGTAGTTATAATTTTCACTAGATACCGATAAACTAATATTGTCAGAATAAATATCATTTTCATCACAACCGTTATTATCTTGATCAAAGCTGACAGTACTAATAATAGTGTTACAAGTTTCTGAAGGAATATCTCCAAAAATATCCCAATTCAATTCATTAAGTAAATAATCACGAGGTTGTTGATTACAATATTCTAGGTTTAACGCACCTAAATTTCCGTTATCAATATTCAACACACTTAAATGAAACAATAAATTCTCATAATTAGAACTATTAATACCTGAATTATTTAAAAAATTATCTAAATTACCCGTATTAAACTGCCAATTTGATAAATCTTGATTAAACGATATTGCGTCCCGAAACATAGACAAAAAATTTGTTACATTAGAAATATCCCAAAAGCTTAAATTTTGGTTAAATGATTGGGCATTGTTAAACATATTCTTCATATTAGTAACGTTTGAAACATTCCAATTATTTAAGGGTTGATTGAAAGATGAAGCTCCATCAAAGAGACCTTCCATATCTTGAACGTTTGAAACATCCCAAGAATTGATATTTTGATTGAAGCTTAAACATCCCTTAAACATTTCTTTCATTGTCACTACTTGACTCATATTTGGTGTATCTGTAGCATTAATTATTAAATTTTCACAGTCTGTAAAACTGTAATCCATATATTCCCATTCTAAATCTCCCCACTGTTCTACAGTCCTGATTTGTTGTTTATCTGTAAAAAAAACTTTATAACTCGGTAAAACCCCTGTAATACTTATAGTATAAATTCCTGGAGTTTCATATGTGTGATTTGTATTAGAAGTTTGATTATTAAAAATGGTACCATCACCAAAATCTACTGAATAATTATAATCTCCTGTGGAATTTGGAATTCTGATTTCCAAATCATTTGCTGTAACTTCCCAAGTCGTTATAAAGGGTGCTTCTTGGGCAGTTAATAATTTGGCTGCTAATATGAAAGTTAATAGTAAATAGAATTTTTTCATTATCAAATTATTTTCGGAAAGATAACTATTCTGAATTAATATAAAAGCATACAGATATAACACAAATTACAGAACTAAATAATAACAGCTTAAAAATATCTCTTCAAGTCAAATTATAACTATTACTATCTCTTTCTATAAAGTTTTAGCTGAATTCTTTTTCTAGCAACATCTACTTCCAACACTTTTACGATCACTTGCTGGTGCAAATGCACATAATCGTTCACATCGCTCACAAATTCATTGGCGAGATTAGAAACATGAATAAGTCCGCTTTCTTTAATCCCCACATCTACGAAGCAACCAAAATTGGTGATATTGTTCACGATACCCGGCAGCAATTGACCTTCTCGTAAATCGTCAATCGTTTTAATGTTTTGATTAAACGTAAAAACCTTTGCTTTTTCCCGAATATCCAATCCCGGCTTTTCCAATTCAGCAATAATATCTTTTAGTGTTGGTAAGCCTACTTCTCCTGAAACATATTTTTCTAAATTAATTTTATGGAGCAAATCCGTACTTCCTATTAATTCTGAAATACTTCTTCCTTCATCTTTTGCTATTTTTTCAACTAACGCATAGCGCTCCGGATGAACTGCCGAATCATCTAATGGATGATCTGCATTTTTAATACGTAAAAAACCGGCACTTTGCACAAAGGCTTTATTTCCTAAACGCTTTACTTTTTTAATTTCATTTCTATGGGTAAAAGTTCCATTCTCAGTTCGGTATTCGAGTATATTTTCAGCCAACTTCTCCCCTATCCCAGAAACGTAACTTAGTAAAGATTTACTTGCCGTATTTATATTTACCCCAACTGCATTCACACAAGATTCAACCACACGATCAAGTGCTAATTTTAATTGAGCTTGATCTACATCATGCTGATATTGCCCCACCCCAATTGCTTTCGCATCAATTTTTACCAACTCGGCCAATGGATCTTGCAAACGCCTACCTATAGAAACCGAACCTCTAACGGTAGCATCGTAATTAGGAAATTCTTCTCGTGCCACAGAAGATGCTGAATATACTGAAGCTCCAGCTTCACTGACCACAAAAACTTGAATTTCATTTTTAAACCGAATCTTTCTTACCAAGGCTTCTGTTTCTCGCGAAGCGGTTCCATTCCCGATGGCAATAGCGTCAATCTTATAAGCTTCAGTTAACGTACTAATTTTCTTGATGGCAGTTTTCTGATCTTTTTGTGGAGGATGTGGATAAATAGTTTCATTATGCAGTAAATCGCCTTGAGCATCTAAACATACCAATTTACAACCGGTCCTAAATCCGGGATCGATAGCCAAGACACGTTTCTCACCTAATGGAGCTCCCAACAAAAGCTGTTTTAAATTTTTGGCAAATACACCAATAGCTGAATCATCCGCACGTTTTTTAGCTTGAAGAAAGGCTTCATTCTCCAAAGAAGGTTTTAGCAAACGTTGATAACTATCGGCAATAGCGAGTTCTATTTGCTCAGCACATTCTCCAGAAGAACGAATTATTTTCCTTTCCATATACTGAAGGATTCGCTCTTTGTCAGCTTTTAACTTTACTCGAATAAAACCTTCGGTTTCGGCACGCTGAATTGCCAAAAAACGGTGGGATGGAATTTTCTTTAAAGATTCTGACCAATCAAAATAATCTTTGAATTTTTGCGCCTTTTCATTATTAGCTTTAGTTTTCACAACCGAAGACGTTATGATTGAAAAATTATGGAATTGATTCCTCATATAATCTCGAATATCACTTCGTTCAGAAATCCATTCAGCAATAATTAATCGTGCTCCTCCTAAGGCCTCGGAAGCATCTTTTACTTTATCAGTTCTATAGTTTTGAGCAATTTGTTGTAGGTTATGGGCATTTTGAGCCATTATGATTTTGGCTAAGGGCTCTAAACCTTCCTCACGAGCTTGATCAGCTTTGGTTTTCCGCTTTTTCTTATACGGCAAATACAAGTCCTCCAATAAGATGAGCGACTCTGCCGCTTTAATCTTCGCTTTTAAATCGGCAGTTAAAGCTCCTTGTTCTTCAATACTGGTTAGAATAGAAGTTTTTCGTTTTACAAGCTCTTCGTAATAGTTCTTTGCTTTAAGTATTTCTTCGATTTGCACTTCATCAAGATTGCCCGTCATTTCTTTACGATACCTTGCTATAAAGGGGATAGTACAATCTTCTTGAAGAAGCTTTATAGTATTCTGAACGGATTTTTCTGAAAGTTGTGTTTGTTTCTTTATAAAATCAAAAAGCTGCATACTAATTTTTATCATGGCTAAGATGCAATTTTAAGTCTTTTTACATATCCCATAAAATATTAGGATAGAAAATTAAATAAACAAAAAACATATCCGATACCGTTTTATTGAATATCTATTAAAAATATTTATCTTATAGAGACATGTTGTTTTATAAATCTTCAATAAATTATTATAAAAAAATAAAAGATTTATTATTACATAATGAGTCTCAACTATGCTATTTTACTAATTAAGCACATAAAAAAGTCAATAGAATACCTCTCCAAGTAATGTTAATACAACTTAAAGAATAGATTAAAAGATAAAAATAAATTAATTTATTTTAACTTTTTATTATACATTTACCGACGAAAAGCATTTTTCATAGATTTATAAATTAATTTTACAATTATCGTTTTTTTTATTAAAATTTTATTAAATTCACAATAATTAATATTATAAATTATATTTATGAGACAAAATTACGCTTATACCTACTAATCACATTATTAATCTATATATTTTGTTTGTATTTACGAATAAAAAAATAATATATTTATTAATTACACAATAGTAGTTAAATAAAAAGCATACTAAGAAATTTAATAGTCAGTTTGAGTGATTTTGCGCTGTAGAACAAAGCAAAATTTGTAGTTACAACTGCACTGGATAATTTATCAAAAATTAAAAAAACAAGTATTTATACGCGTTTATAAATACAAGCATCTTAATAAATTTAGCCACATTAATTAAATTATTTAAACATTTTTATTATGGAACCATTATTAGGTCAAATTATGATGTTCGCAGGGAATTTCGCTCCAAGGGGTTGGGCTTTTTGCAACGGACAGTTACTAGCTATTTCTAGTAACACTGCACTTTTTTCAATTATAGGAACCACCTATGGCGGAGACGGAAGAACTACTTTTGCTTTACCAGATTTACGGGGGAGAGTTCCAATTAACTCAGGTGGTAATAGTGCTGGACCAGGACTAACTCCTAGACAATTAGGACAAAGAAGTGGTCAAGAAACACATACCCTAAATATTACTGAGATGCCTTCTCACACTCATAATGCAATATCTAACTCTAGCCACCTAAAGCTTAGTACTGACAATGCTGCTAACGAAACTCCGAATGCAGGTGATGTCCCTGCTGTAGCTAATTACCCAGCTGGATTAACAACTCAAAAGGTTAAAAGCTTTGGACCTCCTAGTAATACTGTAGATGGTCAAAGCATAGCCCCGCCTATTATATCTAACAATGGTGGAAACTTATCACATAACAATATGCAACCTTGGTTAGCCATTAACTTTGTGATTGCTATAGTAGGAATATTTCCATCAAGAAATTAAATACAAAAACAGGGTAGTCCAAATTTGGATTGCCCTATTTTTTATATGAAGCATTGATTATAAACTATGTATGTTTTTTTATATATCTAATGTCCTCGCTTGTTTAAACAACCATTTAACTTTAATCATATTTTAATTATGAAAAAAATTACTTTTTTATTAAGCGGATTACTTCTCTTTTTTTCTGCTCAACAGTTAAGTTCCCAAACAGTTTTTGATTGGGAAACCGCAGCTGATAATGGTAGTAGTATCACCCAAACAGTTAATGGCATAACTGCTACGGTTACTAATTCATCAACAAACATTGACCTAGTGAATGGTGGAGGTTTTGCTGGATCTTCAGGTGTTGTCGTTTATAATCCCAGCCCAAACCAAGATTCATCAATAACTGTGTCTTTTAGCCAAGCTGTAGACTTAAAGAGTATATTTGCGCTTGATGCTGATGCCTCTGGTGGATCTACATGGACTTTTACACCAAATGGAGGAAGTAATTCTCCTGTATCAGAACCCATTGCTGCAAACTCTGGAAAAACAGTCGATTTAAATTGGACTAACATCAACTCTGTAACAATCACTAGTTCTCAAGGAAATGAATCGTTTGCGTTAGATAATGTTACACTTGCATTACCTTGCTCTCCCCCAGATGTACCTACATTAACTGCTACATCTACAACAGTATGTGATGGAACTTTTGCCACATTAAATATTTCTGGAGATTTAAACGATGCAACACAATGGAGAATTTATTCAGGGTCTTGCGGCGGCTCTAATTTAGGCTCAACTTCAGAATCTACGTTTACGGTGAGTCCTAATGCTCCTAATACAACCTATTATGTAAGAGGAGAAGGAGGTTGTGTAACACCAGGTACTTGTGCTTCAATAACGATTAATGTTTTGCCACAAGAAGATCCTAGTTTCTCGTATTCAGCAGCTGCATATTGTGCTGATGATTCAGACCCTACACCGAACGTTACAGGAATAGACGGAGGAACTTTTTCAAGCACTGCCGGTTTATCGATTGATTCTTCTACCGGAGCTGTAGATCTTTCTGCATCTACTCCAGCGACCTATACAGTTACATATACAACACCAGGAACTTGTTCTAATTCTTCCAATGTATCTTTGACGGTCAACGCACTTGACGATGCCTCGTTTAGCTATTCGGAAGCTGCATATTGCCCTGATGATTCAGATCCTACACCGAACGTTACAGGAGTCAACGGAGGAACTTTTTCAAGCACTGCCGGTTTAT
>CETS01135826.1_pt1 | contig 84283 bp, 70 predicted proteins | sample 356391 | NCBI WGS metagenome assembly CETS01 (sample SAMEA2622673, study PRJEB7988) | marine metagenome | isolation source: saline water (ENVO:00002010), including
CTGCCTGCCGGCAGGCAGGTCTGATGCGCTATTCAGTTGCGCCACGGGGCCATTCCAGTTTAAGTAAGGACTGAAAACCTTATTTTATGCTAGTTTTTTCTTTACAATAATAGAAATTGTTTTTCCATCTGCTTTACCTGCAAGTTGTTGAGAGGCAATCCCCATCACTTTACCCATATCTTTCATGCCTTCTGCACCGGTTTGTGCAATAATATCTTCTACTTTTGCTTCAATTTCGGCTTCGCTTAATTGTTCCGGCAAAAACTGAGATATTACTTCAGCTTGCTTTTCTTCCGGCTCTGCCAAATCTTCACGGTTTTGCTCTCGGTAAAGTTGAGCACTATCTTTACGTTGCTTCACTAACTTCTGCACAAGTTTAACCTCCTGCTCTTCTGTTATTTCTTGTTGACCGTTATCTGTTTTAGCTAAAATAATAGCTCCTTTAACAGCTCTGAGCGCTTCTAAAGTTTCGCTATCTTTAGCTTTCATAGCGACTTTCATCTGCGTCATTACATCTTTTTCTAAACTCATAAGTAGAAAATTTTACAGCTGCGAAGATACTAATCTAATTTAAAAAAACCCGAAATTTAATAGGTAAAACTTCGGGTTTTATCTGCCTTATTTATTCGTTTAATCTACATTGTCATGAAGAAACGAATTGTTTTTGCGTAGTGTAATTTCATCATTACTATCTGTACCTAAACTCGTTCTGGAAATTTTATCGCTGGTAGGTGATTGATTACCATTAATATCTATCCCTGCTCTCTTGTAGGCCGGCTGTTTTTCGATTTCATCTATATTATTGTTATTTCTAAATTTATAGTTGAAATTTTTCATTCGGGCTCTACGCTCTGCAGCACGTGCAATCAAATCTTCAGAAATTGGATTATCAAAAGGGTCTGCTTCTTCTGAAATTTCAGCTTGTTGAGGCGCTTCCTTTTTCACTTCTTTCTTTTCAATTTTAAAACTTTCCTGCTGAGCTTGACTATTTTGCTGAACTTGAGGTTTAGGAGAAGGCTTTGGTTGTGGCTTTGCACTTTCCATTCGCTCTTCCAATTCCATATAATCTTCTAAGGAATATCTTTTTTCTCCTTTTGAATTTTTCTCTGAAGAAATTACCTCAATTTCACTGGAAGCTTTTACATGATCTTCCTCTTCTTCCTCTGCATCTAAACTGAAATAAACTTTATCTTCTTCTTTCTGTTCTTTATTTTCTGTTACAGGCGCTTTTTCTTCTTGCTTTTCTTGTAAAGGGAAATCAAAAGTAAACATCGTTTGCTCTTCTTCCTCTTCTACTTGCGTTTCTTCAAAAATTGGAGTCTCATATTTCTCTTCTTCTGCTTCTACAATCACAAATTCTTCTTCGGTAAAGTTTACTTCGTGATCATTTTCTTTAATATTCTTTTCTTCTGAAGAACCTTTCAAATCAACTTCATTTTTAGGCTCGTTTTTTTGAGGAGCAGGTTCTTCTGTTTCCTCTTCTAAACTATGAACAATTTTAGCTGAACCTGATGGTTGACTTTTTTCTTCCGGAAGATTAAATGATGAAGCAGAACTTTTTTTAGGAGACAAATCATGTTCCGCTTTTTGCTCATCTTCCAAGGTATGGATGATTTTTTTTGTTTCTGTATTGGTGATCACATCCTGCTGATCTACGTTAAAACCCGTAGCAATAATAGTAACGGAGATAGATTCTTCTAAATTCTCATCGTCACCAACCCCCATAATGATATTCGCACTATGTCCGGCTTCGCCTTGAATATGATCGTTGATCTCCCCAATTTCATCAATGGTAATTTCCTCTGAACCAGAAACAATGAGCAATAATACATTTTGTGCTCCACTAATTTTATTATCATTTAATAATGGAGAATCCAAGGCTTTCATAATTGCCTCTTGCGCACGGTTACTTCCGGATGCTATAGCAGATCCCATGATAGCGGTTCCACTGTTACTTAACACTGTTTTAGCATCACGCAAGTCAATGTTTTGCGTGTAGTGATGGGTGATTACTTCTGCAATCCCCCTGGAAGCTGTTGCCAGCACTTCATCAGCTTTAGAGAAACCTGCTTTAAATCCTAAATTACCGTAAACTTCCCGTAATTTGTTATTATTAATAACGATTAGCGAATCTACATTGCTTCTTAGTTTTTCTACGCCAAGTTGAGCTTGATCGTTACGGGTTTTTCCTTCAAACTGAAAAGGAATAGTAACAATTCCCACGGTTAAAATACCCATATCTTTAGCTTGCTTGGCGATAATTGGGGCTGCCCCGGTACCAGTACCCCCTCCCATTCCGGCAGTAATAAATACCATTTTGGTATTTCTATCGAGCATGTTTTTTAAATCGTCAAAACTTTCTAAAGCAGCTTTTTCCCCGATTTCAGGGTTGGCACCTGCTCCTAATCCTTCGGTTAGATTAACTCCTAACTGGATTTTAATAGGCACCGTACTATTTTCCAAGGCTTGTGCATCGGTGTTACAAACCACGAAATCTACTCCGTTGATGCCTTGTTGAAACATATGATTGATAGCGTTAGATCCACCTCCACCAACGCCAATCACTTTAATGACGTTAGATTGATTTTTAGGTAAATCAAAAGAAATGTCGAATTCTGTGCTGCTCATAATTCTAAAATTTTCAGTATTAAGTATTTTTCTTTTTATGCAATTTTTTTATTCTGCGTTATCTAAAAAATCTTTGAAATCATCAAACCACTTTTCAAAGATGTTTTTTCGATGCCTTTTTGGCTTTTTTGTTTGTTCTTGTTCAATTTCTTCTTCTTGTTCATCTTCAGTTAATTCTTGATTAACTTCTTGTTGTGGCGCCCCTAAAGGTTCTTCTGTTAAAGCTTGCTCCCGAGTTGGCACTTCTTCCTCTTCTTCAATTAATACTTCTTCAGCTCTTTTTTGATTTTTCTCTAAACTGTTCAACACCAATCCAACGGCAGTGGCATACATAGGACTTGTAGTCTCTGGGTCGCTATCACCTGCTAGATGCTCATTAGGATAACCAATACGGGTATCCATTCCTGTAATGTATTCTACCAATTGCTTGAGGTGCTTTAATTGAGCGCCTCCACCGGTAATAACAATCCCGGCAATTAGTTTTTTCTTTTGCTCTTCGTGACCGTAATTTTTTATTTCCAAGAAAACCTGTTCAATGATTTCAACCACTCTAAAGTGAATGATTTTAGAAAGGTTTTTTAGGGTAATTTCTTTGGGTTCCCTTCCTCGTAATCCCGGAATGGAGACAATCTCATTATCTTTATTTTCTCCGGGCCAAGCGGAACCAAATTTCACTTTTAATAATTCAGCCTGCTTTTCAATAATAGAGCAGCCTTCCTTGATATCTTCTGTAATTACATTTCCACCAAAAGGAATCACGGCGGTATGCCTAATAATTCCATCTTTAAAAATGGCTAAATCAGTAGTTCCCCCTCCTATATCAATCAATGCAACACCTGCTTCTTTCTCTTCTTGACTTAAGACTGCATTGGCCGAAGCTAAAGGTTCTAAAGTAACACCAGAAAGATCTAAGCCTGCACTTTTCACACAACGTCCAATATTTCTAATAGATGAAATTTGACCAACTACTACATGAAAATTAGCTTCTAAACGTCCTCCATACATTCCGATAGGCTCCGTGATTTCTGCTTGACCATCTACTTTGTATTCTTGCGGAAGTACGTGAATGATTTCTTCTCCCGGAAGCATCACCAGCTTATGCACCTGATTGCAAAGCATATCGATATCTTTTTCTGATATCACTTCGTCTGAATTTGCTCTGGTAATGTAATCGCTATGTTGTAAACTTCTAATGTGTTGTCCGGCAATACCTACAACTACTTCAGTTATATCCATTCCTGAGTTGGCTTCCGCTTCTTGCACCGCCTGCTGAATAGATTGAATGGTTTGCGTGATATTATTGACTACCCCTCGATGAACACCTAAACTTTTAGATTTTCCTATGCCGAGAATTTCCATTTTACCGTATTCGTTATTACGGCCAACCATGGCTACAATTTTGGTAGTTCCAATATCAAGTCCTACTGCAATATCTTTATCTTTCATAGTCAAACAATGTCACTTTGTGGTACAAACAACCTGATTATCAAACTGAAGGCTTACGGTTTTGTAAACATCCAGTTTTTTATCTTTCATGGCCTTTTTATAAAAGGCTTTAAAATTCTTAAACTTATTCTCTAATTTATTGGTATCTCCCAACAGTACTTCAAAATCTAAAACGCGTAAACCCAGCATATAATTGCCGGCTTTATCTTTAGTAATGGTAGTAATGTGCTCTTTTAAAAATTTATCGTTTTCAATTTTATGGATTAATGGATAAACTTGAGGAAGATCTTTATCGTTAACGCCGGTCACCAAAGGAACTCTTGCTGAGTAAACTTTTGACAAAGGCATTTTTTTACCAGATGCATCTATGTAAAAAGATTCTTTTCCATAAACGCGAGCCAAAGGTTTACGTTGCGTAATCGTTGCTATTAGTTTTTTATCTACAGTTAAATACACATCGGCATTTTTTATCATCTCATGAGTGTCTAGAACCGACTCTAACTTATTCAAATCTATGATTTCTTTTGATTGGTTGGCAGTAGTGTCTGTATTTACTATCAACAACTTATTAACTGCATTTTCAGTAACATAGAGGTTTTCTCCATTGGTAAATTGGATCTTCACCTCTTCCACTTTTCGTACAGCATTCCTTCGGGAAGAAAAACTATACAAAAAGATGACCAAGGCCAATAATGCAAAAGCTTTTATGTAATTCCAATTAACTTTCACGGTTTAACGCAACTTTAATGGTTTCTACTTCATTTCCTATATCTCCGGCGCCCATCATCACAATAACTTCAGCTGAAGATGCCGTTATTTTTTCACTTAAATTTTCCCTTGCTACGAGTTGTTTTTTATCATTTGAAACTTTACTCAAAAGCATTTCAGAATTCACCCCTTCCATCGGTTTTTCACGAGCGGGATAAATCTCCATCAAAATGACTTCATCAAACTTCGAAAGGCTTTCCCCAAATTCATCGGCAAAATCTTTGGTTCTGCTGAATAAATGAGGCTGAAACACTGCCAAGACTTTTTTACCGGCATGCATTTCCCGCACGGCTTGATGAACTGCCAAAATCTCTTCGGGATGATGTGCGTAATCTTCGATGAGAACTTTTTCCTCGGTTTTTAAATGATAAGTAAACCTTCGTTCCACGCCTTTAAAACTCGCTAGAGCTTTTCCTAATTTTTCTCCTTTCACCCCAAATTTTACTCCCATAGCAAGTGCCATGGCCGCATTCATTAAATTATGCTTGCCCGGTAAACTAAATTCGATTTGCTTAACCATCTCTTTCGGACTCACAAAATCAAAAAAATAGGAGCCATTTTCTACTTTTACATTTTCTACCTGATAATCGGCTTGCTCTTCAATGGCTATTGAATTTCCTTCTAAGGCTAATCCTTTTTTAAAGAAAAAATTAGACTTGTCACTTACCTTTTCTGCAAAACTTAAAAAGGTTTTTCTTAATTCTTCCGCTTCTCCATAAATATCTAAATGGTCGGCATCCATAGAAGTTATAGCTGCAATGCTAGGATGTAAATGCAAAAAAGAACGGTCAAATTCATCGGCTTCCACCACAACAGCTTCGTGACCATCGCTAATAAAATTGGTGTGGTAATTTTCACTAATTCCACCTAAAAAAGCGGTGAGCTTAACTCCAGATTGCTTCAAAATATGTGCTAAGATAGCAGTAGTGGTAGTTTTACCGTGAGTGCCAGCTACTGCGAGTGTGGGAAAATCTTTTGTAATCATCCCAAGAACCTCTGCTCTTTTCTTAACTTCAAAACCGCTGTCCTTGAAATATTGAAATAATTGATTTTCCGCTGAAACAGCCGGAGTGTAAACCACCAAAGTGTTTTCTTTATCGGTAAATGAAGCTGAAAGTTCTTTTACACTATCACTAAATGTAATTTGAACTCCCTCTTCTTCTAACTTTTTTGTGAGTTTACTTGGTGTACGATCATACCCACCTACCTGCTTGTCTTGCTGTACAAAATATCGAGCCAAGGCGCTCATACCAATGCCGCCAACGCCAATAAAATAGATATTTTGTATGTTTTTAAACAAGCTCATTAAATTTTATAATCTTGAGGTAACCCTGAAACAACATTTCGACTCCGCTCCATGTGACCATTCACGGTTACGCTTTTACTTTTTTTTAATTAATTTTTCAATTTCATCTGCAATATCCTTCGTGGCATTTGGTTTGGCCAACTTTAAAATATTTGCTCCTAATTTTTGCTGAAGCGCTTCTGAACTTATCAATGCTAAAAATTCTTGTTGAAATTTTTCTTCCAAGTCCGTTTCCTTCAACATTAAAGCAGCCTCTTCTTTTACCAAACTCATCGCATTTTTGGTTTGATGATCTTCTGCTACGTTTGGTGATGGAATAAACAACACCGGTTTCGCCACCATACACAACTCACTTACCGAGCCTGCTCCTGCTCTTGATATGATATAATCTGCTGCACTATAGGCTAAATCCATTCGGTCTAAAAATTCATGAACTTGCACGCTGGCCGATTGGTATTTCTTGTATTTTTCGAAGTATAACTTCCCGGTTTGCCAAATCACTTGTAAGTTATTGGCTTCAAAATAGCTTAAGTTGGCTTCTATTAATTCGTTAATACGCTTAGCCCCCAAACTACCACCAATCACTAAAACCTTTTTTTTATTGGGTATGAGTTTAAAATAAGCTTGCGCTTCGTTTTCTTTATGTTGAATCTCAATAAGATCTTGCCTTACGGGATTTCCGGTGAATCTTATTTTTTCTTTGGGGAAAAATTTCTCCATTCCCGCATAGGCTACACAAATTTTATCGGCTTCATTCGCTAACCATTTATTGGTAATTCCTGCGAAGGAATTTTGCTCTTGTAAAACGGTTGGGATATTTTTTTGATTCGCCACTTTGAGTAAAGGTCCGCTAGCAAAACCACCGGTACCAATCACTACATCAGGCTGAAACTTTTTAATAATCGTTCTCGATTTACGCAAACTACTTAACAATTTAAAAGGGAAAGCTAAGTTTTGCAGCGTTAACTTTCGTTGAATTCCGCTAATCCATAAACCTTCAATCTGGTAACCGGCTTTAGGCACTTTTTGCATTTCCATCCGGTCTTGAGCGCCGACAAATAAAAATTCAGCATCGGGGTGACGACGCTTCAGCTCATCGGCAATAGCAACCGCCGGGTAAATGTGACCACCGGTTCCGCCTCCAGAGAGTATGAATTTTAATTTGCTCATATCGCTTCACTCAAAATTTCTAACGGATTATCGTTATCGTCTTCTATCGAGTTTAATTCTTCTTCTTGTTTTTTAATTTCTTCCCGTTTCGCTGCTACACTTTGCACTATTCCCAAGGCTAAACACGTCATCCAAATCGATGATCCCCCACTACTAATTAGCGGAAGCGTTTGCCCGGTTACCGGAAATAATTCAACAGCTACTGCCATATTAATCAATGCCTGAAAAATAATTGGCAATCCCACAGCCACCACAACCAATTTCCCAAAAATAGTGGGTGCTTTCGTGGAAATTACGACTAACCTGAATAAGATAAACAGGTAAGCCAGCATCACGCCAAAAGCTCCCAACAATCCCATTTCTTCAACAATAATGGCATAAATGAAATCGGAAGAAGATTGTGGCAAAAAATTACGCTGAATACTTTTTCCTATCCCTGCTCCTGCCAAACCACCTCTTGCTATTGCTATTTTTGCTTTTTCAATTTGATAATCGGCTTCCGTATCTTCATCATTCGTAAAATTCTCCACCCGACTTATCCACGTATCTACCCTATTTGGGAAAACTCCGGGAAAAGCTTTTGCCGATAATACAAACAGCAATAAAACCAATGCGCCAGAACCTAAAATGATCCCGATGTATTTTAACGGATAACCTCCCAGAAAAACCAGCGTCATCACCATTAAAAACATAATGGCCGTTGTCGAAAAATTGGCCGGCAAAATTAGCATTAAAATTACAGCTACCGGCACCCAAAGTGGTAAAATTGTTTCTTTAAACGTAACTTTTTTCTCGTGTATCTTCGATAGATAGCGAGCTACATAAATCATTAAGATGACAGATGCCAAGGTTGAAGTTTGGAACGTCTTGTTAATGATGGGAATAGTAATCCATCGGCTGGCATTTGCTCCTCCAATGGTGGTTCCCTGTGCCAAGGTATAAATGAGCAAGCCAACGATTACCGGAATCATTAAAATAGATAAGCCTTTAAAATAATGATAGGGAATTCGATGAATTGCATAAATGATCACGAATCCTAAAAACAGATGTACAAAATGGGTAATTAGGTATTTAAAAGTACCTCCATCTCCATACAAATAGGCTAAATTACTACTCGCACTGTATACCGGAATAAACGAAAATATGGCCAAAAGGGCAGCTGCGGCCCAAATGGCTTTATCTCCTTTTAAATAGGAAAAAACATTTTTTGATGATATGTTATCGTTTCCTGCCACTAATTACTTATAGGTTTCTTACGTTATCTTTAAATTGTCTTCCGCGGTCTTCATAATTCTGAAATAAATCAAAACTCGCACAAGCTGGGGAAAGCAAGACTGTATCGCCAGACTTCCCTAAATGATAAGCTAATTGCACTGCTTCCTTCATCGATTGCGTTTCCACTAGATTTTCCACACAATTGCTAAATACTTCTTTGATTCTGGCATTATCAACACCTAAACAAATAATGGCTTTTACTTTTTCATTTACCAATGAAAGTAATTCTTCATATTTGTTTCCTTTATCAACACCGCCAACAATCCAAATGGTTTCTGAAGGAACACTTTCTAAGGCGTAATAAGTTGCATTGATATTGGTCGCTTTTGAATCGTTAATGTATTGAACATTATTAATTTTCAATACTTTTTCTAAACGATGCTCAACGCCTTGAAAACTTCCCATACTTTCACGAATGGTTTGCTTTCTAATTCTTAATAATTGTGCTACAGTTGATGCTGCCATGGCATTTTTCGTGTTATGCTCACCTTTCAACGCTAGATCTTCTCTTGCCATAATAAACTCGTTATCTTCTATTCTTACTATAATATTTTGTTCATCTGCGTACGCGCCTTCTTTTACTTTTTTCTGAAAAGTTAGCGGTAGCTTTTTTGCTTTTATTTCAATTTTTTCTATCCACTCTGCGATGGTAGGATTATCGGCATCATAAATGAAATAATCCTCCTCGGTTTGGTTCTTGGTTATACTGAATTTAGAAGCGATATAGTTTTCATATTTATACTCATATCGATCTAAATGATCGGGTGTGATATTGGTTAACACAGCAATATGCGGTCTAAACTTCTCAATACCATCTAACTGAAAACTACTCAGCTCTAACACATAATGCTCTACTTTATCTTTCCACACAGCTTTTGCGAAACTGTCTCCAATATTACCTGCTAGAGCTACATTTAAACCTCCATTTTTCAGCACATAATCTGTCCATGTTGCAGTGGTGGTCTTTCCATTACTTCCCGTAATACCAATAATATTAGCTTGGGTAAATGCGGAAGCAAATTCGATTTCAGAAATGACCGGAATTCCTTTTTGAAATAGTTTTTGCACCATTTCAACTTTCTCAGGAATCCCAGGGCTTTTCATTACCAGATCAGCATTAAGAATTAAAGCTTCTGTATGCTTTTCATCTTCCCAATCTATTTCGTTATTTACAAGAACTTCTTTATATTTTTCAACTATTATTCCTTTGTCTGAAACAAAGACTTCATAGCCTTTTGCTTTTCCCAGTAAAGCGGTTCCTATACCACTTTCTCCACCTCCAAGCACTACTAACCTTTTCATTTTACCTTAGTTTTAAGGTGATGATGGTGAGTACCGCAAGAAAAATCCCAACAATCCAAAACCGCACAACAATCTTACTTTCGTGCTGACCTTTCTTTTGATAGTGATGATGCAAAGGCGACATCAAGAAAATCCTTCTTCCTTCGCCAAACTTTTTTCGCGTGTATTTAAACCAACTTACCTGTAGCACTACCGATAAATTTTCGATTAAGAAAATTCCGCAGAGAATAGGAATCAACAACTCTTTTCTAGTGGCAATAGCCAAAACGGCAATGATTCCGCCAATGGTTAAACTTCCGGTATCCCCCATAAATACTTGCGCCGGGAACGTGTTATACCATAAAAAACCTACCAAGGCTCCGGCAAAAGCAGCGATATACACCGTCATTTCCCCTGAATTTGGAATATTCATCACATTGAGATAATCGGAAAAAACAATGTTTCCCGAAACCCAAGCAAAAAGCCCTAAGGTGAGGACAACAATCGCGGAAGAACCTGCGGCAAGACCATCGATTCCATCGGTTAAATTCGCTCCGTTAGATACTGCTGCAACGATAAAAATCACAATCGGAATGAAAATTATCCACGCGTATTTCGCATAATCAGCATCAATCCAAGTAATTAAACTGGAATAATCAAATTCATTATTCTTTACAAAAGGAATAGTTGTCTTAGTTGATTTCTTTTCACTTTCAAAATTGTTAGGCTTTGCATCGGTAATTTCTTCTTTCACCACATCTGTCCGCACTTGCTCTTTCACCGTGATATCAGGATGAAAATACATGGTTGCTCCCACGATAAGGCCAAGTCCAACTTGACCAATAATTTTAAATTTGCCTTCTAAACCTTCTTTATTTTTTTTAAAGGTTTTAATATAATCGTCAATAAAACCTATAATTCCCATCCAAATAGTGGTAACGATGAGCAACCAGACATATACATTATCGAGTTTCGCGAAAAGCAACACTGGAATTAACGTAGCCAAAATAATAATGACCCCTCCCATAGTCGGGGTTCCGGCTTTTTCTGATTGTCCTTGAAGTCCCAAATCACGAACGCTTTCACCTACTTGTTTTCTTTGTAAATAATTGATAATCCTTTTCCCGAAAATCGTAGAAATGAGTAACGAAAAAATAATCGCCAAGGCCGCACGAAACGAGATAAACTGGAATATCTGTGCTCCCGGCATCTCGTATTGTTCTTCTAAAAACTGAAATAAATAGTACAGCATTACTTACTTTTTACGATTACTTTTCTAATTGAATTAAAAATTCTTTGACGATTTTCATGTCATCAAAATCTGATCTTACTCCATTGATTTCCTGATAAGTTTCATGTCCTTTTCCGGCAATCAAAACAATATCACTAGCTTTCGCCATTACACAAGCAGTTTTAATAGCTTGCTTACGATTGGTTACGGCAATTACCTTTTTTACATTTTGTGGTTCTACCCCAGCCTCAACATCCTCTATAATTTTATCGGGATCTTCAGTTCTTGGGTTATCACTGGTAAACACCACTTTGGTACTTAACTCTGAAGCGATTTTTCCCATTTTAGGACGCTTGGTAGTATCACGATCTCCGCCACACCCAACAACGGTAATCAAATCTTCGTTTTTAGTTCTAATGGAATTGATGGTTTCCAGAACATTTTTTAAAGCATCTGGTGTATGCGCATAATCAACAATAGCCGTTATTTTGCCATCAGAAATATAGTATTGAAACCTTCCGCTTACAGCAGTTAGGCTACTAATCAACTGCAGGTTTTCCAATTCATTAAGTCCCAATAAATCTGCAGTTCCATAGATGGCCGCCAAATTATAGGCATTAAAGTTCCCTACGAGTTTGCTCCAAATTTCATTTCCATTTAATTTCAGCAATAAACCGCCAAAACTATTCTCAAGAATCTGGGCTTTATAATCGGCCATGGTTTTTAAACCATAAGTATATTTTTTCGCTTTGGTATTTTGAAGCATGATCGCTCCGTTTTTATCATCGGCATTGGTCAAAGCGAATGCACTTTTCGGCAGTTCATCAAAAAAGCGTTTTTTCACATCTCTGTATTCGGCAAAGGTCTTGTGGTAATCTAAATGATCGTGTGAGAGATTGGTGAATATTCCTCCGGTGAACGTTAATCCGCTAGTGCGATGCTGATCGATTCCGTGAGAACTTACTTCCATAAAACAAAATTCCACTCCGGCCTCACTCATTTCAGCCAAATATTTATTGATGGTAATCGAATCGGGTGTGGTAAGTTTTGTTTCGTAATCTTTTTCGCCAACTTTAATAACCACGGTTGAAATTAACCCAACTTGGTAACCGGCTTTACTAAATAATTGATGCAATAAAGTGCTAACGGTGGTCTTTCCGTTGGTTCCGGTGACACCGACCAATTTTAAGTTTCCTGAAGGATTCCCGTAGTAATTACTAGCCATTAAAGCCAGCGCCATTTTGGTATCTTTTACTTTTACGTAAGTGATGCCGCCTATTTTATTTTCTGGCAATTCTTCACAAACAATTACCAAAGCTCCTTGCTTTTCAGCTTGCTGAATATATTCATGACCATCTGAAACTGCTCCGCGAATAGCAATAAAAACATCATTCAAAGTTACCTTTCGGGAATCGAAATGAAGTTCTCCTACAGCTACGGAAGTCCCTCCTATCACTGTTTCAATAGCCACTTTGTAGAGTATGTCTTTTAACTGTATCAAATGGAAGAAATTAAGATGGTTTGATTTTGTTTAATTTTTTGTCCTTTCTGAATGCTTTGTTTTTTTATTTTCCCAGCGCCGTTTAATTCTACGTGCAGGCCTAAGTTTTCCAATAAAGCCACAGCATCCATTGCCGGTAATCCTTTTACATCAGGCATTATGGTTTTATACTTTTGAGCGACGGCAAAATATTTTTCAAAATCCTGATCAACTTCAGGGTTGGTGTTTTCCAAATCTTTTACTTCATCTACTTTTGGAGTATCGGTATAAATTTTTCTGGCAATGGTTTTAAAAACCGGAGCGGCTACAATATTCCCGTAGTAACCGATGCTTCGATCAGGCCGGCTAATCACTACTATACACGAATATTTAGGATTATCTGCCGGAAAATATCCTGCAAAAGAAGCGATGTATTCTGAACCGCTTTTCCCACTACCATAACCGGTTAAACATGTTCCTGTTTTACCCGCCATAGAAAAATTTTCTGTATAAATATTAGTAGCTGTTCCACGCTTTACCGTGTTTTTCATCATTTCCCTTACTTTGGCCGCTGTTTCTTTGGAACAAACTGAATTTTGCACCACAGGCTCGTTATAGTCATGAATAATCCGATCTCGGTTTCGTACTTCTTTAATTAAACGTGGTTTAATCATCAACCCGTCATTAGCAATGGCATTGTAAAATGCCAAGGTTTGTAAAGGCGTGATGGCTACTCCATAGCCAAATGACATCCATGGCAACGTGGTTCCGTACCAATTGCTATCATCGGGATGTGGAATTTTAGGTGTTCCTTCTCCTTTTATGGCTAAGCCTATTTTTTTATTCAATCCCATATAATCCAAGCGATCTACAAAAGCTTCCGGATTGTCTTTATAGCCTTGATAAATAAATTTTGAAAAGGCTGTGTTTGAAGAAACTTCAAAAGCGCGAGCGACAGAAATTTCACCAAATCCACCTCTATGAGAATCACGAACAATACGGTCGTAATATTTCACTGTTCCGTCTTCCGTATCGACCAAGTCGGTCGTATCAACCACTTTATCTTCTAAAGCGGCGACCATCGCCATTAGCTTGAAAGTACTTCCAGGCTCATGGGATTCCCAAACGGCATAATTTCTTTTTTCGTAATATTTCCCTTCGTCGGTGCGGCCTAAATTAGCCATGGCTTTAATCTCCCCGGTTTTGGTTTCCATTACCACTACAGTTCCGTGATCGGCTTGAAAACGTTCTAATTGAGAAAGCAAGGCATGATGAGCGATATCTTGAATATTAATATCAATGGTAGAAACGACATCTAAACCATCTTGAGGTTCTTTTTCATTGGCGTCATTGATGGGTTTCCATTGCCCTTGTGCAATTTTTTGCTTTAATCGATGTCCGTCTTTCCCTTGAAGGTATTCATTATAAGCTCCTTCCAATCCGGCTTGACCATGACCTACCGTACGTTCACCTATTTTACCAAGTGGTCTTTCGCGAACGGTCCGCTGTTCTGCAATAAACCCACCTTTGTAAGCTCCTAAACGGAACATAGGGAAGTTTTTAATTTTTACATATTGCGTATAGCTAACTCCACGCGCAATTAAAAAATATCGGTTTTTATTAGCCCGTGCTCTTCTGATGGTATTGATGTAATACGATTCCGGCTTCCCAAACATTTTAGAAAGTTCAGTTGCCAAAGGCTTTAAGTTTTTGTCGAAATTTTCTTGAGAAACGGTTAAAGCATCCAAACGGATATCGTATTCAGGAACTGAAGTTGCCAACAGACTTCCATTGGTATCGTATAAATTTCCGCGATTAGCTGGAATGGTGAAATTTTTAAAAACTCTTTTCTCTGAAAGCTCTTTGTATTTTTCTCCTTCGGCAACCTGAATATTCACCAACTTAAACGCAATAACGAAAGCAAACAAAAAGGTTGCTCCGGCAATCGCATAAAGTCTGTATAATATGTTCTTCTCGGTTGTCAAAAATTATTTCTTTTTACTGTTTACAACTACAATTTTTTGTGGTGGGTTTTTAGAGGTCCCCAAGCCTAAACCTTCTACTTTCTTCAAAATGGTCGATTCCATTTTTAATTGCATCAAACTTTTTTCAAGGTCTACATGTTCACTTCGCAACTCCCTTACCTCCTTATTCAATCTTGCAATCTCATGCACTTTTCGTTCAGCACTGTGCGAACAGGCAATCATCACGATGGCCAAAGCGGTACAAAACAAAATGAAGCTCCAATTTTTAAGCGCATCGTCACTTATTAAAAATTTTCCTTTAAGAAAATCGTAGATTCTTCCTTTCATCTTAAATACGTTCTCCTATTCTTAATTTTGCACTTCTCGCTCTATTATTCTCTTCAATTTCTTTTTTTGAAGGAGTAATTAATTTTCCAACTTTTTTAAACGGAACCTCTACTCTGCCAAAAACATCTTTTTCAGGTTCGCCTTCAAAAAGCCCATTTCTTATATATCTTTTCACCAAACGATCTTCTAGTGAATGGTAAGAAATTAAACTGATTCGCCCACCGGGCTCCAAGACTTCCTCGGTTTGCTGCAAAAATTCTTTCAGCACCTGAATTTCTTGATTTACTTCAATTCGAATCGCTTGATAGATCTGCGCTAAAATTTTAAACTCCTTTCCTTTAAAAAGAAACGGGGTCAATAATTCTTTTAAATGATCTCCGGTTTCAATAGGATTTTCAGCACGTTCCTGAACAATTAACCTTGCCAGTTTAGGCGCATTTTTCAATTCCCCATATTGACAAAAAACCGAGCGCAAATCGGCTTCGGCATATTCATTAACCACTTCATAAGCACTGATTTTATCCCGCTGATTCATCCGCATATCTAACCTAGAATCAAATCTTGTGGAAAAACCACGTTCAGCAACATCAAATTGATGGGAAGAAACTCCAAAATCCCCTAAAACCCCATCTACTTTTTTGCAACCGTAAAACCTTAGAAATTGCTTTAGGTAACGGAAGTTTTCAGGAATAAGCGTAAAGCGCTTATCATCAATTACGTTTTGCTTGGCATCAGGATCCTGATCAAAAGCCAACAATTTCCCACTTTCTCCCAACCGGCTCAAAATTTCACGGGAATGACCGCCACCGCCAAAGGTGACATCCACATAAACGCCATCAGGCTTAATATTTAAGCCATCAACTGTTTCTTTTAATAAGACCGGGTTATGATATTCCAAGTTCGTCATCGCTATCTCCCATTACTTCTTCAGCTAAATCTGCAAAATCATCGGTTGCATCTTCAATAGCTGCTTCGTATTTTGTTTTATCCCATATTTCTACAATATTGATTGCAGAAGAAAGCACTATCTCTTTTTGAAGTCCGGCAAAATTGAGTAGATCTTTCGGCACCAAAAGCCTTCCATTAGCATCAACTTCTACCATTTTTACTCCAGCGGTAAACCTTCTGATAAAGTCGTTGTTTTTCTTTTTAAAGCGGTTAAGCGAGTTCACTTTCTGCATTAAAGCATTCCACTCACTCATCGGATACATTTCGATACATGGCTGAAAAACAGCACGCTTCAACACAAAACCCTCTTCTAACATAGGCAGAAGTTGCGATTTGAGTTTTGAAGGCACCATTAATCGACCTTTCGCATCGATTTTACATTCGTATGATCCTATTAAATTTACCACCTCAAGAATTCTTAGTTCAAATATATTGAAATTTTTACCACTTTTTACCACAATTTACCACATTGTTAATAAGTTTTAGGCTTCCATTCATCCCTACAAAGCCCAAAGCCTTATTACTACTGATAATTAAGCTTTTACAAAAAGTGGGGAATTTACCAAAGATCAGCTACTGAATAAACTGAAAATCACCTAACTAAAATGAAGTTGAAACTCAAATAAAGATTAATGACTCATACTTAAACAATAATCTATATATTTGCTTTTGCTAAACGCAATTCTTATTGATGAAAGAAGAAATTAAATCTGAAGGAAAATTTAGTTATGTAGAAAAAGGAGAAGGTACTCCAATAATTATCCTGCATGGTTTAATGGGAGGTTTAAGTAATTTTGATGGTGTTGCTAACTTTTTTCCTGAAAATGGATACAAAGTGGTAATCCCAGAATTGCCACTATATACCATGCCTTTATTAAAAACCAGTGTTTCTAATTTTGCTAAATACATAGGAGAGTTTATAGAGTTTAAAAATTACAAAGAAGTAATTTTACTGGGCAACTCTTTAGGAGGCCATATTGCCTTGCTCACCACCAAACTCTACCCTAAGAAAATGAAAGGATTGGTAATTACCGGAAGTTCCGGTCTTTACGAAAGTGCGATGGGGGAAAGCTACCCTAAGCGTGGCGATTACGATTACATCAAACAAAAAGCAGAAAATGTTTTTTATGATCCTGCAGTAGCTACGAAAGAAATTGTAGATGATGTTTACGCTACGGTTAATAACCGGAATAAATTGGTAAAAACCTTAGCTATTGCTAAAAGTGCAATCAGGCACAATATGGCGAAAGATTTACCAAAAATGCAAACCCCGACCTGCATTATTTGGGGAAAACAAGATAATGTAACTCCTCCTGAAGTGGCGGAAGATTTCAATAAACTTTTACCTAATTCTGATTTATATTGGATTGATAAATGTGGACATGCAGCGATGATGGAACATCCTGATGAGTTTAACAAGTTACTCCACGAATGGCTAAAAGAAAAAGAACTTTAAGCTGATGATCATCAAATCTGCCAATTTTATAGTTAGTAATAGTGACGCAAAAAAATGCCCGGACAGTCACTTACCGGAATATGCTTTTATAGGCAGAAGTAATGTTGGAAAATCTTCGCTTATCAACATGCTTACAAAGCGAAAAAGCTTGGCAAAAACTTCGGGAAGACCAGGAAAGACCCAGCTCATCAATCATTTTTTAATTAATGAAGAATGGCATTTGGTAGATTTACCGGGGTATGGTTATGCCCGAGTAAGTAAAAAAGAAAAAAAGACTTTTCAGAAGTTTATTACCGATTATTTTAAACACCGAAAGCAATTGATTTCTGCTTTCGTGCTTATCGACGTTCGGCACGAACCGCAAAAAATAGATTTAGAATTTATGCAGTGGTTGGGTGAAAATATGATCCCGTTTTCAATTATATTTACAAAAGCCGATAAACTGAAACCGAACGCTATTGAAAGAAACGTTCAACAATATTTAGACAAGTTACTAGAAACTTGGGAGGCTTTACCTCCACATTTTATTACCTCATCTGCTAAAGAAGTGGGAAGGGAAGAGCTTTTAGGTTATATTGAAGAGGTTAATAGTAAACTTTAATTTCCCCCATTTAAGGATGATGAGACCCTGAAACTAGTTCAGGGTGACTTCACGAGAGAAATCTACAATCAATCTTCCTTTTTCAACTCTAATTTATCTGCGAAGTAATCACAGAAATCTTTCATAGTTTCCATCATTTTTTCATCTTCGGTAGCGCGATAAAACGTATTGCTCATCGCCACTAGGGTTTGATGAAAAAACACCTTCATTTCATCTAACGGCATATCTTTGGTCCACAAATCGATACGTAACGTTTCTTGATTTTTGCTATCCCAAAGCGATAATAACATGGCTTTTGCTTCTTCATTATTAACACCACCGTCTTGCGCACTCCAATTTAAATTTTCCGGCACATTATTTTCATCTACTTCTACCTGTATTTTTATCTCAGATTTTTTATTAGCCATTATTCGGGTTTTCTCGGTTTATAATTTGATTGTTTAAAAATTTGTTCGTCGTCTTTTTGCAAAACTTCTTGCAAAGATAAATCAGGATGTTTATCAGCAAACTGTCTTACAATTTGCCATCCTATATATTGCCCCAATTGCGGTGGACTTTCACTATCTAATTGCAATCTAAACTTCGTGAACGGTGCTAAATTAATAAAACGCTTTTGTAAGTTAGCATCGGTATCAAACAAGATTTCATGTTCTATAAAATATCGCCAAATCTGCTCTTCATTGGTTCTTGCCCATTCCATCTCATCTGCTGTATAGCCTATTTTTTCAGCATCGCTATATCCTGGAATCAATTTATCTTTAAAGTATAAAATCTTTCCGTAGTAAATCATGGAAGCTAGCAAGGTTCTTGATTTGGGCTGCGGAATGTATTGCTCTCCATATGCAAAAGCAATATCCGGAACTAGCTGCTCTTTCCTAAAATTCTTTTTCAAATATTGCTGAAGCCCTACATAAAATTTATGCTCTTTTCCCAAATAAGTATCTAATGAAATTAGGAGAACACTATCGGCAGCAATGACTTTATTTTTATAATCTACTTCTGAAGTAACCGTAATAACTTCTGGAGTTTCAAACTTGTTAGGAAAATAATATTTTAAATGCTGAAATAAATGTTCTATATCCTGAGTCTCTTCCTCCAAACCAAGAAAGGCTTTAGCTACTTCCCGATCCATTTCTTGCTGAATGGTATCTTTCATCATATTCAACCAAATAGAATCAGGATAAGATTTAGGAAATAACAATGGATAGTTTTCCTTTAGTGTGGGTAAATCTTCAGGAGAAGCTTCCGCAAAAACCTGATCAAAACGATCTACTTTCACTTCAACAGGAATTTTTGAGATTTCTTGTTCTACTTTATTTTCATCTTCACAACTCGTTAAAACAATGATGGAAAAAAGTAAAAAGAGAAAATTTTTAAGCATAGGTTTCGATTTGTTCTTATGATGTCTTTAACGCCCTTAAAAGTTTATAATTATCCTGAAAAGCTTATTTTTGTTGCAAAGGTAATTTATAAACTTAAAACATTTACCCATGCAAACCCAAAAAGTAACCCACCACATTGTAAAATGGCTAAAAGATTATGCAACCCAAAGCAACATGAATGGCTTTGTGATTGGGGTTAGTGGCGGAATTGATTCTGCGGTTACTTCTACGCTTTGTACAGAGACAGGCTTGCGGGTAATGTGTTTAGAAATGCCTATTCATCAAGCAGAAAACCAAGTAAATCGTGCTGTGAGACATATTGAATGGCTACAGAAAAACTACGAAAATATTGAACTGCAACAGGTGAACCTCACTCCTGTTTTTGACAGTTTAGTCGACTCCTTACCCAGCGTTGAAAAAGAAGAAGATAGGTTTATGTCTTTGGCAAATACCCGTGCGCGGTTACGAATGACTTCGCTTTATTATTTTGCCGCTTTAGAAAAATTATTAGTAGCAGGAACCGGAAATAAAGTAGAGGATTTCGGGGTTGGTTTTTATACAAAATATGGTGATGGCGGGGTTGATTTGAGTCCGATTGCTGATTTATTAAAAACGGAAGTTTACGAAATTGCTGAACATTTAGGGATAAATCAAGAAATTCTAGACGCACAGCCTACCGATGGACTTTGGGGTGACGACCGTACGGATGAAGACCAAATTGGGGCTTCTTACCCAGAATTGGAATGGGCGATGCATATGGACGAGTTAGGAAAAACAGCAGATAATTTTTCCGGTAGAAAAGCAGAAGTTTTTAATATTTACAAAAGCTTCAATAAAGCGAATCAGCATAAAATGAAACCGATACCGGTTTGTGAGATTCCACTAAATTTAAAGAAGTAATTGATGCTGTTTCTAACACTTCGACTCCGCTCTGTGTAACAAAAATGCATTTATTTTAAAATTATAAGTTGTAAAGCTGTATGGGATTCTGTGTCAAGCCTGCCTCGCCGGCTGGCAGGTCCGGAATGACGCAACGCAAAAATTTTCTAGCGAATCGTAAGTACTGCTCTAATTTTATCGCCAATGCTTCTGTAGAGATCTTTGTATTGCATGATTTCTTCGATGATTTCACGGTGGTGTTCTCCTATATTTTCTTTGGTTACCCCCAACAATTCTTCAATCTTTTCATAAATCAACAAATGGCGCAATCGTAAAATAGCATCATCTACTTGTTCTGGTTTTAATTGATCTAAGTTAGCCACAAAAATATCTTGTGTAGACCAACGGGAAAGGGAGTATTTTTCGTATTCAATTAAGATATCGACAAACTTTGGCACAATATCTTTTTCTAACTTATTCATGAATTTATCCACCTCCAACGAATCTTTATTGAGCAGCTCATTGATTAATTCATTATACAGGTATTTAAATTCTGTATCAGTAAAAGAAATTTCATCTTCCTGAAGATCTAAATAAATCTTCTCATAGACTTTTCTTTCTTTGGTTTCCGATTTTAAAATTAGTTCTGATTCTTCATTTTCTTCCAAGTAAAATTCTTCAAAGCCGGCTTTTTCATTCCCAAAGTGAATTAACAAACTAATAATATAGCGCTCAATTTCATACTTTTGATTGACTTTTGGCACCGGTTTTTGTTCATTTTTCACCGCTTGCATGGTTTTTTGTTGCGGAGCTGAACCTCTGGAATTTTCCCGGTCTTTTTTAGACATTAACTGCGCCAAGGAACTGTACAACACTTCTTCTGAAACATCCATGATGCGGGTACATTCTTTCAGGTAAATTTCCTGCTGAATGCGGTCCGGTATCTTGGAAATACTATTGACCATATCCCGAATAACTTCTGCTTTTTTAATTGGGTCGCCTTGCGCTTGATTGACCAAAAGGGAAGCTTTAAAGCTGATAAAATCTTTTGAATTTTGCTGAAGAAACTCCTGGATATCTTCTTGGGTATTTGCTTTGGCAAAACTATCGGGATCTTCCCCTTCTGGGAAAGCACAAACTTTCACGTTCATGCCCTGTTCCAAAATTAAATCTACCCCTCGTAAGGAAGCGCGAAGCCCGGCGGCATCTCCATCAAAAAGTACGGTAATATTTTTGGTGAGTCGATTGATAAGTCGAATTTGTTCTGGAGTTAAGGCCGTACCAGAAGAAGCCACCACATTTTCAATTCCCGCTTGATGCATTTGAATAACATCGGTATAACCTTCTACCAAATAACAATTATCTTCTTTGGCAATACTTTGTTTAGCATAATAAATCCCGTAAAGCACTTTACTTTTATGGTAAATATCACTTTCCGGAGAATTTAAATATTTCGCAGCTTTTTTGTCATTATTCAGAATTCGGCCTCCAAAACCAAGCGTTCGTCCCGACATGGAATGAATAGGAAACATCACCCGTCCTTTGAATCGGTCAAATTTTTTGGTTGCTGAACCCGCTGCTTTGTCACCTTTAACGATGGTAAGTCCGGTTTTTTCTAAAAACTCTAATTGATATCCTTTTTTTAAAGCCTCTTCGGTAAAAGCATCCCAAACGTCTGGGGAATATCCCAAATCGAATTTCTCGATGGTTTCCATGCTAAAGCCACGCTCCTTAAAGTAACTTAAACCTATGGCTTTTCCTTGTTCAGTTTTTAAAAGTTTTTTGTGAAAAAATTCATTTGCGAATTCTGAAACCAGAAACATACTTTCACGCTCATCGGCTTGTTGTTTTTGCTCATCAGTTTGCTCGGTTTCTTCAATTTCTATCCCATATTTTTTAGCCAGGTATTTAATGGCTTCGGGATAATTAAAGTGTTCGTGTTCCATTAAAAATGCGACCGCATTTCCGCCTTTACCACTACTAAAGTCCTTCCAGATTTGTTTTACGGGCGAAACCATAAAACTTGGGGTACGTTCATCGGTAAACGGACTTAAACCTTTATAATTGGTACCTGATTTTTTTAACTGTACAAAATCGCCAATAACCTCTTCTACACGAGCGGCATCGAATACTTGATCTATGGTCGATTTTTTTATCATTTCAGCTTAAATTCTTGGAAAGTTTCAATTTGCAAAAGTACTAAAATAAAAAAGGATATGAATTAGCTCATATCCTTTTCAACATTTAAAATAAACTCATTAAAAGGAACAATTTTACAGAGAAACTCTAACTCCCAATGAAACATTATGTTGCTCTACTGGATTGTCTTTAAACAAAGTGTTTAAATCGTATTTTGCATATAGCATCCAATCGCCGTAACCAATATATCCACTAAGTCCGTAGATAAACTTTTCTACATTGTAATCTTCTTTTATTTTCTCTTTTTTATTTTCTCCGTTCTCTTCATACTTTAATTTTTGCTTCGCTCCTAAATTTAAACCTGCATAAGCTCCTAAACCAACTTTAAAATGATCTAGATTATAATAAGCCGATTCTGAATTGTATTGCGTCGTAGCTTTTCCAAATTCAAAATGAACAGGTAAAACAAGGTTATAAACATTTAGTTTAGCTTTATCTAATTGATAGGGATACTCTTCTAAAATGGTTTGATCTTCATCTTCTACAAAATACCTATTGTCTTTGGCTTTTATTCCATTCATTTGCACACTGAAACCATAATTAAATCTAATAGAACCCGCTTTATTCAATATCGTTTGCCAACCATATCCTATTTCAAAAAAACGGCTACCTCCCAATTCATAAGGCGAATCACTTAAGGAAACATCATCTATTAACGAGTGATTCAGTCCAAAAGCAACTAAAACTTCACTACGAGTTCTATCGGGTATAGAATCATAATCTTTTCTCACATCATTTTTCTTATCATACCTTAAAAACTCTAAAGAAGTATAATACTCGTCTATTTCTTGTGTTTCTTCTCCATCTTCACCTTCCACATCTTTGGCATTTCGTTGTAATAGTGCGATGTTTTCATCAATAATATTCATTTGATTTTGAATATTAAGGGCTCGCTTTTCAGCTGCTTCCCTTTTTAAAACTGCTGCTTCTGTGGCCGTAATTTCATTATCTTCTAAACGTTCGTTAATAGCTTCAACTTCTTCCCGGAGTTTGTCTTTCTCTAATTTTTCAATCTTATTTTTTTGTTTTTGAAGTTCTTCAATTTTTAATTCAATATTATTTTTTGACGTTATTTGAATAACCTGAGCTTGAAGTTGATAGCCCATGACTGTCACTAAAAATAAACTTACACTAATGATAATTGTTTTCATAATTTTTTAATGTTAAGCACTTCGCTCCTACCCTTCCCTATCGGAAGGGAAGAAACGTTGTGGATTGATGAATGATTATTTAAATTGATTGATTTATTCGATAACAGTAGATTTCACCTGATGGAAGCCATTTTCGAGCGCCAACCAGACCTTTTCTTTAAAGCTTTGTTTATCTTCTACCTCAATATGCTCCAGTAAATCTTCAGCATTGACGAGATTGTAAGGATTTTCAAAATTCCTTAGTTTGGCTTTTTCTTGTGCTCTTTCAAGTAATTGTTCTACTTCGGCATCAAGGGCTTGAGTTTCTAAAGTTGCCAATTGCCTATCTTCTACTTCCAATGGAACTGTTTTTTCTATGTCTTCTGTTAGCTGAAGTTCTTCAGAAACCAATACTTCTTTTTTAATTTGGAACTCGTTTTCTTTCTTTTCAGTAATTTTTACTGGAGAAGCTTTTACATTTTCAGCGATCAAGTTTTCCTTTTCTTTTTCCTCTTGGGTTGCACTGGAATTATCTTTAAGCTGAACTTTAGTTTCTGTTAATTGAGTAGACTCGACTTCCATTTTTTCATCTTTCATAATGGTATTTGATCCTCTTGAATCATGTTGCTCTACCTTCTTTATTTCTTCTGAAGAATTACCGTTAACCACTTTTGGTGTTACTTTTACATATGAATCATTAAACACCAAGGAGGTTAATAAGATACCGGCTAAAAAACTTGCGGCAATCCCAAGCCACCAGTATTTTTTGGTAGATTTGGTTTCTTTGTCATCCAATTGAGCATTCAATTTATCCCAAGAATTTAAAGAGGGATTGATTTCTCTTCGCTCTAATTGTTCTCTTATTTTTTTATCAAAATTATTCTCCTGCATAACCATTTTTTAAAGTAGGTTTCACTTTTTCCTGTAACAACTTTCTAGCTTTTGAAAGTTGCGATTTAGAAGTGCCTTCAGAAATATTCAACATTTTTGCAATTTCCTGATGCTTATAACCTTCTACTGCGTAAAGCATAAAAACTGCTTTATAACCTTCGGGCAATTCATCTATTTTTTGCTGAAGAAAATCTACTTCTTCGTTAGACTGAAAAGTATTCGAGCTAGAAGCATTTATTTCTTTTTCTATTTCTTCAGAAAAGTTCATTTGTTTCTGAACCCTTAAAAAATCGATTGCTTCCCTGACCATAATTTTTCTTATCCAGCCTTCAAAACTCCCTTCACTTCGAAAATTAGAAAGGTTATTAAAAACTTTAAAAAATCCTTTCAGCATCACATCTTCTGCAAAATGAAGATCTTTTACGTACATCCTACAAACACTCAACATTTTAGGTGAATAGGTTTCATAAAGACTTTGCTGCGCCTTCCTATCTTTTTTAAGCGCTTTCTTAATAAGTCTTTTTTCGTTGTTATGTAATTGAATTACTTTCACCCGTTTTGTTTAGAGCTTCTATTTACATAGACGAAGGTAAACTAAAAATGGTTGCCTGAAGAAAATATTTTTTTGAAATAATCTCACTAAATACTGATAAACAGATATTTATAAAACCAAAAAATATTCATCATAGGGATCATTATATTTTTTTTATTCTGGACCACACCCGCAATTATCTTACTACATAGAAAACAAAATCTTGAAGATGCGCCCCTAAATCAAGCCCGCCTGCCGAACGGTCGGGTTCAGGGTGACGATACAATTTATGATGAACACGTTTAGAAAATATTAGCAGAAAGAAATTCTGAAATAATAAAAGTTAGCTTGAAATGAATTGGAAGATTAAAAAAACATTTTCTAAAACAAGTTCTCGACTCTGCCTGCCTACCGGCTATGCAAGCTCGAACAGACAAAACTTATTTTTTACGGTCGATCACGTAATTCATCATTAATTCTAAAGATTGTTTGTAGGGAGAATCGGGATAAGATTTTAATTTATGAAAAGCTTCTTGTTGAAACTCCTTCATTTTTGCTACCGCATATTCCAGTCCACCACTATTTTTCACAAACTGAATCACTTCTTTTACCCGTTTGCTATCTTTATTGTGATTTTTCACCGAATTAATCAGCCATCTTCGGTCTTTTTCGGAAGCATGATTAAGTGTATAAATTAAAGGAAGGGTCATTTTCTGTTCCTTAATGTCTATTCCCGTAGGTTTTCCTATTTTTTCTTCGCCATAATCAAATAAATCATCTTTTATCTGAAAGGCCATTCCTATTAACTCTCCAAACTTTCGCATGCGTTCCACATGTTTTGAGTCCGGTTTTACGGAAGCTGCCCCTAAACTACAACATGCGGCAATTAAGGTAGCGGTTTTTTGACGGATAATATCGTAATAGATTTCTTCGGTAATATCCAGTTTCCGGGCTTTTTCTATTTGAAGCAATTCGCCTTCACTCATTTCACGTACCGCTACGGAAATGATTTTCAGCAAATCAAAATCATTATTATCGATGGAAAGCAAAAGTCCTTTAGAAAGTAGGTAATCGCCTACAAGTACAGCAATCTTATTTTTCCACAGGGCATTAATCGAGAAAAAACCACGCCGACGATTAGAATCGTCTACTACATCGTCATGAACCAGCGTCGCGGTATGAATTAATTCGATCACCGAAGCACCACGATACGTACGATCGTTCACTTCTCCTCCGGAAACCATTTTAGAAACCAAAAACACAAACATAGGCCGCATTTGTTTTCCTTTGCGGTTCACTACATAATGGGTAATCCTATTAAGTAAGGCTACTTTGGAAGACATCGAAAGCCGGAACTTTTTTTCAAAAAGTTCCATTTCGAAATTAATAGGGGCTTTTATTTGCGCTATGGGTTTCACTTAGGTTGCAAATATAGTATTTCGAGTGGTATATTATTAAAATTGAAAACTGAAATTGCGCTTATAAATGAATGATTCTTCAGTTCGGGTGATTTTGTGAAGTGGAACGAAGCAGAATTATAGCGAGAACTTAATGTTTCTTCAAGTCTATTCTCGATATATTTTCTTTACTGGCCTGCCTGCCGGCAGGCAGTCATTTTGGATCATGGTATGAATTTTCAAGGAAAATTCATACCGAAATGCTACCAAAATGGAAACTTCGATACAAAATCTTTTGCAAAGATTTCACTCAGTCTCCACCCTTCCGACTTATTTCACTTTGCTACATAAGTCACCTTCCCTTACCAGGGAAGGAGCTTCTTACTTTTTGCAAAAATTAAAATTCCATAAAAAAACCTGTAGTACAAAATGACACTACAGGCTTCAAGAATTATCAAAAAACTTAACTTATTTTACAATCATCTTTTTACTGATGATTTCTTGATTACCACTTACTAAACTATATAGGTACATTCCTGCTCCAAATTCATCGGCAGTGATTTCAATTTTACCTTCTTGTTCCCTTAATTGATATTCCTTTAAGAAATTCCCGGTCATATCAAAAATCATAATAGAAGCTGATTTTGCGCCTTCGGGTAAACGATATTCGATCACCGATCTTCCCTCAAAAGGATTAGGGTAGTTTTGTGCTAAATAGTAAGATTCTTTCATCAGCAAGGCTTTATCTTCGGTACTTAAACTGCTGGTTTCGTTAAACACTAGGGTTTGCCCTTTTTGGTTTAACTCTCCTTTTAAAAACTCTACTTCTTCAGAAAGTTCTTTAACCGATTGTACCAGCAACGGGATTAAATCTTGGTAACGTACCGATTTAAATTCATACTCTCCGGTAATATTCCCTTCTTTATCAAAAACTGGTTTTTTAATGTCTCTCACCAATTCTGGGAAAACTTCTTCCAGTTCTTGTGCTAATAACCCATGTTGTAAACCGGAAGGAAGCGTCACATTTTTATTTTCTTTAAAGGTATAACGTACAGGATTTAACTTTCTCATGCTCTCCAAGACTTCATAATCCTCTTCCGATTCTATATTTTCTTTTAATTTGCGGTCAGAACCGTAAAATAAATTACCGGTAACTTCTACATCCCCTTCAAAAAAACCAGCGTAATCGTTAGAGGCACTTGTGCCTGAGGATTGTCCATAAATAGAGTAACTAGTGGTTGAATTTTCGGCAAACCCACTTACACCAATAGCCGTAGCACCTCCACCAGTAGCTCTTCCTAAAACACCTGTAAAATTAGCAGTCGACCCTACCTGACTTAAGCCTCCTGCTTGAGCCTGAAAATTACCACCATAATAAATACGTCGTCTGAAATTAGAATTTGATAACTGTCCATAAGTATTAACTCTCAAACCTGAAGTTCTACCACCAGCAGAACTAGATGAACCATTTTCAACAAGAACTTTTTCTGGACTTAAAATAGTAGGGAATAAAGAACTTGAAGAAATAGGGGTATTATTAAAAACCGTAGATCCATCACTTTTCATGGTAACCATAACATTAGAATCAGTAGAGGTAAAACTATTCGCAACACGGAACTCTAAATTACTTGATCCATTTCTTATCCATTGAATACGAGGGTTGTTGTTACTTACATCGTTATAGCCTAAGGTAAAGGCTTTATCACCGTTTTGCAAGCGTAAACCAAACACGGTTTGAGAGCCGGTATTTAAACGGCCTAACGACCACCAACGATCATTAGCAGTAAAACCAAAACCACCTTGATCTAATTGCGTCACAATCCCGGGACGAAAGCGAAAAGCTTCCCCCGTAGTAGAAGGAGGACTAGAAATAGAGGTGGAAACAGGCCCATTAGATTGATTGTTTTGGGCTATCCCATAAAGCCCCATCAACAACACACTGAAAAGAAGAGTAATTTTTTTCATAATTATTATTTTTAATTAAAATTATATTATAAACTTAAATAAAATAGTATATAACTTTACATAATTTACAATAATTTAACTTAAAATTAATTAAAATTTTTTTATAATTAATTTTGTAAAAACTCAAGAACTTAAAATTATTAATCCTAAAAATTTTGATAATTATTTGAAAATAGTTAATTTCATTTAACTAAATATTAATCATTAAATAATAATTTATGAGAAAAATTACATTAAGAATAGTAGCAGCTTTATTTGCTGCTTCTACAATGAATGCACAGCAAACTGTTTGGGAAGACAGTTTTGAAAATTATGATGACTTTGCTATTGAAAACATTGGTGGCTGGACGCAAATTGATAACGATGGTCTTGCTACTTATGGGTCATCAACCTATAGCTTTACAAATTCAGGTTATGTTGGAACAGGAATAATTTTTAATGCCTCTCAAACAGAGCCTTCAAGCACTGAAAGTGTTTGGCAAACTAGAACAGGAAATAAAGGATTATACTTTATGTCGGGTATACCTGATACTGAAACTGGTACTGACACAAATGATGATTATTTTATAACTCCACAAATTGATTTATCAGGAGCAACTGGATCTGAAATATCATTCTGGGCTAAATCATTAACGGATCAATACGGGCTAGAAAAGTTTGAATTATTACTTTCTACGAGCGGTACAGAAGAATCTGACTTTACTGTAGATTTATCAGGAGTAGTTTCTGTTCCTGCAGACGATTATACTCAATACTCTTACGATTTATCAGAATATGATGGACAACAAATATATATAGCCCTTCATTATATAAGTAGTGATATATTTGTTTTACAAACAGATGATTTTAAAGTTACAGCGCAAACCCTTTCAATAAATGATAATCATTTATTGAATTTTAATTATTCTTTTAATTCAAACAATATTTTATATCTAAGTGCACAAGCACCTATGGATAAATTAGAAATTTTTAATCTACTAGGGCAAAAAATAATCAGTAAAAAATTATCTTATTCGAAAGAAAGCATATTATTAGATACATTAAATTCTGGTATATACTTAGCGCAAGTAGAAATTAAAGGTCAAACCAAAACTTTTAAATTCTTTAAAAAATAATAACTTTAAATTATTAACACAAAAAAGCCTAATAAATTAGTTATTAGGCTTTTTTATGTTTTCGATTCGATATTGTCACCAGAAAAACTGTTAAAAGACTTGGTAATACTAGTTTTCTTTTTAAATTTACAGCATCAAAAAAAATTTTAAACCCTTTAATAAACCCTTTTTATGAAAAAAATTACGTTAGGAATTGCGGCTTTATTTGCTGCTTTCACGATGAATGCACAAGACAGCTGTACTGATGCTGTTGAAGTTACTGCTGGTAACACTTATACTGTAGATGCTATCAATGGAGAAGCAGCGACTTCTACTTGTTATACCAATCCAAATACTGGTGATCCAATTATAGCGGAAAATGCTGAATGGTTCGTCTATACCACTGGAAATGAAAATATGATTGTTACAATTAGTTCAGATTTAGAAACCAATTCAGGTGCAGACACAAGATTATCAATTTTCACAGGTACTTGTGATACTGAACTAACTTGCTATGCAGCTAATGATGATGTAAACTATGTTGGTGAAAATGACCCAGCAAATAATTTAACTTCTACAACTGAATTTTTTGCAGAAGCAGGTGTTACTTATTACATTATTTGGGATGATCAATGGGAAGGTACTGGATTTGATTTTGAGGTAACTGAAGAGTTAGCTCCTGAAAGTCCAGGAGTTGCAACTACTCCAACACCAGCTGATAATGCAGTGAATGTAGAGGTAATTGAAACAACTGATTCTCAAAATAATCCAACAACTGGTGTTGAATTTTCTTGGGAAGCACCTAGCACAGGGGCTTCTGGTTATAGAGTTTATTTAGGAAATAGTCCTGATAATCTTAATGTACTTGGAACAACTCAAAATACACAAGTTACTATTACAGGTATGGAGTACTCAACAACATACTACTGGAAAATAGAATCTGTTAACCAATATGAAGGAGTATCAATACTTATACCTGCGACTGGATCTTCTACTTGGTCTTTTACTACAGAAGGTGAAATGAGTGTTGATGATTTTAAAAATGAAAGTCTAACGCACTATGTAAGTAATGGGTTGTTAAACATTAACGCTGAACAGCAACTTAACAAAGTTACGCTATATAGCATCTTAGGTAGTCAAGTTGCTTCACAAGAGGTAAATAACACCAATGCTACTATTGAAATTTCTAACTTACAAGCTGGTGTTTATTTAGCACAAGTTCAAGTGGAAGGAAAAACTAAAACTTTTAAGTTTGTAAAGAAATAAGTTTAGATTTCTATCATAAATTAGAAAGCCGATTCGTTTGAATCGGCTTTTTTTGTTTTCTATCTATTCTATCCGTATAATAAATAAACCATATACCAAATTAAGAAATAAAAATTAGTCTGTTCGAGTGATTTTGTGAAGTGCAACGAAGCAAAATTTTGTATCCAGAACTTGATTTTAATCTAAGTTCGATATAAAAGTTTTTTATGGGCCTGCCTGCCGGCAGGCAGGCATTTAGAATCATTGAGTGAATAAGTGAATTTTCAAGGAAAATTTGTATTGAAATGCTACCAAAATGGAAACTTCTATACAGAATTTTTTGCAAAGATTTCACTCAGTCTCCGAAATTTCCTTAGATCGAACTCAGTTTTTTTTGCTTTAATCCCTATTCTCAATACGCAACCTTAACAGATTTTCACTCGAATGGTCGGTTAAAATATGTAAGAAGTACACTAAAGCCGATTCACGTAAAATGAATCGGCTTTTTTGTTTTAATTAGTAAGATTCCGGGTTCAGGCCTAGAAACCTGACTTCGATGTAAGAAAAATCAGTAGTTCTATTGAACGGCGCATTTCTGCAAGGTTTTTTACAATTAAAAAATCATACCTACGAGGTCGAAAAAAGACCTCGCAGGAGTTTTAAATGGTTAATTATCTAAAAACCAAAATTTTAAACTTATTTATATCGAACTCAGGTTAGAATGATGATCTTTAATCATCTTGAGACTTATTGGCTAGCTGTCCACAGGCGGCATCAATATCCCTCCCACGGGATCTTCTTACGGTAGCGGTAATTCCGTTTTTCTCTAACGCATGTTGATAGGCATCGGTCACATGACTCCCAGCCTGTTGGAAATCCCCATCATCGATAGGATTATATTCAATGATATTGACTTTACAAGGAATTACTTTACAAAAATTCACTAATGCTTGAATATCTTTTTGGGTATCATTAATGCCATCCCAAATTAAATATTCGTAGGTCACTCTTTTTTTGGTTTTAGCAAACCAATATTCTAGTGATTCTCTTAAATCCTTCAGCGGAAAAGTCGCATTAAAAGGCATAATTTGCGTACGTACTTCATCGATAGCAGAATGCAAGGAAACTGCTAAATTAAATTTCACTTCATCATCAGCCAGTTTTTTAATCATTTTAGGAACTCCTGAAGTAGAAACTGTAATACGCTTAGGCGACATCCCTAAGCCTTCGGGTGAAGTAATCATCTCTATAGACTTCAATACATTTTTATAGTTCATCAGAGGCTCTCCCATGCCCATAAAAACGATATTAGACAGCGGCATATTATTGTAGAGCCTACTTTCATTATCGATAGCAACTACCTGATCATAAATTTCATCAGGATTTAGGTTACGCATCCGCTTAAGTTTTGCGGTAGCACAAAACTTACAGTCTAAACTGCAACCTACTTGCGAAGAAACGCAAGCTGTAGTTCTAGAAAAAGTAGGTATTAAAACAGACTCTACTGTAAAACCATCGTGTAATTTTACTGCATTTTTTATGGTGCCGTCGTTACTGCGTTGCATTTTGTCAACTTCAATATGATTAATCACAAAGTTTTCATCCAACATTTGACGGGTTTGTTTGGAGATATTGGTCATATCTTCAAAACTATGAGCTCCTTTGCTCCACAACCATTCGTAAACTTGTGTACCCCGAAAGGATTTTTCGCCAACGGAAACAAAAAACTCCCGGAGTTGCTCTTTACTTAATGCGCGTATGTCTTTTTTCTTTTCTTTCACAATGCAAAGGTATAAAACTAAACTGAGTTGAATTCTTTTATTCTAATGATAGATGCGTTAGGGATTGAAGCTTTGTTGGAGCTCTTTTTATTTTGTTACCTTGAGCCTTTCGACTATCGCTCAGGATAAACTTAAGTCGAAAGGTTTCACAAAATAAAAAAGCGACTGCTGAAAGTCCGACCCGTAGGGAAACGCCCAAAAACTTTATTTACAAAAAAGGCTACACAAATTTGCGTAGCCTTGAATTTATTTTAGAAACAATACTTAAATAATAAGCATGGCATCACCATAAGAGTAAAACTTATATTTTTCTTTGATCGCTTCGTCATAAGCACGCTTCATTAAATCGTGACCTGCAAAAGCAGAAACCATCATTAACAAAGTAGATTTTGGCGTATGAAAATTAGTAATCATACAATTAGCTATACTAAAATCGTAAGGAGGGAAAATAAACTTGTTAGTCCACCCTCTAAATTCATTTAAATTGCCATTAGAAGAAACTGAACTTTCCAAAGCTCTCATCACTGTTGTACCCACCGCACATATTCTACGTCTATCAGTGATTGCTTTATTAATAGTTTCGGTAGATTCTAACGCTATTTCAGCTTCTTCACTATCCATTTTATGTTTAGAAAGATCTTCTACTTCTACAGGGTTAAAGGTCCCTAAACCTACATGCAAAGTTACTTCTGCAAAATCCACTCCTTTTATTTCTAAACGTTTCAATAAATGTTTAGAAAAGTGAAGTCCTGCAGTTGGTGCTGCCACAGCTCCTTCTTTTTTAGCGTAAATGGTTTGGTAGCGATCGGCATCTTCCGGCTCTACTTCTCTCTTAATATATTTTGGAAGCGGAGTTTCGCCTAATTCATTTAATTTATTTCTAAATTCTTCGTAAGAACCATCGTAAAGAAAACGCAAGGTTCTCCCTCGAGAGGTAGTGTTATCGATCACTTCGGCCACTAAACTTTCGTCTTCACCAAAATAAAGTTTATTTCCAATTCGTATTTTTCTAGCAGGATCTACCAATACATCCCAAAGACGGGTTTCCGGGTTTAACTCCCGTAACAAGAAAACCTCGATGCGGGCACCGGTTTTTTCTTTATTTCCATAAAGACGTGCAGGAAATACTTTGGTATTGTTTAATACCATCACATCTTCTGCATCGAAATAGTCAATAAGGTCTTTAAATGTTTTATGTTCAATCGTATCTTCTTTGCGGTTAACAACCATTAAACGCGCTTCATCACGATCTTCTGAAGGATATTCGGCTAAAAGCTCTTTTGGCAGTTCGAAATCGAACTGAGATAATTTCATTCCCATACTAAAATTTTTAGAACGGCAAATATACAACCTCAACATAGGGGTTGTCAAGTAAATGAGCAATTATTTAAAAAATTGATTTTTAGGAGTGAAGCTTAGCCCTCACCTACTACACTTTTTCTACTTGAATTTGAAAATTTTCTATCGCTTCCCAAAAATCTGGAAAAGATTTTGAAACCACTCCTGCATCTTCTATTTGAAGGTTGGTTTTTAAGGCTAAAGGGGCAAAAGCCATCGCCATCCGGTGATCGTTATAGGTAGCCACTAATACATTTTCTGTAAGCCTAACACATGGATACAGTTTTAAGCTATCATTAGTAATATCAACATGAGCACCAAATTTAGTAAGTTCATCGTAAAGGGCGACTAACCGATCGGTTTCTTTTATTTTTAAGGTATGTAAACCGATGAGTTCACAACCAATCCCCAAGCCTAAACAGCTAACTACAATCGTTTGTGCTAAATCTGGAGATGAAGTTAAATCGGCGCGATATATTTTTGGTAATTCTACCGAATTATCTTTTTCTAACTGAATGGAATTTTCTAAAAAAGTGGTTTTTACGCCTAAACTTTCATACAATTTCACCAACGATGAATCGCCTTGAAGACTTTCTTTTTTATAACTACTAATTTCAATTTTTGCTGAATCACTTAACGCTACTAAACTATAAAAATAAGAAGCTGAACTCCAATCTGATTCGACTACAAATTTCTTTTGCTGTTGAAGCTGAAAAGGTGCTATTTTGATGATATTTTCTTCCAACGAAGCATTAATCCCTAACTCTTTTAGCAAAGAAAGTGTCATTAAAATATAGGGGGTGGAAGTAATTTTTCCTTGAAGCTGAATTTCCAGTCCTTTTTCTAAAGACGGTGCAATTAGCATGAGGGCAGAAATGTACTGACTACTCACGTTAGCAGCTAAACGCACCTTGTCTTTGATAAGTTTTTTTCCGGTAATTTCTAAGGGAGGATAGCCTTCTTCCTGTTGATATTTAATTTCTGCACCCAAATTTCTCAACGCATCTACTAATAGTTTGATGGGACGTTCTTGCATGCGTTTACTCCCGGTTAAAATGGTGTTTTGACCTTCTTGAACTGAAAAGTAAGCGGTTAAAAAACGCATCGCTGTTCCGGCATGATGAATATCGATTAATCCTTCTTGAGAAGACAAAGCTTTTTGCAATACTTGTGAATCGTCACTATTGGAACTATTTTCAATTTCTATCTGCGGAAATAAAGCCTGTAAAATCAACAAGCGATTGGTTTCACTTTTAGAACCGGTCACCTGCCATTTTCCGGCAATATTTTTTGATTTAGCGGATAATCGAATATTCATTTTTCCTTTTGTTCTCGTTTTAGTTTGCCACGAAATTGTAGAAAAACTACAATAAATCCATAAATAAATCCACTTATAAGATTAGCTACTATAAACCTTACAAGCCCAGTTCCAGCGAACTTTTCTTCTGCAAAAGCATCAAAATTAAAGCCATAGCTAAAACCTATATTAATTAAATTATAAATCACTATAAAAGCTATCGCTAAATAGAATACAGACTTCCAAAAACCTTTTACGGAAATGACTTCTTTAAAACTCATTACTTTAGTTTTTCATTTTGGTGATGCCGGTCATGATCACGCTTGGTTTTTAAATCGAGTTTTTTATCGAACGCATCTTGCAGATCAATTCCGGTTTGATTGGCTAAGCAAAGTACTACAAATATTACGTCTGCTAATTCTTCGCCTAAATCTTTTTGCTTATCGCTTTCTTTTTCACTTTGCTCACCATAACGACGTGCAATTATTCTGGCCACTTCCCCTACTTCTTCGGTGAGTTGTGCCATATTGGTAAGTTCGTTAAAATAGCGTACACCGTGTTCTTTTATCCAATCATCTACGGCTTTTTGAGCGTCTTGAATGTTCATTTACTTTACTTTAGTTAGCACAATTTGTTCGTTGTCTTTTTTAAGTATTTCATTAAAAAATTGTTTTAGAAATAAATAGTTATTAGGCATAATCATACTATCATGCATTTCTAAATCTACTGCTAATCTAATGAACTTTCCGTTATTAGAAATAATATATTGATACAATCCTGAGTTTTCACCAAAGGTTAACTTTATAGATTCAGGAATTGAAGTGACCTCATAATTTTCAGGGATTTTAAAGTTAATAATGTATTTATCTGTAAAGGGATATACAAAATCTACCGGAAATTTACGTTCTTCTAATTTAAATGGATTTTCGTCCTCCATAAAAAACATAAGTGGTTTTAAAAATATTTTATCTCCTACTTTTTCTGTTGCTTTTTCATATTCATAAGAGAATATTTCTGAAACAGCCCCTTCTTCTTCAAGATTTTCAGTTTCATATTCATTTATCAAGATGTTATCTAAAGAAGTTTCTTTATCTCTAAGGTAATCTTCCTCAGATTGCGAAAAATATTTCTTTTTAAATAAATAAGAGTAGTGATTACTTTTTTTGGTTCTTACTTTCCCATTTATTTTTCCATCTTCAGTAATAGTGGCAGTTACAACGTTTATTAATTTACTGGCATCAGGTTTTTTTAGATTGATTAGTTTCCATAATTCATTAGGTGTATCTACCATGACTCCATTCCAATTATAATCCCTAATTGGTAGAACATTGAATTCACTGTATTTATCGGTAGCATCTAAAAAATATTCTTCCCCATCAATGGCAACGCGCCCTATTACATAGTTTAATCGATCTACGGTAGGAAAAAAAGGTTTTAGATTATCTCGTGTACTTATTACAACTGGACTGGCATCAAAACCAGCGTAGCGTAACATTGCCACTAAGGAAAGATTAATGTCTGCTGAATTACCAGATTTTTCTTTATAAGCTTTTCTAATACCTTTATCAAAGTACTTAGACTTTTCATCATTCCATTTTAGATTTTTCTTAGCGTGATTAAATATATCTTTTGCTAATTCTAAAGATTGTTCTTCTTCTGCACTTGCTATTAAAGCGTCTATATCGTCTTCAAAAATATTTGTTCTTTTAATTTCATTCTCATAGTCATTACTAAAAGCTATGGTTCTCGCTACATCCTCCCAACTTTTAGAATAGTGCTTCATAATACCATAACTATTTTTTGTTGACATTAATTCAAATAAAACACCTCCTCTATAATTCTCTATATTATCTACGTACTTTTCATCTTTTAAAGGAGGTACATTTTCTATATCATATTTATAGATATTTGCTTTCATTCCCATTCGCTGATCTATTTTAGTTTCCATTTCAAATTTTGGATATATATATCCTTTGGGAATTCTATTGAAGACAAAACCATCTGGTGTAAATATTTTCGCTGTAATCTTTTTTGCAGGGATATCAAATTGAAAATTAAATTCGTCTATTCTAAAAAAATAGGGAGATCGTTCTTTATAATAAATATCTACTACTGAACCCTTTTTTACTTTGGGCATTGTAAAACTTACTTTTTTATATCTTTTAGAAAGTTCTTTTTCAAAAATCTGACCTTTATCAAGTTTTGTTTCCTCTATTTCACCCGCTACTAAATTATACGTATATGCTTTTATTTTAGAGACGCTTTCACGATCTCCATCTATATATAGATATATTTTTTCGGTGGCATATTTTAAATCTTCTGGACGGTTGTTATAAAATTTTATCCTTTTTCTTATTTCAGTAACCAATACTACAGAATTATAACTTACATCATAATACACTTCTTTATCATAATATAGGATTTCTGCACCGGCGGTACTATCTATAGCACTATAGCTTTTTTGCAATTCAGCTTTAGAGACTTCTCTAAGCTTATAATCTTGACTGTATAAATTGAAACTTAAATAGGTATTTATAAATAAAATAGTGAATAATATTTTTCTCTTCATAGTTTTATTCTTTCGCTATTAATGAAATTTTCTTTTCTTCTGATTTGGCTATATTCTCTCTAAAATCCCGATATTCAGAATATTTTTCTTTTGGATAGGTACCTTCTTTTATCAAAATATCTTTTTTGTAAATAATTTTATGGTCTTTTATTTCTATAGACATTTTATAAGCTCCAAATTCTGTATTTATTTCAACATTATCAGGTTTTGCTTCAACACTATATCCTTTTGGAATTAAAATTTCTATTTCATCTTCATCCCAATAGCCTCTAGCTATTTGAAAAGCCGTTTTTCTATTTCTATAGCGTTTTGGTATGTAAGTAATAGCACTAATTGGATTAATAGGAATGAATAGCCTCTCTCCTGAAGGGGTTCCGAAATTATTCCCCTTCAACTGAAAGGTCTCTGTAAATTGGACTTCTGCTTTATCATTCTTCATTTTATGCTCTTTCACTTGAAGATTATCTATGGAAGACCAATATTCGAAATCCCTTTTCTTAAGATCATCTGGAGAATAATGCTCTAAATATTGTCTATCGTCATATTGAATGCCTTTAGTAATTATTTTTCCTTCAACATTTACTTCACCGGTATTAGCAAATTTTACTAAAGCTTGGGTAAATTGATAATTATCTTCATTTAAATAAGCAGGGGTTTTAATAATTTCTCCGCCCTCGGGTTTTATGACCAAAACTTTCCTGTCGTCTGTAAAATCACCTAAAAAACCAAATGGAATTGTTTGGCTAGTACAATCTATCCATTGATAGCTATCTTGATAGGGAATCGCTAAAATGGCATGATTACCTTGTGCTAAACTTGCAAAATCGTCTTCAAAATCTATTTTTGTTTTTCCAGATTCTACGTGCGTATAATAGGCTTCTACTCCAACTGCTTCTAACAAAGCTTTTGTATAATTAGAAAGTCCTTTACAATCTCCATACTTCATCTCATCAACTTCGCTGGCTACTATGGGTTGATAACCTCCAATACCTACTTGCACACTAATATACCTCGTGTTATTTTGAACATAATCATAAATAATTTTAGCTTTTTCTAAAGGATCTTCTACTCCGTTTGTTAACTGTTTTACTTTCTCAATAGTTGAAGAAGGTAACTCTGTTCGGTCAGCTAGTACCTTATTACTAAACCATTTCCCTAATTCTTGCCAATTAGTTACATTCTGTGCTTTATAACCTGAAAGATTGAAATTTTGAGGCATCACCAATACTTGAGGAACAACTCCACTTAATGGTAAATGAAAATCTTCTCTTGGAATTGGTTTAACATCTGTAATACTGTAAATAACTCCTGAAGGATTTTCTTCTTTCTTCACTTCAAAGTTTTCAAAATTCTTCTCTTTTATCGTTAGCTTTGTTTCATTCTTATCAAAAAGCAATTGATAACTAGAACTTTGAACATACGTATCATAATCTTGTATAAAACTATGGCTAGGTACAAATGCAGTATTATCTGTTTTATATTCTTTAGTAAAGGCTATTGAATAAGGGTAGCCTGTTGGTTTATAATCTAAATACTTGGCTCTGGAATCTGAATACAATGTTGAACCGCTTACAGCACTTCTATCTGTAAAATCTTTTTCTTTTATCTTTTTTATTAAGTCACCACTAGCATTATAAATTAGTACTTCTACATTCTTTAAGCTAATATCATCATCATAATAAGCATAACAAAATGCAAAGTCATCTCCCTTTGAATTTAAAACGGTTATCAAACTATACTGCTTTACAGTCATTGAAGAATTTCCATTTAACTCAATTTCTGTGGTATAATTTCTAATTACAGCATTAGAATTTCTAAACTCACTGGCATCAATAGGTATTATATTTTTTTGAGCATAGATAGCCAGAGTAGATATCCAAAAGATGGACATCAATACTATTTTTTTCATATAAGCATTTTCTTAACGAGACGTTAAAAATATAAATTTTAAAAGAATCTGCTAATATTTTTCTTTAGAATCTATAATAATAGTTACCGGACCATCATTTAAAAGAGATACTTTCATATCGGCACCAAATTCTCCGGTTCCTACTTTTTTGTCTAATTGTTTTTCAAATTCCTTGATAAATGCTTTATATAGCGGAATGGCTACATCGGGTTTTGCAGCTTTAATAAAACTAGGACGATTGCCCTTTTTGGTACTGGCGTGAAGGGTAAACTGACTTATAATTAGTGCTTCTCCATCGATATCTTTTAAGGATAAATTCATCTTATCATCTTCATCGCTAAAAATTCGCATATTGATGATTTTTCGACAAAGCCACTCGATCTCTTCTTGATGGTCTTCATCTTCAATTCCTACCAATAATAAAAGTCCACTTTTTATGGAAGATTTTACATTGTTTTCTATGGTTACGCTTGCTTCACTTACGCGCTGCAATACAACTCTCATACATTTTATTCTTTATAAATATCTACTCGGTAATTTTCGTCTTCCCCTTCAATAATCTGCAAATAAGACTTATATCTGGACATAGCGATTTCCCCTAACTCTAAAGCTTCCTTTACCGCACATTTAGGTTCTTCTAAATGAAGGCAATTATTGAATTTACATTGCTCTTTTAGCTTAAAAAATTCAGGAAAATAATCTCCTAGCTCTTCTTTCTCTATTTCTACAATCCCAAAACCTTTAATACCAGGCGTATCAATAATTTGTGCATCAAACGAAAGATCAAACATTTCAGCAAAAGTGGTCGTATGTTGACCTTGTAAATGTTGTTCTGATATTTCTGAAGTTTTTAAACTTAGCCCAGGCTGCAATTGATTGATTAAAGTGGTTTTTCCTACACCACTATGACCGGAAAACAAAGAGGTTTTTCCTAGCATCATTTCTTTTACCCTTTCTATATTTTTACCTGTTTTTGCTGAAATAGGTATCGCTTCATACCCAATAGCACGATACATTCCCAATAAATACCTGATTTCGTCTTTTTCTTCTTCCGTATAGGTATCTACCTTATTGAAAAGCAACACGGCTTTAATCCCGTATGCTTCAGCAGTGACTAAAAAACGATCGATAAAGGTGGTAAATGTAGGGGGATTATTGAGCGTAACAATTAAAAAAGCGATATCGATATTTGCCGCGATAATATGGGTTTGTTTAGAAAGGTTCACCGATTTTCTAATGATGTAATTCTCTCGTTCTTCAATCTCTTTAATAACGCCTACTACCTCATCTACATTATGGTCTAAATCAAACAGCACACGATCTCCTACTGCTACGGGATTGGTATTTTTAATCCCTTTTATCCTGAACTTACCTTTGATACGGCACTGATAAAACTGTCCGTCTTCCGCTTTAACAGTATACCAGCTTCCAGTTGATTTATAAACGGTTCCTTTCATATTACAAAAATGAACAATCCCTGCCTATTTAGCATAAAAAAAGACTGCTTTTTTAGGCAGTCTTTTTTATTAAAGTTCAAGCTATTATTATTTAATATACATTCTACCCAATTTATCTTTAGATTTTCTTGAAGAATAAATAATATATTCTTTGGGATTTTTGCGTAAAAACACTCCTGGTCTTAATACCAATTGCTTTTTCTGAAAGTCTTCTTGGTCTATTCTTTCAACATCACCATTTTCATTAAAAACAAATGCAGACGGTATAGCTTTATTATAATTCCCCATAGATCTAATTTCCTCTATATCTACTTCTCCAATATTTTTTTTATTATCGTTAAATAATACAGTTAACTTATGATCGCTATAAATAGGTATTGCACTTAAATATTCTGGGCCTTTACCTAAATTAGCAACAGGAATTGTTATACTTCCCCCAACGGCGAATGTACCATTACCATAACCACCCCAAAAACCTACTGATAAAACTGTAAAACTTGCGGTTTGTTGTTTAGGCACCACATTAGACCAGGCAATACTTCCATCTGGATTTAAAGAGGTTACAATAATTTCGTTATGAGTATATATTACCGGATGAACAGCCATCGGGCCAAAACCAGTTTTATCTCCTACAACTACTGTATGATATTCAGAAAGCAAAATAACCCCTCCATCTTCTTTTTCAATAATAGAGTGAGTTCTATATAAGGGTTTAATGTCTTTATCCTTTTTAGCCCTTCGCTCCCCAATTAATTTCACTTTTGTTTCATAATCAAAATCATTAAAGCTTATATTCTCTACTTCATTGTTTTTAGAATTTACAACCACAGAGTAAACTCCTCTAAGATTTTTTAAAGCTTTACCATTTTTTCTGACATTTGAGTAAAAACCGACAATATTTACGCTTCCATTTGCTGTAGAGAAAACTTGCCCATTGATAACTTCTTTATCCTCAAAATTGATGTTAACCACTTCCTTCTGATAATTATTATTTTTCTTAAAGGCATACAATTGAAAATTTTCGATATGCTTCTTTGCCTTTTTGTCTCTATAACTTTCATTAATTGCTAAGAAAATATCTCCATTTAAATTCACATCATAATCAGAAATTTCAAACTCTAATTCCTTTTTATCTTCATAAGGAACTTTCTCTAAATATTCTGTTATAACATTTAATTGCTTATCAAATAATTTTATTTCATATTGTATTTGTTCTTCTTTTTCAAACAAAGTAGCATGCATTACTAAAAGTATATCTTTATCGGGGGAGCTTTTAAAATAAAAGCAACCACGCTCACGCTTTTTTGTTACTTGCGTATTGAAAAGTTTTACTTGTTCATTAGATATATTCCCTTGTTTATCGACAGCATATCCAAATAAATGATAAACATCATCCTTATTATCATACATACTACCAATCACATAAATATTATCTCCAATATTTACAATACTTTCAAACTCTATATCTTTTTTTAAGTGTTCAGGTAGTTCTATATCGGTAGTTTTAAGATGATCCATATTACCGGAAGAAAATGTTTTTATGTAATAATTTTTACCCTTGGTAGCAAGTGTATAAATTATACCATCTAATTCGGCAGCAATTTTTACGATTTTTTCTTTGTCTTCTTCAATTTCTGCTCCGTGAGTAATACTTACATTACCAAGAGTAGCGTTTTGAGCTTGAGTTTTAAATAATCCTATTATCATAAATAACAGGAAAATAGGTAATTTTTTTGTCATTAGATATAAAGTTAAAAATGAAAAAATCAGATAGTATTATCTGATTTTAACAAACCTATAACATTTATAAATACAATCAAAAAAAATTATTCATTTAAGATTTTTTCTTGATGATTAATAGATTCTTGGTGAATTGCTTTAAATATTTTTAAGATAAACTCTTCACTTAAATTATGCTCTTTCCCATCTAAAATCATTTTTCCCAAAATCTCATTCCATCGTGTTGATTGTAAAATTGCCACGTTTTTTTCTTTTTTCACTTCGCCAATATCATCAGCAACTTTCATTCGTTTTCCTAAAATGTCTAACAACTGATTATCGATTACATCAATTTTGGCACGAAGTGAAGCCAACTTTTCCTGAAAATCCTGACTCTGTGAAACTTCTTTTCTAATCTTTAAATCTCGTGTCATTTGGTCTAATGCCTTTGGCGTTATTTGCTGTTGGGCATCACTCCACGCATGGTCGGGATCATAATGCGTTTCTACCATAATTCCGTCGTAATTTAAATCCAATGCCGTCTGACATAAATCGGTAATAATATCTCTTCTACCAGCGATATGTGATGGATCTAAAATTAAGGGCAAGTCTGGAAACTTCGTTTGTAAATCAATCGCAATTTGCCATTCCGGATTGTTACGGTATTTTGATTTTTCGTAAGTAGAAAAGCCTCTGTGAATTACTCCCAAGTTTTTCACATCCTGCTTGTAAAAACGCTCTACCGCACCTAACCAAAGGGATAAATCTGGATTCACTGGATTTTTGATTAATACCGTTTTATCGGTTCCCTTTAACGCTTCTGCTATCTCCTGAATATTAAATGGAGACACCGTAGTTCTTGCGCCTATCCATAAAATATCAACATCATGCTTCAAAGCTAAATCTACATGAATTGGATTAGCCACTTCTGTCGTGGTTAACAATCCAGTTTCTTCTTTGGCTTTTTGCAACCACTTTAACCCTAAAGCTCCAACGCCCTCAAAATTTCCGGGTCGCGTTCTTGGTTTCCAGATACCCGCACGCAATACGCTCGTGTCTGTTTCTTTTAACTGATGTGCAATTTTTAATACTTGCTCTTCCGTTTCAGCGCTACAAGGCCCTGCAATCACTAATGGGTGATCTAAATTAAACTGATCTAACCAAGTTCTTAATTCTTTTTTATTTTCCATAGGTGTTTGTTTTCTGTGTTTTACCCCTCTGCCTTCGGCATCTCCCCTTTTGAAGGAGAGAAACTTTTTGTAATTAAGACAGCGTTTTTTCTATTTGTTCTAATTTATTTTTTAACATTTTGTTCCCCTCTTTTTTAAGTAGGGGTGGTTATATTGGGCGTTTCCCTATCGGGTCGGGCTTTCGGCAGTCGCTTTTTTAATTTGTCTCAACCTTTCGAGTTAAGTTTATCCTGAGCGATAGTCGAAGGGCTCAAGGTGACAAATTAAAAAGAGCTTCAACAATGCCTCTATCCCTAACGCAATGTATTTTCACTAGTTACATGAATTCATATAAGTATAAAATTTAAGTGTTGCTTTTCAATCTATTAATATTTAAAACTCCTGCGAGGTCTTTTTTCTACCTCGCAGGTATGATTTTTAGCTGTAAAATACCTACAAGGTTTGTTAAACCTTGCAGGAATGACCAGTTCAATAGAACTATTGTTTTTTTACGTCTAACTCACGTTAGTTAATTTATTCCGTTTAAAACATTTTTAATATGGTTGGTATTAGCCATTTCTTTATATACTTGTTCAAAATTATCTTGCTCCATCAGGTTTTTAAATTCATTCAAATTCTGAATATATTCCTTCAAGGTTTCCAAGACGTTTTCTTTATTCTGCTGAAAAATGGGCGCCCACATCGCCGGCGAACTTTTGGCCAAACGCACGGTAGATGCAAATCCGCTACCGGCCAAATCGAAAATATCTTTTTCATTTTTCTCTTTTTCCAACACGGTTTTACCTAACATAAAAGAGCTGATATGCGACAAATGAGATACATACGCAATGTGTTTGTCGTGCGAATGCGGATCCATATAACGGATTCTCATTCCTAAACGCTGAAAGATTTCGAAAGCAATTTCCTGCAACTTAAAAGCTGTTTTTTCTACCTCGCAAACAATCATGGTTTTGTTTCGGTATAAATTTGGGATCGCCGCCTCGGGTCCAGAAAACTCCGTTCCCGCAATGGGATGTGCTGCTAAATAATTTCTTCGTTTCGGATGATTCTTCACAGACTCACATATCTTTTCTTTTGTAGAACCGGTATCCAGGACCAAGGTATTTTCACCCACATGATCTAACACCTGAGCAAGCACTTGTAGACTCACATCTACCGGTACCGAAACAATAACCACTTCGGCTTGTTTTAAATCTTCCAATTGAGCTATTGCATCAATCAGCTGTAAATCTTTGGCTTTTTGAGCGTTTTTTTCATTTTTATCTATCCCTATAATTTCAACATTCTCAAAAACAGCTTTTATATCTAAAGCCATCGAACCACCAATTAATCCTATTCCTACTACTGCTACTTTCATGATTCTACTCGTTTAATGGCTTTTTCTATTGTAGCCTCATCTACACAAAGTGAAAATCGAATATAACCTTCGCCAGCACTGCCAAAAACCGTTCCCGGTGCTGCGAACAAATGGTGCTTATGTAAAATATGTTCTGAAAATTCTTCTGAAGTTTTATACCTATTGGGAATTTTTGCCCAAACAAACATTCCGACTAAATCGCGTTTTTCTAATTGACAACCCAATTTTTCAGCCAACTCCGTAATTTTGATTCTTCGGTTTTTGTATAAAAAATCTAAATTTTTAAACCAATCTTCATTTTCCTTTAAAGCTACTGAGGCACCCAATTGAATAGGCAAAAACATCCCGCTATCCATATTGCTTTTTACTTTTAAGATATGTTGCAGGTTTTCCTGATTTCCTAAAACGGCACCTACACGCCAACCGGCCATATTAAAAGTTTTACTTACTGATGTTAACTCTACACCAACATCTTTAGATCCAGGATATGCTAATAAACTTTCCGGATTATCGTTTAAAATAAAACTATACGGATTGTCATTTACTAACAAAATATCATGCTTTTTTGCAAATGCAATGGCATCGTGAAAAAGGTGCTGACCAGCTTTTGCACCCGTTGGCATATGCGGATAATTGAGCCACATGATTTTCACTTTGCTTAAATCTTGTTTTTCTAAGTCAGAAAAATTAGGCTGCCAGCCTTGTTCTTCTTTTAACTCATAAAAAACGGGCTTGGCTCCCACCAACTTGGTTACCGAGGTATAGGTAGGGTAACCCGGATTAGGAATCAACACCTCATCGCCTTCGTTTAAAAACGCCATGGAAATTTGCATGACTCCTTCTTTACTTCCCATTAAAGGTAAAATCTCCGTATGAAGATTTACCTCTACCTGAAATTTACGTTGGTAGAAATCTGCAAAGGCTTCCCGCAATTCATCTAAGCCACGATAGCTTTGGTATTGATGCGCTTTTTCTTGTTTGGCAGCCAATTGCATTTGTGCCACTGCATCGTAAGGCGGTGGTAAATCTGGGCTTCCTATTCCTAAGTTAATCACGTCTACTCCTTGTTGTTGCATTTCTTTGATTTCTTGCAACTTTTTACTGAAGTAGTACTCTTTAATAAACGCTAACCTATTGGCGGGCTTCATGGTTTTTGTTTTTGTAGATTCCTAAAATTTTATGGGCTTCAGAAACTTTTTCTAAAGCTTTTATCGCTTCTTTTAACTTTGTGATATCTTTAAAGATAACATCGATAAAAAATGAATATTTCCAAGGTTCATCAACAATAGGAAGCGATTGAATTTTCGTCATATCCAATTCGTAACGATCTAAGATTTGCAAAGCTTTCAGCAGACTTCCCTGTTCGTGTTTTAAAATTAATTTTAAAGAAGCTTTATCGGCTTGTGCTACCTTTTCTTTTTTTTCTGAAATGATTAAAAAGCGTGTGGTGTTGGTCTGTTCTGAATGAATATTTTTAGCTAACACCTTCAGCTTAAAAATTTCTGCTGCCGTAGTACTTGCAATTGCCGCCGTGTTTTTCAAACCTTTTTCGGCTATACGCTTGGCAGCTTCTGCCGTGTCGTTGTCTTCTATTAATCTAATCTGCGGATATTGCTTAAAGAAATTTTTACATTGCAACAACGCGATAGGATGAGAATAGACTTCGGTAATACTTTCTAAGGTTTCCCCGGGCAAGGCCATTAAATTCATTTTTACAGGAATGTAATGTTCACCTATCACTTCTAAGCCATATTCATCTATATAAGCATAGTTAGGTAAAATAGTTCCTGCGGTAGAGTTTTCGATAGCCATGACGGCTTTTGTTACCAAATCATTCGCTACTTGTTCTGCCAATTCTTTAAAACTAGCACACATCGATACTTGTACTTCTTGTCCGAAATACTCCCGTGCCACCTGATGGTGAAAAGAACCTTCTATGCCTTGAATTGCAATCACTTCTTTTTTCATTTTTATTCAAAAAAAAAATCCCGATAACTATTTATCGGGATTTTACGAATTACTTTTATAATTGATGAAGTATTTACATAGGGCTCCCGATTCTATTTCTAATAAAGAAATAAAAATAAAAATAGGCGTTCCAAGTAAATACGTTTTTCATTTTGCTTTTAACTATTAGACTAAATTATAATTTAATTTTTAGAAACAAAATGTTTTTTAGGTTTTTATTGAAAATTAAAATATAATCACCTTTCTACTCCGCTCAAGGTAACAAATCTCATTAAGAGCTGATTTTTCATAATACTATAATTATCACACTGATCGGAATCGAAAATGTTTTCTCATTGAAAACAATTCAACTTTTAAACTGAAAAATACTTTTCCCATTAAGAATTATTTATTTTTGAGATTAAATTAAATGACTATGGGCATTGAAGTAAAGGGTATTTCTAAATTCTACGGAACGCAGCAAGCACTAAAAGAAATTTCTTTTGAAATTAATACCGGGGAGATTGTAGGCTTTTTAGGTCCAAATGGTGCAGGAAAATCAACGACCATGAAAATTTTAACCGGATATCTACCGGCTTCAGAAGGAATTGCCAAAATTAATGGTCTTGATATTACTACCGATAAGTTAAAACTTCAGCAGCAAATTGGGTATTTACCGGAACACAACCCGTTATACTTAGAAATGTATGTACGTGAATATTTAGCTTTTAATGCAAAAGTTTACAAAACGCTCAAAGAAGAGATTGAAAAGGTAATCGAATTGACTGGTTTAACTCCGGAAGCCAATAAAAAAATCGGCGAACTTTCTAAAGGTTATCGCCAGCGTGTAGGTTTAGCCAATGCCTTATTGCACAACCCAAGTGTGCTCATTTTAGATGAACCCACCACCGGGTTAGACCCGAACCAGTTAGTAGAAATTCGAGAACTCATCAAAAAAATAGGAAAAGAGAAAACCATTTTCTTATCAACGCACATCATGCAAGAGGTAGAAGCGGTTTGCGATCGGGTGATTATTATTAATAATGGTGAAATTGTAGCCGATAAAAAATTAAAAGAACTCACGGAAGATAATCAGCAAACAGTAGTCGTTGAATTTGATTATCGTGTAGAAACGGTCGCCTTACAACGTTTACCTCAAATTAAAGAGGTAAAAAACCCAGCTGGTTTTTTGTATGAAATCACTTTTGAAACTTCCAAAGATATGCGATCAGTGGTGTTTGATTTTGCCCATGATAACGGACTTAAAATCCTTCAACTTCACCAAAAGCATAAAAATTTGGAAGACTTGTTTAGGGATTTAACGCAGAAGCAAAAGGTAGAATAAATAAATTTCTTTCTTAATTTAGTTCACAGTTCTAAAAAAGTAATTATAAACAACAATGCGAACCTAAATTAGGTTCGCATTGTTGTTTATAGATCTTCAATTTAATTTTTAATCAATTGTTTATTAATTACCCCTTGATTGGTCTGTATTTGAAGGAGATAGATTCCTGCGCTTAAATTTTCAATAGTTAATTTTTCTAGATTTTCTGAAAAGTTCAATAACCTTTTCCCTTGAAGATTATAAATATTTATTTCATTCAATTCTAGAGTTGTGTTTTTCTGAATATTTAAAATTCCAGTAGTAGGATTAGGATAAATGCTTATTGTTCGACTCTTATCATATTCATTTACGCTTAAATCTTCAACAAATTGTGTAGAAACCATATTGGTAATAATAGGTTCATTAAAATCAAAATAGATTTGCGCATCACCAGTCACAAAATCTCCAACAGCTACGTTTTCTTTGGGTTTGATTTTGTAAGCGATAAAGCCGTGACTCCCCGGTTCGTCTGAGTTTTCATCAGGAAGGTTGATATCTTCAAAAATGAATTCTACGTGATTACCATCCGTAATTTCTACCCGGTAATCATCGCTTGCATTTACAGGTCTAATGCTACTGTAATCTAAGTTGGGATGCAACGTATCTACTACACGCACATTAATGGCACTTGCCGTTCCGGTATTTTGGAAACGGATTAAATAATCTAAATATTGGTCGGCATCATCGATATGAACTTCATCTCCTTGCAAGATCTGCTTATCATTAGGGTCGTAAGAGTTCACTACCACTTGATCATAATCAAACGTATTATCTTCTGGGGTATAGTCGTTGGTATTAGGAGTTACCGTGGCTGTAAATGCTAAGATATCATCTCCATTTACGGTTGGCGGTTGAAAGGTCTGCATCGTAAAATTAAATACTTGCTGATTAAATGGAGATAAATCGTTAACCTCAAAATTCAATTCATTAGTGCTACTTGAACTTTCAGCAGGAGTTGCTACCACAAAACTTTGTTTGGTATCATCAAAAAGTAAACTGACGTTTGCCAATGAAACGGTCTGTGTTCCCATATTTTCAATGACTAATCGATAATCGCCTTCAAAACCCGGACGGGCTTGCGAAACGGGCAATAAGGTAATATTTAAATCTTCGACGGTTTGTGTTGCGGTGAGGCAGAAGTTTTGTTGAATTGTTTGATTAGCTTCTGTGAAAATAATTTCACTAGATTCCGGTGAAGCTTCCAAAAAATCTGGTAAATTAATTAATGATATTTCAAATTCATTATCTACTAAACCAATATTATATATCCCATCATTAGAAAAAGTAATGAAATTATAATTTTCATTGCTAATAAAAATCATTTGATTATTAAAAGGAAAATCATTATCATCACAACCATTATCGTCACTATCATATTTGATATAACCGGTTATTGCGTTACACTCTTCAGAAAACATATCTCCAATAATGTTCCACCCCATTTCATCAATTAAATATTGACGTACAGATTCATTACAATATTTTAAATCTTCAGCCCCTAGAGTACCATTCTGTAAATTTGAATTACTTAAATTTTGAAGCAACAAATCATAATTAACAATATCTAGATTAGTTCTTGTTAAAAAACCATAAAGATCTGAGACATTAAATTCCCATTCATACAATGATTGATTAAAGCTTTCAGCTTCATAAAACATAGATCCAAAACCATCACCATTATTAAAACCAACTACATTTGAAACGTCCCAATTATTTAATGGCTGATTGAAACTAATAGCACCACTGAACATACTGAACATATTTTGCACGTTACTTACATTCCATTGATTTAAAGGTTGATTAAAGGAAATAGCACCTCGAAACATATAATTCATATCTGTAACGTTACTTACATCCCAATCTTCCAACGGCTGATTAAAAGCTAAAGCCCTATTAAACATTCCACTCATATCTATTACATTACTAACATCCCAATCTTCCAACGGCTGATTAAAGTTACTCCCATCAAGACCTGCTCGAAACATTTCTCTCATACTAGTAACACTACTTACATCCCAATTGTTTAATGGCTGATTAAAGGAGACAGCATCAATAAACATAAAATTCATATTTGTTACATTACTTACATCCCAATCATTTAAAGGTTGATTAAATGACATAGCACGATCAAACATATTAGACATATTTTCTACATTACTTACATTCCATTGATCTAAAGGCTGATTAAAGGACATAGCACTTTTAAACATACGAGACATGTCTTCTACATTACTAACATTCCAATCATTTAAGGATTGATTAAAAGAAGAAGCTACATAAAACATGGAATCCATATTAGAAACATTACTAACATCCCAATCACTTAAAGGTTGATTAAAAGAAGAAGCTACATAAAACATTTCTTCCATTGTAATAGCATTATTTACATTCCAATTATTTAATGGTTGATCAAATGAATTAGCACCATTAAACATATAATCAAAGTTGTTCACATTAGAAACATCCCAATCATTAATATTACTATTGAAATTTTCGCAATCTTTAAACATACCACTCAAACTAGTAACTTGGCTTAAATCTGGCGTATCGTTAGCATAGATGAGTATATTACTTTCGTTACCCAAAAAAGCATTCTCCATAGATTGCCACTCAATTGCTCCCCAGTTATCTATACCTATAAGCCTACTATCTGAAATTTCAAACCTTGGAAATTCACCTGTGATGATAATCCTATAGAAACCACTATCTGTATAAGTGTGAGTAATATCTCCTGTAATACCGGATTGTGAAGTACCATCACCAAAATCTATATTATAATTATAATCATCCCCTAATGAATTAATTGTAACATTATCATTTTCATCTATATCGATATTCCACCTTGTTACAAATGCTGCTTCAGGAAAGTTACCACAATTTGTAATAGTTTCTGCTTCTATGTACCACCCCATATCATTGTTCAAAACATTATAAGCAACTTCATCACAATAAAATACACCATTCGCATATAGGGAAAAATTTTGTAAATCTAAATCAATAAATCTTTGTAAAAGAGCTTCAAAATTATTTACATCAAACATAAGTGCCCCACCAAGAAAAGAACCAAAATCATAAATTTCACTATTAAAGTTCCAATTTGATATATCTTGATTAAATTTCCTTGCCCCATTGAACATACTCGACATATAAATTACATTAGATACATCCCAATTGTCTAGGGGTTGATTAAACTCATAGGCAAACAGAAACATATCATCCAAATTTGTCACACTAGATATATCCCAATTATTCAGAGGTTGATTAAATTTATAAGCATGCGCAAACATAGAATTAAAACTCTCTACATTGGATACATTCCAACTGTTTAGAGGTTGATTAAATTTATGAGCGCCAAAAAACATTTCCTCCATTGCAACAGCATCACTTACATTCCAATTATCTAGTGGTTGATTAAATTTATAAGCACGCTCAAACATAGAATTAAAGTTGGTCACATTTGAAACATCCCAATCATTAATATTACTATTTAAATTCTCACAGTGTTCAAACATACTACTCAAGTTAGTAACTTGAGTTAAATCAGGGCTATCAGTAGCGTTAATCTGTAGATATTTACAATCTTTAAAAGCTCTTTCCATTGAAGTCCATTCTATATCTCCCCATTGTTCTACAAATTTTAATTTTTCACTACTTAAAAATGAACTAGGAAAATGTATCCTTGGAAAATCTCCATAAATACTCACTGTATAAACCCCTGCAGAATCATAAGTATGGGTAGCATCACCTGTCTGGTTATTTACAACCGTGCCATCACCAAAATCTACGGTATAATTATAACCTTCACCTTCTGTGGGAATGGTTATACTTAAGTTATTACCTTCAACCTCCCACGTAGTAATAAAAGGTTCGTTTTGAGCGGAAACAAAAAAGCTAATCAATAAAAAGCTTAAAAAGAAGTAAAGTTTTTTCATTATCAATAGTTTGCTAGCAATATAACTATTTCATACATGAAAATCATAAATTAACATAAAATATTCTTAAAAACATATCATTCATAATTTCATTAAGATTTATTCATGTTAACGGATACGTATATTTTTTTTTAACTTAAATTTAGGTGGATGGTTTTATCTATTATACCCGTAAAAATCACCGCATAATTAAAACAACTCGCTAGCTATTTTATGAATGTTATTGCTTTTTCCCATAGAATAATAATGTAGTACCGGAGCTCCTGCTGAAATCAATTCCCTACTTTGTTGGATACACCACTCTACTCCAACTTGACGGACTTGATCTTTGGTTTTACATTTCAACACTTCTAAAGTTAAGGTATCAGGAAGATCTACATGGAAACGATGCGGCAAAATCGAAAGTTGTCGTTTAGTAGCCAAAGGTTTTAATCCTGGAATAATAGGAACCGTAATTCCTGCTGTTCTGCATTTATCTACAAACTCAAAATACTTTTGATTATCAAAAAACATTTGTGTAACTATATAGCAAGCACCAGCAGCTACTTTTTCTTTTAAGCGCAATACATCCTGATCTAAGCTTGGCGCTTCCATATGTTTTTCCGGATATCCGGCAACGCCAATACAAAAATTGGTCTTACTCTTATTAAGCAATTCTTCATCTAAATATTCTCCTTTGTTTAAACCTACAATCTGTTTGACCAAGTCTTTTGCAAAGGTGTGCCCTTCTTTTTCAGCAGAAAAATAAGTTTCGTTTTTAACTGCATCACCACGCAAAGCCAAGACGTTATCTATTCCCAAAAAATCGAGATCAATTAAAAAATTCTCGGTATCTTCTTTGGTGAAACCGCCGCACAAAATATGAGGAACCGCATCTACTTCATATTTGTTTTGAATAGCCGCACAAATCCCCACTGTTCCCGGACGCTTTCTTACTACTTTCTTTTGTAGCAAACCTCCTGAAAGTTCTTTATATACATATTCTTCGCGATGATAGGTTACATCAATAAATGGAGGTTGAAATTCCATTAACGGATCGATATGATCAAAAATTGATTGAATATTCTGCCCTTTTAAAGGCGGTAAAATTTCAAAAGAAAATAAAGTCTTTCCTTTTGCTTTTTTAATATGATCTACTACTTTCATTTTTCTAACTTTTTTACAATTATCACCCTAAACTTTTTAAATTACTTTTAATCAACGCTTTGAAAATCTCATCTTGATGCGATGCTGAAATCGAAGATTCAACGTAGTTAAACAAGTTCAGTATGACGTTAGTCTTTATTTATATTTTCTAAGCCAAATTAGGACTTAACCATTTTTCAGCTTTTTCATAGGTAATTCCCGTTCGATTGGCAAAATCTTCCAACTGATCGGGTTTTATTTTTCCTAATCCAAAATAGCGTGCTTCAGGATGTGCAAAATAATAACCGCTCACGCTTGCTGCCGGCCACATGGCCAAACTTTCAGTAAGCTTCACCCCAATATTTTCTTCCACTTTCAACAACTTCCAAATACTCAATTTTTCTAAATGATCAGGACAAGCAGGATATCCCGGGGCGGGTCGAATTCCTTTATACGATTCTTTTATGAGTTCAGCATTCGATAAATTCTCATCACGAGCATATCCCCAATCTTTGGTTCGGACTTGCCAATGTAAATACTCAGCAAAAGCTTCTGCCAAACGATCGGCAAGCGCTTTTATCATAATCGAATTATAATCGTCTAAATTCTTTTCAAATGCTGTGGCTAATTCTTGCGTACCAAAACCGGTGGTCACACAAAAACAACCGATATAATCTTGTAATTGAGTGTCCTGTGAAGCTATAAAGTCGGCCAATGCAAAATTGGGTTTGCCTTTGTATTTTTTGAGTTGCTGTCGTAACGTTCTGAACCGAATAATTTCTACTGAATTTTCAGGATCTTTTACTGAAATATCATCATCGTCAACGGTATTGGCAGGAAATAAACCAAACACGGCTTTGGCTTTTAATTGTTTCTGCTGAATAATTTCGGTAAGCATTTTTTTAGCATCAGCAAATAGACTGGTCGCTTGTTGACCAACGACCTCATCTTCCAAAATATCTGGAAACTTCCCGTGTAAATCCCAACTTCTAAAAAAGGGAGTCCAATCGATAAAAGTTTTCAGTTTTTCTAAGTCAAAATCTTCGATCAGCTGAACTCCTAATTGATTCGGTCGAACAATATCTTCCTCCTTCCAATCTATCTGAAATTTATTTTTTCTTGCTTCAACAATAGATAAGTATTCTTTCTCTTTGGTTCGGCTTAAAAATTTTTCTCTAAATTCAGCATAATTCAGTTTTAAATCTGTTTTATATTGAGTAGCAGTTTCCTTTTGCAGCAAATTCCCCACTAAAGTTACCGCACGAGAAGCATCGTTTACGTGAACCACCGCATGTTGATATTCTGCATCAATTTTTACTGCCGTATGTGCCTTAGAAGTAGTAGCTCCACCAATTAACAATGGAACTTCAAAATCTTGCCGTTGCATTTCCTTAGCAAGAAAAACCATCTCATCCAGCGAAGGTGTTATTAAACCACTTAGCCCAATAATATCTACTTGTTGCGCTTTGGCTTGTGCAATAATTTTTTCAGGCGGAACCATGACTCCTAAATCAATAATTTCATAATTATTACAAGCCAACACCACGCTAACTATGTTCTTCCCTATATCGTGTACATCACCTTTTACCGTAGCCATTAAAATTTTACCTGCCCCACTTTTTTCTTCTTTGGAAGCAGGATTTTTCAACTTTTCTTCTTCTATGTATGGCAATAAGTAAGCTACTGCTTTCTTCATGACTCTGGCAGATTTCACGACCTGCGGAAGAAACATTTTCCCACTTCCAAAGAAATCGCCAACAACATTCATTCCTGTCATTAAATGTCCTTCAATCACTTGAATTGGCTTTTCGGAATTTTGCCGGGCTTCTTCTACATCCTCTACAATATAGGTATCGATTCCTTTCACCAAAGCCCGTGTAATTCTATCTTGTAAGGCTTCTTCCCGCCATGATAAATCTACTTTATTTTTTTCCGATTTATTGTGTTTCACCGTTTCTGCAAATTCCAGCAAACGCTCGGTAGCATCTTCCCTACGGTCGAGCATCACGTCTTCCACGTGTGCCAATAAATCTTTGGGTATATCATCATACACCTGTAACATGGTTGGATTCACAATGCCAATATTCATTCCGGCTTGAATAGCGTGATAGAGAAAGACCGAATGCATCGCTTCACGAACGGCATTATTTCCGCGGAAAGAAAAAGAGATATTACTCACCCCACCGCTTACACTCACATAAGGAAGGTTTTCTTTAACCCACTTTGTAGCTTCTATAAAGTCAATGGCATTTTTTCGGTGTTCATCCATTCCTGTGGCGACCGGAAAAATGTTTAAATCGAATATGATATCTTCCGGAGGAAAATTCACTTTATGGACTAACAAATTGTAAGATCGCTGAGCAATCTCAATACGACGTTCATAATTATCGGCTTGCCCCACTTCATCAAAAGCCATGACGATTACCGCGGCTCCGTAGCGTTTTATTTTTTTAGCGTGGTTTAAAAATTCTTCTTCGCCCTCTTTCAGTGAAATAGAATTCACCACACATTTGCCTTGTACCACTTGCAATCCGGCTTCAATAATTTCCCATTTAGAGCTATCAATCATTATCGGTACTCGAGAAATATCAGGTTCTGAAACAATAAGGTTTAAAAACCTAACCATCGCCTCTTTGCCATCGACTAAACCATCATCCATATTAATATCGATAATTTGCGCGCCTCCTTCAACCTGATTACGAGCTATAGCTAAAGCTTCCTCTAATTTTTCTTCTTTTATTAAACGTAAAAACTTTCGAGAACCTGCCACATTGGTGCGTTCACCAACATTTACAAAATTACTTTCGGGAGTAATCACTAAAGGTTCTAAGCCCGAAAGTTTCAATGGTCGAAAATTTGACTTCATTTCTGTATAAGTTTTATATGCTGTTGATGTAGTTAAGTTCATGCTTTGCCTTAAATTAGTCGTGGAGTTTCCAATTTTCGAGGAGAATACTTGGCAGCCACCCTAGCAATGGCATGGATATGCTCAGGTGTGGTTCCACAACAACCTCCAATAATATTTACTAAGTTTTTCTGAAGATACAATTCAATCTGGCTGGCCATTTCTTCGGGCGACTCATCGTATTCTCCAAAAGCATTTGGCAACCCGGCATTGGGATAAGCAGATACGCCTACAGAAGTTCGATGTGCCAAGATTTCTAAATGTGGCGTTAGCTGTTTGGCGCCTAATGCACAGTTAAACCCTACGCTCAATAAAGGAATATGTGACACAGAAATTAAAAAAGCTTCCGCCGTTTGCCCCGATAAAGTTCTTCCGGAAGCATCGGTAATCGTTCCACTCAACATGATGGGAATCTCGATTTGCTGTTCTTCTTTGATTTCTTCAATAGCAAAAAGTGCGGCTTTGGCATTGAGCGTATCAAAAACAGTTTCAACCAACAAAACATCAACTCCACCTTTGAGTAAGGCTAATGCTTGTTGCTTATAAGCGATGCGTAATTCATCAAAAGAAATAGCCCTAAAACCTGGGTTATTTACATCTGGCGAAATACTGGCGGTTTTATTGGTAGGTCCCATCGCCCCGGCGACAAATCGAGGCTTTGCAGGATTCTGTGCGGTGATTTTTTGGGCTACTTCTTTAGCTATCTTAGCCGACTCATAATTGAGTTCATCGACCAGATGTTCCATTTTATAATCGGCCATCGCAATGGTGGTACTCGAGAAAGTATTGGTTTCTACAATATCTGCCCCAGCTTCAAAATACTTTTGATGTATCTCTGCAATTGCTTTGGGCTGGGTTAACGATAAGAGATCATTATTCCCTTTTACGGGAATCTGCCAATTTTTAAAACGTTCTCCCTGAAAATCTTCTTCAGAAAATTGGTAGCGCTGCAACATCGTGCCCATCGCCCCATCGAGAACTAATATTTTTTGTGTTAGTAATTCCTTTATTTCACTCATAGCATTTTATATAATAGCTATCAGAAAAAGGAACAAAAGGAAAGAGTTCTTAGTTGGTTATCTATCTGCTGTTGCAGTAGAATGTAGCACCTTCTTTTTCTACTTGATATAGAAAAAGGGTTGCTAAGGCTTCGTTGGGTCTAGTCCCTCTGCCTTTCTTGATAACTTATTTTCAATTTATAGATGAACTTGTTCTTACAAAGATAAGTGTAGCTATTTAAAATTAACAAGTATTTGAATGTTAAAATTATTTTACGAACAAGAAAAATTTTAACATTTCACCTCTTCCACAAGATTAAAAAATAGATTTTATTTGTTTCGCATTTAGCTGAACATATTGAATACTGTTTATAGTTTCGGATTTTTGAACGTGAGGAAGTCAATTTCAAAAATAGTTTACCAGGTAAATACCCGAATTTTAAAGCTAGCTTCCGCTTTAAGACCTTCTTTTTATCAAGAACTGGCGTTTATTCCGGTTACTTCAAAACAAATTTTGCTTTAATTTAAGATTGATTTTCACGTCTTTTTATATATTTCAAGTAATTTTAGCAAAACCTGAATCTATTTCAACCAAAATTAATGAATACTAAATACATCAATCTGATAGATCAAACGTATTATTTCCCACAAGAAGAGTTTGATTTAAAAGAAGACTCGCTTCAATTTCACGGAATTGACCTCATGGAATTAATAAAAGAATATGGTGCTCCTTTAAAGTTCACCTATCTCCCAAAAATTTCAGAGAATATACAAAAAGCCAAAAATTGGTTTGCTGAGGCTATTGAAAAACATAATTATAATGGGAATTACAACTATTGCTATTGCACTAAAAGTTCCCATTTTCAACATGTTTTGGATGAAGCTTTAAAAAACAATATTCATATTGAAACTTCATCGGCTTTCGATATTAATATTGTGGAGAAGCTTCAGAAATCAGGAAAAATCAATAAAGACACCTATGTGATTTGCAATGGTTTTAAACGTGAACAATACATTACCAATATTGGAAGGTTAATCAATAACGGACATAAAAATTGTATTCCGATTATTGATAATTATGAAGAAATTGACCTTCTTTCTGAAGAGATTGAAGATGATTTTAAAATAGGAATCCGTATTGCATCAGAAGAAGAGCCTAAATTTGAGTTTTATACCTCTAGGTTAGGAATTGGCTATAAAAACATTGTTCCTTTTTACGAAGAACAAATTAAAAACAATGACAAAGTGGAACTAAAAATGCTTCACTTTTTCATCAACACAGGGATTCGTGACACCGCTTATTACTGGAACGAATTGCTAAAATGTTTAAAAGTATATATTCGCCTAAAACGCATTTGTCCTACCTTGGATAGTTTGAATATAGGAGGAGGATTCCCGATTAAGAATTCGCTTCAATTTGATTACGATTACCAATATATGGTAGATGAAATTATCAATCAAATTAATATAGCTTGTCAAGAAGCAGAAGTTCCCGTACCGCATATCTTTACCGAATTTGGAAGTTTTACGGTTGGGGAAAGCGGTGGAGCGATTTACGAAGTATTGTACCAAAAACAGCAAAACGACCGTGAGAAATGGAATATGATTAACTCCTCTTTCATTACGACTTTACCAGACACTTGGGCCATTAACAAGCGTTTTATTATGCTGGCCGTGAACCGATGGAATGATGAATATGAGCGCGTATTGTTAGGCGGTTTAACTTGTGATAGCGATGATTATTACAATAGCGAACAAAACATGAACGCTATTTATTTACCAAAATTTAAAAAAGAAAAACCTTTATATATCGGTTTCTTCAATACAGGAGCCTATCAAGAAACTATCGGCGGTTTTGGAGGATTACAACACTGTTTAATCCCCTCACCCAAACATATCTTGATCAATAAAGATGAAAATGGAAATATTTCCACCAAATTATTTAGTGAACAACAAAAAAGTGAAGACTTACTTAAAATTTTAGGTTACCATGACAACTAAGAAAAACTACGCGGGAATCCCGGACAAGTATGCTCGTTTAGACGAAGCAAAAGTAGTATTAATCCCTGTACCTTATGATGGCACGAGCACTTGGCAAAAAGGCGCCGATAAAGGTCCGCAGGCATTTTTAGAAGCTTCTGAAAACATGGAGCTTTATGACATTGAAACCCGTTCTGAGGTGTATAAAAAAGGCGTATATCTAGCTCCGCCGGTAACTGAAAATTCTTCTCCTGAAAAAATGGTAGATACGGTTTATAAAACCACTAAAAACTACATTCAGCAAGAAAAGTTTGTCACCTTATTTGGTGGGGAACACTCTATTTCTATCGGAACTATTCGCGCTTTTAATGAAGCTTTTGAAGATTTAACCGTCGTACAAATTGATGCCCATGCCGATTTACGTAAAGAATATGAAGGTTCTACGTGTAATCATGCTTGTGCCGTTCATGAAGCTAGTAAAACCACCAACTTAATTCAAGTAGGAATCCGTTCGATGGATGTGGAAGAACTGGATTATATGGATGAAAATCAGGTTTATTTTGCCCATGATTTATATGAAGATTGGATGGATGATGCCATCGGACAAATGACGCCAAACGTTTTTTTAACCATCGATTTAGATGCGTTCGACCCTTCTATTCTTCCTTCTACAGGAACTCCAGAACCAGGTGGATTGTTTTGGTATGAAACCTTAGATTTTTTAAGAATGATCTTTAAAAAGAAAAACGTGGTAGGTTTTGACATTGTTGAACTATGTCCTAATTCTAATGAAAAATCTTCAGATTTCCTTGCTGCTAAGCTTTACTATAAAATGCTAAGCTATAAGTTTAAATATGAAGATTATGATGGCGAAGATGATGATGAATAAAAATTCATTTCATTAAAACCAGATTAAAAATACATCAACCATTTTTGTCAGTTCAAACATATTCTAGAACAGGAAGTTTAACATTCAGACTTTAAAAAAATGCTGAACTTAAATTTATTCTAAGCGTTAGCCAAAGGATTGAATTGACATTTAAAAATAAAAAAATGAGCAAAGGAGCAATTTCAGAATTTATACAAAAATATTATTTACACTTTAATGCAGCGTCGGTAGTAGATGCGGCAAAAGCTTACGAAGAGCAACTTAATGGCGGAGCAAAAATGTTGGTTTCGCTTGCAGGTGCAATGAGTACGGCAGAACTTGGTAAAATTTTCGCAGAAATGATTCGCCAAGATAAAGTACATATCATTTCGTGTACCGGAGCCAATTTAGAGGAAGATATTATGAATTTAGTAGCGCATTCTCATTACAAACGCGTTCCTAATTATCGTGACCTTACCCCTAAAGAAGAATGGGATTTATTAGAAAACGGCTTAAATCGTGTCACCGATACTTGTATCCCGGAAGAAGAAGCCTTTAGACGTTTGCAACAACATATTTTCAAGATTTGGAAAGATGCCGAAGAAAAAGGTGAGCGTTACTTTCCTCACGAATTTATGTACAAAATGTTATTAAGTGGCGTGTTAGAAGAATATTACGAGATCGATTTAAAAGATTCTTGGATGTATGCCGCTGCAGAAAAAAACTTACCTATTGTAGTTCCCGGGTGGGAAGACAGTACGATGGGCAATATTTTTGCCAGCTACGTGTTAAAAGGCGAATTAAAAGCCAGCACGATGAAATCGGGTATTGAATATATGACATTCTTAGCCGATTGGTATACCGATAATTCTAAAAACGGAATTGGTTTCTTCCAAATTGGTGGTGGTATAGCCGGAGATTTCCCAATTTGCGTGGTACCAATGTTATATCAGGATATGGAACGTACAGACACTCCGTTTTGGAGTTATTTCTGTCAGATTTCAGATTCTACCACGAGTTATGGTTCGTATTCAGGAGCTGTTCCTAATGAAAAAATTACTTGGGGGAAACTTGATATCGATACGCCAAAATTTATTATTGAAAGTGATGCTACAATTGTAGCGCCATTGATTTTTGCGTATTTGTTAGATATGTAAGAACTGTTTTAAACTAATTCATTGAAAGAAAAATAGTTCATCAAAACTTGAAGCCTGCTTGTTGAAAAACCAGTAGGCTTTTATAAACACTTATTATTAAATAAAAGCTTTTATATTATTAATATAGAACGCGCTAGGGATTAAGGCTTTGTTGAAGCTCTTTTTATGATGTCACCTTGAACTCTTCGACTATCGTTCAGGATAAACTTCACTCGAAAGGTATTAACAGACAAAAAAGCGACTGCCGAAAGTCCGACCCTTGTGGTAGCTCCCAAAATAATTGAAGATGGAAAAAATTGAAAATGTAGAGTTAAAATACCTCACACTAGAGGATTTTGAAGAATTGAAAGAAGCTACCGAAGCGGCTTACCTCTCGATGCCCAATTCGTATTGGAAATTAGATGAAATCGGGAAATTGATTTCGCTTTTCCCAGAAGGGCAAATTGTGATTAAAGTAAATGGTGATATCGCCGGATGCGCGCTTTCTGTAATTGTTGATTTTAATGAAATTGACGATAATCATACCTACGATGATATTGCAGGAGATACTTCCTTTAAAATCCATGACGAAGATGGCGATACGCTTTACGGAATTGACGTTTTCATTAAACCCGATTATCGCGGCCTACGTTTAGGTAGGCGTCTTTACGATTACCGAAAAGAGCTTTGTGAAAACCTTAATTTAAAAGGAATTGTTTTCGGCGGTCGGATCCCTAATTATCATAAGTTTTCCAAAGATATTAGTCCGCTTCAGTATATTGAAAAAGTCCGTTCCAAAGAAATTCACGACCCGGTGCTGAATTTTCAGCTGTCCAATGACTTTCATCCAGTCCGCATTCTAAAAGGCTACTTAGAAGGTGATGACGATTCTGGGGAATATGCCGTTTTAATGGAATGGGATAATGTGTATTATACCAAACCCAGCAAAAAACCATCGGCCAATAAAAGTGTGGTTCGTTTAGGTTTAATTCAATGGCAAATGCGTACTTACGAAGGCTTAGAAGATTTAATGCACCAAGCTGAATATTTTATTGATACCGTTGCCGGTTACCGCTCAGATTTCGCCTTGTTCCCAGAGTTTTTTAATGCTCCGTTGATGGCAGCTTATAATCATATGAGTGAACCGGAAGCCATTCGAGAATTGGCTGGATTTACCGATACGATAATTGAACGTTTTTCTGAACTTTCTGTTTCTTATAACATTAATATTATTTCGGGAAGTATGCCGGAAATGATTGATGGCAAACTTTATAATGTAGGTTATCTTTGTAAACGTGACGGTAGTGTAGAACGTTTTGAAAAAATTCACGTAACCCCAGATGAAGCTAAGGTTTGGGGAATGCAAACCGGGAATATTGTCAAAACTTTTGATACCGATTGTGGTAAAATCGGAATTTTGATTTGCTATGATGTTGAATTCCCAGAGCTATCCCGATTATTAGCGGAAGAAGGAATGGACATTTTATTTGTTCCGTTTTTAACCGATACCCAAAACGGGTATTCCCGTGTAAAACTTTGCGCACAAGCCCGAGCGGTAGAAAATGAATGCTATGTAGCGATTGCAGGAAGCGTGGGAAATTTACCAAATGTACATAATATGGATATCCAATATGCGCAATCTGCTGTATTTACACCTTGTGATTTTGCTTTCCCTTCTAACGGAATTAAAGCGGAAGCTACACCCAATGCAGAAATGATTCTCGTCGCTGACGTAGATATCGATTTACTCAGGGAATTACATACTTTTGGTAGCGTTCATAACCTAAAAGACCGTAGAAAAGATCTATATGAAGTAAGGAAAATTAGCCCTCATAAATAATAAGCTTTTACTAAAAGTTATTTAATTGATTGACAAATTACGTTATTGCTGAAAACTTTAGTTTATGAGTGATTGGATGATTTATGCGGTAGGATTTACTTCTCAACTTATTTTTGCTTCCAGAATTATTATTCAGTGGTTTAAATCAGAGAAATCTAAAAAACTTGAAACCCCCACTATTTTCTGGAAATTAAGTTTAATTGCTGCTATTCTATTTTTTATTTACGGTTACTTACGAAAAGATTTTTCGATTATGTTGGGACAAGTAATTATCTATTACGTGTTTATTCGTAATCTTCAACTTCAAGATCAATGGAAACCAACCTCATTCTTATTTAAAGCACTCATTCTTGGATTCCCCGTTTTTGCTGTGTTCTATGCTATTTTTTGGGCAGATATTAATTTTGGGTTGCTCTTTTCCCAGCAAAACGAAGAAGGTATTGCTACCTGGCTAATGGTGATTGGTGTGATTGGTCAAATTATTTATACAGGAAGGTTTCTTTACCAATGGTATCATTCTGAACAAGAACATGAATCTAATTTACCCACTACTTTTTGGGTCATGAGCTTGGTGGGTTCCGCTATTCTTATTTACTATGCAGTGATGCGAGAAGACCCGGTTTTATTTGCTTCCCACGCCGGAGGTTCTATTATTTATATTCGTAATATTTATATTGGTGTAAAAGCGAAGGATAATTAGGCCACAATTATATCTTTATTTTATTATTTTTGAGTATGATTAATAAAGAGCAAATAAAGATTATTGTAGAAGCTATGAAACCATTTAAGCCTTCTAAAATAGGAATTTTTGGTTCTGTAGCTCGAAATGAAGAATCTCCTGAGAGTGATATCGATATTTTATATCAATTTAATGAGACTATTGGACTATTCAAATTAATTCAGCTTCAAGAACATCTTCAAAAAAAATTAAATAGAAAAGTTGACCTTATTTCTGAAAAATACCTTCACCCTCAATTAAAATCTCATGTTTTAAATGAGGTAAAAATTATTTATGGGAATTGATAAAGATTTATTTAGGCTAACTCATATCAAAGATTGTATTGAAAAAATCAATAAGTTGGTAACTCTTCTTAACAACTATGAACGATTTGAAAGTCATTGGATTGAACAAGATGCTTTAATCCGAAATTTTGAAATTATAGGCGAAGCTTCAAGCCATATCTCAGACAATTTAAAAACAAAATACCCTGAAGTGGTTTGGAAAGAAATGAAAGCTATGAGAAATTTCATGACCCATGAATATTTTGGACTTCAACTAGATACCATTTGGGAAACAGCTGTAAATGATATTCCTGTTTTAGAAAAACAAATTATAGAAATTATTAATGATTTATCGTAATTAGCTAAAACGCAATTTTTCTTTTTTCCATTCATAAATCAAAAAGCCAATTACCAATAAATACTCTAAAACCACTAGCCATAACTTTTCATCGAAATTGGTTAACCCATAAGCACTATAGCTAAAAATAACAGTAAACGACCAGACTACTAAAAACTTATAGCGTGTAAAAATTGAAATGGCCAACGGTGTAACTACATACCAAGGGTGAACGGTCGTTGAAAGCAGAAAATAAATACTAAAAGCAAAAAGCATACTTATTAAAAGTATTTTTTCTGAATTATTTTTCCTGAAAAAGCTCACTACTAAAACTCCTAATAAAATCACTATTGGTAAAATCTTCCCGACAATTCCGATTACATTCCAACCTATCGTCTGAAAACCAATCCACCGAATTAGATAATAGACACTCGCATTGAATTCAAACTTAGTAAACCATAAGGCCACAGAATCTCCAAAATTCTGAATCAATTCTACCGAAAGAAAAGGAAGGAAAGTTAGTAGAACGGTTAAAAATGTAACTCCATAGAAACCAATTAGTTTATAAAGATTGAGTTTTTCTTGTTTTCTAAAATAGTGAAAAAATAAAGGTAGCAACACCAAAGGCAAAAGCTTTACCGAAACAGAAAACCCGAATAAAACAGCTGCCCAAATCCATTTCTTCTTCAGTAAGAAGTAAAAAGAAATTACGAGAAACATGACCATTAAACCTTCAAAATGTAAATTTCCGGTAAGTTCAATAATCACCAACGGATTTAAAAAATACCAAAAGGCTTGGTGAGTAGGCAACGCTAAGCGTTTTAGTAATTTACATATAAAAATAAAGGTAATGATATCTACAAAAATTAACACCAAACGCATCACGATTACACTTCCCAAAATACTTTTAGGAAATAACATTCCTGCCAAGGCATATACCCCCTGTGAAACCGGCGGATAATTGGTAAAATGGCTTGCATTCAAAGCTTGCATTCCTTCTACTAATTGTCTGGATTGTTCAATTACTTCAAAATTTCCGGATTGCATCCATTGCTGTGGCGTCGAAAGATAAGGGTTGATTCCTTGAGCAATTAATCTTCCGTCCCAGATAAATCGGTAAAAATCCTGTGACAAATTGGGAATTGCGAACAGAAAAATCAATCGGCACACTATGCCTAATCCCAATAATAATTTCCAGTTTAATTTTTGAAGCTGAATCAGTTTAAAACTGAGAAGAAATAAAGCGGTGTATAAACTAATTAGCTTTATAAAATCACTCCTCACCAAATCATAAGCAAAAGTGAAATACATGGCGATAACCGCCAACATCATTAGAACGGAAAATTTATGGTATTTTAAACTATTCTTCAGCAACCTACTTTCGCTTTTTCAGGAACTGGAAGTTAGGAAAAAATGACTTCCAAGCGACAAACCCAAAACCAAAGAACAACATGATATGAAACACCAACAATCCAAAATCGTTAACTTTAAATGCACTGTAAATAGCAAAAGCAAAATAGAAAAACAATCCTAATTCTAACAACTGCGTGAAACTGAAAGATTTTTTTAAGTATTGATTCTCTCTCCAAGAATCGTTTAAATGGGTAATGTTGAATTTTGGCGTTCTTATAAACGAAGATTTCTTACCAAAATGTCCTTCTAAAATGGCCCATGTATTATGCACCGATAATCCCATCGCTATAGAAAAGAAAGCAAAAAACATCCTTACAAATTTGAGGAAGTTCATTTTTTCTTTCTCGTGAATTTTAGAAAATGTGATGAAGTAAGCAACAAAGAAAATTAACGTACTTATTCCTAAAAATGCCATCACATAAAAGTAAAAGTTATATTCTGGAAACTGATTTTTGATGTATAACAACGGAACACTTAACACCGCAATAATTAAGACCAAAAAAAACATAGAACTATTCAGCAGATGAAAAAAACCGTGAAATTTAGTCGTCCAAGAAAGCTTTTTACTTCGGAACAATTGACCATAATTTTTCTGAAAATTTTCTGCTGCGCCTTTATTCCATCGAAATTGTTGGGACCGCGCAGCACTCATCACCATGGGCAATTCCGCAGGCGTTTCCACGTGTTGTAAATATTTAAATTGCCATCCTTTTAATTGCGCCCGGTAACTTAAATCTAAATCTTCAGTAAGCGTATCGCCTTGCCAATTTCCGGCATCGAGAATACATGATTTCCGCCAGACACCGGCAGTTCCATTAAAGTTGATAAAATGTTTACCAAAGCTTCTCCCGACCTGTTCTAAAATAAAATGAAAGTCTAAAGCAAAAGCCTGTACTTTTGTGATTAAGGAATAATCCCGGTTTAAATGCGTCCAACGGGTTTGCACTACGCCTATTTTTTCATTTTTAAAATAAGGAATCGTTTGCTGCAACCAATCTTTTTTCGGCATAAAATCGGCATCAAAAATGGCGATAAATTCTCCTTTGGCAATCTGTAAACCTTCTTTTAAAGCACCGGCTTTAAAACCTTTTCGATGTGTTCTAATGATATGTTGAATATCAACCCCCTCAGCTTTAAATCGTTCGACTAATTGATGGCTTTGCAATACAGAGTCGTCGGTAGAATCGTCCAACACCTGTATCTCTAACTTTTCTCTGGGATAATCGAGTTGAACAATATTTTTCAATAATCGCTCTACTACATATTTTTCATTATACAAAGGAAGCTGAATCGTCACATACGGAATTTCTTCTTCATTCTTAAAATTGAACTTTTCGGCAGTATCCTTTATTTTTTGCGCTTTGAGATAATTAAAAACCAACTGCAATTGCGCAATAGCATAAAGAAACACAACTAGTAATGCAAGTGTATAAAGTGTAAGAATACTTATAATCATAAAAGCTTTTTGCTTTCTTTATTTAATGTATTAAAAGGAGATTTTTTTTATTCTAATATTTTATTTTCGTCATTCCGGACCTGCCCGTCCGGCAGGCGGGCTTTATCCGGAATCTCCTCATATAGCATTTAAAACAAAAAATTGTGGATGAGACCCTGAATCAAGTTCAGGGTGACGATACTTTTCTTAAGTACTTCAAAAGCCCCATCATTATTATTTAAAACTATATTTAAAAATCCAACCTAAAATTTTAACACCGGCCATCACGGCTCCTTTTAGCGTACCGGAAACTTTAGAAACTCCAATTCGATTTCTGTAATTAACGGGCACTTCTACATACGAAAGTTTTTGCTTAATGGCTTTTAATTGCATTTCTACCGTCCAACCATAGGTTTTATCTTCCATATTCAGCGCCAATAATTTTTCATATTTAATGGCTCGAAACGGACCCAAATCGGTAGACTTTGCTCCAAAAAACAAACGCATTAATCGAGTGGCCAACCAATTTCCAAAAATTTGTGGAAACGTCATCGAACCTTCTTCCCTAAGTCGGTCAACTCTAGCTCCGATTACAAAATCAATATCTTCCTGAAGGATAGGTTGAATAATTTTTGTGAGTTGCTCCGGGTAATCGCTATAATCCCCATCTAAAAAAACAATTATATCCGGTTTTTCAGCTTGATGGGCAACATACTCCATCCCTTTTAAACAAGCATAACCATAACCTTTTCGAGTTTCGGTTAGCACCTTAGCGCCGGCTTTGCGAGCATTTTCTTCGGTTTTATCGGTAGAATTATTGCTCACCACTATTACTTCGTCTACTACCTCAGGAATATCCTTAATGACTAAGGCTATCGAATCTTCTTCGTTAAAAGCAGGAATGATGACTTTTATGCGGGGATTTTTCATGAATTACTTTTGGTTGACGTAGTTCATCAAATCTACATCGTTGCCCAAAAGTACATCTTTCGGATTAATTCTTCCTTCAGGGGAATCGTTTTCTAATTTTAAAACGCCACGCGGACAAACTTCAGCACAAATTCCGCAGCCCACGCAAGAAGAACGCACGATGTTTTGTCCTTTTTGTGCATAGGCACGAACATCGATTCCCATTTCGCAATAGGTAGAACAATTTCCGCAGGAAATACATTGTCCGCCATTGGTAGTAATTCTAAATTTTGAAAATAAACGTTGCTGAAAGCCCAAAATAGCAGCCATCGGACAACCAAAACGGCACCAAACCCGATTCCCAAAAATAGGATAAAAACCAACTCCAATAACACCACTAAACACTGAACCTATTAAAAATGCATAGGTTGTACGCAAAGTTTCTGCTTGAAAAAGAAATAATTGACTTCCCCAGAAAAAGTGAATAGTGAGCAAACCTATAATGATGACGAAATAACCTATCGCTCCGTATTGAGCGTCTTTTTGCAATTCTTCTCTTCTAAAAAGCATTGCCCAAGCAAAAACAAGCGTGAGTAACAAAGCTACCAAGCCTAGAAATATATCTTTGTTCAACCAGTATTTCGCAGCATCATAATCTAAGTAGGAGTAGATAACGGCAGTAGTCATCAAAGTGACAAAAACCACCACACTATGCACAACCCAACGTTCCACTTTCCAAGCAATTTGTCGTTTATCGCTTAACTGCCGAAAAGGATCACCGGCTGTTTCCGCTAAACCACCGCAACCGCAAACCCAAGAGCAATACCAACGTTTGCCATATTTATAAGTAAGAATGGGCGTAATCACAAAAATGGAAATCACACCAAAAATGAGCAATGCCATACCTATGGTTCCTGAATTAAGAAATCCATCGATACGATACTGTTCAAAATTATAATAATTAAGCGGCCAGATATTCTTTAAATCGTAATACGGAAGCTGCAAGCTTTCTCCGTTCAAACGTGCCATCAATTCCGGGATAATAAAGGCGAAAGCGGTTTGAAAAAACATGACCGAAAGGGTTCGAATCACTTCGTACTGACTATGACGGTATTTCCAAATAAATTTGATTCCAAAAATTAAAATGGAAAGGGTATATAAAGTTCCGTACATAAACCACTGGCTGGCTGGGTTTCCGCTTAAGGCATAACTCAACGGATCGAATAATACGATTAGTCCGGTATTTTCTGCATCCGCATTTAGTCCTAAATACTGCGGAAAGAAATAAAGAACGACGTAAAAAAGGGTAATAAAAATACCAAAAAGCCAAGCCCAAAGTCCGCGAGAAGTCAAGGGTTTGAACCAAACGCCATCATTTTTAATTCCACTAGGTTTATCGCCATATAGCGACCATGAAAAGCCAATTACTCCTATACAAATACTCCCTAAGGAAAGGCTTAACCATAAAGTTTTATTCGGAAATTGGTAATTGAATGTAGCCAATAGCAATACTAAAAGTCCCAGCATTCCTATAAACACAAACACTTTTTGCCAAACACTTAACTCTTGTGGCGGTTGCCCCGATAAAGCCATATTGTATTGAACTCTACTCATAAATTAAGCATTTTGTAATTGTGATTGCTGAAAAGCTTTTTGCAGTTGTCTTGAAAATTTCTTCGAAAATTCTTTATCAAAATTGGCTTTTGAGAATTGCTGAATCACTTCTTTTATGGATAATTTTTCGGTTAACCAAGCGTCAAGAATTTCATGACGTAAACGAATCCCGAAAGCATTAACTCCTACAAATTCTTTGGAATCGGTTTTATATTGAAAATGAAGTGCTCGTTCATTTTTTTCATCTTCCCAGTAAAAATCGGAAAAGCCTTCTTTCTGTTTCGGAAATACCCAACCATAGGTTTGGTACTCGATATCGAAAAACTTAGCAGAATTGAACCAATTCCCGGGATGGTATGCCGTAGGATTCCCACAGATACTTTGTGCTACCGCTTCGCCCATCATTCTTCCGGTATACCAAACGGCTTCAACCGGTTTTCTATTTCCAATAGCTTCTCGCTGTTGGGCACAATCACCAATGGCATAAACATCAGAAATATTAGTTTCGAGATTTCTATTGACTAAAATCCCTTTATCGGTTTCTAATTCTGTGTTTTTTAGAAATGAAATGTTAGGTTTTACACCGGTAGCAACCCCTACCAATTGACACTCGATTTGCTGACCGCTTTTTGTGATAATAGCTTTTACTTGATTGTTGGCATCAGCGATGATTTCATCGAGTTCAGTTTCAAACAATAAATTGATCCCGTGTTGTTGAATATGCTTGCTAATTAATTTTCCTTCTTCTTTCGGTAATACACTTCCCCAAAAATGAGGTTCGCGTACTAGCATGCTAACTTCTATTTTTCTGGTGTGGAGCATTTCGGCTAACTCAACACCAATTAAACCACCGCCTACAATCACCGCATGTGTTAAGTTGGTTGAATTCTTTTCCAGTAATTCTAAATCTTGTTTGCTCACCAGACCTTGAACTCCATCAATTTCTTGACCTTTCCATCCTCTAAAATTAGTCACAGAACCCGTGGCTAAAATGAGTTGATCGTAAGCAATTTCTTCACCTACTGCTGAAAATAACTTTTTATTTTTAAAGTCAACCTCCTCGATATAAGCTTGCTTTAAATCGATTCTATTTTTCTTCCAAAACCTGTTTTCATAAGGCTGCGTGTGCTCAAACTTTAGATGTCCCATATAAACGTACATCAAAGCAGTTCGAGAAAAAAAATAGTCAGTTTCTGCAGAAATAACGGTGATTTGTTTATCAGAAAATTTACGGATATGCCGAGCAGCAGTAATGCCTGCAATTCCGTTTCCGATAATAACGACGTGACTCATAGTTGCTTTTCTGAAGTCTTAAAGGTAAGAACTTCTTTCAGAAAAAATTCAACAAAAAAGTTAAAGCCATTAATAATAGGCGGCTTTTCTATTAGAGTCTAGCTTGACAAAAATAAACAGTAAAATGGTGAATCCCCAAAGGCCGGAACCTCCATAACTAAAGAAAGGAAGTGGAATTCCCACGGTTGGAAAAATACCAATCACCATCCCGATATTAACTAAAAAGTGAATAAATAAAATACCTACAACGCTATAGCCATAAACGCGACTAAATTGAGATTTTTGACGTTCAGCTAAGAAAATCAACCGCATTAATAAAGCTATAAATAACAAGACTACCCCAGCACTTCCTGCAAAACCCCACTCTTCACCAACGGTACTAAATATGTAATCGGTATGTTGTTCGGGTACAAAATTTCCTTTGGTTTGGGTTCCTTGCGTCCAGCCTTTTCCGATCCAACCTCCACTACCTATAGCTATTTCACTTTGGTTAGTGTTGTACCCTATACCTTTACTATCTACTTCTTTACCTAAAACAATATTGAAACGGTCGCGGTGGCGTTGTTCAAAAACATTATGAAAAATATAATTCACCGAAAAAGCAAATACCACCGAAACTAAAGAGATCATCACATAACGCCCAATATGTTTTTTCTTCTTTTTTCTATTAAAAAACAAAATAGCTAAAGCCAATACTACAACCCCAGAACTCACCCAAACAGCCCCAAAAAGCAAGGTACAAACGAACAACAAAATTAAGGATAAACCGACTAATAAATACCCCACTGAAAGGCCTTCTCGATATAAAGGAAAAAAGAAAGCGGCATATACTATTGCACTACCCGGGTCAGGCTGTGGAACTATAATTAAGGCCGGTAAAATGATAATTAAAAATGCTCCGAGTTGGTGTTTAAAGGATTTGATATTGGTTTGAATATCACTTAAATATTTTGCCAAGGCTAAAGCCGTGGCGGCTTTAGCAAATTCTGAGGGTTGAATACTAAAACTACCAAACGAATACCAAGAGGTTGCTCCGGAAATAGTTTTTCCGAAAACAAACAGTCCCAAAAGGGAAAGTAATGAAGCTAGGTAAATAATACTCGAAAAACGTTCGTAAAACTTAGCTTCAACAGAAAGAATAAAAATCACAAGAACTACACTCAAGCCAATAAACAAACCTTGCCGACCGTATGTCTGACTTAAATCGAAAAAACCTTGAGCTCCTTCATTTAATGAGGCTGAATAAATATTTACCCATCCAAAAGCGACCAGCAATAAAAACAGTAAAATAGTAATCCAATCGAAACCAGTGCTTTTATTCATTTACTGATTGATTTTAAAAGGTTCGCCACTATAGGGTTTTTCATACTCATCTTCTAGGCTGTGAGACATTACCCAAGATTCTAAATCGGTTCGGCTAATTTCATCTTTTAAATATTTTTCAATCATTAAACTGGCAATTCTCCCTCCATAACGAGAACCCCAATAACCATTTTCTACAAAAACTGCAATAGCAATTTTAGGGTCATCTTTAGGAGCAAAAGCTACAAATATAGAATGGTCTGTGAGTTGAACGCGTTCACCATCAATTTTTGTATAATTCTCAGCAGTTCCTGTTTTTCCGCAGATTTCAACACCGGGTATTTGTAGAAATTGAGCGGTTCCATATTCGTAAACACCAAACATTCCTTCAATAATCGGCTCAAAGTTTTTGGCATCAATGGTAGTTATATTTTTTGTAGTATATTTCTCATCTTTGATGGGATTATCATCAATTTCTTTTAGAATATGTGGTGTATAATACCAACCTCTATTGGCGATGGCAGCCGTCATATTTGCTAATTGAATTGGCGTTGTAGCGACTTCACCTTGTCCGATCCCATTAGATAAAGTATAGGTGGCTTGCCAACGATTTTCGGGATACCATTTGTTATAATATTCGGCATCGGGGATTCTTCCGGGTTGTCCAACAGGTAAGTCATTTCCCAAAAAGTTTCCTAATCCAAAACTTGCTAAATGGTCGTGCCATGCGTTCATTCCGGCTTGAGGAGTATCATACTTTTCAATAATCCGTCGGTAAACTTTCCCAAAATAGGCGTTACATGAATGCGCAATTGCCGGCGACATACTTAAAGGTGAAACATGGCTGTGGCACTTCATTCTAGAAGCGCGACCGTAAGAAAAGCCGTGATGACACTCGATACGTTCTTGGGTGCTAATGACATTTTCTTGAAGTGCAATTAAAGCCGTCATGGTTTTAAAAGGCGATCCAGGAGGATACATCGCTTGTAAACTACGGTCATACAAAGGTTTGGCAATAGTATCATACCAGAGTCTAGTAAAGTTTTTGCTCCGTTTTCTTCCCACCAATAAATCAGGATCGTAACCCGGCGCACTTACCAACGTTAAAATTTCTCCGGTTTTAGGTTCGATCGCAACAATACCTCCGCGTTTGTTTTCCATGAGTTTTTCTCCATAGGCCTGCAATTCGGCATCGATAGTAAGCGTAATATCTTTTCCTTTTACGGGTAACGTATCGTAAATTCCGTCTTTATAAGAACCGATTTCTCGATTAAAACGGTCTTTCTGAATGTACTTCACCCCTTTTGTTCCACGGAGAATATCTTCATATTGTTTTTCTACTCCTTGCCGACCAATTAAGTCTCCGGCTTGATAATAAGAATTACCATTGATTTCGGCATTATTAGCTTCAGAAATATAACCTAAAAAATTAGCTCCGTAATCTATTTGATAATCCCTAGATGACCTTTTCTGAATATAAAAACCTTCATACTTTCTTAGTTTTTCCTGAAAGTAAGCATATTCTTCTTTAGTCAATTGTGGGACGATTACAGAAGGTAATCTAGGTGAGTAAATTTTTGCTTTATCTAACTTTTCACCTAACCTCTTGGGAGTAATATTTAACAGTGTAGAAAGCTCTAAGGTATCAAAAGGTTCTACTTCCCGCGGAATGGCCATCACATCATAAGAAGGCTGATTGGAGACCAGAAGCTCTCCATTTCTATCAAAAATATAGCCGCGCTGCGGGTAATCGTATTCTACCTTAATCGCATTGTTCTGTGATAAAACAGCAAGTGAATCATCTACAATTTGCAAGTAAAATAATCGCCCTAAAAATATAAATCCGGTAAGTGAAATAAGTATGTAAGGCAGTATCCTTCTCATCGACGTCTTTTTCTAAATAAAATCATTGAAATCACCACTAACAGAACAGTAAAAATGCCGGAGAATAGCGTGTTCTCTAAAATTTCCAAGATATAGGTAAAATTAAAGTATGCGAATGAAAAAAGCACGAAATGATGAATAAAAACTATTAACAGAATATAAGTTAACCGTTGAGCAAAAGGCGTTTGGTAAAACTTAATGGTCTGAAACTCGTAACTTACTCCAAACGCAAATTTAAGTACATTGGGCCTCAAATAAGCCGCCACTAAACTCGCTGCAGCATTTATACCTCCGCTATCTTGAAAAACATCAATAATAATACCAATGAGAAAGGAATAGATTATAACTTTCCAATGATCTAAATTTAGCGGTAAGAGTAAAATGAAAAGTACATATAGGTAAGGATTAATAAACCCTAAAAAATTAATATTACTTAAGATGGTTACTTGTAGTAAGATCAAAAGAATAAACCGAGTAATATTTGAGAGCACCAGCTTATTCATTTTCTTCTTTTTCTAAAGATTTTAATTCTTCCAAATTTTGGTTATCGATAATATAGACGTAGCCAATATTAGTCATATCATTAAATAAGCGTACATCTATTTTATAATAACTTTGGTTCACATCGAGTTCGAAATCATCAACCACTCCCACAGGAATTCCCTTAGGAAAAATATACGAACGGCCATCGGTAGTAATGGTATCTCCTTTATGAACCGGAGCTAGGCGCGGAACTTCTTCTAATTGAACGATGTTTGGATCTTTCCCGTTCCACACTAAACTTCCAAAATGGTTGGTATTTTTTAGCTGAACTGAAATGGAAGAATTAGTATTTAAGATAGAAATTACCCGAGAAAAATTATTACTGCTTTCCTCTACAATCCCGACGATGCCCCTACTGGTAATTACTCCCAAATCATTATGAACGCTATCTTTCTTTCCTTTATTAATTAAAATATAATTATCGATATTGGAAAACTGATTCCGAATAACTTTTGCTGAAATAAACTTATAAGGATTATCAAAACTGGAAGTATCTTGATAAATGGTATCTGAACTTTCAGCATTTAATTCGCCTAGGCGGGAACGTAAATATTTATTTTCTTCTACAAGTCGGTTATTGTATTCTTTTAAATTGAAATATTCATCGATATCATTCACCCAATTATAAACGCCTCCGGTAAGGAAATTAGCCGAATTAATAAATTTACTTTTATGATATGAATGCGATTGAACCGTAAATAAAACAGACAAGAAAAGTAATAGCAGAAATAATAGGGTATTCTTATGCCGTATAAGAAAGTTGAAGATTTGCTGCATAAACTAACCTGCTTCTATTTAATAAGTACACTTTTGAACTTACCAATATTCTTTAATGTAATTCCTGTTCCTCTAACGACAGCTCTTAACGGGTCTTCTGCGATATATACCGGTAATTCTGTTTTTTGGGAGAGACGCTTATCTAATCCACGAAGCATTGAACCACCTCCTGCTAAATATACTCCGGTATTATAAATATCAGCAGCTAATTCTGGGGGAGTTTGCGAAAGGGTTTCCATCACGGCATCTTCAATACGAAGAATCGATTTATCCAAAGCTTTGGCAATTTCACGGTAAGAAATTTCTACCTGCTTAGGCTTTCCTGTCAACAAATCCCGGCCTTGAACACTCATATCTTCCGGTGGAACTTCTAAGTCTTCTGTGGCTGCCCCTATTTGAATTTTTATTTTTTCTGCGGTACGCTCTCCTACGTAAAGGTTATGCTGTGTACGCATGTAGTAAACAATATCGTTGGTAAAAACGTCTCCGGCAATTTTCACCGATTTATCACAAACAATTCCACCCAAAGCAATCACGGCAATTTCGGTAGTACCACCTCCTATATCTACAATCATATTCCCCTTAGGCTGCATAATATCTACACCAATACCAATTGCTGCAGCCATCGGCTCGTGAATTAGGTAAACTTCTTTCCCATTTACACGTTCTGCACTTTCTTTTACCGCACGCATTTCTACTTCGGTAATTCCTGAAGGAATACAAATAACCATTCTTAATGCCGGAGTAAAAATTTTCTTTTTTAATGCCGGTATTTCTTTTATAAAACGGGTAAGCATTTGCTCACTAGCATCAAAGTCTGCAATTACTCCGTCTTTGAGTGGTCGTATGGTTTTTATATTTTCATGGGTTTTTCCTTGCATCATCGCCGCTTCTTTTCCGGCTGCAATAATTTTTCCTGTAATTCTATCTCTTGCGACAATAGAGGGACTATCTACTACTACTTTATCGTTGTGGATTACTAACGTGTTGGCAGTACCTAAATCTATCGCAATCTCTTCAGTTAAAAAATCAAAAAATCCCATAAATTATTATGCTTGTGAGGTGTAGTGTAAAAGTATGAAAATTAATGCTTAAAATGACGTGTTCCTGTCATAACCATAGAAATATTGTTTTTATTGCAATATTCTATACTTAATTCATCTTTTATAGAACCTCCCGGTTGAATCACTGATTTAATTCCGGCATTGCCTGCAATTTCCACACAATCTGGGAAAGGGAAAAATGCATCACTCGCCATCACTGCTCCTTCTAACTCAAAATTGAATGAATTTGCCTTTTCTATAGCGTGGCGTAAAGCATCTACACGAGAAGTTTGTCCTGCCCCGCTAGCACAAAGTTGTTTTCCTTTGGCCAAAACAATAGTATTCGATTTAGTGTGTTTACAAATTTTAGAGGCAAACAGTAAATCTTCTACCTGAGCTGAAGTTGGTTTTTCTTCAGTTACTTCTTTTAAATCTTCAACGGCATCAGTTTTTGCGTCTTTATCTTGAACTAAAACCCCATTTAGGCAAGTTCTTACCGTTTTATTAGGCTGCTCAGTTTCTTTCTGAATTAAAAGAATTCTATTTTTCTTTCCTTTTAAAATTTCTAACGCTGCTTCGTCATAAGATGGAGCAATCACAACTTCACAAAATAATTTATGAATTTCTTCTGCGGTAGCCGCATCCACGTTCGTATTGCTAATTAAAATTCCGCCAAAAGCAGAAACGGGATCTCCCGCTAAAGCATCTACATAAGCTTGATGAAGTGTTTCTCGTTGTGCTAAACCACAAGCGTTATTATGTTTTAGAATAGCAAATGTAGGTGCTTCTCCTTTAAACTCGTTCATTAAATTCACAGCCGCATCTACATCCAACAGGTTGTTATACGAAAGTTCTTTTCCGTGAAGTTTATCGAACATCGCATCAAAATCACCAAAGAAATAACCTTCTTGATGAGGGTTTTCTCCGTAACGTAATTTTTTTCCTTCGTTGATGCTGGCTTTATAAACTACTTCTTCATTTTCTGCATTGAAGTAATTAAAAATCGCCGTATCGTAGTGTGAAGAAACATTAAAAGCTTTGGCAGCAAAACGCTTTCTGTCTTTTAAACTTATTTTACCTTCTCCCTCAGAAATTACTTGTAAAAATTCATCGTAATCAGTCATAGAAGAAACACAAAGAACATCTTTAAAATTCTTTGCAGCAGCTCGAATTAAAGAAATACCACCAATATCTATTTTCTCTATTATATCTTGTTCTGAGGCTCCGGAAGCTACGGTTTTTTCAAACGGATATAAATCTACAATCACAATATCTAACTGCGGAATTTCATATTGTTCCATTTCTGCGACATCACTCTCATTATCCTGACGATTTAAAATTCCACCAAAAACCTTTGGGTGAAGTGTTTTTACCCTTCCGCCTAAAATGGATGGATACGAAGTTACCTCTTCTACAGGAACTACGTTTATCCCTAAATCCTTAATAAATGTTTCGGTTCCACCGGTAGAATAAATGGTTACGCCAAGCTCGTCTAACTTTTTTACGATAGGCGCTAAACCATCTTTATGAAATACTGAAATTAATGCTGATTTTGCAGTTTTAATATCGCTCATGTTGTTGTGTTGTTTAAAACTGCGAAAGTAATATTTTTATGCCAAAACAAGCTAGCCAAAATACTCATTTTTCAGTAAAAGTTGTAACAAAAAAATCAACAAAACGTCCTATCTTTAAACGGCATTACAAATTGACGATCCAACACCTATGTTAATTTACCTGAGAATCCTTAAAGAAAGCTTGTTTTTTGCGATAAACGCATTAAGAAACAACAAGTTGCGAACCTTCTTATCTTTACTAGGGGTAACGATTGGGATTTTCTCAATTATCGCCATTTTGGCCGCTGTAGATTCTTTGGAAAAAGAAATTAAAGGAAGTTTAAGTTCGCTTGATACGAGTACCATTATCATTATGCGGTTTTCTTTTGCTCCTAGCGATATTCCGCAATGGAAGAGAGAACAATTTCCCGATGTAAGTTATGACGAATACCAACATCTTAAACGAACCTTGCCCAACACCGTCGCTACCACCTACACGCTAAATGTAAAACCAGAACCCATAACTTATGGCGGAAAACAGGTACAAGGTGTAGAAATTGGAGCGGTAACGAGCGATTATTATTTTATTGAAGCTTTACAACTGGAAGAAGGAAGATTTTTTAATGAAGCGGAATCAAATAGTGGAGCTCCCGTTACCGTGTTAGGAAATGAGGTTGCTGAAAATCTCTTCGGAACGCCAGAAGCTGCTATAGGAAAAAAAGTGCGTTTATATGGAAGGAGATTTTCGGTTATTGGCGTTTTAGAAAAAGAAGGGAACAGTATGTTTGGTCCATCAAAAGATGGTTCAGCTTTTATACCGGTCAATGTGACCCGCAGGATTTATGGTGATAATAATAAACAAACCTTTCCACAAATTATTTTAAAGCCAGAAAGTGATGTAGACAACGCCGCTTATATCGCACAAGTTGAACAAAATTTACGTTTATACCGCGGTCTAAAACCAGACCAAGTGAATACGTTTTTTGTGAATCAATTAAAAGGTTTTACCGATTTTATAGACAACATTACCGGACAAATGAACCTTTTCGGACTTATTATTAGCGGTTTTTCGCTACTCGTTGGGGGTTTTGGGATTGCTAATATTATGTTTGTGAGCGTCAAGGAAAGGACCAACCTCATCGGAATTCAGAAATCGTTAGGAGCAAAAAATAAATTTATTTTACTTCAATTTTTATTTGAAGCAGTCATTCTCTCTATCATAGGTGGTCTTGTGGGAATCTTCTTAGTCTGGATAATTACGCTAGTTGCATCTCAGTTTACCGGCGATTTTCAATTTGTACTTTCGTTTACCAATATTATTATCGGAATTTCGGTATCGGGACTCATCGGACTCATTTCTGGAATCATCCCAGCCATCTCTGCTTCCCGTCTTGATCCCGTTGAAGCAATTAGAACCGGTATGTAATTTAACTACCTTGCATTGCATAGTAGCTGATTATTTTATATGTTTGGCATTCATCAATCAATTCAACGAAACAACTATTATGAAAAAAATTACGTTCTTTTTTATTGCACTATTGCCAAGTTTATTATTGGCTCAACAATTTAACAGTCAAAAATTAGATTCCCTTTTAGATAGAATCGCTGAGGCTGACAAAGCCATGTTTAGTTTAGCGATTCACGAAAACGGAAAACCAATTTACACCAGAGCTATTGGTTATGCCGATGTGGAAAGCGAAATGAAAGCCAATCCAAACACGATGTACCGGATCGGCTCTATTTCTAAATCCTTTACTTCGACACTAATTTTAAAACTTATAGAAGAAGGCAAGCTTTCGTTAGATACCAAACTTTCTAAGTTTTATCCTGAATTACCCAATGCAGATCAAATTACAATCAAGAATTTACTGAATCATCACAGCGGTCTTTTTAATTTCACGAATGATGAAGATTACATTTCTTGGATGCAAAAGAAAAAATCTAAAGAAGAATTACTCCGCATTATTAAATTGAATGGTACTGAATTTGAACCAAACGAAAAAGGAGAATACAGCAACACCAACTATGTAATCTTAACTTGGATTGCAGAAGATGCGAGTGGTAAGTCATTTTCAGAATTACTTCAACAATACATAATTCAACCTTTAGACTTAAAACGCACTAAATACCAAGGAAAAATTAATGTAAAAAACAATGAAGCTTATTCTTACAAGCTAGGTAATGATTGGATTAAAGATACTGAAACCGACATGAGTATTCCACTGGGGCAGGAGCAATTGTTTCTACCCCATCAGATTTAAATACATTTTACACCGCTCTTTTTGAAGGCAAAATTTTAACTGAAGAATCATTAAAAAAAATGAAAACTATCGAAGACCATTATGGATTGGGCTTGTTTAAATTCCCTTTTTATGAAAAATACTCTTTTGGTCATACTGGTGGTATTGATGGTTTTTCCTCTGTAGCAAGTTATTTTCCTGAAGAGCATTTAGCGATAAGTATTAACTCCAACGGAAGTTCAATCTCATTAAATGACGTGATGCTAGGTGCTTTAAATATTTATTTTGAAAAAGAATATGAATTACCGGTTTACAAAAAAGCCATTCAAGTAGAATTGGCCATCTTAAAGCAATACGAAGGAACTTATGAAAGTGAAGATTTTCCATTAGATATTAAAATTTTCATAGAAGATGATGTTTTAAAAGCGCAAGCAACCGGGCAACCCTCTTTCCCCTTAACCGCCACTAGCAACAAAAACTTTGAATTTACTCCCGTTAACCTTCAAATAGAATTTATTCCTACTGCAAATGCAATGCAATTAACACAAAGAGGAAAAAGTTTTAGGTTGAAAAAAAGATAAATGATCGTGTTCTTTTTCTAAAATTTATGTTAATTTTATCAAACATTACCTCTCTGGGATATCACCCATCCTAGAGAGGTTAACTTCTGATAACCCCAAATTTATTAACATGAAAAACTACACCAGTAATTTTCAGATTTTAGAAGGCCCAAGTCATATTGTTAAAGACGAAAGCTCAATTCAATTAGAAATCCCACTACCTCACGATCAATTTGAAGTGGTCTCTACGTACAATTTATCTTCCAAAGATTGTTATACTTTACTTGTACATGTTTCTGATACTTCCTCCTCCTCTAAATCTACTACATATTCAGAAATCGCAGCTTTTAAAAAAGTCCATAAAATAGGATTTGACGATGTACTGCTTGCAATAGATAGTTTACCCCCAGAAGGTTTACAAATATTGGTATGTAATTCTCCTGAAATGACAGCTTCTGATATTAATGACATTACAGCATTAATCAGAAAATATAGCTACATCGCTTTTAAACATCTTAGTAGTAAGGAAAAAAAAGGTCATGGAGGAATACTTACATAATAAATACTTAATACTATACATCTTATTATTATCTTCTTTCTCAGTTTTTTGTCAAAAAACTGAGAAAGAAGATTCCATATCCTATTATCAAAAAGAATTAAACAAATTAGCTTTCGGAGAAAAAAAAGCCGAAATGCATCTTTCATTTTCAGAATTCTACAACTCTAAAGATCAATCTGTCAAAGCGTACGAAGAAATATTTAAAGCCTTAGCTATATATGAAAAAATAGGAAATCAAGAGCAAATAGCAGAGTGCAATTTGAAAATCTATGTATATTCTACATTAAAAAAGGAGGATGAAACCGCTAAAAAATACTTAGATCGTTATTACAATTACGCTAAACAACAAAAAGATACTAACAAACTTGCACAAGCTCATAAACAGTATGGAATCGTTTATTTTGATGTTGATCATAAAAAATCCAGAAAACATTTCGAAAAAGCAATCAAGTATGCTTTGATTGCCAATGACAGTTTACTTTGGGCAAAATCCACAAATAATTTAGCTTTACTTTTAGCTGGTTATGACAAAAAACAAGATTCTGCATTAATGTACTACCGACGAGTCCTAGATTTTTACAAAAAAAAGGAAAACTCCTCACGTTTACTTCTTGCAACTTACGTAAACATTGCTAATAGTTACGAAAAGAAGAATGATATTGATAAAGCGCTATTTTATATAAAAAAAACAGAAATTATTCCGTCAAATAAACTCAATGCATTTTATAAAGAAGTCATTTCAGAAAAACTGTCAAAATATTATAAATGGAAAGGAGATTATAAAAAAGCCCTCGAGTATAAAGAAGTTTTCATTAAAATGAAAGATAGCATCGAATATGCTCTGCAAGATATTGCGATAAGCGAACTCCAAACCAAGTACGAAACCGAAAAAAAAGAGAATGAAAATATATTGCTGAAAAGTGATATTGCTAAAAAAGAACAAAAAGAAACTATTCTTATTATAGTGGTCATTGCTTCTATCATCATCGGTACAGGGATAAGTGTTTTAATTGCTAAAAATGCCAAACGAAAGCAGGAGCTTGCCAAACAAAAAGAAAAACTTAAACTTCAAGAAGTTGAAAAAGAATTAAAAGAGCAAGAACTTAGCAGTATCGATATTTTAATTGAAGGACAAGAAAAAGAACGCCAACGCTTAGCGGAAAACCTACACGATAACTTAGGAGGAACTTTGGCAGCTATTAAACTTAATATGCAAAACCTTCAACAAAACAAGAACAATGAAACGGTGTTAGAAAAATCTATCAACAATAGCTTAAACCTCATTGATGATGCTTACCAAAATGTGAGAAATATGGCTCACGAAAAAAGTAATGGGGTAGTCGCCAGTCAAGGACTGCTCCCTGCCATTCAAAAATTCGTCAATAATATTTCTTCAAAAAAACTCGAGATCAACGTAGATCATTTTGGACTGAAAAGTAGATTGGACAATTCTTTGGAAATAAGAATATTCAGGATTATTCAAGAATTAATTACCAATATTATTAAGCACGCTAATGCTACGGAAGCGAATATTTCACTTACCAATCACGATTCTACTCTCAATATTATTGTAGAGGATAATGGTATAGGTTTTAAAAAAGGATTTTCTAATTCTGAAGGTTTAGGAATTGCCTCTATTGAAAAAAGAATAGAAAGCCTTGGTGGAACTTTAGAAATAGACTCTTCACCCAATATAGGAAGCAGTATCATCATAAATTTACCGTTATGACAAGCATTGTTATTGCAGAAGATCATCAATCGTTAATCGACGGTTTAAGCCTCTTATTTGAAAATGATCCGGCTTTTCAAATTATAGGAAAGGCCAATGATGGGCAAAGACTAATTGATATCATCAAAAAGCGGCAACCCGATGTAGTGCTTACCGATATTAGAATGCCAAAAATTGATGGCATTGTAGTTACCAAAATGATGAAACGCATGTATCCCACCTTAAAAGTAATTGCCTTTACGATGTTTGATGAGCAAGAATCTATCAAACAAATGATGGAAGCTGGTGCCAATGGCTATATTTTGAAAAACTCAGGTTTAGTAGATGTAAAAGAAGCTATCGAAATAGTAATGAAGGGAGAAACTTATTTTGATAAAAGTTTAGACATTTCATTTTTAGAGGAAGGTAATTCAACCAAGAATAAAAAAAATATCTTAACGAATACAGAGATGCAAATCCTTCATTTAATTGGTGAAGGAAAAAATTCTTATGAAATAGCCGAAATTAGAGGCTGTAGTCATTCTACCATACAAACCCACCGAAAGAATATGATGAAAAAATTAAACCTGCACGGAAAAGGGGAATTGCTTCGGTATGCAATGGATAAAAACAAATATGATATTTAAATAAAAAGATGCCGTCTAAAAAGGCAGCCTTTTTTCATGGATTTATTCTGGAATATTTTTTAATTTCATGGAATGAAAGCAAAACCTGTTTGGAAGACCGACCATCAGTCTCAGTT
>CETS01154008.1_pt1 | contig 66262 bp, 61 predicted proteins | sample 356391 | NCBI WGS metagenome assembly CETS01 (sample SAMEA2622673, study PRJEB7988) | marine metagenome | isolation source: saline water (ENVO:00002010), including
CCGGTCATAGCCCGTGACCTTGCCGTTTTCGTCTTTAATCTCCGGAGCGGCCACGATGACGGCTTTCGGATTTTCAAGTCCCAGCCGGTCCATGGCTTCACGGAACAGACGCCGGTCCTCCGCCATCTCGATGGCCTCGGCCTTGGCGCCAATCATCTCCACGCCGTGCTTGTCGAGAATGCCGTTGCGGAAGAGTTCCAGCGCGCAGTTCAGGGCAGTTTGCCCGCCCATGGTGGGCAGAAGTGCATCGGGCTTTTCTTTTTCGATGATTTTTTCGACGAATTCGGGCGTGATGGGCTCGATGTAAGTGGCGTCGGCCAGATCCGGGTCTGTCATGATCGTCGCCGGGTTGGAGTTCACCAGAATGACCCGGTAACCCTCGCTTTTCAGCGCTTTGATCGCCTGGACGCCAGAGTAGTCAAATTCACAAGCCTGCCCGATGATGATGGGGCCAGCGCCGATCACGAGGATAGAGCTGATATCGGTGCGCTTTGGCATGTAGGTCTCCGGTCGGCGGTTTTTGTTATATGGCCCGCTGGCGAGCGAGCAAACGGCCCGCGTATATCCCTCGCCAAGAGTCGCGGCAAGCCCTGACGCGGACAAAATCTGAGTTATTCGCCGGGTGGTGCGCAGCAAAGCGCAAGCCCTTGCGGGTTTATCTGTCTGCACTTGCTCCGTGGTCTTGGAATGCTCTGCCGCGAAACCGTTCTAAAGGCGGTAAACACGCCTCGCGGTGCCGGCGAACATGGCTTGTTTTTCGTCCTCAGAATAGCGCGATGCAATCTTCTTCGCAGCGTTCCAATAGACGTGATAGCTGAGGCTGGCGCGGTCGACCGGGAAGTTGCTTTCGAACATGCAGCGGTCGGGGCCGAACTGGTCGATGGTGTAGTGATACCAGTCAGCCTGATCAGCGACGATCTGATCTGAGGTGGCCGGTTTTGGCTGGTCCATATAGCCCCAGCCATTGTCGGGCATGGCAAGACCGCCGAGCTTTGCATGAACATTCGGGCAGCTGGCCAATTCAGCCAGATCTGTTTTCCATTTTTTAAAAATCTCGTCGCGCTGGCCCGCATATTTACCGACGCTGAGTGGGGTCGAGAAATGGTCGAGAATGATGGTGGTATCCGGCGCGGCGCGTGCGACGGCGATCAGTTGTGGCAGCTGGTGATGATAATTCCAGGTGTCATAGGTGAAGCCCCGCTCGCCCAGCCGACGGACACCTGCCTGAAAGTCAGGGTTTGCATAAAGGTCTGCGGGCTGGCGTGGTTTAATTGAAAGGGCCGGGTCATCATCATAGGCGAGGGCATGGCGTATGCCGCGAAAAAGGCCCTGAGAGGCGTGCAGATGAGCGTCCAGTGCGTCATCAAGCGCAGGCGCTGCAAGATTGGTATGTGCGACGATGCCGGCGATCTGAGCTTTGCCGGGCGCGTTTGCGGCTTCTGCAGCAATCGCTGCGACGGTTTCAGTTTCGCCCACGGACTTCAGATGTTCAGGACCCTCACTGCGGTAATTCCAATGACACTCCATGAACATGGTCTGCACGATGTTGTGACCTGACCCAGTGTCTGACCAGAGTTGTTCGAGCAGATAAGGCGTCATCGACCGCCAGTTCCATAAATGATGGTGCGGATCAACGATCTCTCGCTCTGGTTCGATGATCTCTTCGCGATGCTGCGCGAGCCATTCATCCCTCCCAAACATCCGCTTCTCCCTGATACTTTCCCTGAAAACCTACAAGTTTGTCGAAACAAGTGTTCTATGTTTGAGTTAGGTTAAGCATGGAACGACTGCCTTCGAAACTAAGCACCGTCTTCGCGCTCGCCTGTCTACTGATTGTTGGGGGCGGCGCCTACGCCCTTCTGAGACCGGCTGAAACGCGTTCACTTCTGGGTGTTGGCCAACCAGGAGATGGAGGGTCCCAATACGCGCGAGATGGTGGCCTCGATCATGGCGTCGAAGGCATTAAAGAGAGTGGCGAGCTGATGGTGCTGACGGTGCGTTCGCCGACAACCTTCCGGCTGAAGGGCGAGACCATTTCCGGTTATGAAGTCGACCTGACTATGGCGCTGGCGGACGAACTGGGTGTCGAAGCGACCTATAAGTTATTCGAAGATATTCCCTCCATGATGGACGCGATTGAGCGCGGAGAGGGACATCTGGCCGTTCCAGGTCTGACCCAGCGCGAAATCCGAAGTGAAGCGGATGGCCCTGCCATCACCTACGGCCCGGCTTATAAAACCGTTCAGCCCGAACTGGTCTGCCGCCGGGATGGGCCGCAACCGACCCGCTCGGCGGACGATGACGGGATTTCGATCGGCGTTGTTGCGGGGTCGGGGGCTGAAGAAACGCTTGAGCGCCTCAAGGAAGATGTGCCTCAGCTGAAATGGAATGCGATGAATGTCGCCTCTGGCCTTACGCTTGCGGCGGAAGTTCATGATGAGACGCTCGATTGCGCAGTGCTTCAATCCAATATCGTATCCATTGCCCGTCCGCTTTTCCCTGAACTTCAGAGTACGGCCTATCTTGCGCCAGAAGACCGCCAGCTGGCCTGGGCCATCGCGCCGCAATCACGAGATCTCGAAGAATATCTCAAAGCCTGGTTTCAGAACGCCCATCAGGCCGGGCTCCTATATGACCTTGATGAACGCTATTACGGGCACCTGGAACAATTTGACTATGTTGATATTTCCGTCTTCAGGCGACGGATTGAATCCCGTCTTCCCGAATATGAAGTCGCCTTCCGCGATGCTGCCGGGGAAAATGGGCTCGACTGGACCATGCTCGCAGCACAGGGGTATCAGGAATCACACTGGGACCCGAAAGCAAAAAGTCCGACAGGTGTTCGCGGCCTGATGATGCTAACCCTCATCACGGCGCGTGAAGTTGGCGTGGCCAATCGTCTCGACCCTCGGGAAAGCATTCAAGGTGGGGCGCTTTATCTCGACAAGCTCTATGATCGTCTTCCGAATGACATTGTTGGATATGATCGCCTCTGGCTCGCCATCGCGGCCTACAATGTAGGATATGGCCACCTGCTCGATGCGCGTCGGCTTGCTCGGCGGGAAGGCCTTGATCCGAACAAGTGGCGTAACATCAAGGAGATGCTGCCGCGTCTGACGGAGAAGCGCTATTATTCAACGGTGCCTTATGGTTATGCGCGCGGGTATGAGCCGGTGAAATACGTGGCGCGTATCCGCGAGTATGACGACGTACTGACGAACCGGGTCCCAGATCCAGAGCAGCCGCCATTCCGACCAGCAGAAATCCGCGAAGCGAGCCGAATTAACGGCGAAGACATTGTCGATGAAAACGAGAGCGGCGCTGGCACACCTTAACGGCCTGTCAGATCTGACCGCGGCGCTCTAATTCGGCGATGGCCGCATCTGACACAAAGCCGTTTGTCTGGCGCTCATGACCGAAAGTGCTGGGCTGATTGTGGCCGGGAATGAAGGTCACGTCATTGCCAAGAGGCCAGAGTTTCTCGCGGATCGACGTCACCAGCTGCTTGAAGTCGCCTTTAGGAAAATCGGTCCGGCCAATGCTGCCGTTGAACAGAACGTCTCCGACAAAAGCGATGCGATGCTCCTTGTTGAAAAGGCAGACATGTCCCGGTGTGTGGCCGGGTGTGTGATACACGTCAAAGACGTGGTCGCCGAGTGTCAGTTGGTCGCCATCCTCAAGATAGCGGTCGGGCACAACGTTTCGAAAGCCGGTTTCCTGACCGTATTTCTTCCACTGAGCCACAATGTCATCCATCAGCCACTGATCATCTTTATGTGGCCCTTCGACGGGGACGCCTAATCGCTCGCGGATCTCGTCAGCAGCTCCCGCGTGATCCAGGTGACCGTGTGTCAGCCAGACCTTTTTGATGTTCACGCCATAGCGCGCAGCCGCCGCGAGTAGCTTTTCGGTTTCTCCACCCGGATCGATGAAAACACCCTCCATCGTCTCCTTGTCCCACAGCAAGGAGCAGTTTTGCTGGAAGGGGGTGACGGGTTCGATATGAAGCTGCAGTCGCGGTGTGGCCATGGGTAACTCCTCAACTCAATTCACAGGCATAAGAGGAGTTTTTGACAGGTCAATCCGCAGAAGGCGCGCTTTTCTGATCCTCGGCGCGGCCTGGGCGCGCGCGTTATCCCTAACAAATGAAAAAGTCAAATAGTTTTGCACTTCTGCCCGGAACCAACCAATACTCCTGCCGTTATGCTTCTGTAACTGGAGTGTAATCATGTCATCCTTCGCATTATACACAATCGGCTTCATAGTATTGATCGCAGGACTCTGCTTTGCGGCCGCTATGGTTGGTATCCCTCCTCAGTGGATTGGTGTCGGAGCGATCATCCTGTCAGGTATAGGTTTGATATCTGCAGTTTCTCATACCAGAAAAAAAGACGAAACAGAGGCATCTCAATAATGAGAACTCCATCTATAGTATCGAATTCAGTAAAAGTGGGCGTAAGTGTTCTTGCACTTGCTGTATCAGTATCTATTCCGGCGCAGGCTCAACACCTTAATTACTTGAGCGCGACGGCGCAGGAAACTGCAGTCCATAAGGACAATCTGAGCCTGGCAACGGAGACCGATGTGGGTCAGGCGATTCAGAAGCGCTTTATCGATAAGTCCATATCAGAAGAGTTTGAGCCGCAATTTGGTTCCGACGTGGCCATGGTGGCGCGCGCTGCCTATGCCCAGCGTGTGTTCGAACCCATCTGGACTCGCAAGGGCGCCAACTCGCTGAAAAAGGCATATGCAGAACTCAATGTCTTCGGCATTGATGATGAAAAGCTCCGTTTTGTTCAGATTTCAGATCTGATTGAGCGTCGGTTTAATGGTAAGAGCCCGTCTGTTCAGGCGCAGGCGGATATTGACCTCACGGCTGCCTGGTTTGCCCTGGCCACACGGGTCGGCGGTGATCTGTCTGCCGAGGGTGAGGCGCGTGTCACTTCAGACTCCACTCCCGCACGACCTCTGCTCGTGGAAAGCCTGACTGAGGCTGGCCAAGGTCAAGCTCAGAAAACCATTCAGGATTTTGAGCCGGATCACCCGCAATATGAGCAGCTAAAGCTTGAGCTGGTTCGTTATCAGCAAATCGCAGCGAAGGGTGGCTGGAAAGCCATTCCAGAGGCTGACGACAGCCTTGAGCCGGGCCAGCAGGATCTGCGTATTCCTGCGATCCGCGAGCGGCTGGAGGCTGAAGGCTATTACTCTGGCCCTTCTCTTTTCGATGCGGTGACGAAGTTCGCCCGCATTACTTTTTCCGAAAGCAACACCGATGCAAATGCCAATGAAATCGAGGACTGGCTTGTCACTTATGATGAGGGCCTGGAAAAGGCGCTCAAGTCCTTCCAAAGCCATCATGGCCTGGCTGTGGATGGAGTCATTGGACCCAAAACCCTTAAAGCGCTCAATGAGAGCGCGGAATCGAAAGTCCGCCGGATAATAGCGACGATGGATCAGTGGCGCGATCAGCGCGACATTTCCGGTCGTTACGTCTGGGCAAATATTCCGTCCTATACAGCTGAAGGCTGGGCCAACGGAAAGCGTGAGATTGCGATGAAGACGATTGTTGGTCTTCCATCGCGCAAGACGCCGACTTTCTCTGATGAGATCGAGTATGTGGTTGCAAATCCGCGCTGGTATGCGCCAACAAGCATTGTCGCCAAAGACAAGCTACCAAAGCTGCAACGTGATCCATCCTACGCTGCCCGCAATGGTTATTCGATCTATGACCGGAGCACGGGCGACCGCGTTTCAGCTGAAAATGTGAACTGGTCCGATCCGTCGTCTGCCCAACAATATCAGTTTGTTCAGGCAGCTGGCGCTGGAAATGCGCTTGGCGAACTGAAGATCATCTTTCCGAACCAGCATGCTGTTTATCTGCACGGGACGCCATCTGAGTATCTGTTTGATCGTGAAGAGCGCGCATTTTCGTCAGGCTGCGTCCGTCTCGAGCACCCTGTGGAGATGGCGGAATGGATCGCCGGTGGTTCGAATAGTGCGCGTGGTATCGAGATTGCGGAAGCTGTCGAAAGTGGTCGGAATTCCAAGATAACCTTTGATGAGACCACGTCCGTTCACCTGACCTATATGACGGTGACTGTAGATGATAGCGGCCGCGCCAACTTCTGGAGAGACATTTACAACCGCGATTCTGAAATCTCTCAGACTCAGCAGTTTGCCGAACTCTATACGCCTTTCGAAGAGCGTGTGAGTGAAGGTGGAGACGAGGTTCGAACCGCCGCTGTAGAAAACGCCGTTTCTGTTGCGACGGTTCGCTAGGCCCGATCAGCCCCAGCGGGCGCGATAGCCCCGGGCATCAATATGAACAAACGGACCATGAACGGCATTGGAATCATAGATTCCGATGCCGCCTTGTGGCCAGTTCACCGGATCTGATTCAGCAATGGATTTTGCAAGTTCGGCGAGGGCTACGGCGTCGGCTTTTGTAACTTTGCCATCGCCATTCAGATCATCCATCACACCATTTCCATCATGATCAATATAGATGTCTGACGCATCACCAAAGAGGTGGCGCGAGGACGTCGTCGTGTTCCCGATCGCAGCGTTGTAGAAGGGGGTCCGGAAACCCGACATGATGAAGAAGGTGTCGGCTTTCCAGCCCTTATCATTGGCGGCTTCGAGGAGGGTTTCCAGCTTGATCAGCATATCGGGATGGACGAGCAGATAGGTCGGATCATGACCGGGCTGTTGCTTGCAGATGAACTGGCCCAGGTTGAAATGCGGCGCGATCTGAATGTCATTCATACCGGGCTCCATGTTGATGAAGCCCGTTGGCGGGACATAACTCTCCATGCCGCGCAGAGGTTGCGGATTGTACTTACCGACACGATAGCCATTCAGACTCGCATCCTTGCCGTTCTTGAACGGCGTCAGCACGAACACGTTGACCAGCATGGTCTCTGCACCATTGGCGATAAAGAGTTCGTGATGGCCCGGCTTGCCGGGGGCCGTCCATTTCCACTCATTACCCGAAATATTTTCGAGCTTGCCAGTTTTGGCCATTACCTTGCCTGCGGAAGACAGGGTGACAGTTTTGCCGGGCATGACGCTGGTTGAAATGATCGACAGGTCAGTCGTCATTCCGTCCACTTCTGCCGAAAAGCCAAGGCGGGTATTGTCTGACGGCGCGAGATCCGCGCTGTTGAACACGGCTGCAGCCGATCTTGATATCTGGCTGGTGTCGGTTTCTGTTGTGTTGAATTGAAGCGCCACAGCTGCTGCAAGGGCAATGACAGAATGGATGGTCAAACTCGTTGGCCTTTCATTTCGGTTCGGTCTTCGCGTGAATGTGTTCTGGCAGAGGAAACGCCCGAGTTCAAATCAGTCGGGCGCGATAAAGCGGTTCGTTCTGCCGTTACGTTGAGACCAAGAATACGGGTAACTGAGGCAGAATTATGGGAATATTCTGAAGCATGCCAATGTGTCGCAAAATAAATGCGGCACTGAGTCTTGCTGTGTGTGAGTTTCCCATTTGACTGAATTTAGTTTTTTTCTCTTGGGAAATGCTGCAGGGCTGACTATCTGGCTATGATCCGATTTGCCGCTGCGGGAGAGAATTCATGACGACGCCAACGGCGGACATTGACGAGAGCGCACCGCGCATTCGAAACACCTCAGAACTTGTCGAACATCTGGAAACCGGCTCCAAACCGAAAGCGGATTGGCGAATCGGAACAGAGCACGAGAAATTCGGCTTTCTGAAAGACGGGCTGCGACCCTTGCCGTATGATGGCGAGGCATCTGTGCGTGCGGTTCTTGACGGCCTTGCCAATGAATTTGGCTGGGACCCGATCCGCGAAGGCGAGCACATTATCGGGCTGCAGAGCCATGGCGCGAGTGTCAGTCTGGAGCCGGGCGGGCAGTTTGAACTCTCCGGGGCGCCGCTTGAGCACATCCATGAAACCTGCAATGAGGTCGGCCGTCACCTTGAAGAGGTGAAAACCATCTCTGACCGGTTGGGCGTCGGATTTCTGGGTCACGGATTTTCGCCGATCTGGTCGCTGGAAGAGACGCCGCTTATGCCAAAGGGGCGCTACAAGATCATGCGTGATTATATGCGCAAGGTTGGACGCCTGGGTCATCAGATGATGTTCCGCTCGTGTACGGTTCAGACCAATCTCGATTTTTCCTCTGAAGCCGACATGGTGAAGAAGTATCGTGTCAGCCTGGCGCTTCAGCCGCTGGGGACCGCGCTGTTTGCCAATTCACCCTTCGCTGAGGGTCGCACGAATGGCTTCCTCTCCTATCGCGCGCATGTCTGGACGGACACTGATCCGGACAGAACGGGCATGCTGCCGTTTGTCTTCGATGAGGGCTTTGGCTTTGAGCAATATGTCGACTATGCGCTTGATGTGCCCATGTACTTTATTCGGCGCGACGGGACCTATCTGAACTGCGCTGGCCAGTCTTTCCGCGATTTTCTGGAGGGCAAACTTCCGGCGCGCCCCGGTGAACTGCCAACGCTGGAAGACTTCAAGGATCATCTCTCGACAATTTTCCCTGAGGTGCGGCTGAAAACCTTCCTTGAAATGCGTGGCTCCGATTCCGGCCCGTGGGACCGGATCTGTGCCTTGCCGGCATTCTGGGTCGGCATCCTCTATGACTCTCATTCGCTTGATGGGGCCTGGGATCTGGTGAAGCACTGGACGGCTGAAGAGCGCGAAACCCTGCGCCGCCTGGCGCCTGTACTGGGTTTGAGAACACCGCTTCCGGGCGGCAAAGGCACGCTGCAAACGCTGGCGAAAGAGGTACTTGCCATTTCGCGTAGCGGACTGAAGGCGCGCGGACGGCTGTCGACCTCAGGCGATGACGAAACCGGCTTCCTGTCTGAGCTCGAGAGCATTGCCGAGTCCGGGAAAACACCTGCTGAGCATTTGCTGGCGCGGTATCGCAATGTCTGGAAAGGTGATTTGTCTCACCTGTTTGAAGAGTGCGCATTCTGATCTGAGGACCTGACCATGGACCGTCGCAATGTCTTGAGCCTTCTGGGATATACAGCCATTGCGGCCTGCGCCAGCTCAACGGGCGTCTTGCCGCCGCCCGGTATGGGCCGTGATCCGGTCTGGCGACGCGCTTCGCCAATGCCGCGTCCAAAACAAGAAATCTATCCCGCTCTTCATGAAGGCGAAATCTGGCTGACTGGCGGATTCGTTGCGAAGAACGGCTCGATTATCGGCCCAACAAATGAAACCGTCGTTTATGATCTAGTGACAGATCGCTGGCGCGACGGGCCGGGCATACCGACCCCACGTCATCATCCTCATCTCCAAAGCCATGATGGTAAGCTTTACGCGATTGGCGGATTTGAAGCGGCGGCAGCTGACAAGATGTGGGTTATGCAGAAGGGCGGATGGCGGCTCGACGAGGATGGCTGGAATATTATCCCTGACGCGCCAGAACATCTGGGTGAAGCTGTGACGGCGAGCCTTTCAGACGGACTTCACATTGCGGGCGGCCGCAAGCCGGGCGGCAGTGCGAATGGCACGTGGAATGATCAGGCCGACACCGGACATCATTTCGTTCTCTCCGGCGAAACCTGGTCGCGGGCAGCACCGCTGCCGACGCCGCGCAATTCTGCTACTGCTGAAGTGATTGGCGAGCTCTGGCATGTGGTGGGTGGCCGTACGGTCTCAGGCGGCAATTCTGCCGTACATGAAGCCTACAGCCTGGCGGACGACAAATGGGTGACGCTGGCGCCAATGCCCAAGGGGCAGGGCGGACTCGCATCTGGCGTGATTGACGGCAAGCTCTACGCCTTTGGCGGCGAATACTTTGACAATGGTGGCGGGGTTTATCCAGAAACCTGGGTGTATGATCCAGCATCGGACAGCTGGTCTGCGGGACCGGATATGATGAGCCCTCGCCATGGCCTTGGCGGTGTGACTGTCGGCAACCGGATTTTTGCGATTGGTGGGGCCACCGAACGTGGCGGAAGCAATACTTCCGCCAGCGTTGAGGTTTTGGGCTAGCGGGCCGCCGCTGCGCGGAAGGCTGCCAGCATTTCCAGAGCCTTTGTTTCTTCGGGTGACAGCTCAGTAGCCTCGCAGCGAGGGTCGGTCTTCTGGATGGCACTCAGCATGGCTGGCGACAGCGGCAGAGGATCACATCCATGGGTTTTCTCGCAGACGAGGTCCCATTGCGGCTCAGCCTTTGCGTGGCATTCGAGGCAATTGCCGCCGAACTGGTTCACCACTTCGTCACTGCCTCGGACGCGGATTGAGGTTGATCCATCCGCAACGTCGAGTTCAAAGAACTCCCAGTCATTTGTGAGAGGATTGTAGCCTTTTTCTCGTTTCACCATGGCTTCGGTTGGCACAAGCTGGATCAGAGAACCGACCGGATAGGTGCCGCCGGTCTCAGAATTGGCGACTTCCAGTGTGGCCTCGTCATTGCCAAGCAAGTTTGTGACGAAAAATCCGCGCACAGCTTGCATGTCCCGAATACATGAGAAGTCGGCTTCGGTCGGCACGAAATCTCTGGCTTGCACCTTGTCTTCGGCGGTCGCCAGGAAGGCGGCTGCGCTCGCCAGAAGTGTTGCACAGAATATTGCGCCCGCTTGTCTCAAAGAGAATATTGGTTTCATGGCCCCGACTTACCTAAACATGATCAGAAATAATGGCATGTGCTATACGCGTCAGATGAAACCGGAAAGTTAATCGATCGCCGATCAGCTAACTTTATCGTGACTTTTCTGATCAGTGGAAGGGGGAAGGGCGACTTTCGCCGCCCTTCTGAGTGTCTTAGTTGTTTTCTTGAGAGAGGATCTCCCGGATACCTTTTTCTGGGTCATCGACCAGCGACGGAACAACGTCGAACCGCATCAGAGTCCGCGTGTCAGTGTCATATGGCGTCCATTCCGGCAGACGATCAGAGGATGGCGTGCCGGTGCGGGCAAAGCTGATCCAGGCATCGGACATCATGTCTTCGAGAATGAGCGGGTCCAGCCCGTCACCGACGAGCACCCGGCTTTCTTCGGCATTGTTGAACATAAATGGAATGTCGAGCGTGTGCGGGGATTTGAGGATGCCGCCATTGGCTTTGGTGTCATAGTACAATTGGTACATGTAAACGGGGGCGCCGCCCTGACGGACTTTCTGGTCAGCCAGTATCTGTGTTCCATAGATGAAACGTGAGGTCATGGCAGAGTTGAACAGATAGGTCGGCGAATAGTCCGGGTACATCTGACGATAGTTTTCAATAAGCGCAGGGCCGCTTTCACCCATGGCTGCGACCATCCGCTCCAGACCTTCCTCTGTCAGAGTCCCGAACCAGGGCTGTGCTGCATTGAAGATGGTCATCTCGTCCTTGTTCCAGCCGATCATGACAGGAATATCCCGGGACTGCTCTGGCGCGGCCGGAATGAACGGGTCACGCGGCAGGACTTCACCATCTACGATTGGTGAGAAGTTTCCGCCAATCCCTTCAGAGCGTGCCTGGCGGAGCGTTTCGCGTCCGTATTCCAGAAGTTGTTCTGCCGGCATGGCGCGAAGCTGCTCTTCCGTTTCGATTCCGGCCGTTTCCAGAAAGAGCTTAGCAAGCGCAGCGGCGTCTTCCTTCTTGCCGCTGGTGACGCCCGGCCCGGACTGGATGATTGCTTTATCGAAGAGGCCATCTGCTGCAGGCGTTGCGAGAAGGTGGCTGACTTTTGAGCCGCCCCCGGATTCGCCCATGATCGTGACATTCTCCGGATCACCACCAAACTTTTCGATATTGTCGCGGACCCATTCGAGTGATGCGACCAGATCCAGGTTTCCAAGATTACCGGATGCGGCATAGTCTTCGCCGAAGGCTTCGCCCAGATAGAGATAGCCGAATAAGTTCAGGCGGTGATTGACGGTGACAACGACGACATCGCCTTTCTCGGCGAGGTTCCGTCCATCATAGGCTGCCCAGCCGCCGGAGCCATAGGCATAGCCGCCGCCATGGAACCAGACCATGACAGGGCGCTTCTCGCCGTCCGCGGCGGGCGTCCAGACGTTCAGGAAGAGGGAATCCTCATTGTCGAATTTGGATTCGGCCAGCGTCGGGAAAATAGTCTGCACCTGACGGGTAAAGTCTGAGGTACGCGGGCCAGACGCGGAGTACATCTGCATGGCGGGTGCGCCAAGGGTGGTCGCGTCGTAGATGTCTTCCCAGCTGTCAGGTTCTTTCGGGGGCATGAAGCGAAGCTCGCCAATTGGCGCCTTGGCGTATCGAAGACCCAGGAACTCCTGCACACCGTCATCTATCAGGCCCTGGACAGGACCATATTTGGTTTCAACGATTGGGGTCGTATCCGGAATCACCTTTTCCATGGCGGGCGGATCGTTGACAGCTGGCGCCTGAGCCATGGCAGGTACAGCGCTCAATGCTGAAAGAGCCGATGCTGCCAGGGCAGTCCGGATCAGTCCTCGTGTCGAGTTTTTCATTTTCATTCGGGGCTCCCATTTTATCTGGTGCGAACAATTTGCGTTCGTCTCCCAGTTTATTGATGATAGCTTGATACACTGAACGCGTGTAGTTTTGCCAGTGGTTTCATACAGACCAAAAAAAAGAGGCGCCCGAAGGCGCCTCAATCTGGTTAGTTGCCGCCAGCATCGCTGCTGACAATCTCTCGCATCCCTTTGACAGGATCGCTCGCAAGTTCCGGCTCGAGATCCAGCACCATGGTGCGGCGTTCGCTGGTCTCATAAGGCTGCCACTCTGGCAGAAGCTCAGAGGATGGTTTGCCGGTGCGGGCGAAGCTGACCCAGGCATCGGACATCATCTCACCCATGGTCACCGGTTCAGGACCCGTGCCGACCAGTGCGCGACCTTCTTCAACGTTGTTGAACATGAGCGGAATGTCGAGCGTGTGAGTGGAGCGCAACCGCCCATCCCATGTATTCGTCTCCCAGGTGAGATAGTACATGTAGGTCGGTGCTGCGCCGCCTTCTTCGCGCTGTTCTGCCAGAACGAAAGAGTCAGAAACGAAACCTGCACTCAACGCGCTGTTAAAGATGTAGGTCGGCTCGTCATCCGGTCGTTGCTCTTTGTAATACTCAACCAGCTTTTTCATCTGCGGATCGCGCGAAGACATGGCTGTGAGCTGTGCTTCTGTGAGTTTGCCAAACCATGGCTGGCTGCGAACGAAGATGGTCATCTCGTCCTTGTTGAAGCCGATCAGCATCGGGATATCGTCTGACATATCCGGTGCGCCGTCCACGAAGGGCTGCTGAGGCAGAACCACGTCGTCAACAATCGGAGAGAAGCTCGCATTGACGCCTGCAGCGCGCGCCTTGCTGAGGCCACGGCTTGCGGCGTCCATGAATTCCTTCGCTGGGATGGCGCGGAGGTCTTCTACGGTTTCAATGCCGGCTTCCTCAAGAACGTATTCTGCAAGTTTGGCCGCTTCTTCCTTCGTGCCGGAGTCGGCGGCTGCGCCTGATTGAATCACGGCCTTATGGAAGAGGCCATCTGCTGCTGGCGTTGCGAGGAGGTTCGAGATTTTGAATCCGCCGCCGGATTCGCCCATGACCGTGACATTGTCAGGGTCGCCGCCGAACATTTCGATATTGTCGCGGACCCATTCAAGCGCAGCGATCAGATCGAGCTGTCCAAGATTGCCGGACTTTGCGAAATCTTCACCAAACTTGTCGCCGAGATAGAGGTATCCAAACGCATTGAGTCGGTGATTTACGGTGACAACTACGACGTCTTTCTGGGCAAGATTATTGCCGTCATAGATGGGCCAGCTGCCGGAGCCGTAATTAAAGCCGCCGCCATGGATCCAGAACATGACCGGACGCTTTTCTTCGTCAACGCCAGGTGTCCACACATTCAGGAACAGGCCGTCTTCGTTGGACAGTTTCAGTTCAGCCTGATTGGCGTTTGTGGTCTGCAGCTGGCGGGTAATGTCTTCCCGGGTGGCGCCAGCGGCATCGTACATCTGCATGACGGGTGGGCCGAAATAGGTCGCGTCGTAGAGATAATCCAGCTTTGGCGGTGGCTCTGGTGGCATGAAGCGCAGCTCACCTACTGGTGCACTGGCATATGGGATACCGAGATATTCATTGATGCCCCGGTCCTTCAGCCCCTGAACAGGACCAGAAGTGGTTTCAACGATTGGCGTGACATCCGGAACCTGGCGCTCCGTCATTTCAGTGGCCGCAGCCTCTTCATGTGCATAAGCGGCACCAGTCGCGCTCATCAAAAGGCCTGCAACGGCCAGAGTTTTCAGCAGAGCTTGGCTCAAGTCTATCCTCCCTCGAAGATCATTTTAGTGCGCCATCACTAGCACTTGTTGGGCCCTTGGGAATGGGGGCTCACCAAAACGTCATAGGCGCGGGGAGGTGTGGGCGCGACTTATTGCGCGCCCTGGGGTCCAGAATTAGCCCAAAGTTCCTTTGAACCTGACATAGTAGAGCTGGCCGTATTGTTGCTCGCGCAGATCGCGCCGGGCAATACTGCCTTCAGCACGCGAGTCGGCATAGATCGTCCGTTCGCGCTCATAGACCGGGTCGAATACGCTATCGACGCCGAGGCGGATGTTTATGCCGAGGAAGCGGGTGGTCTCGACATAGATGTCGAAATCTCCAAAGCGCGGCGTAAACTTGTATTTCTCATCGATGCGATAGGTCTCACTGGGGCTGCCCTGCGACAGATCGAAGCCCCATGACCATTTTGCTTCTGGGAAGTCCTGCCGGAATTCGGCGTAGAAATAGACAGGTTCCTCGTCTGCAAACCGCCGGGGCAGGCCGGTCAGTGCGTCGTCGACTTCTGAGTCCCGGAGCACCAGTTCCAGATCAAGCCGGCCATTCCTGAGGCCAATAAAATCTGTTGGAATTGCAGCTTCAGTGATCAGTTGAGCGCGATAGCCGTTTCCGAGGTTTCCCGGCCCGTCAAAGACGTCGCCGTTCGGCGCAGTGACAGGCACGAGATCCATCACCTGCTCAACGGCTTCATACCGTGCGGTGATAGAGATCGTGCCATCGTCCAGTATCGGACGTTCGTATCCGAAATCGATCCGCCATGCGCGTTCCGGCTCGAGCTCTGGATTGCCGGAGGTCACATTGTCGTCTGTTGCCGAGACGTTTGAGACGAAGTCCTCGAAGTCGAGCTGAGCGACGCGGCGTTCGATCAAAGCCCTCCACTGATGGCCTTCCTTCGGGGTGAAGGTCGCAGAAAATGATGGTTTGGGGTAGGTGAAGCGGCGCTCTGCGCTGGCATCGCCCGACTGGCTGATCTCGGAGACCTCCACCTTAAGGCCTGGTTCGAAGGTCCATTTTTCAAAAGGCGTCCAGACATCTGACACGAAGGCTTCGGCGCGGTATTCTTCCACCTTGGTCTGTGTAACGGGGATGTCGTCGGGAATGCCGCCCTGATCGTCTATCGTAATGAAGGTTCGGTCCGCGTCGCGGAAATTGTAAGCACCCTCTACACCGAACTGTATGGCGTGCTGATCATTCATAGCCCAGTCGGTCTGGCTGCGCAGAATGCTTTCGCCATAATCGTCATCAATCCGGCCATCAAACGCTCCGAGAAACCTGCCATTGGCGAGGTAGTCATCAAATCGGGTGTCGGATTCAAAGCCGTCCCGCCGATGATACCAGATGATCTTGGAGGTGATGGTGTCTGTCAGATCCCGTTCGACATCGCCGCCGAAGTCGTGGCCAGTCCAGCTCTCATCATAAGTGCCCCGTTCCAGCTTGAAGAGCGCACCATCAGCATCGGGACGAAACTCATCGGTGACGACACCTGCTTTCCAGAAGCCGTCCCAATAGCGCCCGTTCAGGCGAAGAACCGTCCTGTCGCCAAATTTACGTTCGTATTCAAAGCCGGGAAGAGCTTCGAAGTTGTTTGTCTGCATGACCTCATCGCGGAAAGCGATCTGCTCACCAGCACCATTCAGTCTTCGTTCTTCTCTGATTGGGCGTTCGGCCCACCCGCTCTGAGAATAGGAGAGGGTGAGGTCACCGCCCATAAAATCCAGCGACCAGTCAAGCACCATTCCGAGAGTGACGCGCCCGCCCTGATGCATGCGCGGATTGATATTATAGCTGAGCTGATTGGTCGAAACGCCTTCCTTGAGGAGCACATTGACGACGCGCGACTGCCCGCGCATGTCGAGGTCACCTGAGGCCCCCCGGACAAGATCGATCCGCTCGACATTTGCCACCGGAATACGGCGCAGGAAGTCTTGCAGGTTCGATTTCGTAGATGGCCGCTCACCATTCACCAGTACATTTCCGGCCGCGCCGCCAAACCCGCGAACATCTTCACCATTGTCGATTGAAAAGCCCGGCACCTGACTGACCATATCGAGCGCTGTCATGGGTGCATACTGACGGAAGTCTACGGGTTCAAAGGATGTGGTGCCCGTTTCGCCATGGAGTGTCTGCGCAAAAGTGACTGGTGTTGTGAGCAGGCACAGGCCCGCCAGCGCACACAGGTGTCCTGTGGCCTGAATCATAAGATTCTCCATTATAATTACTTGTTTTTAATGGACAAAATGTCCCCTCAACTGAGGGTGACTAAACATGCATTGCGCTGGCGATTACAGTTACACCCCGGATAGACCGTTCACGAACACGTGAAGTTTCTGACATATGAGTCATAAAACTCTGTGAAAACCCCCTTGTCGTTTAATTCTCGTTAGTGAAGATGACAGCCGCGTTACAATCTTTCATGCAGGTAAGAATCTGCGGAGCGGGGAAACATGTCAGAAACGAGTGCTGGGCAGGTGCCTGAGAGTGAAAAAACAATCTTCGGTCACCCTCGGGGACTGGTGATTCTTTTCTTCACCGAAATGTGGGAGCGTTTTTCCTATTACGGGATGCGCGGCCTTCTCATTCTCTACCTCACTCAGCACTTCCTGTTCTCAGACGCCAAGTCATCCATCATGTACGGGGCCTATACGGCGCTGGTTTACATCATGACGATTGTCGGTGGCACACTGGCAGACCGCTATCTGGGGCAACGCAAGGCTGTGACCTTCGGGGCAATCCTTCTGGTTCTCGGACACTTTGGTATGGCCTTCGAAGGGTCTGGCTCGAAGGAGATCATGACCTATCAGGGGGCAGAGTATCAGATTACGCTGGATGGCCGGGGCGGCGATGCAAATCAGATCATCGTGTCTGATACCGGACAATCGCAGATTTCGTTCAACGAAGGCGCGACGATGATGGTGATTGAGGACCCTGCTGCGGTCGGCCTGCCTGCAGAAGTCCCGACGGCAGACTATGAGACGCGCATCGAGCAGCAGGACCTCTACGTCTACATTCTCTACTTTTCGCTTGCTCTAATCATTGCGGGTGTGGGTTACCTGAAAGCCAACATCTCAACCATTGTGGGTGCGCTTTACGGTATTGAAGACAAACGCAGGGATTCCGGTTTCACGCTTTTCTATATGGGCATCAACCTCGGTTCGTTTCTGTCCTCGATTACCTGCGGTATTCTTGGGATCGTCTATGGCTGGGCATATGGCTTCGGGCTCGCCGGTATTGGTATGGCGCTGGGTCTGGTCGTCTTTCTCTGGGGGCAGAAGTGGCTGGATGGCAAAGCCGACCCTCCAAGCGAAACCAAGCTGAAAGAAAAAGCGTTTGGTCCGATCAATATCGAGATTGCCTGTTATCTGGCCGGGCTGGGTATCGTCGCCTTCTCAATGCTGATCGTCATGAATGCAGAAGTCATTCCTGACTGGTTTGTGGGTGGCCTCGGCATCGTGATCTTCATCGGACTGATGACCTACACGGCGACCAAGCTTCGCGGCATTGAGCGCGATCGCATGTTCGCTGCGATCTACTTTATTCTGGCGCAGATCCCATTCTGGGCTCTGTTTGAGCAAGCTGGCTCGTCTCTCAACCTCTTCACCGACCGTCTGGTCGCTCGCACGATTTTCGGCTGGCCTGTGCCAGCGCCCGTGTTCCAGTTCCTGAATGCCGGCTATATTGTGATTTTCGCGCCAATTCTGGCGTGGCTGTGGGTCACACTGGCCAAGAAACGTATGGAGCCATCCACACCGGTTAAGTTTGCATTCGGCGTGTTCCTTGCCGGTCTTGGCTTCCTGTCGCTGGTTGCGGGTATCGGCGCGTCCGGCGCGGGCGCGGGGCTGACGGCGGTCTATTTCATCTTCCTGATCTACTGGATCCACACCATGGGCGAGTTGATGGTGTCTCCGGTCGGTCTTTCCAGTGTGACGAAACTAGCCCCGGCACGCGTGGTCGGTATGTCGATGGGCGCCTGGTTCCTGTATTCTGGTCTCTCCAACTATCTGGCAGGCGTGATCGCGCGCACGACCGGCGCGGAAACCATTGGCGGTCAGCTGACCGACGTGGCAGCCGCTAAGGCGGGTTATGCGAGCGTCTATTCGAACGTTGCTTATGTTGCGATGGGGATTGCGGTCGTCATGCTTCTGATCTCACCGATCATCAAGAAGCTGATGCATATGGATCACCATGCTGAGGTCGATAAGGAAGGCGCTGACCCGTCTGACTATCAGGGCAAGGCTGACAAGCTGGTCGATTAATCCGGCGAGAAATGGGGGCGTGTGATGAACCTGCGATATATGAGCGTTGTGCTTGTGGGGCTGGTTTGTCATGCGCCGATTGCTCTTTCGGAAGAGACGGCCAATGACGTGGAAATAATCCGTGCTCCCGTCCCGGATTATCCTTATCTGGCGGCGATGTTTGGCGCTGAAGGCACCTGTTCGGTACGTTTTTCTCTTTATGAGTACGGAGACCGGATCGAGGTTCAGTCCGCCATGTGTTCAGACAGTGTGTTCTGTCAGGCTGCAGAAGCCGCCGTTAAATTATCGAGACTGAGGGTTATTGATCATCCGGCGACCGAAACGCCTGGCGAACGGCGAAATCTTGTCTATCCCATCGCATTTACGCTGCAAGACCATATGGACCTGATCGGAATTGTTGAGGATCACGAATGTACACTCGGTGGGTCTCCGCTCATGTCCTGAACCCAACCCCAGTCAGAACAATCGGATCAGAACAGGAAGTAGTAGGCGATCATTCCGATGAAGATGGCGATGCCGAGGATGAAGATCTCGAGCTGGTGCTTCTGAATGAACTTTTCTCCCCGTTTACCCATGGCCATAATGATGAAGGCTTCGGCAAAATAGCGAATGGCGCGTGATGTCGTGATCGCGACCATGAAGACGAGAAAATTACACGCAGCTGCACCAGCGGCTGCCGCGCCGAGCTGAAACGGGATCGGCGTTACCCCAACCATAAATAACGGCACGAAACAGTTATTCTGCAATTCCGTCGCCATCTCGTGGAAGCTTTCAGTTGCATCGAACAGGGCAAACAGGGGTTCGATCAGGGGGCCGGCTGCCCACAAGGCCAAGAAATAAACGCATACGCCCGCAACGACATTCCCGAATAACAGAGCTGCTGCAATCTTCCATGCGCCGCGGCCACGGCTTGCCATGGCCGGCAGAAAAAGCGGCTCCATAGCGAAGAGGATTATAGTGTTTTCAAGAAATCCGATCAGCGCAGCCAGAGGGATGGCATAACGGCTCTCAAGGAACTCGGAGAGCCTGTCGCGCAGTTTTTGCTTTTCTGGAGCCTGCGCTGAGCTGGCCGATTGTGATACCGAAGTTCCTACCATGCAGCCCTAACGCCCGAATCATCAAAGGCGTTGCACAAGTTCTCATTCCCGTCTGATCACGGGACAGAAAATGGAGATTTTTTAGTCGAGGTCAAACTTTGTGAGCTCGACCCAAAGATCTTTAGCGGTCAAGATGCGGTATTCGTCTCCCTCGCGCAGATGATATAATGCAAGGCAGGGATCCGTGATAAGTATTCCGTCTGTATCCGAATAATTTGCGAAAAACACAGCTCGGAACGGTGGCTGGAACCCGTAACCCGCACCATAGCCCCAGCTATCACTCCACAGTTCCTGCAGTCGGGATGTTTCACCCTTGAAAGTCTCTGTGACAATAATCTCGGTGACGCCAATATTTTCGGTGGGAGTATCGCGCCCAATCGCTTTATCTTTCATTGCCTCGATAGCGGGCTGCGAGATCGAAGCTTCTTTGAGACTACCACCTTTGGCGACAATCCCTTCGAAAACAACCTCCGCACGGCTGAACCGCTCAAACGGCGTTTCAGTGAGACAGGTGTAAGCGGACGCAGGGAAACTTGCTGCAGTCACGGTGCAGAAAATGAAGATAATTTGCCTTATCGACGGGCACATTACCCCGCGCCACCCACAGTGATGGCATCGATCTTCAGACTTGGCTGGCCGACGCCGACCGGTAGGGACTGCCCCGCCTTGCCGCAGGTACCCACGCCATCATCCATGGCAAAGTCATTGCCGATCATGGAAACACGGGTGAGGGCGGTGGGGCCATGACCGATAAGCGTGGCGTTTTTGACTGGCGCGCCGACTTTGCCGTCTTCAATCATATAAGCTTCGGTACACTGGAAGACGAAATTGCCGGAGGTGATGTCGACCTGACCGCCGCCGAAGTCGACAGCCCAGATGCCGCGCTTCACAGATTTGATCATCTCCTCTGACGTGTGATTACCGCCGGTCATATAGGTGTTTGTCATACGCGGCATTGGCAGGGCGGCGTAGGATTCGCGGCGGCCATTGCCGGTGGGCTTCATGCCCATCAGGCGCGCGTTCTGGCGATCCTGCATGTAGTTCACGAGCACACCATCTTCGATGAGAACGGTCTTCTGGGTCTCTGTGCCCTCATCATCAACTGAGAGTGACCCGCGGCGATGTTCGATGGTGCCATCGTCGATGACGGTGACGCCTTTGGCCGCGACCTGTTGACCAATCTTGCCGGAATAAACGCTGGCGCCTTTGCGGTTGAAGTCCCCTTCCAACCCATGGCCCACGGCTTCGTGGAGGAGGACGGCAGGCCAGCCCGGCCCGAGCACAACTTCCATCTCACCGGCGGGGGCGGCAATGCTTTCCAGGTTCACTTCAGCTTTCTTGAGCGCGCGATCAACGAGCCCTTTCCAGCGGCTTGGCGCGATCCATTCTTCATAGGCCGCCCGACCACCGGCGCCAGCAGAGCCTGTCTCACGGCGGCCGTCTTTTTCAAGCGTGATCGACACATTGATCCGGACAAGCGGGCGGATGTCTTCAAACATTGCGCCATCGGGACGGATCACATTGATCTGTTTATGTGAGCCTGCGAGCGAAACGGAGACCTGCGCTACGCGAGGATCTTTCGCACGAACATAAGAATCGATCTCTGCAAGCAGCGACGCTTTCGTACTGAAGTCTGGCGTGTCGGTTGGATCGATTGGCGCGTAAAGTCTGCGATTGATCGGGCGAGGCGAGGCCGCGAGCGTTCCCGAATATCCGCGCTTTGCGGCTGCGGCTGTGTCGCCAGCCTTCCGGATCGCCTCGTCGGACAGATCACTACCATGTGCAAAGCCGGTCGCTTCACCGGCAACCACGCGCAGGCCCATGCCCCGGCCTGTATCAAAGGCCGCTGATTTCAGGCGTCCGTCATCGAAAACGAAGCTTTCGCTGCGTGATTGTTCGATATAGATCTCGCCGTCATCTGCGCCTTCTACGGCTTTTGCCAGTGTGTCGCGTGCGGTGTCGAGATTAAGGGGAAGGGTCATGAAATAGCTTCGTTCCAGGCTGAATTCTGTTTCGACTCATATGGATGATATGAAGCTGAAATGCAAAGTGGCCGCGCAGGGCGGCCACAGCATGCTCAAAGTGTGAACTGGCTTGTCAGACCGGTGAGCCACCAGCATCGGGGGCGCGGGTCTCGACGGTAAACCGTTCGAGCTGGCGCGCGGCCACTTCAAACTCTGGCTGAAGGTCCAGAGCTTTGCGATAATCCCAATAGGCGGAGGTGATATCGCCCAGGCGTTCATTGGCGATCGCGCGGTTATAATAAGCGGCGTACAGATCGGTGGATCCCAGCTCGATGGCCTTGTCGAGCGCGGTCTTCGCTTCTGCGTATTCTTCCTGATAAATGTGAGCCGCTCCTATATTCAGATAGGTCTCACCTTTCATATCGTCGATTTCGAGCGCAGCCTGATAATCGTCCATGGCAAGTTTGTAATTGCCATTGCGCATATAGAGTATGCCGCGATTTATGAGCGTCGACATGCGGTCGTTTTGTGACAGCATTTCATGGTTGAGCGCCTTGCTGCAGCTTTCAAGACCCTCCCGGGCTGTAATGCGGAGGGTTTCGGCGGCGGTGTAACAGTCCTTCGCCAGGCCAGAACCGATGACCAGAACCTGCGCGTTCGCGCTCGCTCCCATGGACGCCAGGAATAGTGCAATCAGTGTAAAACGCATGACGATTTTCCCTCTCTTATGAGAAACCGGAAAAAAACCGGTGTTCATTTTATGGCGACAATGATACCGGAAAAACGGAATTTGGGGAACAAGTGCGACATTTTGGGGGTTGGGGCTGCCGCCAACAACCGGTATGTCGTATCCCTAGTGTCACTCGATGTGTTGAACAGGGAGAAGAGCGTGCGCTGGATCGCCGTTGCTTTTTTAAGTCTATTTTCGCTGACTGCTCATGCAGATCAGCCTGAGCCGGGTGCAATAGGGTTTCAACCTGCTGCGACCGAAATCATGGAGCGTGTGACGAACTTTCACAACATTCTCCTTGTAATCATTGCACTTATCGTCGCGGTTGTGCTGGCGCTTCTGATCTTCGTGATCGTGCGCTTCAATGCGAAGACCAATAAGGTCCCGAGCAAATTCAGCCATAACACGATGGTGGAGATCGTCTGGACGCTCGTTCCGGTCCTCATTCTCATGTTCATCGCATTCTTCAGCTTTCAGGAGCTTTACTATCAGAGTGTGTTCCCGGACGTGGACGAATCAGAGGTCGTGAACGTGAAGGCCGAGGGCAATCAGTGGAACTGGACCTATTATTATATGGACGCAGTAGACGAGGACGGCGCTGAGCTTTCTTTCGTTTCAAACCCGCTCCATCGCGGTCTGTCCGGTGAGCCAGCTGGCACATACGAAGCTCCGCGTAACCTTGCCGTCGATTATCCGATGGTTGTTCCTGTCGATACCGTGGTGCGCGTTTATACTGGCGCAACGGACGTTATTCACTCTTGGGCTGTTCCATCATTCGGCGTTAAAACCGACGCCATTCCGGGTAAGCTCAACGAGCTCTGGTTCCGCGTTAAAGAGACTGGCACCTATTACGGCCAATGTTCTGAGCTTTGCGGTAAGGACCATGCTTTCATGCCGATTGAAGTGCATGTCGTGACCCGCGCGGAATATGACGCCTGGCTCGAACGCGCTCGGGAGAGTGTGGATGATGCCCGTCAATATCTTGCCAGCGTGTCTGGTAATTCAGCAACCCAACTCGCGTCTGCGCGCTGAGGATCGGAGTTAGATAAATGCCTATGGATGCCGTCACCCCACATGATGCGCTTCATGATGATCATGATCACAAGCCGGGATTCTTTGCCCGTTGGTTCTTCTCAACCAACCATAAGGATATCGGAACGCTCTATCTGATTGCTGCGCTGATCTTCGGTCTGGTTGGTACGTTCCTGTCTGGTCTCATCCGGATGGAGCTTGCTGAGCCGGGCATCACTTTCCTGCCGCACTTCGTGCTCTGGGGCGTTGAAGATGCCAGCTGGGACCAGAAAGTCGAAGCTGCCAAGCACTTCTACAATACTGTCATCACTTATCACGGTCTGATCATGATCTTCTTCATGGTTATGCCTGCTCTGATTGGTGGTTTTGGTAACTGGTTTGTTCCCCTGATGATTGGCGCGCCAGACATGGCGTTCCCGCGGATGAACAATATTTCGTTCTGGCTGCTGCCGTTCTCATTCCTGCTGGCCGTAACTTCCATGCTCGTGCCAGGTCAGGGTGCTGACAACGGCTTTGGCGGTGGCTGGGTGCTTTATCCGCCTCTATCGACCACCGGGCATAATGGCCCGTCGATGGATCTCCTGATCCTGTCGCTTCACATTGCCGGTATCAGTTCAATCCTGGGCGCGATCAACTTCATCGTGACCATTCTGAACATGCGCGCGCCGGGCATGACGATCCACAAAATGCCTTTGTTTGCCTGGGCTATGCTCATTACGGCCTTCCTGCTGGTGCTTTCGCTGCCAGTTCTGGCGGGTGCGCTCACAATGCTTCTGACCGACCGTAACTTCGGCACCACCTTCTTCAATCCACAAGGTGGCGGCGACCCTGTGATGTTCCAGCACCTGTTCTGGTTCTTCGGTCACCCTGAAGTCTACATCATGATCCTGCCGGGCTTCGGCATCATCTCCCACATTGTTTCGACCTTCTCCAAGAAGCCTGTCTTTGGCTATCTGGGAATGGCTTATGCTATGGCGTCGATCGGTTTCATCGGCTTCATCGTGTGGGCCCACCACATGTACACAGTCGGTATGGGCGTTGACCTGAAAGCTTACTTTGTGGCTGCCACGATGATTATTGCGGTGCCCACGGGGATTAAGATTTTCTCCTGGATCGCGACCATGTGGGAAGGATCGATCGAATTCAAAGTCCCAATGCTTTGGGCCATTGGCTTCATCTTCCTCTTCACGGTGGGCGGTGTGACAGGCGTGGTCCTGGCAAACGCTGGCGTAGATCATGTCATGCATGACACCTATTATGTGGTTGCACACTTCCACTATGTTCTGTCGCTCGGGGCAGTCTTCACGCTCTTCGCAGGCTGGTACTACTGGTATGAGAAGATGTTTGGCGTCCGTTATAATGGCTTCCTTGCGGGCATTCAGTTCTGGCTGATGTTCATTGGTGCCAACATCATCTTCTTCCCGCAGCACTTCCTTGGTCTGAATGGCATGCCGCGTCGCTATATCGACTATCCGGACGCCTTTGCCCTGTGGAACAAAGTTTCGACAATTGGCTATTTCGTGGTCGTTCTGTCTCTGCTCGTGTTCTTCGTGGTGCTGATCGAAAGTGCTATCCGCCGTCGTAAGGCGATCGTGGATGAGCATGGACACGGCAATCCGTGGGGACCTTACGCAACCACGCTGGAGTGGACGCTGCCATCGCCGCCGCCATTCCACCAGTTCAACGAACTGCCTCGCGTGAAAGCAGACGATCACCACTAGGACGTCCTGCGATCAAAAATCTGAAGCGAGCCCCTCGGGGCTCGTTTCTTTTAGAAGCTGGCGGCCTGCTGCAATTTGTCCGATTCCCTGACTTGGTCTTGCTGCTATGTCTGACAGACAAAGCAGGCGATCAGATTGCCAACACCGGAAATGGTGTCTGGACGAAACCGAAGCGTTTGCGGTATGCAACCGCATCTTTCAAGGCAGATGCCTGTTACAGAAATCGCGTTCGCGCTTACACCCGCATCGTCAGGCGTGGTAAGATGTGCGACGCCTGAAGAGCCAGATTGAGCATATGACAGACCAGACGATCAGTTCGACTGTGAGCCCATCAGCTGCGACTGTCCGCGATTACTTCGAACTCATGAAGCCGCGGATCATGATGCTTGTGGTGTTTACTGCGGCTGCAGGCCTCGTGGCCGCGCCAGTTGATTTGCATCCGATTACAGCTTTTACGGCTTTATTGTCTGTGGCGCTCGGTTCAGGCGCGGCAGGCGCGGTGAACATGTGGTTTGACGCTGATATTGACGCTGTGATGACGCGGACAAGCACCCGGCCACTGCCATCGGGACGGGTTCAGCCTTCAGATGCGCTGGCGCTTGGTATCTTCATGTCGATTCTGTCAGTGACATTGATGACGCTGGCGACCAACTGGCAGGCGGGCGCTTTGCTGGCCTTCTCGATTTTCTTTTATGCCGTCATCTACACAATGTGGCTCAAGCGTTCGACACCGCAGAACATTGTTATTGGCGGCGCGGCGGGCGCTTTTCCGCCCGTTATTGGCTGGGCAGCTGCGACAGGCACCATGCCGCTTGAAGCCTGGGCGCTTTTTGCGCTCACCTTTGTTTGGACGCCGCCCCACTTCTGGGCGCTGTCACTGGTTGCCAACAAGGATTACGCCAAAGCAGGCGTTCCGATGATGCCGGTTGTTCACGGCGCTCGAAACACGCGCATCCAGATCTTTGCCTACACGCAGCTGATGCTGGTCGTCAGCGCACTCCCGACGCTGTTTGGTACGGGGGGCCTGATCTACACCCTGAGCGCACTGATTGGCGGCGTTGTCTTCCTCGGCCTCGCAGCACGTGTCATGATGAGCCGTGCGGGTGATGCCGATATGGAGCCGTCAGATCGTAAGGCAGCTTTGAGCCTGTTCGCTTTTTCCATCTTCTATCTGGCGCTTCTTTTCGGCGCGATCATTCTGGAGCACGTGACTGGCCTGCATGATCAGCTTCCGCGATTCGCTCTTCTGGCGGGGCTTTAGTCATGTCATCTGATCAGGAGCAATATCCGAGCGCCATGACCCATGAGCAGGCAAAAGCCCGCGGAAAACGCAATAAATTTCTGGCGCTGGGTATTGTGGTGTTTATGGGACTCGTCTTTCTCATCACCGTTGTTCGCATGAGAGAGGGCGTGGTGAGGAATCAGGACTGGCAGGCTGAAACAGCCCGCGGACAGCAGTCAGATGTTGCTCAATCAGGAGAAGGCGCGCCGCCACTCCGCAATGACGAGGCTCCGAATTGAAAAAGTCGCATCTCGCATTTACGATCACTGGTGTTGCCGTGCTTATGCTCGGTCTGGCATTCGCCTCCAAGCCGATTTATGACACATTCTGCCGTGTGACTGGCTTTGGCGGTACAACCCAGGTCGCGACCCAACGACCGGATCGCATTCTGGACCGGGTCATCACAGTTCGTCTGGATGCAAACGCGCCAAATACACCATTTGATTTCAAGCCGGTCGATCGCAAGACCGACATCAAGATTGGCGACACGACAATTGTGACGTTCGAGCTGACGAATACGTCGAACCGCCCGGTTCTTGGGCTAGCTGGCTATAACGTCACTCCGTTCAAAACAGCCGAATATTTTACAAAGCTGGAATGCTTCTGTTTCACGGAACGCTTGTTCGAACCGGGAGAAACTGCGGTTCTGCCGGTGATGTTTTTTATCGATCCTCGACTGGACGATGACCCGCTACTGGACGATGTGAAGACAATTACGCTTTCCTATACCTTTTATGAGGTACAGGGCGGCAATGAGTCGCTTGCATCTTTCAGCAATTTGGTTTCTGAAGACGAGTAACTTACAGCGCTTACGTGCGAACAAGACTTAGGGGAATTTTATGGCGCACGCCGAAGTCAAACACGATTATCACCTGGTTAATCCCTCACCCTGGCCACTGCTCGCTTCTATAGGCGTATTCATCCTGGCGCTTGGTGGCGTAGTCTTTATGAAGGGGATCGCAAGCGAGGTCTCAACTGAAGACCTGAACTTCTTCTCCTACATCGGCAACACGATGTTCACCGAGGGCAAGCCATGGGTCATGCTACTCGGTCTCCTGATCGTCCTATGGGTCATGTTTGGCTGGTGGGGCGACGTCATCCGCGAAAGCCGTGCCGGCGACCATACACCTGTTGTTGAGATCGGCCTGCGCTATGGCATGATCCTTTTCATCCTCTCTGAGGTTATGTTCTTTGTCGCATGGTTCTGGTCATTCTTCGAAATGGCGATCTTCCATGGCGCGCGTGCCGGCGGCACATGGGACTCTGCAAGCGTGTTCTACAGCAATCTGGCAGCATGGTCAGACTGGCCACCTCCAGGTGTCGAAACCTTCGATCCATTCCACCTACCGCTGATCAACACACTCATCCTGCTGCTGTCGGGTACGACAGTCACATGGGCACACCATGCCCTTCAGCATGATGATCGTGCTGGCGCACGGAACGGTCTGATTCTTACAATCATCCTCGGTGCGATCTTCAGCTGCGTTCAGGCTTATGAGTATTCAGCTGCTCAGTTCACGTTTGACGGTTCGCTTTATGGTGCCAGCTTCTTTATGGCGACTGGCTTCCACGGTGCGCACGTTCTGATCGGTACAATCTTCCTGACCGTGTGCCTGATCCGCATCCTGTCTGGCGGAATGTCGGCCAAGAAGCACTTCGGCTTCGAAGCTGCGGCCTGGTACTGGCACTTCGTCGATGTGGTCTGGCTGTTCCTGTTTGCATTCGTCTATGTGACGCCATTCCTTGTTCTGGGTGATGGCCACTAAGCGGACGATCAACGGACATTGATATGGGGGCCTGTCACTGACAGGCCCTTTTCCGTTGTCGGCCCTTAACTCAGAAAGCGACCTGACATGACGTTCCGTCCCATGCCCCTGATGTCTTTCCTGATGATCCCCGGGCTCGCCCTCCTGATCTGGCTCGGGACGTGGCAATGGACACGATATCAGGAGAAGATCTCTCAGCCGGAGCGACCGCCCGTTGAAGCGCTCGTATCGCTTGACGGTGAGCTGGAAGACGGCCCGTTTCTCTGGATTTACACGACCTATGATGGCCAGACCCTGTGGCGGGGATATCGCGTGCTTGATGGCTGTGTCGCTGCGCCTGATATGCAACGCGATTGCGGTTCACCGATCTTCGTCAACATGCTCCTGCTGCATGCGATAGAGCCAACAGCGGAGCCCGCAGGTGTGGATGTCGATCTGTCAGGCACCAGCTTTCGCCTGATCAGTGATTTCCCTCAGGGTTTCCTGCGCCCAACGAATCAGCCCGAGCGGCGTAGGTGGTATACTCCAGATGCGCCACAAATGGCCGAAGACCTCGGCCTCGAGAATGCTGGTGCTGCCATGCTGGCTGAGCCGCTGAACATTCGCGTCGTGGGGATAGACCAGGCTGGCGATGAACATGTGCGCGAGATTGAGAACCCTTATGCAAATCCGGCCCTGGCGGATGATCTTCCGCCATCCCGGCACCTTGGCTATGCATTGACTTGGTATGGGCTGGCCTTGGCGATGATTGGCGTGTATTTCGCCCTCCATGTGGCGCGTGGTCGGCTCAAATTCGGAAAGCGCGCAGAGTAAGTCTGTCAGACCAGACAGGACATAGAGGCGAGTATGGAATATCTGTCTACGCGGGGCGATGAAACGCGTGTGAGCTTTGAGCAGGCCTGTTTGTCGGGTCTGGCGCCGGATGGTGGCCTGTATACGCCTGTCGAATATCCCCGAATCGACCCGGTCAAACCCGGCGAATCCTATACTTCTCTGGCCACTCGTATTCTCGGCGCATTTGCTGGTGACACGATTGAGCCCGCCGTGATGGCTCAGCTTGTGGAGCGGGCTTATAAAAGCTTTGCGCATCAGTCGGTCACGCCGCTGTCTCAGATCGGGCCTGATCGCTGGATGCTTGAGCTTCATCATGGCCCGACGCTGGCGTTCAAAGATGTCGCCATGCAGATTATTGCTCAGATCTATGACCATTTTCTGGCAAAACGCGGTGAGCGCCTGACCGTACTGTGTGCGACATCCGGTGATACGGGCGGCGCGGCAGCAGCAGCTTTTGCGGGTCTCAAATCTGTTGATGTCTTCATCCTGCATCCATTTGGCCGGATTTCGCCGATCCAGAGGCGCTTTATGACCTCGACCGGAGCGGACAATATTCACAACCTCGCGCTTGATGGCGACTTTGATGATTCCCAGGCGATTGTGAAATCGCTCTTCGCGGACGAATCGTTCCGGCGCGATGTTCGTCTGTCTGGCGTAAATTCCATCAACTGGACGCGCATTGCAGCTCAGTCTGTATATTTCGCTGCAGCGCAGGGCGCGTTGGGGGCAGAGCGTTCCTTGCGATTCGTCGTGCCGACCGGGAACTTTGGCGACGCCCTCGCAGCTTATGTTGCTGCACGGTGTGGCCTGCTGAATGGTCTGGAGCTCCTCTCGGCAGTCAATGCCAACCGGACCATGGTTGACCTTATGACCAAGGGAAAGCTGGCCCGGCGACCGGCTGTCGCCACGCACAGCCCGGCAATGGATATTGCGCTACCGAGCAATGCAGAACGGCTTCTTTTTGAAGTCATGGGACGTGAAAGCGATCGGCTGAAGAATTTCTATGACAGCTTCGGTCAGTCTGGTGAGGCCGAGCTTGATGATCGCGTGCAGGGCGCCCTGAACTGTACTGGCGTGAAGGCCGTCTCGATTGATGACGATGAGACCGCGCGGGAAATGAAGCGTCTGCTGATTGAGACCGGGACCCTTCAATGTCCGCACACGGCTGTTGCGTCAGCTGCAGCGCGCGCCAACCCAACCGATAGCGTGGATGTTATTCTCTCGACGGCGCATGCGGCCAAATTCCCCGAAACGGTAAGTGAGATCACGGGCGAATCGCCTCCGCTGCCAGCACGCAGTGAGGCGTTTCTGGCGAAAGAGGAGCGTTTTGAGCGACTTCCAAATGAACTGTACGCCGTTCGGGAGGCAATCCTGAAACAGGTCCCTAAGGGCTGATCAGACTATGGCGGGCGCCTGGATACGAAGGGTTCTCAGCCCGCAGCCCATTGAACTGGAAGTTGCTGATGCTGATTTTAAGCTCCGACTGCTGGCCCGCCGGGACTATTTAGCCTGGCGGAAAACGCGAGCTGCCAATCAAGCCTATCTTCAACCGTTCGAGCCGAGCTGGTCGCCGGACGCACTCTCGCGGACGACGTATTTGAGGCAGGTTCAGATCGCTGACTACGAATACCAGAATGCGCTTGGCGGCATGATGCTGATGATCCACCGCACCGACAACAGCGTGATCGGTGGGATCAACTTGCGAAATGTCCGCCGCGGTGTCGCACAGATGGGGACTCTCGGTTACTGGATCGCGAGCGACTGGGGCGGGCAGGGACGCATGACCCAAGCCGTTCAGCGTATGACTGAGTTCGGATTTCGACAGCTCGGGCTACACCGTATTGAAGCGGCATGCGTGCCGGAAAACGAAGCCTCAGCACGCGTGCTCTTACGCGCTGGCTTTGAAGAAGAGGGATTTGCTCGCGGATATCTTCGGATAGATGGTCGCTGGCGTGATCACCGACTGTTCGCTATCGTTGCCTCCTAAACTGATTCAGGGCGGGGTCGCTCGCCAGAAGCTGTGCGCGCTTTAATGACAACTCGAACACCAGACATTGACACCTCTGACCTATCATCCAGCGATGCGCTTGAAGCCGCCCGTGTGTGCGTCTGGGTGTGGGACGCAGATACGCGGACGCTGAGTATTCGCGCCAGCGGTGCCTCCGTACTGCCCGAAATCGAAGGCGAATGGCAGCTCAAGGATATCACCAAGATTCTGGATGGCCTGTCCGGAACGGCGCTTTGCAATGCACTGGAACCCGAAACTCCGTCCGATGACGAAATCTCGGTTGAGCTTGGATTGGCAAAAGGAGGGACGCTGCGGCTGCTTGGGGCTCGCGGAAGCCCGAAAACGGCGCGCGGACTGGTCTTCGCGACAGGAAATAGCGCGGTTCCTGCGATCGAGATTGATCTCGAGCCAGTCTACCAGCCGATCATCAGGCTTCGCGATGGATCCATTGCCGGGTTTGAGGCGCTGGCGCGCTGGAGAGATCCAGAGGGCAATCTTCAGCCGGTGAGTGAGCTTTCTCATCTGGGCAACCCACTTGCGGGCGCGCGGCTTGCGCTGAATATGCTGGAGGGCGCCAGTACGGCGCTCGCGCGCTGGCATGAGAAATACGAGAGCCTGAATCTCTTTGTGCAGGTCAATCTGACGGGGGCAGATCTCTTCCGCGGAGATGTGCTTGAGCGGGTCTCCAGTATTGTTCAGTCAGAACTCTTTCCCTCAAACGCGTTAAGGGTAGAACTCACCGAGCAAATGGCTTTCAGAGACTTTGATGCCGGGGTGGCAGCAGCGGTTGCTCTGCAGGCGTCTGGTGTCGCGCTCGTCCTTGACGATTTTGGCTCTGGATATTCTTCTCTGGCCTGGCTGGCGAGCATCCCCGCTGTCGGGATCAAGCTTGACCCTCAGCTCACACAGCTCCCGCCAACACCGCGCGTAGACAGCGTGCTGTCTGGTATCGCTCGTCTTGCGAGGTCGCTGGGGATGAGCATCACGGCTGAAGGCATTGAGGATTTCGATCGCGTCCAGTTCCTGCGGGGAATTGGCTGTGATTACGTGCAGGGGTTTGCCTATGCGCGGCCTATGTCATTTGAGGCAGCGACCAAATTCCTTGGTAGCCAGAAACAGCTCGAAGAGCTGAAGACCTGACCTCAGGCGTGGCCGGCTTGTCCGCCCTGAAGCTTGTCCGGCGAGATACCCAGCTTCCTGAGCGCGCGCTCCCATTTCCCGGAAAAGTCCGAATCAAAGATGATTTCCTCATCGGGCTCGACGACCAGCCAGACGTTTTCGCGTAATTCGGCTTCGAGCTGTTTGGGGCCCCAGCCAGAATAGCCGAGCGCAAGTCGGCACTTTTCCGGCGGCGCTGTCGACGCCATCGCATTGAGGATTTCCTTTGTCGCCGTAAGGCGCAGCCCATTGCAGATGGGGATGGTGGCGCCAATGCTCTCAAAGTCTTCCGAGTGGATCACAAAGCCGCGGTCTGTTCCCACCGGGCCACCATGCAGAATCGGTGCATCAGGCGGTGACACTTCGATTGGCACGTCCAGTTGTTCGAACAGATCAGGTAAGGTGATATCGAGCAGTGTCTTGTTCAGTACAATGCCCATGGCGTGCTCATCATTGTGAGCACACAGCAGGATTACGCTGCGATCAAAGCGCTCATCGTCAATACCAGGCATTGCGATCAGGAGCTTGCCCGTCAGCCCGTCGCTCTCATCCACGTCCATGAATTCTCCAGTCCCGTTATCTGCATGGTCTACCGACTGGCCGACTTGTTCAAGTGCGCAGCGCACAAAACACTGCGTTCACTTCGATAGGTCTGGTGATGACTTCGACGATCCGGTATGACCGACGTGACGCAAAAGGAGGTCATACATGTCCATCTCAGTTGGAGATAAGCTCCCACAAACCACCTTCATGACTATGGGGACCAATGGCCCCGAACCTGTCGATTCTGAAGAGTTCTTCAAGGGACAAACGGTCGCTTTATTCGCTGTTCCAGGCGCATTCACCCCAACCTGTTCGGCCAAGCATCTGCCGGGCTTTAAGGAGAAGGCATCAGACCTGAAGTCGAAAGGTATCGACAAGATTGCCTGCACATCGGTGAACGATGTTTTTGTCATGAATGCCTGGGGCAAAGATCAGTCCGTGGGCGATGACATTGTCATGCTGGCAGACGGGAACGGCGCTTTCGCGAAGTCTATTGGTCTCGAACTCGACGGCTCAGGCTTTGGTATGGGCTCCCGATCGCAGCGTTATTCCATGATCGTAGAGGACGGAACGGTCACGAAGCTGAATGTCGAATCTGGCCCAAGCTTTGAAGTGTCCAGTGCAGACTACATGCTCGGACAACTCTGAGCTTGATTCTATCGGCTGGCTGATCACTCAAAGTCGAGATGGTCAGCCAGATCGAGCAGTGGGAACCTGTTGTCTCGCGCGGCAGTCGTGAGAAGCTTGAAATCCCGTCCGAGATGCTCGACCACTGGGACTTTCATGCCGAAGACTTTGCTCGACATTGGAATAGAGAGCTGCCAGCGTTCCCTGATGCTTGCCAGTTCCGGGCCGTAATTTGCGTGTGTCACTTTCGACAACCATTTGGGCACGTCAGGCACGATACGGAAATCTGTTTTCAGTCGCGAAGCGAGGGTGAGCGTAGTGGTCATCTCCTCAGTGGTTCGCTCCGGCAGACGCAAGCCGTTATACAGCAGCTTGAAATACAGAAGATTTCCGGAAATGCTGGTCCGCGCGTCATTGGCAAGGCGAGACAACCCCGAAATCTTATCCAGTTCGGTTACCTGCATAAAATCGTTTATAACATCGCTTTTGGGCATAGCCGCGCGATCGTAGAGACGGACGTGCAGGTTTGGAAAAGCCTCCGACCAGGACTGAAGAAGTTTCAGATACGAAAATGGCTTTGATTTGAGATAACTCGCCATATCCACGATGTTTTGACCGTAATGAACATCGTTTTGCCAGCTGCTCACCAGAAAGCGGACAGGGTCTCGAAGATAGACCAGCACCGCGATATCGAACTCGTGGAAGTGTTCTGCGACAAGCTCAGGTGTCTCCAGAAGGCAGAGAGAGGCGTCGGAAACAATTGAGAGCGGATAGTTGATCTGGTGATACTTGAGATCGCTGAGCTCTTCTCCATACCGATCCGGGTCCGTGACCCATTTCGCAAGGGGAGTGAAGCCAGTGTCGGAAGACGGATAATAAACATCGTTGGCCTTCAGCTTCGATCGGTTTTGAGATAAAAACCGTTGTAAACTGGTCGTGCCGGTTCGATGCGTTCCGATGTGAAGTATCAGCTTAGGCTTCATCTCTCACCAACGCTTGGAAAACTGTGATAACTCACTTTCAGGCGCCGCGCTCCGTCAACTTGCTTCTGCTCCGGAATTCTCCAGACTCACGCTCGTCTGTTCTCGCCCGCAGAATCGTTTTCTGCTGAGCATTCCAGACACGATAGCGTTCTTGCGCGCTGTCATCCAAAACACAACTCTTTTGGGGCGCGAAGTCTCGCTTGACTGCTACTGACATCGATGGTCGACGCCTTTGCACGGCCAATGTGCGATCTACCGAAGTTCTTGGGCTGTTGCATGAAATATGTTCTGTTTTTCCGAACAATTGTCGATATGAACGGTTGGTGTAGAACATCATACCACTGCCACAACAGGGAATTTGGACGTGCTGAGAACAGTTTTGATCACAACAGCGATGGGGCTCCTGCTCGCGGCTTGCGGCCCCGGCACCGAAACAGAAAAGCCTGCTGAGCCTGAGGCGTCTGCTCCGCCGGCTGAGCCGACTCCTACAAGCCCGCCGCTCCCCGAATCTTATGGCCTGATAAAACCAGAGAATGTTGTGACCGGTCAGATCTGGTTCCGGCCTGAAGGTGGATGGACATCTGAAGAGCTGACAGAGATAACGCTTCCTAGGCTTCCGGAGTCGGGGACGCTTGAAATCACATATTCTCCGTGGTTCCCGGCAGACGGCAGTGTAGAAGAGCGAACATTTGAATTTCGACTTGATGGCGAAGTCATTGCTGTCGAGGTTGTGCGCGATGAGGAACGGCCGGAAAGTAATGAATTAACGGCAAATGCGCCGTTTACCGCCCTGTCAGCGGACCCTGTTCTGGGCATTATGTCGACGCCCGTCGGAAGCCCCAGTGATTTTGGCGAGAGTTCGGATGCCAGAAATCTCGGAGTCTTCTTGCATTCTGTGACGCTTGGGGAATAAACCCACCAACAGTTCAAATTTCCAGCCGAACGCCCGGTGCTTCTACTGCATCGCGGCCGCAAATTCGATTTCGGCGTCTCACGAGCAGGTAAGGCAGTATGCGGAAAAAGCTCTTCCTTCATATTGGGATGAACAAAACCGGGACGTCGAGCATTCAGGATCACTTCCGTCGTAACCGGGATGTATTCCGGGAGAATGGGGTGATTTATCCGAGTCTGGGCGAAGGTGTTGCCGCGCACCATGCTTTACTTGGTTGGTCGCGGTCACCGGATCAGTATGTTGCTGAGTTTGCTCAGCTGATACAGGAAGCGCGCGCCGGAGAGCGCGTGATCCTGTCCAGCGAGGCTCTGGTTGACCTGGCAGACCCCACGCCATTGAAACATATCTTTGAAGAGTTCGACATCACGGTGCTGATCTATCTTCGAGACCCCGTCAGATATCTTCTGAGCTGGTGGCAACAGGATATTCAGATGAGCGACCAGTACATGGATGCGGACACGTATCTGGCCCGGAAACGGCGCTCATATACAGAACTCGTAAATACCTGGATTACCGTTTTCGGACGAGAGCGGGTCATGCTCCGTGTCTATGATCGCGCTCAACTGCCCGATGGTGATGTCGTGAAAGACTTCATGGAGATCACCGAGACCAGTAACATCAGCGGCACGAAACGAATTGGCTGGGATAACAATCCGAGTATTTCTGGAAACCTGCTGTATCTGAAAATGATCTATAACAGTTTGAAATTTCCCGATGCGCGTTCGCCTGAGATGATCATGGCGCTGACCGATCTTGTGAAACTGTCCCCCGAATTTCGGAAAACACCATCTGTTTCGCCCGAGATTTGTGAGGTGACGCGTGCACTTTATGAAAGTGAACTGGAAGAACTCGAGCGGGAATTCGGCATCCAGATCCCGATCAGCGAACAAGTGGATGGCATTCCTGTACCGGATCTTTCGCGGTTGAACGAAGATTTTCGTTTAATCATGAAAACGTCCCGGACAAAAAAATATCCGATCGTTAAAATGGGGAAATACGTGCGGTTCCCTGAGCGAAAACAGAATTCCTCTGAGCAAAAAAAACGCTGACCGCACGGTGATGACATAACGGAGTTCTCGTCGCACCATCGGCCGGAAGTCCCAGCTGAGTATGAGTCCGAATGGCGTCAGAAATAAAAAGTCCAGAGCAGCCGTCTGCAGCAGAGACAGCACGTTTTTTTCTGATTGATTGCGATCTTCAGATCGGAACAGGTCACAATTTCCAAACCAGTCTCAGGGTTGCGCGGAGTGTCAGAAAATCAGGCTACGCGCCAATTGTCCTGGCAAATCGGCATTTCCCCGTTGAGGCCTTCGATGAAGCGGGCGTTGATGTCATCCCGACCTTCAAAGCCATGGCGTTTGACTTTCCGGGTGTCAGTGACGGACGGCGCCGTATCGAAATTGCCTTCGACGATGAGCATGAGCTGTCAGATTGGGAAATCCATCTTCAGCAACTTCTGGCAGCTGATGCCGAGCATGGGTTTACCGACCAGGACATATTCTATGCTCACACGGTCTCCATGCCGGTGGCTCTTGCCTGGCTTTACTTTCTCATCCTGCGCCCAGCTGACAAGAGGCCCAGGATTTACGGCCAGATCTATATCAAGCCCGAATGGGTGCAGGGCGAGCGTCTCGGCCAGTACACCTTCACTGATGTCCTGCGGCGGTTCGATGAAGAGGGCTTTCTGAATCGAAATATCTTCTTCCACGTCGAGACCCGAGGGCTGCAGCGCGTTTATGAAGAGGCAGGCTTCGCGTTTCCGATTTTCATGGGGCCGATTCCTGAGAGCTGTTTTCATCCCCAACCCTCTGAAACAACGCTCGTGACGATCTCCTATCTGGGGGAAGCGCGAAAGGAGAAGGGGTTCGTCATCCTTCCTGACGTTATTGAAGAGGTAAGGGACCGAATTGGACGTCGCGACTTTGCAAAGCTTCGATTTCTTGTTCAGGTCACAGCCTCGCCCCTGAACGATACACCGGAGATCAGGAGCGCTCGACGACGCCTTGAAGCTCTGAGTGCAGCGCATCCAAATATTGAGCTTTTGGGCAAACTCTCTGGGGATGCCTACCAGAAAGCCATGGATGAGACGGATATTTGTTTCCTCGGCTATGAGCCAGAGGCTTATGAAGTCCGCGGCTCTGGCGTTGCCGTTGAAATGCTGGCCGCTGGAAAGCTTCTGCTCTGTTCGCCGGGCATAGATGTTGTGGACACATTTGCGGACTATAAGCCTGCGATTGCTGACACCTATTCAGGGGAAGGTTTTGGGCGACGGCTCGTACAGGTATTACGCGATGCTGAATTCGATGTGCACTGGCTGAGACGGGAAGGCGAGGGGCTAAGAGAATTCCATGAGGATGGTTTCTTTGATCGATTGATTGAGGCCCATGAGGGAGGTCAAACCCCGCAGCCACTACGCGTTCTGCGCGCTCCTGTGATCTATTTTTCACTCGGTGGAGATTCGGGGGGAAGCGAATTTGTTCAGCAAGCCCATCTCTCCGCTCTGAATGCGCTTGGCTATCGGGTCTTCATGATTGATCTTGCCTGGCCGTATCAATCCGCCGAGAGCTATCGGGTTTGGAAAGATCAGCGGGTAAGTCGCTTTCTTCAGTCTGACGACAAGCCGATGGCCTTGCCGTTATTTGGCACTGTGGCTTCCGGGCGCGAAGTGCAGGCAACCTTCCTGAACGAAGACTATATGGCCAAGCGTGAAGGCTTGTCCCATCGGGCGCAACGTGGGTTTCTGGAACGTTTCTTCGAGCTGAATAGCCTGACGGCTCAGCTGGTCGAACAGATAAGCGCCGGGCTCGTCTTCACCAACTATGCCTATTCAGTGCCGCTTGTTCGAAAGCTGATGTCAGGCCAGACCTATAAGCTGATCGTCGAGCTGCATGACTGGCTGGCAGAACAGAACCGTATCCGACGACGCATCCGTGACGGCGAGAGCTTCGATACTGAAGCAAATGATGCTTTAGACACGATTGAAGCCGCTGATGAGCGTAAGTGCGCCGCGATGGCTGATCAGGCCATCGCGATATCAGGTCCGTTGCGAGATCTTTACGATAATGCTGATAGTGTGAACGTAGATTTGTTGCGCCCGATGGCTCCGCTCCCGGCGCGGGATGCAGGCACCGACTTCACTGACCCAGATCGTGCAAATGAGTTCTTGAGGCAGAATCTCACTGATGCAGATTACCTTAATTGTGCGTTGCTGTTGGAGGCGGAAGGGGCGGTTTCGCTCGACCTGCTCTTTGTCGGGACAGATCACGCGGCGAATATTCTCTCGCTGGAAGCATTTTTGCGCGATGTGTTCTTTCCACACATAGCAAAGACGGGCGCAAAGCTTTTCCTTGCGGGTACGATCGGTCGCGCACTTAGAAAGATGAAGTTGGCTGAGTTAGAGACGCATTCAACATCCATCGTGCCACTGGGCATCGTTGCCGATCTTGTACCGCTTTATCACATGGCAAAAGTGACTGTGCTGACAGTAAGTGAAGGCACGGGGTTTCCAACCAAGGTGATTGAAACGCTCAGCCAGGGGCAGGCTTTTACGATCAATAGCCGCGCGCTATACGATCTTGCAGATGAGGCGAAGTCGCGCTTCAGCGTCACAGAAACGGCGGATGAAACTGCGCAGGATATTCTGAACCTGCTGGGTGATGAGACGACGCGGAAGGATCGCGGCAGCGCCGGTGCTGGCTTCGCGCAGGCCTTTTTCGGGCGCGAGCGTTATGTATCACAGATGGCGGTTCATTGCGGGCTTGAGGGCGACAGCATCGTTCTGGATGAGCAGCATGTTGAACCTCTCCATAGCGAATGCACAAACATAGAATTCGTCGTTGATGAAGACCGGTTCTTTCAGATCGAGCCTGATACGGAATATGTCGTCAATGATGTGGATATTCCACGTGACTATATGGTGGGCGACTGGAGTTATGCTGAAGCAAACCAGACCTGGATGTATGGAAAACGCGCCGGCCTTTTACTGAGGTGCGGCGAAGATCCTTTGCGTCGCCTGCACGTGTCGGTCAGCACGCCGCCCGAAGTACGGGATATTGGTCAGACCCTGACTGTGTTAATCGATGGAAAGTCGATCGGCGAGTATCGGTTTCGAAAGAACTCGGATCGCTTTGATATCGAAATTCCAGAAGACCTGGTGTCTGAAGGAGAACGGTTTGTTCTTGAGTTTGTTGCGAGACGCGTGGGCGCGTTCACCGGGGATCGAAAAGAACTTTCCATAAGTGTTCAGACGATCGGATTCGCGGCCGCTCCACCCGTTGAAGAGACACTGAGCCCCGGAGGGTTCGAGTACTTTCCCTGCGGCGATAACGAATGGGTCGAGATATGTTCGACGAGTGACTTTCCCCAATCGGTTTTGCGGGGACAGTGGAGCCATTTGGAGGATTCCGGTGTCTGGCTCGCTGGCACTGATGGAGCGATCCGCCTGCAGTGGACTGGCGAAGAACCAGCTCAAACTCTTCTTCTCATGGTCGCGACGGATATAAGCCAGTTCGACGACGAAAAACTTGATGTTGAGTATGTCATAAACGGTCAGATGATCACAAACACGCTCACCGCGTCACGCTCGGTTGTTCTTCTGGATATCTCAGATATCGCGCAAGATGACGATGGTCGTTTCCTCATTGAGGTTCGTCCCATGAACACTTTCAAACTGGAAGGTGAACCGCGAAATCTGTCGCTCATGCTGTCAGCGATCCGATTAACATCCAAAACCCAGGACGCATTCATCGATAAAATCCTGCCCACAAGTCTCCGTGCGCTGAGAGCGGCGGTCGCTGAAGCGCGAGAGGAGCTGGAAGAGGAGTTCGAAATTCAGGATGATGCGAGCGTCAGCGGGCCCGTGCCTGAAATCGATTTCGAGGCAGAGGTGAGCTTCGGGGATAATAGTCCTCTTGAACTCGGGCTACATGGTGATTGGAGCTTCGCTGAAGGCGACCATAGATGGATTGCTGGTGAAGATGCTGCGGTCACACTGCGCTCAAAGTCAGGCGAAGCTGTGGGTCGCATTGTGCTGCACTTTGCGGTGTTTCCTGAACTGGTCTCTCAAAAGGCGAGAATCACCATCCAGGTTAATGGCCGGGATGTTGCTGCATTCGATGCCGAGAAAGAGTTTGATTCAGTTGAGCTCGATCTGAGCCCGCTCGAGCCTGCAGAATTCTATATTCTTCAACTGAGTACTGATCAGGCCGGCGAGGCGCCAGATGGGCGATCGCTCAGCCTGTCCATGGTCTCCATGAAAATCTTCCCCGCCTGATTGAGGCGGGGGAGGACTGGTCATCGCTCGCATTATTTGGTGCGGACAAGTTCCTTATCCATCGATTTGTACCAATCATAGGTCATGCGCAGGCCTTCCTTCAGACCAATGCGCGATTTCCATCCCAGACGTTCGAGCCTTGAGACATCCATAAGCTTGCGCGGTGCACCGTCGGGCTTTGTGGTATCGAAGGTCAGCTTTCCTTCGAAGCCGGTAATTTCCGCAAGAATTTCGGCGAGTTCGCGAATGGTATGGTCTTCACCCGTGCCGACATTGATGTGACTCAACATAGGCAATGTTTCCCGGTCGTAGGTTTCTTTATCAAGGTTCATGACGAAGAGACTGGCTTCGGCCATGTCGTCAACGTGCAGGAATTCGCGACGGGGATTTCCGCTACCCCAGATCACCATCTCTTGCTGTCCGGCCTCCACGGCCTCGTGGAAGCGACGCATCAGGGCCGGGATGACGTGAGAGTTTTCAGGATGGAAGTTGTCACCAAACCCGTAGAGATTTGTTGGCATAACGCTGCGATAGTCGACGCCGTGTTGTCGGTTGTAACTTTCGCAAAGCTTGATCCCGGCAATTTTGGCGATGGCATAAGGTTCGTTGGTTGGCTCCAGCGTGCCCGTGAGAAGCGCGTCTTCCTTCATGGGCTGGTTGGCAAGCCGGGGATAGATGCACGAAGAACCCAATTGCAGTAAGCGCTTCACCCCGACCTCGAAGGCCTGATGGATCACATTCGATTCCATCATCAGATTTTCGTAGATAAACTGAGCCGGGTAACTGTTGTTCGCGATAATGCCCCCGACCCGGGCTGCGGCAAGGATCACCGCTTCAGGTTTCTCTGTCTGCATGAAGTCACGCACGGCCTGCTGGTTGGTCAGGTCGAGCTCAGAACTCGTGCGCGTCAGAAGCTCGTGTCCGCCTTCATCTTCAAGTCGGCGCAGAATTGCGCTTCCGACCATTCCCCGGTGACCCGCTACAAATATACGCATTCCACCTCTCTCCCGGTTTCAGAATTCCTGATAGCTCATAACAGAGTTCGATGAAGGCGATAGTACGGACCGCGCCAATTCAAAATCTTGATGACAGAATGCTCTGCCTCAGCTTTCTATTGCGAGCTGTCGAACAGATAACGGTCAGGTGCCTCAATCCTTGCGTCTTCGCTTCCATGCTGCATTGCGAGCCGCCATTCTTCATAATGTGGCAGAACGTCAAAGGTCGCGCCCTCCCGGACAACTTTGCCGCGGTGCAGCCATATGACCTGGTCACAATTGGACTCGATGAGCCTCACATTGTGACTGCAGATGACGGCAAGTCCGGAGTTCTGAAAGATATCCTTCATGCGCTGTCTCGCTTTTTGCTGAAACTGCTGGTCACCTGCACCAATCCATTCGTCGAGAAGAAGGACTTCCGGCTGCAGGGTGGTGGCAATTGCAAAGGAGAGCCGCAGTCCCATACCAGCGGAATAATTTCGCACCGGCATATCGATATACTCGTGGAGCTCACTGAACTCTATGATCTCTTCTTCCTTCTCACGGATCTGCTGCTTGCTCATGCCGCGCATATAGCCGCGCAAGTAAATGTTCTGGCGACCCGTCGACTCGCTGCGTGTGCCCAGGCCCACGTTAAGGAGCGAACTAATTTCACCTTCGACCCGGATCCGGCCTGAGGAGGGCGGAAATATTCCGGCCAAGGCCCTCAGCATTGTAGATTTACCCGATCCATTAAGGCCGATAATGCCAAGTCGACCACTTTCATGCACTTCCAGAGAGAGATTATCTATGGCTCGAAGAAATGGCTTGCCATTCTTCAGGACCATGTTCGCACCCAAGCGATCCGAACCACCGTTCTTTCGTGCCGCCTTACTCGAGATGCTTCGTGTAAGCGGATAATCGATCGTCACACTTTCTGCGAGAATATGCGCCATGCTAGTACCAGTAAATCAAACGGCGTTTAAAGAGCGTGTAGAATATTACAGCGAGTATGCTCGAGGTAATTGCAACAATGCTGCAATAAAGCCAGCTTTCCCATGGAATTCGTCCATATAGAATTGGGTCTCGAAATATCCAGATGAAATGAGCCACAGGATTCCAGTAAAGATAGTCGAAAATTTTACCCATCTGTGCGGGTGTCCAAAAGATGGGTGATAGAAAGAACCCAAATCTTGTGATTGTTGTGACAAGTTGCGCAATATCTCGATATCTAAGTGAAATAACACCAAGAAAAATCAATAAACTATAAGAAGTGAAGAGTGTAAGTAGGGCGGCTGGAATTAAAGAGAAAACTTCAACGTGCCAGTCAATTCCGATATAAAGAAAAACAAGAACTACAGAAAGTGCATTGAAAGAGAAGTTAAATAAACAACGGAACAGCACAATAAACGCAAATCCGGCTGCTGGTATAGTGTCGTTTTTTAGCCAGTTTTCAAATGGAACAAACGTGTTTGAGCTGCCCAGCACGTTGGCGATATAATACCATACAACGATTCCGATCGCGAGATACTGAACAAAGTACTCAGAATCCGCTGAATTCATAGGCCTGAATATCAGGAATTTGACGACTAGAAGGGCAAAGAAAGACACCGTGATCCACAGCACACCAAAGGCTGTGTGCCGGTATGTCGTCCGAATGTCTTCCCAGGAATAAGTCAGCCAGAACCGCATGAGCCCGAATGACTTGATCAAATCCTGGAAGAATCCGGTTTGCTTGTCGCTATCGAAACCGGACCCGTTAGTATTGACGTCGGCTTGTTCCGCTAAGCTCATTTACCCATGACCAAAAAAACGTGTCCGCAGGTTGGCTTGCATGCTTTTTTGCACCCGTTCAAGCTCGATATGCATTCATCCCGTTGCAGCGCTGGTGAGGACAAGAGTATTTGCCTTACCAACGCTGATATAGTTGCCATTCTCACTGATCAGGCGTCGCGACTTTTTCTGTTCTGCTCTTCTTCGCCGACCAGTTTCACGTCCGCTTCGACCATCATTTTAACCAGTTCGGGGAAGGTTGTTTTGTGTTTCCATCCCAGCTTTTCCTGAGCCTTTGTCGGATCGCCGAGCAATTGCTCAACTTCCGCAGGACGGAAATAACGCGGATCGATTGAGACCAGCGTCTCTCCGTTTTCTGCATCCACGCCGATTTCATCGACGCCTTCGCCTTTCCATTCAATGGTGCGACCAATTTCAGAGAACGCTCGTTCGACAAATTCACGTACGGAATGCATTTCACCGGTCGCAAGCACGAAGTCTTCGGGCTCTTTCTGCTGCAGGATGAGGTACATTCCTTCCACATAATCACCTGCATATCCCCAGTCTCGCTGGGCATCCAGGTTGCCCAGATACAGGCGGTTCTGCAGGCCGTGATGGATGGCTGCGACGGCACGCGTAATTTTTCGCGTGACAAACGTCTCGCCGCGCATCGGGCCTTCGTGATTGAAGAGAATGCCGTTGCAGGCATACATGTCATAGGATTCACGATAATTCACAGTGATCCAGTAGGCATAAAGCTTGGCGGCGCCATATGGCGAACGCGGATAAAAAGGTGTGGTCTCTTTTTGAGGAACTTCCTGGACCTTACCATAAAGCTCCGACGTCGAAGCCTGATAAAACCGTACCTTATCTTCCATTTTAAGGATGCGAATCGCTTCAAGCAGGCGAAGTGTACCAATCGCGTCTGAATTTGCTGTGTATTCAGGCGTTTCAAAAGAAACTGCGACGTGGCTCTGAGCTGCGAGGTTATAAATCTCATCCGGCTGCGTTTCCTGAACCAGTCTGATCAGATTGGTCGAATCCGTCAGATCACCATAGTGCATGAAAAACTGAGGGTCGGCTTCATGAGGATCTTCATAAAGGTCATCGACACGCTTTGTGTTAAACGAGGAAGAGCGGCGTTTGACGCCGTGAACTTCATAGCCCTTCTTGAGGAGGAGCCGAGCAAGATGTGCACCGTCCTGACCAGTAACACCCGTAATCAACGCTTTTTTCAATGTAATCCCCTGAGTTTGAAAGATATCAATTACAGAATGTGTTTGCGGTAGTAACCGCGATCACCCACCCCTGACGTCTAGCTGTCTTTGCCTTTAACGGTAATGGTCCCCACAACCAAGCACCCCAGACCAAAAAGCTCTCAAAAATTCAATTTTGCAAGCAAAGACCCGAGAAAGTGAGGAAATTGCTCTCGCAGGTCGCAAGTTTGATTTCAGCTTCTGTCATCTGTTCGTTTCATCAACGTCACCTATAGCAGAAAGAAGCTTGTCGCAGTCGTCAAGAAGCAGATACTCCTGACCAGAGACCAGCCGGATCCGAACATAGGGATGTTCGGGCAGATTGACGGGCTCGATCGCAATGATCGAGGTTTTGCGGACAAAGAGCGCTTGCTGGGTGTCGGCCCGAAGGAGTTCAATAAATTGAGCGCTCATATCAGAAAGTCCTTCGACACAGTCGGGTCAGAAGTTCTCGGTATGTTTGTCGAACCGCAGGAAGGCCGAGTTCTTTTTCTGCATATGCCGCGCGATTTTTGCGAATAGCCTCATTCTCCGTTTTACCAGAAAAGATAGCGGTAAAGCGAAGAATGAGCTGTTGGATGATTTCAGCTTCGCTTGACAGCTCAATAAACTCCGCGAGCTTATCAGGAAAGTCTGCGAAAGATTTATTCCTCAGAATCAGAGGAGTGGCCCCAAAACCCATGGCTCGACTAGCAACCCCTGATGACTCGCCTACCGAAGGCCATCGAAGGACGGGCACTACATCGGCAGCCAGAAACAATTCATCAAACTCCCGGTCACTCAGAAAGCCCGTCAGCTTTACGCATTTTTGGTCTGGCAGATCCTGGATCGCATCGAGGTAGCGGGTGTTCTGGACTTCTCCGGCAATAATCAGTCGAAAGTTTCGAAAACCATTATTTTGGCACACCCTAAGGGCTTCCAGTATCCAGGGTAAGCGTTTTGGTTCAGTCACAAAGCCCGCGCAGACAATAGCCGTTTCGTCCTTTGAAATTCCATAGCGCTTGCGAATGTTTTCACGATCGCTTGGGTCTAACCCGGAATCTTCTGGTCTGAGGCAAAAGTGAGGAATCAAAGACACAGGCGCAGCGCGACGCATCATTCGCACACGCTCACGCGCCCACCGTGAATGGACGATGATATGTTGAGCCGTCTCAACAAAGGGCTCCAGTAGTGGGAGTTCGAATTCTAGCCTCGGATGGAAGTGATTATTCAGTCGCTTTAAAGCCAGAAGGCGGCCTGGTTCTCCGGCAGATCTGGACATGAAGTTCAGATAGCTGCCCATATCACCGCGCGCGAGGGTGAGTTCAGTCACAAGATGATGCAGACTGAAATCGTGAATTTCTATAACGCCCGGACGCTCCAGCGCCGCCTCGAAAACGAATTCATGGTGAGGGTTGTTTCCCAGTTGATAGACCGGAAGGGCGTCCGCTCGTCGTACAGAACTGGTACTGGTCGAAAACTCAATGTCGAGGCCATCCAATCCGGGAGCAAAGACCGCATCAGCATAGTGGGCAATCCCGCTTTCGGTCGGCGGTAAAGGGGTCCAGATATCAACTTTCATCGGTGTTCGACGTCGGCTCAAGGGACTGGACACGCTCCTCCAGATCATCGAGCCGGGTCAGGATATCTGTCTCAAGCCGTGCGATCTTCATTTCCAGCACATCGACGAGGTTCTTTGCGGCTTGATAATTCAGCGCGTTCTGCTCCAGTTCCTGCCGGACAGTGTGCTGCGTAAAAGCAGCCAGCCGTGATTTGAAAAAACTAATTGGCCACATGTGTATGTCATCCCCGGACAGGTCCGAATTCTGATATTGCCCGGACTTTTGTTAGCCCAGTATGATTTCTTTCGGCAAGCGTATGCCTCGTGAAACTGCCTGTTTCTCTGGATATCGCTCAGTCTGTAGCGCGAACGTCAGCCGCACCCTTGCGGGCAAGGCTATCAGCGCGTTCATTGCCTTCATCGCCAGCATGACCTTTTACCCAGTGCCATTCAAGATTTGGATGGCGTTGGGCTGCTTCATCAAGCCGTTTCCACAGGTCGCAATTTTTCACCGGCTTTTTGGCGGCTGTTTTCCAGCCATTGCGTTTCCAACCGTGAATCCACTTATTCAAACCGTCTTTGACATAGGTCGAATCGGTATGGAGCGCGATTTCGTTCCCAGTTTTAATCGTCTCCAGAGCAACGATTGCAGCCATGAGTTCCATCCGATTGTTGGTGGTGTCAGGCTCGCCGCCAAACAGCTCTTTCTCATGCTGTCCACTGCGCATGAGCACCCCCCAGCCTCCGGGGCCAGGATTGCCCGAACATGCACCATCGGTCCACACATCTACTTTCTTAGCCATAACGCACTTGAAACGAGGTTTCCGAACTCGGTCAATCAAAGATCTCGACTGTCATGATTTTGTATTGAAGACATGGTCATACACGTTGCCGGTTTGGTCAGGCAGTCGCCGATGCAGACTCGTAGCCATAATCGGATAGTCTATGGGCCAGCCGGTGGAAGCCTAGTTTTTCTGCATATTCCAGTGGGTTTTTAGGGCGAACTAACGCGTCGGCGGGCGTATCCGTCCAATCGACTAACCGAGTCAGGAAAAAACGCATCGCAGCACCATGGATCAGGGCAGGCAGGCCTTCTACCTCTGCTTGGGTAAACGCTCTGACGTCATTATAGCCAGCCAGAAGCGCACGTCCCTTCGTCATGTTGAACTCGCCGCGTCCTTCAAAGCACCAGGCATTCAACGCAATCGCGACGTCATAAGCGAGCATGTCGTTGCAGGCGAAATAGAAGTCAATCACGCCTGAAAACTCGCCAGCAAGAAAAAAGGCATTGTCGGGAAAAAGGTCGGCATGAATGACGCCCTGAGGCAGCTTGTCTGCCTCAGGCCACTGGTCTTTCAGGCGCTGCAGGTCGCCAGTGACCAGATTGTCGAGGTTTGGAGCCAGCGAGGCTGCGATGGTCTCGCGACCCTGGAAAAGCCTGGGCCAGGACGCAATGGACAGAGAATTCTGGCGATAAAGGTTCGTCTCGGACAAAGCGGCGTGCATGCGCGCCATGGCAGCTCCGATTTGCCGACATTGTTCGGCCGATGGTTTGCGCGGCGACATGCCTTTCAGGAACGTTACAATTGCTGCGGGGCGACCCATCAGGTCTTGAAGGATTGAACCGTCTTTCGCGTGAACAGGTTCAGGGGCTGGAAAGCCGCCATGCGAGAGTTCATCCATGATCCCCATGAAGTAAGGCAGGTCCTGCGGATCGACGCGTTTTTCATAGAGTGTGAGGATGAACCGGCCTTGAGTGGTCTCGAGGAGAAAATTTGAGTTCTCAACGCCCTCGGCAATGCCTTTGAACGTCACGGCTTTCCCAATCTCGTAGCGATCAAGAAACTCGTCCAGGGATTCTGTATCAACATCAGTATATACGGCCATGGTGCGAAACTAACCGGTCACACCTTGAGCACAAGAGACTTCGTGATGAATTCAGCCCGTGCATCAGGCTGGCGGGCTCCCGACGCTTAAATGTGGCCAAAACAGGAAGTTTTCAGGCAATTTAAGGGTATTCGCGCCAAAAGGCTTAATCGATGTTGCGCCGCACATATTGAAGTTCCTACATACGGGCTGGAGAAGGAAAGGGACAATTATGCTTCGTATTTCGGTCGCTTGTGTATCACTCGCTCTTCTGGCTGGCGCCTGCAGCAGTCCTGAAACGAATGAGCCTGCTGATGAGCCAACACCTGTAGAAACACCTCAAGCTACGCCAACATCAGAGGTGGCGGATAATGCTGAAGAGAGATTACCACCCGTCGACCCGGAAACCGCATCAGCGAGCTGGAAAGGCAGTGACTTGGCGGCAACCAGTTTGATTTCTACCGAAATTCGTGGCGAAGAAGCAATTCTGACGCGAGCGGAGGATGGTGAGCTTGTTGCAGGTGGAATTACTTCTGGCGCCCGAGTTGAGTACCTTGCGCCAGCCAGTGCGTCATTTAGTGAAATGGCCGTGACAGTCACAGTCACGGCGCGCGCGGTGACGGATCCGGCACCATTTAGTGTATCGTATTCAACAAACGCAATTGGTAATAGCGGGTGGCAGGAGTTTCAGGCCTCGTCTGAAGCCGTAAATTATTCGTTCACATATAACATCGGAAGTGCGGTAGACACGAACTCTGACTTTATCGGTATCGCAGTTCCAGAAGGTTCTTCAGTCGCGATTCAAAAAGTAAGCGTTGAGGTTGCTCCTCGCACTCCTTAGTCGGAAGAAGCTTTGTGATCACAGGATAAGCGGCAGAGCGATCTGCCGCTTTTTTGCGTTCAGATGGCCGGTTCTGGGTCAGAGAGGATGCGGGGCAGCTTGAAGGTGACATGCTCATCCGTCACCCGAATGTCTTCTACCGCAACGTCAAAGCGCTTCCGACATTCATCAATGAGATCCTCAACCAGGATTTCAGGCGCGCTGGCCCCAGCCGAGATGCCCAGTACTTTAGTGCCTTCCAGCCATGACCAGTCTACGAAGTCAGCTGAAGCGACAAGCCTTGCGTCACGGGCGCCCGCGCGCAAGGCGACGTCAACGAGCCGTTTGGAGTTTGACGAGTTTTCTGCGCCGATCACCAGAACAAGATCACACCCTTCTGCCATGACTTTTACAGCATCCTGCCGATTGGTCGTGGCATAGCAGATATCTTCTTTGTGCGGCGCGGCGATTTCTGGGAAACGCTCGCGCAAGGCGTGTACGATCTCGGCCGTATCGTCGACGGAAAGCGTGGTCTGAGTGACGAAAGCGAGATTTTCCGGGTCTTCGACGTGAATTTTCGCGACATCATCTGGTGTTTCCACAAGACGAATCGCGCCTTTGGGCAGTTGGCCCATCGTGCCGATAACTTCCGGGTGACCGGCATGGCCAATAAGTAAAATGTCGCGTCCGGCATCGAAATGTTTTTGAGCTTCTACATGCACCTTTGAAACGAGGGGGCAGGTTGCATCGACATAAACAAGCTCGCGCCGTGCCGCCTCGGCAGGTACGGCTTTTGGGACACCGTGCGCGGAAAACACGACGGGGCGGTCATCCGGACACTCGTCGAGCTCTTCGACAAAGACCGCACCTTTCGACCGGAGGCTTTCCACCACGTAGGCGTTGTGGACAATCTCATGGCGCACATAGACAGGTGGCCCCCACTTTGTGAGGGCTTCTTCAACGATCTGAATTGCGCGGTCTACGCCTGCGCAGAAGCCGCGTGGTGCACACAGTCTGATCGTAAGTGGAGCCATACTCGCCATTACCTCTTGTTCACGCAACGCATTGTGCCGTTGCCAGCGATGACTTGCGCCGTTATCACGCTCTAACAGATGGTATCCCCAGAGAAAACGGCCAAGGAGTGGTCTTTCGTGCGTCTTATTGTGTCTTCTGCCCTTGCCGGGGCCGCTCTTTTGTTAACGTCATGCGCGACTTTCGATGCGCGCCCTAACCAGGGCCCGTGCCCTGCTGTTGGTTCTCTCTACGAAGCTCAGCGCGTCGTCGTGCTGGACGGGCAGGGTGATAACTATAACAACATTGAATTCACTGGAGAAATCAACGGCGTCAGACTATTCTGCCGCTATGTTGAAGACGATCCGATTGAGGCTCAGGTCGAGATTGATTTCGCTTTTGGCAAGGGGCAGGCTGCTGTCTCTAACACCAATACGTATAACTATTTCGTCGCAGTTACGCGCACGAATCGCGCGGTGATGAGTAAGCAGGTCTTCCCACTAGAGGTGAAATTCCGCGAAGGCGAGACCGTGAAAACCCAGGAAGAGCTCGTAGGACGCATTGTCATTCCACGCGCGGACGAGTCGATTTCAGGTGCCAACTTCGAGATTCTGGTCGGTTTTGAGCTCACACCAGAGCAATTGGAATTCAATGAGAATGGTCGTCGGTTCCTTCTTCAGACCCGTTGATCAGGCGTAATTAAACGTACAAGGACGAATCGCAGTGACAGACATTGCGTCGGAGCTGGCTCAGGCCTGTGGTCAGGCATTTGAAAAACTGGGTCTTGAGGCAGAGCTTGGGCAAGTTCGCAGAGCGGACCGCCCGGACCTTGCTGACTTTCAGTGCAATGGTGCAATGGCGGCTGGAAAACGCGCACGCAGAAACCCGCGCGAGATTGCTGGCGAGGTTCTGGCCCATCTGGAGGGGCATGCTGCCATTGCTGACATCACCGTTGCAGGGCCAGGCTTTCTCAACATCAAGGTGACGCCAGAATGTCTGGCCGAGCGTGCGCAATCGATTCGTGTCGATGAGAAAGCTGGTGCGCAAGCCGCTGAGGAACTTCAGACCATTGTAATTGACTTTGGCGGCCCAAATGTCGCCAAGCCCATGCATGTGGGCCATCTGCGTTCAGCCGTGATCGGTGACACCCTGAAACGACTTTGCCGTTTTCTGGGGCATAAGGTGATTGGCGACGCCCATTTGGGCGATTGGGGCCTGCAAATGGGACAGCTCATCATCGCCCTGTCAGACGAGCAGCCGGAATTACCCTATTTTGACGCCTCGAATGAGGGACCGTTTCCGCAAGAAAGCCCGGTAACCATCGATGATCTGGCCCGTCTCTATCCGTTGGCTTCAGGAAAATCCAAGAGCGATGAGGCGTATCGCGAGCGCTGCCAGCGTGCGACAGCAGAGCTACAAGCCGGCCATGCTGGATACCGGGCGCTGCTCGACCACTTCATCAAGGTTTCAGTTGAGGCGCTGAAAGTCGATTACGACCGCCTGAACGTCTCGTTCGATCTCTGGAAAGGCGAAAGCGACGCCGATCCGTTCGTGGGACCGATGATTGAAGATCTCAAAAAGCGTGACGTCGCTGAAGAGAGTGACGGTGCCTGGATCATCCGTGTCGCACGCGAGGGCGATAAGGGCAAAACCGAAATGCCGCCCTTCATCCTCGTCAATTCGCGTGGCGGGGTCGGCTATCACACGACGGACCTTGCAACCATATATGACCGTGCTGAAAACCTGAAGCCCGACCTGATGCTCTATGTGGTCGATCAACGTCAGGCTCTGCATTTCCAGCAGGTCTTCCGCGCTTCTGAGAAGGCTGGCTATTTTCCGGAAGCGGGGCTCGAACATATCGGCTTTGGCACGGTGAATGGCGATGATGGAAAGCCGTTTAAGACACGCGATGGCGGGACAGTTCGCCTATCTGATCTCAACCGGATGGCGCTCGAAGAAGCCGAAAAGCGGATCGCTGAAGCCAATCTCTCTTCTGATCTGTCTGAATCAGAAGTCCGGGACATCGGACTGAAGATTGCGCTCGCCGCAACACGGTTTTCTGATCTGCAGAACACGCGGACAACAGATTACAAGTTCGACCTTGAGCGGTTTACGAGTTTCGAAGGTAAGACCGGGCCGTATCTTCTCTATGCCGCCGTTCGTATCAAGGCGCTTCTTCGCCGGGCGAAAGCTGAAGGAAATCAGGCCGGTGAGATTCATATTGAAAGCGATGCCGAACGTGTGCTCGCGCTTCAACTGGATGGTTTCAATACCGCTCTCGAACAGTCATTCGCCAAGCGCATGCCGCATTTTCTGTGCGAGCATATCTATAATCTGGCGCAGGCATTTTCTGGCTTTTATGCGGCTCACCCAATCGCTGCTGAGAAAGATCCGGACACGCGCGCATCTCGTCTTGCGATCTGTGAAGCTGTTCTCAATCAGCTTGAAACCGGTCTCGACATTCTCGGGATCGAAACGCCGGAGCGGATGTAGGTTTGTCGGATGCCGCTGAAACGCTGCTGAATGGCGCGTTGGAGGCCTTGCAAAGAGGCGATGTGGCGACGTGCGAAGCAAGCTCAAGCAAGGCGCTTGAGCTGTTGTCAAAAGGTGACGCGCGCATTCCAGAAGCGCTGAGCCTGCGCGGAACGGCCCGACTTGGCACATCATCTGAAGCGGCGTTGGCAGACCTGGAGGATGCTGTAAAGCTCGACCCTAAGGAACCGCAATTCCTTCTCGCGCTTGGTCGCGGGCTGATGAGTCTGGGGCGCTTCGCTGATGCCGAAACGCCACTGGCCAAAGCCTTCCAGATCAGCAAGGGTAACCCGGCGGCAGCCATGGCCTATGGTCGTTGCCTGATTGCGCTGAATAAATCTTTTCAAGCTGTACAGATGCTCGGCCCGCTTCTGGAAGCGGGGCGAGCGACACCGAATATCGCCAAACTCTTTGCCGAAGCACGGTTTCAAAGCGGAGATATTTTCGGGGCGAAGGACGTTTTCGCTCAGATCTATGGGGCTGAAGGACCGCAATCGTCTGCCGAGCATCTTCAGATGGCGCGGATTGAAATGGCTTTGCGTAATTATGACGACGCCAACGCTCATATCGACCAGATTTTGACGAAGGAGCCTCGCTCGGTGGATGCGAGGATTTCCGCCTTGCGGCTTGCCGACTGGCAGGACAGGCCAGATGCCATTGCAGAGCACATTGAGGTATTAAGCCAGTATGGCGACGAGCGATATGACGCGCTTTCGCTCGTTGTGGAACACGCGGAGAATCTGGATGACGGTCTGATTGCGAAGGCCGGGCGCTTGTTGGATGAGCCTGCTGGACATGCAGACGATCAGGCGAGCCTCGGGCTCGCTCTGGCGTTAAGGTTCGATCGCGAAGGGCGCTTCGATGATGCCTTCAGACTCGCCAGCAAAGTCAATGGATGGCTGTCGCAAGCGCGTGGTCATGATCATTCGCCTGAAGCGCGTGCTGCAGTCCTCGAAACGGCCCGCAAGAAGCTATCGACGGCGCTCGACATTTTCAAAAGCACATCGGACCTGATACCAGATCGCAGCGGCCCGTCATTTATCTATCTGCTCGGAGCACCAAGAACGGGCAGCTCGTTAATTCAGTCTGTGCTGGCGAGCCCCGATGGCGTCACATCTGTCGGCGAACGCACTTCGCTTTATCCCTACCTTGCAGAGATCACCCAGACGGGCATGACGCCTCAGGGATTTGTCAGCTTCGTAGGCCAGCTCCATCAGGCCGATAAGGCTGGATTGAACCGCATCGGTGTTGAGACTAGCCGTCTGGTCGATAAGACGCCTCATCACCTCTTCATCGCTGGGTTATTGGAGCGGGTACATCCCGGCGCGACCTTTGTTCAGGTATTTCGCGATGCTGGCGATGTCGCCTTGTCCATGTTTTTGAGACCGTTTTCTCATGCCTTCGGCGAGGCCACCGATCTGAACGCGCTTGCGGATCTTTTGGCGTTCAGGCTCGAAGTCCGTGAGGCCTGGCGGGCGGCTGGACTGAAAATCGATGCGTTTTCCTATGATCGGTTTGTGCGGCAACCGGCAGAGGAAGGCAAAGCCTTGTTCAAAAGGATCGGGCTGGAGTGGGACGAAAGTTATCTGGACCCAGCCCAACGCCCGGAAGCTGTGCCGACATTTTCGTCGCGTCAGGTCAGAAAGCCAATTTCGGCGCCGAAAATCCCGCACTGGTCACATTACCGGTCATTTGCGCCAGAGGCTTTTGACCGCCTTGCAGAAATCACGTCTGCACAGAATCAGATCACTGGGCAAAATACTCTGTCCTGAATCAACTGCCCGCTTGTCCATGCTTCTGAGTCGCGCTAGGTCAGAGGCTGCGGGAGACACTGGCTACGGGCCAGGGCCGAAGGCGCAACCGCCCCGGAAACGCTCAGGCAAAAGGACCGCAGACGTAGATTAAAACGCTGGAAAGAGGCCGTCAGCCTCGCCGAAGGAGCAAGATTCCCTGACCGGATGTCAGGATCGGAATCTCTCAGGCACCGAGACAGCGGGGGCTTGAACCGTAGCGGGTTTGCCGCACGGATTAAGCTGGAGTTCCCGCGTGGCCGAACAGGACACCCAACTACTCAAGACGCCGCTTCACGATTTGCATGTGAAGCTTGGCGCGAAAATGGTCGGCTTTGCTGGCTATGATATGCCCATTCAGTTTGAAGGCGTGAAAGCCGAGCATCTGTGGACGCGAGAGCATTGCGGCCTGTTCGATGTGTCTCATATGGGGCCGTGCTTTCTGACGATTTCTGGTGGTCCTCGCGACGATCCGGCTGCCCATGCTGAGATCGCCAAGCTCATCGAAATACTCGTGCCGAGTGATATTCAGGGACTGAAGCCGGGCCAGGCGCGCCTGACGGTTCTTCTGAACGAAGAGGGCGGCATTCTGGATGATCTGATCATCACGCGCCCCCGCCAACCGCATCAGCAGGGCATGCTCTACATCGTCGTCAATGGTGCGATGAAAGAGCAGGACTGGGGGCTGATGCAGGAGACGCTCTCGCCGCACGCAGAGCTGACCCGCGCTGATGATCATATTCTGACTGCGCTGCAGGGGCCTGAGGCTGCTGACGTCGTAACGCAGTACTTTCCTGAAGCTGGTGAGCTTGGTTTCATGGAATGTATTCGTCTCGAACATGAGGGTATGAGCTGTCTGGTCTCGCGCTGTGGGTATACCGGTGAAGACGGATTTGAGCTTCTCATCCCGCCTGAAGGCGTCGGATTTGTCGCCGAACTGCTGGCCGATGATCGAGTGAAGCCGATTGGTCTTGGCGCGCGTGATAGCTTGCGTCTCGAAGCCGGCCTCTGCCTTTACGGCCATGATCTCGACCCTGGCAAAACGCCTGTCGAAGCGACGCTGAGCTGGGTGATCCAGAAAAACCGCCGCGAAGCCGCAGACTTTCCGGGCGCTGAGAAAATTCTTCATCAGATAGAAAACGGACCGCGCATCAAGCGCGTTGGCATTCAGCCGCTCGACCGTGCCCCGGCACGTGAAGGCACTGAGATCATGTTCAATGATGTTCAGATCGGCGAGATTACATCGGGCGGGTTTGGCCCGTCCGTCGAAGCCCCTGTTGCCATGGGCTATGTCGAAGCCGACCACGCCAAGATCGGGACCGAGCTGACGCTGATGGTCCGCGGCAAACCACGCGCGGCGAGGGTCGCGAAACTTCCTTTTGTTCCACATAATTACAAGCGCTGAACGGGTGAGCGAAATGACTGTTAAATACACAGAAGACCATGAATGGGTGAAGGTAGACGGCGATACAGCCACCGTCGGAATTACGGGTTATGCCGCCGAACAGCTTGGCGATGTTGTGTTCGTCGAATTGCCGGAAGTTGGTGCCAACTATGACAAGGGCGCTGATATGGCCGTTGTCGAAAGCGTAAAAGCCGCCTCAGACGTCTACGCGCCGGTTTCTGGGGAAGTACTCGAAGCGAATGAGAAACTCGCTGACACACCTGAGACCGTGAATGAAGCGCCCGAAGGTGATGGCTGGTTTGCCAGGATCAAGCTGAGTGACAAGTCCGAGCTTGATGCTCTCATGGACGAGGCTGCCTACAAAGAATTCTGCGAAGGGCTCTAGGTTTTGCATCCTGCAAGCATTTATCAGATGGACGGCACGGACTCGGTGTGTGCGCACATCCGACTGCATCCGTTTGCGATGCTTGCTGTGAATGCCAGTGCGAGCCCGATCATTGCGATGGTGCCATTGGTTCTGAACTCTGAGGAAGATTGCCTTATTGGCCACGTTTCAAGGCGCAATCCGCTAGCTTCTTTGAAAGAGCAGGACCTGGCCGCAACGGCTGTGTTTCAGGGGCCGCATGCCTACATTTCACCGAGCTGGTATCCCTCCAAGGATATTGATGGACGAGCCGTTCCGACATGGAATTACATCGCCGCTGAGGTGCGTGGTGTGCTGCGGATCGAGCGGGATGTCGAAGAGTTGAATCCCTATTTGAACTCGCTGAGCCAACAGATGGAAGACGGCCGGGAAAATCCGTGGCGCCTCTCTGATGCGCCAGAAGATTATCTGGCGCGGCTTCGCCGGGGCATTGTGGGGCTGTCGCTGCGGATAACCGAAATGAATGGCGTAAAAAAGCTGAGCCAGGATGACACGCAGGACGACTTCAATGGCGTCGTGCGTGGCCTGATGAGTGAAACTGATCCGGCGGCGCATGCAGTCGCTGATGAAATGCTGAAAATGGGAATTTATTAATGCGTTATCTCCCACTCACCGCTGACGAACGTCAGGACATGTTGAAAGTCATCGGCGCGAAGAGCGTGGACGACTTTTATCAGGATGTTCCAGAGGCCGCGCGGCTGAAAGGCACCGTCCCAGGACTTCCGGACCATATGACTGAGTTCGAAGTTGAGCGTCATCTGACAAAGCTTGCCAGCAAGAACACTTCGGCGTCTGAGTCAGCGTTTTTCGTGGGCTGCGGTGCATACAAGCACCACGTGCCAGCGACCGTGGATCACATCATCCAGCGGTCAGAATTTCTGACCACCTATACGCCTTACCAGCCAGAAATCGCGCAGGGTACACTACAAACCCTGTTTGAATTCCAGACGCAGGTCGCGGAACTGACTGCGATGGATGTCGCGAATGCCAGCATGTATGACGGCTCCACAGGATGTGGCGAAGCTGCGCTGATGGCCTGCCGCGCCACTCGTCGAAAAAAGGTGATCCTGTCTGGTGGGCTTCATCCTCATTATGCGCAGGTCACCCAGACGGTGTGCGCCGCGCAGGGGATTGAAGTCGTTCAGTTGCCTGTGGGCGTAGATGACGAGCTGGCGCTGGCAGAGGCTGTCGATGACGAGACGGCCTGTGTGATCGGACAGAGCCCGAATATCTTTGGCACAGTGACGGATCTCTCACCCGTTGCCCAAGCCGCACATGAGAAGAAGGCGCTGTTCGTGTCCGTCTTTACCGAGGCTGTTGCGCTGGGGCTGGTGCCGCCTCCGGGTGAAATGGGCGCTGACATTGCTGTCGGCGAAGGCCAGTCTATCGGTAATTCACTGAACTTTGGCGGGCCGTATGTCGGTCTGTTTGCGGCCACTCAGAAGCTGATGCGGCAGATGCCCGGCCGGCTCTGCGGTGAGACCGTAGATGCGGATGGCAAGCGCGGTTACGTGCTGACGCTCTCAACCCGTGAGCAGCATATCCGACGCGATAAGGCGACCTCAAATATCTGTACGAATTCAGGGCTGTGCACGCTTGCTTTCACGACACACATGACACTGCTCGGCGGTAAGGGCCTGCGCCAGCTCGCCGAAATCAATCATGAGAAGACCTGTCAGCTTGCGGACGGTCTGGAGGGCATTGAAGGCGTCGAAATTCTTACGCCGCGCTTCTTCAACGAGTTCGCCTTCCGCGTGCCGATGAATGCCTATGACGCGCTTCAGGGGCTGCTGGACCGGGATGTCGTCGGCGGAGTGCGGGCATCGCGCCTGTATCCGGACGAGGCGGACCTTTCCAATGTGATCCTTTGCGCGGCCACCGAATGCACAAGTGACGAAGACATCGCGCTCTACGTTCAAAGCCTGAAAGAGATTCTGCAATGACCATGAACACACAAGGCCGCCCGACGGCGCCTGCCTCTGCCATGGCTTCAGTTGAAGTCGAAACTGTTTCAGGCTCCAAAGGCCTGCTTCAGCATGAGCCATTGATCTTTGAGATGGATCGCTGGAACGCGACGGGCGTCGATCTGCCGAAGACCAAGGGTAAGACATCGCGCCTGGGCGGGTTGAGCCGGAAAGCCGCCGTCGAACTGCCCGGGCTTTCAGAGCCTGAAACGGTTCGCCACTATGTGCGCCTGTCACAGAAAAACTATGCGATTGATCTGGGGCTTTTCCCGCTTGGCTCCTGCACCATGAAACACAATCCGCGTCTGAATGAGAAGATGGCGCGTCTGCCGGGGTTTGCAGATATTCACCCGCTTCAGCCTGCGCGTTCGGTGCAGGGCGCGATGGAGCTGATCAGGGAACTGGAAGACTGGCTTCTGAAGCTCACCAATATGCACTCGGTCGCCATGAGCCCGAAAGCTGGGGCCCATGGTGAGTATTGCGGCATGATGGCGATCCGCCAGGCATTGCTGGCGCGTGGAGAAGCCGAGACTCGGAAGCGCGTTCTGGTGCCCGCTTCTGCTCATGGGACGAACCCGGCGACGGCGGCCCAATGCGGCTTTATTGTTGACGAGATCAGCGCAGACAAGCGCGGCCGCGTCGACATGGCGGCATTCAAATCCAAGCTGGAAAAGTCTGACGATATTGCCGGCATCATGCTGACCAATCCGAATACCTGCGGCCTGTTTGAATCCGACATCAAGGAGATTGCAGACCTGATCCATGAGGCAGGCGGCTATTTCTACTGTGATGGCGCCAATTTCAACGCGATTGTCGGTCGGGTGCGCCCAGGCGATCTCGGCATTGATGCCATGCACATCAATCTGCACAAGACGTTTTCAACGCCCCATGGCGGGGGCGGGCCGGGCTCTGGTCCGACGGTTCTGTCTGAGGCTTTGTCTCCTTATGCGCCCTGGCCGGTCATGGTGGAGGACACCTCTGATGGCAGTGGCCTGCTCACCTATGCAGACCATGCTGGTGACGTAGAGGGCAGTGATATCGAGCCATTTGGCCGCCTCACGGCCTTTCAGGGCCAGATGGGTATGTTCGTACGCGCCCTCTCATACATGATGAGCCATGGTGCCGATGGCCTGAAACAGGTGGCAGAAGATGCTGTGCTGAACGCGAACTATATTCAGGCGCGGCTCAAGCACATCATGACGCCAGCCTTTGAAGGCTTCTGCATGCACGAAGCGCTGTTCTCAGACAAGTTCACGGCTGACGGTACAGAGACCATTGATATTGCCAAGGCGTTGATCGATGAGGGCTATCATCCGATGACCATGTATTTCCCGCTGGTTGTGCACGGTGCCATGCTGATTGAGCCGACCGAGACGGAAAGCAAGGGCGAGCTTGATCGGTTCTGCGATGCGTTGGAGGCAATCGCGAAACGTGCTGCAGAGGGCGATGAGAGCCTGAAGGGCGCGCCATATCTCGCGCCTATGCGCAGGCTCGATGAGACTCAAGCCGCCCGTAAACCGGTCCTGAAATGGGTGCCAGACAATCCGCAGAGCGTTGCTGCGGAGTAAAAAGAGCCAAACCCTAAGGCGCGACGCTTTCAGCCAGTCGCGCCTTTTTCTCATCTGGCTGCCGTTTTCTGAATGTTGAATTCAGAATTTTCATCACCGGACGTTCAAACAGGTAGTAGGTGATCGCGGCAATCATCGTCGGCAGGATCACTCCAGCCGTGAGAAAGAAAGCATTATCGAGCCAGCCTTCTGAGCCGAGACGGAAAATGTCGAGCGTGCCAGGGGCGAGTTGAAGTCGAACTTCCGCCTGATCTGCGACGACATAGCCTCCGGCTCTTATCGCTGCGAGGGTGATATGGTGGCAGAGATAGAGCGAGAAAGACCAGTCGCCCAGTGTCTTAAGAATGTTCGAGAGCCGCCCAGTCAGGTGGCCTTCACTGGCCGCAGCACCATATACCATCAGGGCACACGGCAGAGAAAAAATCAGGGCTCGCCCCCATTCCAGCGTGAAGGCGCCGGGGGCAGGGTGAAGCCACGCGGCTGTCAGGAACAACAGCCCACCGAAAACGAGAGCAAACGTGCCGAACGATCTGACTGCCCCAGTCACGAAGAGATAGCCTGCCATGGCGCCTGCCAGAAACTCCAGCGTGAGTGGTGAGGCCGCCAGCTGGATGAAATTGCCGGAGAAGGAGGAAGAGTAGCCCAGCAGAGCGGCGCCGGTTACCAGCATGGCCCAGAGAATCAGCCAGACAGGCATACCGCGGCGCGGAAAGAGAAGAATGATGGCGAAGATCAGATAGAACCAGATCTCATGGACCAGCGTCCAGCCCACACCCAGCACGGGAAAGGTGGGCTGTGGGAGCAGAAGGGCCGACCGAATCAGATGCTCCGCGCCAGACATGCCGGTCGGCGCAATCATCTCAGCATCGTAAGGCACGCCGCGCGTGAGCAGAAAATAGGTCGCGATCAGAGCTGCAAACAGCCACCAGGTCGGGTAGATTCGGAAGAATCTGGCGAGCAGAAACTCCTTCACTGTTCCGATCCCGGAAGGCCTTGAAAAGGTCACATAGACCATGATGAATCCGGAGATTGCGAAGAAAAGATCGACCCCGACCCAACCATTTGTGAACGGACCGCCTACGAGTGGCGTTTCATGTGAACCGGTCGCCAGAATTGAGGACATTTCGATTGCGCGGATATGGTAGAGCAGCACGAAATACGCAGCAAAAGCCCGAAGTGCCTGGATGAGATTAAGCCTCATGAAATCCTCTGAAACGGGTTAGCTGATAACCTTCTCTGCACCAGAACCGTGAGAGAATAATGGCGGACCCTTCGTAATTCCCAATTGTTTTCATCTTGATAACAGATCATACAGCCCGAATGCTTCGACGGAACCAGACAGATCAGAATGCAGGAGAAAACGGCGCGCCCAGACCGGACGCGGCGGGCTCACTCATGCAGCAAAGTCTGGCGGCTCTGATCCGGTCCACCCTGGCCCTGTTGGGCGCTTTGCTGATTCCTGTCGGTGTGATTGTTGCCTTTCTGACACCGATTCTGCCTGTTGGTCTCCCGATCGTTATTCTGGGGGTTGTCCTGCTCGCACGAAACGCAGTCTGGGGGCGGCGTTTCATTCAGAATACGCTGGCACGGTATCCAAAGCTGGAGCGTTTTGCACCTGACTGGCTGATGCGACTGATCTTCGGTGAGCACCGTTAGGAAACACGCTTTTCCAAGCCTAAAATAGCCTCGCTCAGATCATCCATCTTCCCGCTAAGTACGGCCCGAGCGTCGTATAATCCCTGATTATAGAATGCTGTGCCCAATTCCTTGCTGATGAAATCGAGCAGGAAACCAGCCTCAAAACTGCCGAGCTCTCGGTCCAGTTCCTGTTCAAAGTAATCCTGAAGTCTTGCGATTGCACGCTGGCGGTCTTCGGGAGAAAATTCGACTGTGTTCATCTGTCCGCGCCTCATAATCTTCCCCTCAGAACGTTGGCGGAGATGGAGCTGAGGTGCAAGCTCATGGCTTCAGCCGCAGGCAATAAAAAAGCCGCTGGAAGGACCAGCGGCTTTTCAAATTGGTTTGACTCAATGCTTAAAGTGCAGATTTTACCTGGCCTATTGCTGAAGAAAATTCAGCGTTTCCGCCATTTTTATCAGCATTGGACTTGATGATATCTGCTGCAGCCTTGGTGGCAGCATCCGCTGCGATACGCTTAACTGAACGGAGAGCTTCATCTTCAGCGCGCTGGATGCGTGCTTCCACCTGAGCTTCACGGCGTGCAACCATTGCAGCGAGATCTTTCTCAGCCTGCGCCATCATTGCTTTGGCATCCGTTTCCGCCTGACGGATAATCTCATCAGCGGTTTCTGATGCTTCCTGCTGCTTACGCTCAGCTTCGCGGAGCATGACAGAGGCTTCGTCCCGAAGTTCCTGAGCGTAATTCAGCTCGCGCTGAATGCCTTCTGCCCGGGAATCCAGTGCGCCAGTGAGCATCTTGAATGCGCCAAGGCGCCAGACGATCAGAAGGAAGATGACTAGCGTCAGAAACGCCCAGTTCGTCGTGTTGAGATACCACGGTTCTCCAGGCGCTGCGATTGCGGCAGGTGAAGCCATTGCAGCGACAAGCGCAGCCATGAGTGTGCGACGAATAGTGATCATGCCGACACCTCTTCAACAGACTTGCTCACGGCAGCTTTCACGTTTTTGTCTGACGACGAGACGCCAAGCTGGGCAAGAATAGCCGTTGTGGTCGCCACAGAAATATCTGCGACCTTTGCCATATGCTCAGCCTTCAGCTTTTCGATCCGCTCCTCGGCTTCACCGAGACGTTCGTCAATCTCTGCAGCTTTTGCAGCAGTTGCATCAGCGATGCGGCTGTCGATCTCTGCACGCGTCTTCTCTGCCTTCGCACGCGCATCAGCACGCGCTTTTGCAAGCTGAGTTTCGGTTTCGGCCAGTGCTTCGTCAGCTTCAGCCTTCATCCGTGACGCCTCATCCAGATCTGACGCAATCTTGCCCTTCCGCTGTTCGATGATGCCACCGAGTTTCGGCAGGATCAGTCGCGACAGCAGAAGATACAGGATGACGAATGAAATCGTCAGCCAGAAAATCTGGGATGAAAATGTGCTGGCCTCAAATGGCGGAAAGGCGCTTCCGGCATGTTCGGCGCCGTATTCCGCGGCGTGATCAGCACCAGTCGGTTCTGCCATGGGTGTTGACCTTTTTCCTGTAGCTACGGGCCCCAAGCCTGAGGCCCGTACATTTCGTTTGTCTGGACTAGGATCAGACCACGAAGAGCAGGATCAGGGCAATCAGGAACCCGAAGATACCAAGTGCCTCGACGAGAGCGAAGCCGAGGAACAGGTTACCTTGTTGCTGAGGCGCTGCAGACGGGTTGCGCATAGCTGCATCGAGATAGCTTGAGAAGATATTTCCCACGCCAAGTGCAGCACCGAACATAGCCAGGGTCGCGAGACCCGCGCCTACATACTTCAGACCTTCTTCCATTGTATTTCTCCGCTTGATGGAAACTGTGCTCGTGAAACTTGTTCTAACGTTCAGGTCAAGCCCAGACCGTGTGTCAGGGCTCGACTTCTATCTTTAGTGTGACGGGTGGAACGCATCATTCAGGTAGATGCAGGTAAGGATGGCGAAAATATACGCCTGAAGGAATGCAACCAGGAACTCCAGCGCTGTAAGCGCAATGGCCATAACCAGTGGCAGCCAGAAAATCGTTGCGGCAAGACCAGCAGACAGCATCGCAACACCAAAGCCGACAAACAGCTTGAGAACGATGTGACCGGCCAGAATGTTACCGAACAGACGAAGGGAAAGCGTAACCGGGCGCACGAAGAAAGAGATGATCTCCAGTGGCACCAGAAGGATCAGCAGCGGCCAAGGCACACCAGACGGCGCAAACAGTTTGAAGAATTTCAGACCGTTTTTCATGACACCGAAAATGATCACGGTGAAGAATACCAGCAGCGCCAGGGTCGCGGTCACGATCACCTGAGAGGTGGTCGTATAGAAGAATGGCACCATGCCCAGCATGTTTGCCGCAAAAACGAACATAAAGAGTGAAAAGACCAGAGGGAAGAATTTAAATCCTTCCTCACCAATCGTATCACGGATCATATTGGCGATGAACTCGTAACCGACTTCGCCAACAGACTGCATCTTGTTCGGGATCACCGATGGCTTGGACAGCGCAAACATGAAGAAGCCCACAATCAGGGCCACTGCCAGAAGCATGAAGAAGCTGGCATTCGTGAATGAGAGGTCGATACCGCCGATTTCGAACGGAATCCATTCGACAATCTCGAACTGGTGCATCGGATCGAGGGCCATCTGATACATCATGGCAAACTTCTACCCCTTTTTCGCAGATTCGGCATCCTTGCCATCCGCGTCCATATTTTCTGCGCTGCGCTTAGCGTGGCTCTCTGCCGTGCGCAACATCAATCTGAACCCTGCGACAAGACCAAGGCATAGCAATATCAATAAGCCCCAGGGGCGTGTGCCAAGCCAATGATCGAGCGCAAGCCCGAAAACGAGCCCGACAAGGGCCCCCCCGACCAGATCCAGCACCATTTTCATACCGATACCGTAGCCAGAAGCAGCTCCAGAACCGGGCTTTCGCGCGGTTTTCCCTGCCTGCCTTGCCTGCGCGGCAGAAATGCGCGCTGCGAGATCGTCGTTTTCAGGCTGAGAAGGAGCCATAAGGCCACCGATTATGAAATTGGTGTCATGACCGAAGTCGCGCGGAAGCTATCCATGTGCAGTTGCGAAGTCAAGCAGACAGGTGAGCTGTAAGTTATTGATTTTATTGAAGTTGGAAAACTTGTGACACTTATTCTGCAGCGACAAGTTCTTCGGCTGTGCCCAAATCTACAGAAACGATGCGTGAGACGCCCTGTTCCTGCATGGTAACACCGAAGAGCCGGTCCATACGAGACATGGTGACCGGATTGTGTGTGATAGCAACGAATCGAGTCTCCGTCCGGCGGCGCATCTCATCGAGAAGACGGCAGAAACGGTCAACGTTCACATCGTCCAGTGGCGCATCCACCTCATCCAAAACGCAGATCGGGGCAGGGTTGGAGAGGAAGACGGCAAAGATCAGTGCCGTTGCCGTGAGAGCCTGCTCTCCACCCGACATAAGATTAAGTGATGTGACCTTTTTACCAGGCGGTTGAGCGAAGATTTCAAGGCCCGACTGAAGCGGGTCATCGGCATCCACCAGTTTCAGCTCGGCCTGCCCACCATTGAACAGGGCGGTGAACAGACCCTGGAAATGCTCATTCACGGTTTCGAACGCCTGAAGCAGACGTCCCCGGCCTTCTTCATTCAGTGCGTTCACGCCTTCGCGAAGTTTGGCGATGGCGGCTGTCAGGTCAGATTTCTCTTCAGCCTGTGTGCCCAGGCGTTCAGCCAGCTCTTCTGCATCCTTTTCGGCATCCTGATTTACACTGCCGAGGGCTGTGATTTCATGCTTGAGACCAATCAGCTCGCGGTCAATCTCTTTGGCGTCTTTTTCAAACCAGTCTTCTTCCAGGCTCGACTCGGCGATCTGGAGCAGACCCTGTGGCTGTCGATTGAACTGTGAGCTGGCAAGTTCGACAGCGTCGTTCAATCGCTCTTTCGCCGTTTCCAGCTGAGACTGGGACATTGCTGTGTCTTCGCGAGCTTTCGTTGCCGCTTCCTTGGCGGAACGGGCATGCGATTCGGCGTCGCGGACATGAGTTTCTGCCTCGGCGTGAGCGTCGGCGACCTCTTTGCGGCGTGTCTCGAGCTGGTTGAGCTCTGCAGCCAGCGTATCTATCCGATCGCTAATCTCTACGGGCTGGTTCTCGATCTCTGCTAAACTGTTCCGTGCCTCCGCTCTTGCCTTGTGAAGCGCTTCGATGCGCGTGCCGGATTCATTCTGCCGTTTCGACCAGTCAGAAATCTCACGCTCAAGCGCGCGTTTCCGGCCTTCGATTCGGTCGCGATTGCGTTGAAGATCGGACAAGGCGTTGCGCGCTTCGGTTTCAGACTGGCGCAATTGTGCCGTCCTGGCCCGCACGGCATTCAGCTCGTCAGCGAGTTCTGATTCGGAGCCTTCGACGGAGATGTCTTCCAGCGCGTTGACTGCGGCCTTGGCTTCATCGCGCTGCTGGCGCGCCTCATCGAGTGCGCTCGTCAGCGATTCCTGTTTCAGGGTGGCGCGCTCGAGTTCCTGTTCAGCGCGGAACACCTGAGAGTTCGCTTCGTTGCGGGCTTTCTGAAGTGCAGGCGCGTGAGCACGAAGGTCGCGCAGCTCATTATCAGCGGCGCGGCGCTGGGCTTCGATGTCTGCCTTAACCTCCTGCGCCTGAGCGAGAAGCGTTGCGGCGGCCGGCAGCTCTTGCTGGCAGGCTTCCAGCCGATTGCGCTGTTCCAATTGTTCGGCCTGGGAGAGAGGCGCATCGCTTTTGCGAACATAGCCATCCCAGCGCCAGAGCCCCCCAGAGCGTGACACAATGCGCTGACCGACCTGCAGGCTTTGTCCCAGTTTTGCCGCTTCGGCCTCGTCTTCCACTACGCCGCACTGCGCCAGGCGGCGATCAAGCTCTCGCGGAGCCTGACAAACCGTGTTCAGGGGCGTGACGCCAGCCGGGAAGCCCGGATCATCGCCAGGTTCTGCGCCGCCCCAATAGGTGGGCGCACTTGGATCTGACGGCGCATTGAGGTCATTACCCAGCGCTGCTGCGAGTGCGCGCTCATAACCCGGTTCAGGAGAGAGTGCGTCCATAACGGGCGGCGCAGTCGATTTCTCTGATTTGCGGACGAGGCGTTCCAGTCCGGAAATCTCAGCCTTCAGGCTACGGAGCGCGGTATCTGCCGCCCGTAGCGGTTCGTCTGCGGTCTCTTCCTCTTTGCGAAGCGACTGCACGGCCTGTTC
>CETS01016619.1_pt1 | contig 65939 bp, 59 predicted proteins | sample 356391 | NCBI WGS metagenome assembly CETS01 (sample SAMEA2622673, study PRJEB7988) | marine metagenome | isolation source: saline water (ENVO:00002010), including
CTAGCTTTAGGATTGATTTCTTGTGAAGCTCAAACAAAAAAACAAAATACTTCTATTGTAAAGGCTTCAACTGAAAATTCTATAGTAGTGGGTGCCAATCTCACAAAGAAGTATCTTCCACTATTGAAGGAAAAAAAAATTGGGATTGTTGGCAATCAAACTTCTGTGATTTTTAAGGAAGATGGAAGCTACGTTCATTTAGTAGACTCTTTACTTTCTTCAACTATAAAAATTGAAAAAGTTTTTTCTCCAGAACACGGGTTTCGAGGAAAAGCTGATGCGGGTGAAAAAGTAAAAGATGACATCGATACCCAAACCGGTTTACCTTTAGTTTCGCTCTACGGAAGCCATAAAAAACCAACTGATGAACAGTTAAAAGGTATTGAAATGATGGTATTTGATATTCAAGATGTGGGCGTTCGGTTTTACACTTACATTTCTACGTTGCATTATGTCATGGAAGCTTGTGCTGAAAATAACATTCCGCTATTGATTCTCGATCGTCCTAATCCTAATGGGGATTATGTTGACGGACCTATATTGGAAGCATCACAAAAGAGTTTTGTGGGAATGCATCCCGTCCCAATTGTACACGGAATGACGATTGGAGAATATGCACAAATGATTAATGGAGAAAATTGGTTGGAGCACCAAGCAAAATGTGAATTGCTCGTGATAAAAATGGAAAATTACAACCATCAACGAGCGTATCATTTACCTATTAAACCTTCCCCAAATTTACCTAACGACCAAGCGATTAACTTATACCCAAGCTTATGTTTTTTTGAAGGAACTAATGTGAATGCCGGAAGAGGAACTGATTATCAATTTCAAGTATTTGGTTCTCCTGATTTAGATTCGAAAATCTTTGAGTATTCCTACACGCCAACCCCTAATGAAGGAGCCCAACATCCTAAAAACGAAGGGAAAGTTTGTTATGGAATGAAGTTAACTTCTGCAGAAAAACTTTCAGAAATAAATTTAGAATGGTTGCTAGATGCTTACCGGAACACAAAAAACAAAAATGAGTTCTTCAATAATTTTTTCCCGAAGTTGGCAGGAACTCAAAAACTTCAGCAACAAATAGAAAGTGAAATGAGCGAAGAAGCGATTAAAGCAACTTGGAAGAAGGGCTTAGAAGATTATCTAATGATGCGAAAAAAATATCTTCTATATAAATAACAGTAACTTAACGCAACCTTTGTTAATTTAGCCCATCTATTATATAAACTAATTAAATATGTCTAAATTATTTTTACTCGCTTCGGTTATTTCTCTTCTCATGGCTGATTGTGAACCGGATATTGAAAATAACAAACGAGTAATTATTAAAGGTGAAATTACTACACCACAAGGAAATCCTATTCAAGATATTGAAGTTACCAGCAGTGTAGAAGAATATGTTCTAGGAAAAACACTAAGCAAAGCCAATGGTAGTTTTAAAATGGTTTCTGCAGAATCTTTTGATGAAAGCTATATTATTAATGTAAATAAAAAGACTGAAAATAATTACACTTCAGCAAAAATTCTTAGAGATGAAGATGAAATTGGTAGACCAGAAATTTATGATTTAGGCTCTATATTCTTACTTCCTACCTCAAATTTCACACTTACCGTTACAAAAACTTCCAATACAGATAAACAGCTCTATACCCATATAAACTATTTAGACACTTCTTGTGTTTATTATTTTAATGATGGTTTAAATGAAAACCCTTCTCGATGTTATGAAGAATTTAGCAGCTCGAAAAAGACCAATGAATTAAATTCCAATTTAGACTTCAATTTTCAAGTGATTCGGGATACTCCCATACAAATCACATATCAATTAGGTGATGATCCAGCGGTAACTATAGAAGTAACTCCTAACCAACCAAATTTTGACTATGAAATTACTTACTAAGCAAATTCTCTTGCTATTGGCCTGTATTACTTTTGGAATTAGTGGTGCGCAGAATGAAAGTAACTCCTCAGAAAATGAATATCATTTTCCTCAAGATGACCATTATTTAAATATTAAAATTGGAGGAGATTATGTCCTGCCCATTGGAAGTACATTTACCGGAGATAACTTGGAAAGCTCAGGAGGTTTCAATTTAGAAATTTCATTCAACCTTTTTGAAACCTCGGTATTGTTAGGTGCTCGTTATTCCAACTCTTCCCATGACGTAATAGACAAAAGTCTTGTTGGCAATTACTCAGGAACTTTTAATAGCTTTATTGGTGGTTTTGCAGGATATCAGTTTTTTAGTCGGCAAAAAATAAGACTTACTCCCAGTATTGGTGTTGGACATGTAACTTACAGACAATCGATTAACTCAAATTCATTTAGAGATTCAGGCACTACTTTATGGATAAATGGAGAAGTGAGTTACAATTTCTCTAAATGGTTTGCTTTATACGGACAAGTAACATCACAAAATGATTATCTGCATATGGATGTTCCTACTGAATTAGAAGAATATTTTAAATCCGGTCATTTTCTAAGATTTGGCTTGGGAGTAAAGTTTGTAATTTAAATTTATTTAATACGCTTTTTCATCTCTTCTACAATATTGTAAGCTGCAGGACAAATCGCTACATTTTTTAAAGTGAGATTTGATATCTGCTGAAACTTCCTACGGTCGGTATGCGGAAATTCAGCACAGGCTTTGGGTCTAACCTCATAAATCATGCATTTATTATCATAGCCTAAAAATGTACACGGAACTTGCTGAAGCACATAATCGTTCTCCTCATCAATTCGTAAATATTCATCTATAAACTGTTGCGGTTTCATTTTTAAAAATTTTGAAATCCGCTCAATGTCTTTATTGGTAAATAAAGGTCCGGTAGTTTTGCAGCAATTGGCACAATCTAGGCAATCGGTTCGTTCAAATTCTTCGTCATGCAATTCTTGCATTAGAAGGTCTAAATGTTTCGGCGGCTTTTTTTTAAGCTTCGCAAAAAACTTTTTGTTCTCCTTATGCTTATCTTTGGCCTGCTTTGGTAGATTTTTTAATATTTCTTCCATAGCGCAAAGGTAACTATAAGCAATTCATATTTTGAAAAATCCAGATATTTTTGGTCAAGCCGTTCTTGACTTTTACCACCAAAATCAACCAGAGGATATCATTGTTCACGCAGATGATTTTGATGATGATGAAATCCCAGTGGAATACCTCTTCCGCAATTATCAAGAAATGCCTCCATTAGAGCAAAAAACACTTCAGTTAGCCCATGGAAAAATTTTAGATGTAGGTTGTTGTGCCGGGAGTCATTCGCTATACCTTCAACAACAAAAAAAAGAGGTGAAAGCAATTGATATTTCTGAAGGAGCAATAGAAGTTTCAAAGTTACGCGGGGTAAAAAATGCCGAAGTACAAGATTTTTTCAAGCTTGAAAATGAAAGATTCGATAGTATTTTGATGCTGATGAATGGTAGTGGAATTATAGGTAAACTCCACCACTTAACTCATTTTTTCAGTCACGCGAAAAAACTATTAAATCCCAACGGAAAAATTTTAATTGATTCTTCTGATTTACGATATCTTTTTGAAGAAGATGAAGATGGTGGAATTTGGGTGAATCCTCACCAATATTACGGAGAACTGAATTATGCTATTAGTTATAAAAATAAAACTTCAGCAAAATTCGATTGGTTGTATATTGATTTTAATTCCCTACAGCTTGCAGCAGAAAGTAATGGATTTTCTTGTGAATTAGTTCAAGAAGGAGAACATTTTGATTATCTAGCAGTCTTAAAAATTTCTTAACTTTAAACCTTTCAAGACTTCTTTACGTTAGTCTAAGAAGAAATTACGCCTATGAAAAATTTAAAATACTTCTTTTTCGCCAGTCTTTTGGTGTTAAACATTGCTTGTAGTAGCGATGATGATAATTCTACTACTTCTATTCCCGGAAACAATCTTAGTTTAGGTAAATCTGCCCACGATTTGTTGGCCAATGATATTTTTACCGAAATGGAAATTGAAATAGTTTATCCTGAAGGTTTTGCTCCAGAAGCGAATAGCCTTATTCAATTAAAAACATTTTTAGAGCTTCATACGTACAAAACAAATATCACTTTTATTGAAAGACAGATTGCCACTCCTAGCGGAGCTCCTTACACCATCGATGAAATAAGAACAATTGAAGCGGATAACCGAACTTCCTTTAACACTGAAAACACGATTAGTGTTTTTATATTTTTTGCGAATGGAGACCGGGAAGGTATGGAAGAAGGTAAAATCACCTTGGGAACCGCCTATCAAAATACTTCTATGGTTATTTTTGAAAAGACCATTCAAAACAATACCCAAGGATTTGGAGCTCCAGATAAATCTAGTATAGAAATTACTACCCTAACTCACGAATTTGGTCACTTATTTGGATTGGTAGATATTGGCTCTGAAATGCAAAACAATCACTTAGATCCTGATTCAGGTGGGCATTGCAATGTGGAAGGTTGTTTAATGCGGGCTCAGGTTGAATTCTCAAGTGGAATCACAGGAATGCTGGGTAATGGTATCCCAGATTTAGGTCCGGAATGTATTGCCGATTTGCAAGCCAATGGAGGAAGGTAATTTCTTGAAATATAAAATCCTGAAGTCTGTTTTCTGTTAATGATGAACTTCTTCTGCTCTAATTTTAGAAGGATTATCGGTATACACCTCTTCCCCATTAATAAAAGTAGCTTTTACTTTTGCTTTGAGGATATCTTTTTCAGGTATTTGTAAAATATCACGATCCAACACGGTAAAATCAGCAAATTTTCCGGTTTCGATACTTCCTTTTTCATCTTCTTCAAAATTAGCATAAGCCGCCCAAATGGTCATTCCGCGTAAGGCTTCTTTTCTGCTTAAAGCATTTTCTGGCTGAAATCCTTTTTTAGGATAACCACTCGCATCTTTTCGGGCTATGGCTGCATAAAATGTTAATAACGGATTTACTTTTTCTATAGGAAAATCGGTTCCTAATGCGACTAAACCTGCTTTGTCCAATAACTTTTTATAGGCATATGCATGATGAAGCCTTTCTTTTCCAATCCTATCTTCTGCCCAATACATATCGCTCGTCGCGTGTGTAGGTTGTACTGATGGAATAATATTTCGTTTTCCTTTAAAAAAGTTGAAATCATTTTCACTCAAAATCTGAGCGTGCTCTACCCGCCAACGCTTATCTTTTTCATATTTTAATACCGAATCATAAACTTTTAAGACTGTATAATTTGCTGAATCACCAATGGCATGGGTATTCATTTGATAATCGGTTTGACTAATCGTCATGGCGAGCTCTTTCAACTCTTCCCTTCCAATCAGCATCGCTCCATAATGCTCTGGCTGATCGCTATATTCTTTTTTCAAAGCCGCTCCTCGTGAGCCCAAGGCTCCATCTGCATATACTTTTACAGACCTAACATTCAATCGGCCTGTTTTTAAAATGCCTTTATTTAAAAAATAATCTAAATCTTCTTGCTGATTTTGCACCATGGCATACAAACGAACTTTCAAATCTTTTGTTTGTTGCAAACTATCCATCAACATGATAATTTCTTTGCTCAAACCGGCATCATCAATCGTCGTCAATCCATATTTAAAGACCGTATCCTGAGCAGAAAGCAATGCTTTTATATTCTCTTCTTTAGTGGGTTGAGGGATAATTTCGAAGATTTTTGTCATCGCATTATCAATGAGAATTCCGGTTAGTTTTCCATTCACTACTTTTACTTCTCCCCCTTTCACTTTCGTGAATTTATTGATGCCTGCTAAATCTAAAGCTTTTTGATTTACCAACATTGCGTGACCGTCTATTCTGGTAATGGCTACTGGTGTATGAGGAAATAATTTATCTAAGGTGTCTTTTGTTGGGAATTTTTTGATTTTCCAATCGTTTTGATCCCAACCCCGTCCGGTGATAAATCCTGTTTGATGTTTCTTTTGAAATCGAACAATTTTTTCAATCACCTCATCAAAGCTTTTGGTATCGGTCACATCTACTTTTTGCAGCTGTAATCCCAAGCCATAAAAATGAGCATGGGCATCGATTAAACCAGGCACAATAGTTTTCCCTAAGGCATCATAAGTTCTCTTCGGTTCATATTTTAAAACTAACTTTTCACCTTCACCTATTTCCACTATTTTTCCGTCGTTGACCACAAAACCTTTTGCTAGATCAAAATCTTTATTGACCGTATAAATTTTACCACCCATCACTAACAAATCTACAGGTTGTTTATGCTCACAAGCGATAAAGAGAAAAATGATGATTAATAAGACGATATTTTTCATGAATACTATTTTATACAAAAATAAAAAGCGTTTACCAATGATAAACGCTTTTTAGGAGCTATAAATTCTATTTAACTATTTCTTAATTATGATACCTACCAATCAAATTGGTAACTGGCACCTCCCATTACTTGTAAACTTTGTACAGAATAGCCCATCCAGCGTTGGTAGTTACCTTCAGCTAAATTGTTTCCTCTTACAAAAAATGAAAGTTGGTCGTTTAACTTATATCCTACTCTTAAATTGGCGTCTAAAAAAGCACCTAATTCTTCTACACGTTGGGTAGCTACGCCACCTATTGAAGTTAAATCGTAATTGTAATAATCTTTACGTTGTCCTACAAAATATAGACTGGCACCGGCAAACCATTTTTCTGAGATTTGGTAGTCTGCCATCAAAGTTCCTTGTATTTGAGGCAAGTTCCAAGCTTCTTCTTCAAACTCATTATCATAAGTAGCAAAACTTGCATTTACTCTTAAACTGAAATCTTCATTCACCGCAAATTGCAATTCTCCAAATAATTTAACGGTGTTCACATTATCATAAACTAATCCAAAAGAATTAAAATATTCATAATCTTCTTTAGGAGTTACCGGATAATAGGCTTGATGTTGAAATAAGGCTTTATTATGTTCCGATTGATAGCTACCTCTAATATCATAGCTCAAACTTTCGGTAAACTTCCCTTTTCCTCCAATGTAAATATTGTATTGATTATCGGTAGGCGCAATTAGTAAGGTGGGTGATACAAAAGGATTCTCTTGAGCAAAACCATAATAGGTATTTTGCTGTAAACCTCCATCAGCTCCGGCATATACAGAAAAATACTCTCCGGCTACTTGATAACTCGCATGAATTTTCGGGTACACAAAAAACTTGTTTTCATCATGTTCTCCATCCATAGAATAAACTACTTCCGCTCCGGCATCTAAAGCCAAATCGCCTTGGGTTAAGGTAATACTTGGATGTGCCCCTAAATTAAAGAAGCTGTATTTAATTTCAGCATCAGGATTCATATACATTTGGTCGAAAGTACCTCCTACATAATCTGCCGAGAAATCTAAATTCACAAATTGATCGGCTACCGGAAATTCAAATTCAGGCTTGATCACTACGTGGTTTTCTCCACTGCTATAATTATCCCCAAATCTTCTGTATTTGATACTTGCTTTATCAAAAACGCCTTGGGCTACATCAATATTTCCTCCGGCTGTAATGGCTACATACGAATGTTGCGGATCGATAGCGGCATATTCTTCATCGGTAAGGGGTAAAAAGTCTGGGGCGCCGTACCAATTAAATACTTGATGTTGAAATCCAGCTTCTGCTCCCCAAGTAAAATTTCGGGTTTCCCCGGTATAATCCAAATTAAGTCCGGTATCGTAATATTTATCGTCTAAGGTAGCATTATCTATTCCACCTTGTGAAGAATTGTGAGTTAGAGAAATTCCCAATTCTTGGTCTCTGTTGACTTGCAATCCGCCATAAAACTCAGCCATGACATTCGAGTAATTCCCAAAACCTAAAGCTGCATAGTTATTGTATAACCGCGGCTGTGCTTTAGAGGCTACTCCTGCCGCCCTTCCTTTAGCGGGCGTAAAAGTGGAAGCTACCGGAAATGAAAAAATATCGTAGGTAACTTCTTTCTTCTTTTGGTCTGTAGAATCGTTGATTTTTGGCGTTTGTTTCACCTTAAAAGCGTCACTCACCGTGGGCGAATAAGGTTTTACAATAATTAATCGTTCAGTATCAATATCACCTTCTTCTTTTTCATCATCTTTCTGACTGAAAGCAAGCGTTGAAAATAATAATGCTGAAATATATAAAAGTCCTTTACTTAATGAAATGCGTTGCATATAAGAAAGATTAGTTGTTATTGTTAGTTTGTTCTGCCTCTACAGAAGAATTGGTTTCGGCTTCTTTACTTTTGATTCTGTTTAATTCGGTTTGTGCCTCTTGGGTTACTTCAGGATAATCTCCAAAGTTTTCAATTAAGGCATCTAACACATACGTAGCTTGGTAAGCATCTCCTAAATCATAAAAGTTTTTCCCCATAAGCAGTAAACCTTTAGCGCCCCACTTCTTATAACCGGAATAATCACGTGCTAAAATCTGCGCGGCTTCATTAGAACCTGTGAAATCACCATCCTCTCTTTTGAAATAAGCATCATAATATTGTGCTTCTGCTGCTAAACTTCCGGTAGCGATTTTTCTTACTTCTTGATAAGCTTTTTTCGCTTTTTCCTCATCGCCGGTTTGAATGGCTGAACGAGCGATAAATACTTGCGCATCACTTTTTACGCTATTCTCTATTTTTGAATTCTGAAGCACTTTTTCAGCATACTTCACCGTGTTGGCATAATTCTTTAACTGATAATATGACTTCATCAAGTTAGATTGCGCAAAGGTGATGTTCTGCGGAAAATCGGCTTCTTGTTCTAATCTCTCTAAAATAGGAATGGCCGCTTGATAATTTTTGTTTTCCAAATATATCTGTGATAAACGTGCTAAAGCTTGCTCGGTAAATTCGTTTCTAGGTTGTTCTACCACATATTTGTAATGAGGAAGGGCTTCGTTTTTCTCTTCATCACGATAGTGCAACTGCCCTAAATAAAAATGTGCCGATAAAGCATGTAGTCCATTAGAGAACTCATTTAAGTATTTCTGAAATCCTTTTTTAGCAGCTTCAGTATTGTTTTCAATAAACTGATTTTCTGCCGCTTCGTAAGTGGCATTATCAATATCTGAATCTGAAACCTCTACAAAATCTAAGGTCTTTACCCAAGCTGCGTACTCATCGGTTCTTCCTAAATCTACATAAATTACACGTGCTGTTTTTACGGCTTGATTAGCTTCTTCTGTTCCCGGATATTCTTTTACCACTCGTTTAAATTTATCTAAGGCTTCTTGTGATTGGTCATCATTGTAATAAATGAGTCCTTGTTTCAGCAAGGTTTTAGAAGCAAAAGAACTATGGGGTGCTTCATTTAATAATCGGTTATACGTCTGAATTCCTTTTTGGGTATTATTTTCCGCTACATAGGTATTTCCTAATTCATATAAAGCATCGTCCCGGTAAATAGATTTGTTGTACTTATTTAAGAAAGCTTCTAAATCTTCAATTTTTCGGTCGTTTTTATCTACAAATCCATAACTAATTGCTTTTTGAAAATAAGCATAATCACTATCAATTCCTTTCATTCCAATGGCTTCATTGTATGCTTCCATTGCCGACCAGTAATCGCTCGTCACAAAATAACTATCACCCAATCTTAAGTAAGCATCGTTTACTTGTGTTAATGGTTTTTGATGGGTGTCTGTATAGGCTTTAAAAAATTTAATTGCGTTGGCATAATCTTTCTGCTTAAAATAGGTGTAAGCAATATTATAGTCAATATCCTCCATTTCTGGAGTATTTTTCGCAGCGGTCATTCCTTTAAATTCCTTGTAACCGATTAAGGCATCATGGTAATTTTCTAAGTTATAATCACTTTCGGCTTTCCAATAGGTAGCTTTTGCCGTAAAGTTTTGATCGTTACGCTCTGCTAAAGATTTATTGAACATCACCAAAGCCCCACTATAATTTCCTTCTTTGTAAAGTTCTATCCCACGGTAATAAGCTACTTTTTGATAGACTTGTTTGTCTTTATAATCGTTACTGCTTTCTAATAAACTCAAGGCTTTTTCGTAATTCTTAGAAGTAATGTAAGAATCGACCAATAAAGCTTCTATTTCTTCACGTTCTCTAGACTCCGAATAAGTTTCCAAAAATTCGGTGAGTACTTCAGGAATACTTTTATAGTTATTTCCTATTTCATAACTGAGTTTAGCGTAATTTAAAGCGGCATCTTCCTGAATTTTTTTATCAAAATTCATTTCCGAGGCATTTTTAAACGCATTTAAAGCTTCCTGTTTTTTGCCTAATTCAATATAAGATTCGGCTAAATGGTAATAGGCATTTTGAGCTACGTGATTTTGACCGTCTATAATTTTATTGAATTCTGAAACGGCTTTCTCATAGTCTCCTTGTTTGTAATAAGCATAGCCTAATTGATAGTAATCGGTATTGTTCCATTTGCCACGCTTCCCTCGGTATTCTTTCAAATACGGAATAGCTTGCTCGTATTGCTCTAAGTTGAAATAACTTTCTCCAATGATCTTATTTAATTCTGAACGCTCTAAAGCATTGGATTTATCAAGTTGTTCTTTCCCTAATTTAATAGCTTCTTCGAACTTGCCCAATTTAAAATTCATGTCTGCTTGAAAATAGGAAAGATTGCGGTTGTAACGGTTATTATCTTTTACCTCATCAAACATTTCATTGGCCTCTTCATAATCATCGCCTTCGTAAGCAATAAAACCTAAATAATATTTAGCTTGTGAACCGTATTCTTTAGAATCGCGAACACGGTTGAAGTATTTTTTAGCCTCATCTTTTCTTCCGGCTTTAAAAAATGCGTAGCCATTGTTAAAGTAAAACTCTTCGAGTTCCTTTCTGGATAAATTGCTTTGGTCTACTTCTTTGTACCATTTACGAGCATAGTTATAGTCACCGTTTTCAAAATAATAATTGGCCACGTTGATGTAAGCTGAATTGCGTTTGGTACTTGTTGGATAATTTTGCACAAAATCTTCCATCAATTCATCGGCATTCGATTGGTTTAAGCGTACGGCACAATTGGCAATGTAATAGGCACAATCTGATTCTAACGAAATAGTTTTCGCTTCATCTTGAACCTCCTTAAAAAGTTTTTGTGCGGCTTTGTATTGGTGGTTATTATATAAATCGATTGCTTTATTATACGCTGCGAAATCGTTGGTATAAACTGCCGATTGCTGTGCAGTACCCAAGAATCCCAGTAAAATAATAGCGAAGAAACCAAGAATTTGTTTATAATTCATTAGGACAATATTTTATAGCTAGTTGGTTCAAAGATAATTTAAACTACATTTTTAAAACGCATAAAAAATGCTTTAATTATGTTAATGTTAAAAAAGATGGAACTGAGCTTTATTCTACTAATTTCTAGTGCTAGCATACTTTTTTAAAAGAAAATGAGTTGTAATTCTAGAGAAAAATTTACCTTTAAAGCCTAAAGCAAAGTTTATGGCCGAGACTATTCTAGAACTTCGAAATGCTGCGATATACCAACGGGAAAATTTAATTTTATCGGAGGTTGATGTTGAAATTAACCAAGGTGATTTTGTGTATTTAATTGGTAAAACCGGAACCGGAAAAAGTAGTTTTATGAAAACGCTTTACGGTGATTTACCCTTAACAGAAGGAGAAGGAAGTATTGTAGGCTTTAATTTGCGTAAATTAAAACAAAAGCAAATTCCGTTTTTACGAAGAAAACTGGGCGTAGTTTTTCAGGATTTCAAATTATTGAATGACCGTACGATAAAAGACAACCTTCTTTTTGTTCTAAAAGCTACCGGTTGGAAAGAAAAACGGGCCATGGAAAGCAAGATTGATGAAGTGCTGGACAAAGTGGGAATGAAAACCAAAAACTTTAAATACCCCTATCAACTTTCTGGTGGGGAGCAACAACGTATAGCAATTGCCAGGGCATTATTAAATGATCCTGAATTAATCTTAGCCGATGAGCCTACGGGAAACTTAGACCCGCAAACTTCTGTAGAAGTCATGGAAGTTCTCAAAGACATTAATAAAAATGGTAGGACTATTTTAATGGCAACACACGATTATGCACTTCTCCTTAAATATCCATCTAAAACTTTAAAATGTGATGGACAAAAAGTGTTTGAAGTGGTACAGAAGAGTGCTTAAATTTTATCGAGAATAAATGATTTCAATATTAATCCCTACATACAATTGTATTGCTGTAAACTTAATTAAGGAGTTACATTCACAATGCCTCCAATTAGAAATAGATTTTGAAATTATTTGCTTAGATGATGCTTCTCATAAAACTGATACTATTATTGCCAATAGAGAAATAAACACTCTCCATTCTGTAGTTTTTGAAGAATTACCTCAAAATATAGGAAGAAGCGCCATAAGAAATAAACTTGCAGAAAAAGCTAAATATCCATGGCTTCTATACTTAGATGCAGATGTTATTCCTATACAGAAAAATTTTATTTCAAATTATAATCTAGCTATAAAAAATAATAACAACGTTAAAGTGGTTTACGGAGGCAGAAAACACTTACCTCGTCATAATTCGAATCAAAAACTTCGATGGAAATACGGCTTTTACAAAGAAGACAAAACAAAAGAAGAGAGAAATAGAAATCCTTATATATCGATTATCACAAATAATTTACTGGTTAAAAAAGATATTTTTCATAAAATTAAGTTCGACGAATCTTTAAAAAATTATGGACACGAAGACACTTTATTTTCTTATCACTTAAAAAAAGAAAACGTTGAAGTTTTGCATATTGATAATTATGTTAACCATCAAGAAATAGATTCTAATCAAGAATTTATAACTAAAACAGAGTTTGGATTACAAAATCTACATTACTTATGCAAAAATGGAAACTTACCTTATAAGTATGCAAAAATCACTTCTTATTATCAAGTAATTAGAAAGTTTCACTTAAATTATATTTTCATTTGGAGCTATAAAATTTTTATGTCGAAAATGAAAAAAAACTTACTTTCTAAATCCCCATCACTAAAAGTTTTTAATATCTATAAATTTTGCTATTTCTGTAACTTAAACCAACTATGAATACATTCTTTTCCGTTGTTATTCCCTTATATAATAAAGAAAACTATATTTCAAAAACTATAGAAAGTGTACTAGCTCAAAACTTTAATGAGTTTGAAATTATTATAGTAGATGATGGTTCTACAGATAACAGCTATAATAGAATTAAAAAGTATAAAAAAAACGAAAAACTCACTATTATTCAAAAAGAAAATGGCGGAGTATCATCTGCGAGAAATCTTGGGATAAATCAGGCTAAAGGAAAATATATTGCCTTAATTGATGCAGACGATTACTGGTACCCTAATCATTTAAATAATATTTATGAGACCATACAAAAATTCCCCAATGCAGGTGTGTATGGTACAGGCTATGAAATTTTAATTAATAATTCAAAAGTTGAAAAAGCGGTTTTTAAAAATTTTCAGCCTAATAAAATACAGCTAGTTCCTAATTATTTTGAAGCGAGTACAATTAACGCTGTTATTTGGACATCTGCTTCTGCATTTTCTAAAGAAAATTTTTATAAAATAGGAGAATTCAATTTGAAATTGAGAACCGCACAAGATCTAGATTTTTTTGTAAGAGCAGCTTTAAAATTCGATATTGCTATTCATCCTAATGTTACTATGCGTTACCATCAAAAAAGTGAAAACAATCTGGCCCTATCACATTATAATGAAGACAGAGAGTATTTTATAGATAAATTTAGTAAAGAAGAAAAAAACAATTTATCGTTAAAAAAATACTTGGATATTAATAGGTATGCATTAGTTATTCGATGCAAAATGATTGATGATCCTAGATGGAAAAGAATCATTAAAGCTATTGATATGAAAAATCTCACAGGCAAACAACGTTTTCTTATTGGTTTGCCAAAACATTTTTTAAAGGTCCTTAAAAAGTTACAATTATTTCTACTAAAACAAAATATATACTTAACCGCATTTAAAGGTTAAAATTATATATAAATCACTTTATAATGATAAAACTTCTTTCCATTGTTTTGCTATAAACCGCATACTTAGATGCTCAACACTACTACAAGCATTTTTCTTACATTTCGCATATAGTTCTTCATCTTCATACATTCTATTAAAAGCTAAAGCTAATTCAGAGGGATTATGATTCTCTACCAGTAAACCATTCTTTTCATGGTGAACTATTTCTGAAGGACCACTGTTACAATTTACAGAAACTACAGGAGTTCCTACTGAAAGTGATTCTATTAAAACCCTAGGAAAACCTTCATATCTGCTAGTTAAAACGGTAAATTTTGCCTGACTCAAAAAGTTTCCAACTTCAGGAGTATAGGGAATAAAACTCACATATTGTAAAAGGTTAATATTTTTCACTTTTTTCTTTAAAAATAAAATATCCGGACCAACACCTAAAATTTTCAAATGAATATTATATTTAGGTAAATTAGATTTCGCATAAGCTTCAATCAATAAACTGATATTTTTAACTTCGTCTACCAATCTTCCCAAAAACAAAATATATTTTTCTTTGAACTTTTCACTATTAACACTAAGCTCTTCAATTGGATTATAGATTGTATATACTTTACTTGAATTAAATTTTTTCTCTACTTTTTTTTGAATAAATTTTGAAACAGTTACAATTTTATGAACTCGCTCAATTATTCTCTTAGAGGTATATTTTGCTAGATAAGTATTTCTACCAGGAAAGTAATTTTCTAAATAAGCACTTCTTACTACATAAATAAGTTTTTGATTTTGATAAATATAATTAAGGTAAAAAAGTTCTTTTAATGAATTGTTTTTGACTCTGTTATCAATGATATAATCAAATTTATGTTGAACAATATATTTCTTAAACCTTCTAAACCTTAATAATCTACTAAAGAAAGTATTTGTCTCTCTTTTCTTTAAACCAAGATTAAATAAGGTGCCTTCATACCCATAAGAGATATCATCGGTTAAAATCACTAAATGAACTTGATAGCCCAAGCTATTTAACATTTGAGAAAGTAACGCCGTAGAGCGTTCTGCACCTCCTTTACCTAAAGAAATAGAAACAATACACACCTTTTTATCAAGCACTGAATATGCCATTAACTTTATGATATAATCTTTATCTTGCCAAAGATAAAATATTTATATGAGGATTTTATTAGTTGGTGAATATAGTAGGCTACACAACTCTTTAAAAGAAGGTTTACAGCAATTAGGTCATGAAGTTACAATTATTGCTACAGGGGATTATTTTAAAAATTTCCCAGCAGATATAAAATTAACAAGAAAATACGATCAGGGGATTCTAAGGAAATTTAAAATTACTATTTACTTAATTTTCAGAAAAGATATCACCCAAATAAGTATTACAAAACAATTTTTCAAACACAAAAAAAAATTAATGAACTATGATATTGTTCAACTTATTAATGAAAGACCTTTTTCTATCAAAGGAAAAAATGCGTTGAAAATTATAGATTTTTTAAAACAAAATAATAAGAAACTCCATCTTCTGGCTTGTGGTACTGATTATATTAGTGTAAAATATGCTGCCGATAAAAAATTCAGGTATTCAATTTTATCTCCACTTTTTGAAAAAAAAATCAATAAGAAAAAATACCTGCATATTATCGATTATATATCTAAGAGAAGTTATCAATATCATCAAAAAGTATTTAGAAAAATTAGCTCTATTTCCGCTTCTGATATAGATTACGTTTTACCATACCAAAACCACCCATATTTCAAAGGCTTAATTCCTAATCCTATCAATACTAAAAAGCTCACGTATCGAGAGTTTGAAAAATATAGTCCAATTGTTATTTTTCATGGTATTAATAAAACCAATTACTATAAAAAAGGAAATGATATTTTTGATGCCTCTTTAAAAATAATCCAAAAAAAATATAAAAATAAAGTTGATATAATTACGGTTAGCAATCTTCCGTACATAGAATATATCGAAAAATATAATTCTGCTCATATTTTACTAGATCAAATTTACGCGTACGATCAAGGTTATAATGCTTTAGAAGCAATGGCTAAAGGGAAAGTAGTATTTACAGGTGCCGAAAAAGAGTTTTTAGAATACTATAATTTACAAGAAGATGAAGTTTGTATCAATGCACTACCAGACGTCAATTATTTAGTAGAAAAATTATCTTGGTTAATTGAGAACCCTTCTAAAATTCAAGAGATAGGAAAAAATGCTAGAAGTTTTATTGAAGAACATCACGACTATAAAAAAGTTGCTCAAGAATATATAAAAGTATACGAAACAAATTAACTTTTAGAATTTAGAAAATCCTGATAATCTCGAATATAATCTTCTTCTTTATAAATATCTGAAACTATAGCCAAACAAACCGCTCCAGAAGAAAAATTTTCTAGTTCACGCCAAATTCCTTTAGGTATATAAAGAGCCTTATTCGGCTTATTTAAGGTTAATATTGTTCGATTCTTTCCATCATCCACCACTACATCAAAACTTCCGCTGAGCGCTATTAATGATTGCTGGAGTTGAATATGAGCGTGACCACCTCGAGTAGAATCACTAGGAACATCATACAAATAATAAATCCTTTCAACTTTATAAGGAAGTATATTTTTCTCAATCACAGAAAGATTACCTCTTCCATCAGGATCCGATATCTTTGGAATTTCTATGAAATGAATATCACTTAATTTTGAATCCATAAGCAAACCTTAACGTTAGATTTTAAAACAAACCTAATAATTTTATATAATTAATTGTATTCTTTCCTATTTAAATATCTCATCACCAAAAAGAAAACAACCAATCCGTAAATAATATACCTTACTAAATGTGCTATGACTACGCCTTTAATACCGAAAACAGGAATTAGATAAAATGAAAAACCATAAAAAAGAGCTAACGATAAAATTTCAGTCATTATAAAATTACTAACTTTCTCGCTAGAAACTGATGCGCCAAAACTATAGAAGCAAGCTTTACAAAATCACCTATTAATTGCCATTTAAAAAGCAGTGAAAGGCCTTCAAAATTTGGATAAATTAAATTTACGATCCACTCTCTACAAAAGTACACTAACAACATTCCTATTCCGAAAAGTGGCAATAAAGTCTTATAGATATATATTAACTCTTTTGTAAACTCTTTCTTTAGCTTTATGCGAGAAAATTTTGGTAAAACATACATCGAAAAAATAGCTTCAAAAAAAACCATGTAATTTTTAGATATATTAGTCATTGCAGTCCAAACTCCGGCATCATACTCTGAAATTTGTTTGAATAATGTTGATCTAATACTAATTTCAACATAATTCAATAGAATCGTAGAGCAAAACGACATCATGGTAAGAGCGAGTAAACTTATAGAAAAAAGAGTAATTAAATTTTAAGGAAGAAAACTTCATATATTCTTTTAAAACACCATCTAAATTGTACTTAAATAGAAAAACAAACTACTAACTCAATAACTTATTAGCTCAATTTTAGCCAATTTTTTGTAAGATGACAATCCATTTATTACGCCATTCAAAATTCGCTGAATACCTATAAAAGCGACACAGACGGAAAGCAATTTCATTAAATAATTAAAATCATCAGTAGCAAATAAATATTCACTTATGATTGATGCTCCGAAGAAAAGAACATACACTAACAACTAAAACGAATAAAAATGAAGTTGAAAATAAATTTTGAAGTTGTTTTTCATATTCTTTCTGATCTTGGTAATCAAGTGAACCCCATCCACAAAGATTTTTTTAAAGAGATCTTTGCCTATATACCCTTTGTTCCCATAGAGTTTGCCCATTATCTTCTTATGGAAATTATCACTTTTTAAATGTGCCCTTACATAGAAAAGGTAAAAGTGCTTCAGGTTTTTGAAATTCCCGAAATGGAAAAGTACCAGTAAGGTCATTACTTCACTATTGGAGAGCTTGGATTTCTATTCCTGCTTTTGATAGAGCAATCAGCTGATAGAGCAATCAGCTCCAAGAAGTAGTTTGCTGCGCTTGTTCAAATTCTTGATAAAATTCATCAAAAAAAGAAAACTTCAGTAATTTTATCGGTAGAAATGATAAGCAGAATATTAGTTAAATATTTGAACTTTATATAATTAAATACACTGATTTTCTGTTTTTTTCTTTGTTATCTACAATTCCTCTTTTTTTACTTTTCTTATATCGAACTCACGTTAAACCATATTTTTAAAACGCATAAAAAATGCTTTAATCATGTTAATGTTAAAAAGGAAACCGTTCAGCTTAATTCTACTAATTTCTAGTGTTTACATACTTTTTTAAGAGAAAATGAGTTATAATTCTAGAGAAAAATTTACCTTTAAAGCCTAAAGTAAAGTTTATGTCCGAGACTATTCTAGAGCTTCGAAATGCTGCGATTTACCAACGTTAAAATTTAATTTTATCGGGGGTTGATGTGGAAATCAACAAAGTTGATTTTGTCTATTTAATTGGTAAAACCGGAACGGGAAAAAGTAGTTATATGAAAACGCTTTATGGCGATTTACCTTTATCTGGAGGTGAAGAAAGTATTGTAGGCTTTAACTTACGTAAACTGAAACAAAAACAAATTCTGTTTTTACGAAGAAAACTGGGCGTAGTTTTTCAAGATTTTAAGTTATTGAATGACCGCACGATAAAAGATAATCTCCTTTTTGTGCTAAAAGCTACCAGTTGGAAAGAAAAACGAGTGATGGAAAGCAAGATTGATAAAGTATTGGATTAAAGTGGGTATGAAAACCAAAAACTTTAAATACCCTTATCAACTTTCAGGTGGAGAGCAACAACGGATAGCGATTGCTAGGGCTTTATTAAACGATCCTGAATTAATTTTAGCCGATGAGCCTACGGAAAACCTAGCCCCAAAAACTTCTGTGGAAGTCACGGAAGTATTGAAAGAAATTAATAAAAATGATCGTACTATTTTAATAGCCACACACGATTATGCGCTTTTACTTAAATATCCATCCAAAACTTTAAAATGCGACGGGCAAAAGGTATTTGAGGTGGTACAGAAGAGTGCTTAGATTTATGTACCTTTTTTTACAAATACAATGAGAATGCATCAAAAAGACTTAATTTATTTACAGGAAAACTCTTTTAAATACCTGTATTGGGTTTTACTTCTTTTCTACATTGTAATGTACACTACTTTTGGTTTTGAAGATGGGGATATGGGTACTATTTTCAGTATTTCTTGGAGTATGTACAATGGTTATTTCCCATATACAGATTTCACTTACATTAAACCTCCTTTTTCACCTTATTTCCACTCTTTATTTCTGTACATAACCGAAGATTACGCCTATCTAATCAATAGAGGCTTTTATTATATACAGGTTTTTTTGTACTCCTATTTTGCAGCAAAACTACTTTGCAAAATATTTAAAATAAACTCTAAAAACACTGTTTATTTTATTGCGATACTAGGTGCATTAATAAGTATACACAATTACCCCCCAATGCCTTGGAATACGGTAGACGGTATTTTCTTTTCTATTTTAGGTACCTATTTTTTGCTGCATAGAAAAGAAAAAATATGGCAAATTATTTTAGGGACTTTTTTAATCTCACTAGGTGTTTTATGCAAGCAATCTTTCTTCTTCTTTCCTGTATTTTTAACCGCTTATCTAATACTGCTAAAGAATTATAAAAAAGCTACTATTTTTGTAATTAGTGGATTAGTTACTGCCATACTATTCATTATTATTTTATTTTTAAATGATGCTTGGGATGCATTTTATAATCAAATTTTCAGCTTTACACCTGCCTCTAGTTTTATTAATACCGCAATAAAAGTATATTATTTAGCATTTAAGTTTAATTACTTATTAATAATAGGATTATTGTCAGTTTTCTTTTTAGTAAAAAAATACCTTCCTAATCATGTTACTTTTCTGTATGCAATTACAAGCATTGCGGTTCTATTTTTATACTTCTACTTGCACAAAGACAGTTACCATACAGTAAAAAATGCTTTAATGCAATCGCTACTAGTTATTTCAGCTTTATATGCATTATACTTCGCAAAGAAAGATAAAAGATATTGGTTTTTATTACTCCTTTTAAGTCTCAGTTGGTGTGCTGCTATTAGCAATGGTTTTAATACACCAATTCATTTTTCAACCCCAATTGTGTTTACTTTTTTTATAATGAGCTATGATTTAAAAACCTTTGCATTTTCAAAATTAGTCGGGTCAATAAGTGTTTTATGTTTTGTAATTGTTTTTTATGTAGGCTATCAAAACGTTTATATGGACTCCAATCGAAAAGAACTAACTTATAACATGGGAGCTATTTATCCGCAACTTAGTTGTATAAAAAGCGACAAACCTACTTACGAAAAGTATTTAGAGTTAAAAAAATTATCACAAAACTATACCAATTATACCATATTGCCCTCTGTAACCCTTGGACATTATTTAACCAAAACAAAAAACCCAATTGGTGTTGACTGGGTTTTTAACCATCACTTAGCCGATCAAATTCAACTATATATTGACAAGCTAGAGACTAAAAATGTAACCGTTTTTCTTGAAAATTTTGAAAATAACATCAATAATTATGAAGAAACTTCTTTACTCACAGTGTATGTGAAAAATAATTGGAAATTAGTTGAAAAGAGAAACTATTTTAGGGTTTATAAAAAATCCCAATAAAACATCATTTGCTTATGACTTCTTCAAGTTTTTTATCTATCATAATTCCAGTTTATAATGAGGATGAAAATGTTTTACCCTTAACAAAAAAAATTGAAACAGCATTAATCAACTATAAATTTGAAATCATATATATAGATGATTTTAGCACAGATAATACGGTAAAAAACATTAAGTCTTTACAAAATCCAAACATAAAATTAATTGAGTTAAAAAAAAATTACGGACAAAGTTTAGCTTTAGCCGCTGGGATTGACAATGCCTTGGGAGATTTTATTATTTCACTAGACGGAGATATGCAAAATGATCCAAATGATATCCCAAATATGCTTAAACTACTAATCGAAGAAGATATTGACCTTGTAACGGGTATAAGAGTCAATAGAAAAGACTCTTTCTTTAAAAAAATTCCTTCAAAAATAGCAAATTATATTATTCGAAAAACAACCAAATTAAACATTCAAGACCAAGGATGTGCCTTAAAAGTTTTTAGAAAAGAAACAGCTAAAGAACTGAATCTATATGGTGAAATGCATCGTTTTATAGCCCTTTTAGCCTTTTTAAATGGTACCAGAATTAAAGAAGTTCCCGTAAAGCACCACCCCAGAAAGTTTGGAAAATCTAAATATGGATTAGGGAGAACCTTTAAGGTTATAAATGACCTTTTGCTAATACTTTTTCAACGTAATTACCTACAAAAACCTTTGTATTTATTTGGAAATATTGGCCTGTTTTTTTTCTCTTTAGGATTACTCATTAACATATACCTTTTAATAGAAAAAATACTTGGATTTGACATTTGGGGAAGACCCATTTTAATTGTAGGGGTGTTATTTGTTCTGTTGGGTATTCAGCTTTTTACCATCGGTATTGTTATTGATTTACAAATGCGAACCTATTACGAATCGCAAGATAAACGCCCTTATATAATACGAAAAATAACCTTACCTACTGAAAAAGATAAAAAATAATTGATTATCCGCAATTAGTTATATCCTGCAATTCCTGCTATAACGAGACTATCGAAGAGCTTTTCTCCAAAATATCTCCTGTTGAGTTTATGGATAAATTCATTCAGGTATAGCCGTAGTTACTTTCCCTTGATCTTGTTATAGTTGCCCACGAAGTTCTTCTTCGCATTACTGATGGTAATGTGCACCCACCGCAATGTCTCTTTGCTAAGCCCTTCACTGGATTTTTCGAAGATATGTAGCTCCACATAGTCCGATATATCAACATATGACGTACTATCATCACTAAGGACATGATTTTTTTGTAAAGCGTTAGCTATACTTCAACAAAAATATAAAAGGAAAATAGAAGTTATTACTGTTGAAAACCTTCCTTACCAAGAATAAATCACCAAATACGACAGTACACATATTATTTTAGATATGGTTTTATGCACACGACCAAGGTTTTAACGCTTTGGAAGCGATGGCAAAAGAGAAAGTGGTTTTTACGGGAACCGAAAAGAATTTTTATACTATTATGGTTTAAAAGAAAATCAAGTTTGCGGAAATGCCTTACCCGATGTAAATTACTTAGTTAAAAAACTTTTGTAGCTCATAGATAACCCACAAAAAATTGAAGAAATAGGAAAAAATGCCCTCGATTTTGTAGAACAAGAACACGAATACCTTGCGATTGCTCAAAAATATATAACCACTTGAAAGTCTAATTTATAGAATTTGAAGCTTAAATAGTATTAGTTTTTCTTAAAGTAGTGTATTATTAAAAATAAAACCAATAAAAAATACAAACAATAACGAATTAAGTTGGCTATTACTACACCTTCTACCCCATAAATATCAGTTAGAAAATAAGCTAAACCGAAAAATAAAGCTAAAGAGACAATCTCTGAAAAAATAAAGCTTTTTACCATTTTTTTTGCTAAAAATTGATGAGCTAATATGATGGAAGCTAATTTCACAAAATCTGCCATTAATTGCCATTTGAATAATGGAGCAAGTCCTATAAAGTCTGGATATACAAGTTGTATTAATAAATTTCTAGCAAAATAAATAATAATCATTCCCAAGCCAAAAAGAGGTAATAAAGTAGTATATATTGAATATAATTCTTTTTTAAAATCTCTTATCTTGTGTATTCCTGCAAACTTAGGCAGCACATATAAAGAAAATAAAGCATTAGAAAAGACCATATAATTTTTGGAGATGTTTAACATAGCGGTCCATATTCCTGCATCAATTTCGGATATTTTTCTTATAAGCATAGACCGTATACCTATTTCTACGTAATTAAATAAAACAATAGAAAAAAAAGACATCAGCGAAAAAGTAAGTAAGTCTTTTGCAAATGGAATTTTGAATGATAATTCAGAAAAATGTATATACTCTTTTAGGGTTTTAATAAAAATAAATAACAAAATAAGCAATTGAATGACAGGTGTAACTGCTATGGCTATTAAGACGCCATCAATAGAATATTGAAAAAGAAAAAATATGGTCAGTGCCGAACTAACTAAATAACCTACTAAATCAATTAAAGCAAATTTCTTGTATTTAGATAACCCATTTACAACGGCATTAAATATTTGTTGAATAGCTATAAATGGAACTACTACAGCCATTAACTTTATAAGGTAGGCATATTCTGCAGTGCTAAATAAATAATGACTAACCTGTCTTGAAGCTAGCAATAGAAAAGTTGCCGTAGTGAATGAACCTATTAAAATAAAAACAAATGAGGTAGAAAAAAGCTTTTGTAACTGCTTTTCATCTTCTTTATATTGTGCAATATACTTTACAACACCACTAAAAATACCTAGTGAAGAAATCGATGTTAGTATTTGGGTAATGTTTCGTAATTGCCCAATTTTAGCTATTCCGGCTTCCCCAACCATTTCTGCCAAAATACGTTGTATAAACATTGATACACAAAGTCTAACGCTAATAGATAATGCGTTTAAAGAAGTTATCTTTAGCAATAAATTTTCGCGTACAAATTTAGGAGTTTTCAAATAGCTTGTATTTTATAACAATTTAATCATATAATGCCATATTCCTTAACATCTTTTTTCCCTCAATTATTTCGTATAAAAACTTATCTATCTATTTTCTTTAGTGTTTTATTTTAAAAGATATAAATTTTAATAAGCATTCAAAACCTGAATGACCCTAGAGACCTCATCTTCTTCCATTACCGGACTTAAGGGAATACTCACTACTTGCTGATGAATTTTTTCTGTAATTAGAAATGATAATTTAGAAAACTCTGAAAAAGCTGCTTGCTGATGTGGTGGCAGCGGATAATGAATAAGATAACCTACCTCGTTCTTTTCTAAAAACTCAGCAAACTTTTTTCTATTTTCTACTTGAACTACAAATAAATGAAAAACATGATTGGCACTTCCGTCCCAATAGGGAAGATTAATTTTCTCATTGTTGATTTCATTTAAATATCTTGAAGCTACTAGTTTCCTGTTACTATTAGCATCATCCAAATCTTTTAGCTTATCCAATAAAAAATAGGCTTGTAATTCGTCTAAACGAGAATTGAAACCAATATATTCATTGATATATTTTGACGAAGTTCCGTAATTTCTAAGTTGAGAAACAACCTTTGCTAAATCTTTATCACTTGTAGTCACAGCGCCTCCATCCCCTAACGCTCCCAAATTTTTACTGGGATAAAAACTAAAACCGGTAGCATCGGCTAAACTTCCAGCTTTATTTCCATTTTTATCTTCTGCTCCATGAGCTTGAGCTGCATCAGCAATTAATAGTAAATTATTTTCATTAGCTATTTTTTGTAAACTTTTCATATCGGATAATTGACCGTATAAATGTGTCACCAAAATAGCTTTGACAGATGTAGTTAAATATTCTTCAACCTCTAGCGGATCTAAATTAAAAGTTTCTTCATCCGGTTCTACCAATACTGGTTCCAGTCCAGCATGTTTAATGGCTAGGATAGTAGCTATATAGGTATTGGCGGCAACAATAACTTTATCTCCTTCTTGTAACTTTCCTAATTCTATATAAGCTTTTAAAATTAAAGTCAAGGCATCTAACCCATTTCCTACACCTATACAATGATTCACTCCGCAATACTTAGCAAAAGCTTTCTCAAATTCTTTTACAGCATTCCCCAATACATAGTAACCAGAATCTAAAAATCTTTGAAAACTTTCTTTAAAAGCTTTTTCGTAAGGTTGATTAATTTTCTTTAAATCTAAAAATGTTATCATTATATAAAAATATGATTTAAATCTTCATAAGTACCTGTCTTCAATCTATAGAATTCATGAGCTATACTTCTTGCTCCGAAGCACTCTTTCCAATATACTAAGCCTTTATTTAACTTTAAGCCATGTTGCTCATTAGAAGTACCAAAATCAAAATACTTTTTATGACTAAACTCACGTTCTATTAAATGCTGAAACAAAAAATCTAAGGTTCCTAATTGTTGTTTTTGATCATTTGCAGAAATATATTGAACATGCGCTACTGTTTCTGTTTCAAAAATCGTAGCTCCCCCTACAATTTCATTTTTCAAATAAACATTGAACTGATGAATTTGATTTGGAAATTTTTTTGCTAAAAACTCTATTTCTTTAACCGAGTGAACGGGCTTTGCGTTATGGGTTTGCTTTAAATTTGGCATTAAAATCTCTTGCCAAAAACTATAAAAATCATTTTCTTTTTTTATCTCTAAAAGCTTTTTATTTGCTTTTTTTACCCCTTCTAATCGATTTGACTGAATTTTTAAGGGATTATCCAAATGTATAGTAGCAGAAACATCACATCGAATTTTTTCAGCTTTTAATAAAAAAAGTAAATAATCTATTTCATCTGAAGGATAAGTATGGTAAATTTTAGGTACTAATTTTAATTGAAGTTTTAAAATATTTTTTTGCTTTAAATATTTAAGGCTCTCTTTTACCACTTCAAGAACTTTTTCAAACTTGATTTTTTTTGAAAGTATAACTCCGCCATAAGTCAGTCCTTGATGTGAAAAAATTTCATCTTCCACTCTATTTGCCGGTAAAACAGCAAGTAGTTTTTGTTTTTCGTATACCATTAACGAAAAGTCTTCAAACCGATCGCTATGGTATTCCATAAAATCACGGTAAAACAAAAAAGTTCCGTTTTTAGAATTCTTAATGAATTGATCCCAATCAGCTTTTAAAGAAGAATGGTAAGGTTTAACTTCTAACAAGTATTTCGTTTTTTAGTTGCTAAACGAAAATACAATTTTCTATCGATATTTCTTGTTGAAGCGATAGAAGTGGTATCCTTTTTTATTTATCAAGACTTCTCCGCTTTAGTTGATCTTCAAAGAAAAACAAAAGTTTAAAAGTGACAGACAAAAAAGACCTATGCCGACAGAAAGGTAGAAAGAATACTATGCTACACAAAGGACAACACCTTCAATAAAAAAACCCTTTATCTAGAAAGAAAAAGGGTTTTTATAATATATTATGTTATCTACTTCTTACATAATTTTATTTCGTTTACGCTCGTTTTCAGTTAAGAAAATTTTACGTAATCTTAAGTGGTTGGGGGTCACCTCAACATATTCATCCTTCTGAATATATTCTAAAGCTTCTTCCAAGCTAAACTTAATCGCAGGAACGATTTTCGCTTTTTCATCGGCTCCTGAAGAACGTACATTCGAAAGTTTTTTGGTTTTGGTGATATTTACAGTCATATCATCTTGACGTGAATTTTCTCCAATTACCTGACCTTCATAAATATCTTCTCCCGGATCTACAAAGAAACGACCTCTATCCTGAAGTTTATCGATAGAATAAGGAATAGCTGTTCCTTTTTCCATAGAAACCAATGAACCATTCAAACGCTCCGGAATACCTCCTTTTAACGGCTGATATTCTTTAAAACGGTGCGCCATAATCGCTTCACCAGCAGTTGCGGTTAACAATTGGTTACGTAAACCAATGATACCACGAGATGGAATCATAAATTCACAAACCATACGGTCACCTTTAGCTTCCATACTTAACATCTCACCTTTACGAAGGGTTACAAACTCTACCGCTTTTCCAGAAACAGATTCCGGTAAATCAATAGTTAACTCTTCTACCGGTTCACATTTCACACCATCAATTTCTTTGATGATAACTTGTGGCTGACCAATTTGTAACTCATAGCCTTCACGACGCATGGTTTCAATAAGAACTGATAAATGCAGAACTCCACGACCATACACCATAAACTTATCGGCACTATCGGTTTCTTGTACACGAAGAGCTAAGTTTTTCTCCAACTCTTTCATTAAACGATCCTTAATGTGTCTAGAAGTCACAAACTTTCCATCTTTTCCGAAGAAAGGAGAATCGTTAATGGTAAACAACATACTCATTGTTGGCTCATCAATAGCGATGGTTTTTAAGCCTTCAGGATTTTCAAGATCAGCAATGGTATCACCAATATCAAAACCTTCCAAACCAACTACAGCACAAATATCTCCCGCTACTACTTCTTCTATTTTTCTACGGCCTAAACCTTCAAACGTATGTAGTTCTTTTATTTTAGCTTTTTTAATGCTTCCATCACGCTTCACTAAAGAAACCTGCATTCCTTCTTTTAAAACACCACGTTGTAAACGTCCAATCGCAATTCTTCCGGTAAAAGAAGAGAAATCTAACGAAGTAATCAACATTTGTGGCGTTCCTTCTTTATCTACTTTTGGTCCAGGAATATGTTCCATAACCATATCTAATAAAGGTTCAATATTATCGGTTTCCTTTTTCCAGTCATCGCTCATCCAGTTATTCTTAGCAGAACCATAAACGGTAGGAAAATCTAATTGCCACTCTTCTGCACCCAATTCAAACATCAAATCGAACACTTTTTCGTGTACTTCGTCTGGGGTACAGTTTTCTTTATCTACCTTATTCACAACCACACAAGGTTTCAAACCAAGGTCAATTGCTTTTTGAAGTACAAAACGTGTTTGTGGCATTGGTCCTTCAAAAGCATCTACCAACAAAAGTACGCCATCTGCCATATTCAAGACACGCTCAACTTCACCACCAAAATCGGCGTGACCAGGGGTATCTATAATATTAATTTTGGTATCTTTATAAGTAACTGAAACGTTTTTAGAGGTAATGGTAATCCCACGTTCTCTTTCTAAATCGTTGTTATCTAAGATAAGATCACCTGTATTTTCATTTTCACGAAAAAGACTACAGTGATACATAATTTTATCAACCAAAGTAGTTTTACCGTGGTCAACGTGTGCAATAATTGCAATATTTCTAATTGCTGTCATAAAAGCCTCTTTTAAAAGGCTGCAAATGTAAACTTAATTTTCTGGAAATAAAGCAATAAACGTAAAATTATACAGCTATTTAATAGAATGTTGAAATTAGAGTCGCAAAGTCTTAACTTTGAAGCAAATCGATCTTTTACAATAGTAGTATTAAACCGGATTCAATACCTCTGAATTTAAACTTTAACTACTGAATAATTATTTACCTTTGCATTAAAATTCAGATAATGAAATTAGAGAACATTCCAAATATAAAACATACCGATAAAGACAACTTTTTCTTATTAGCTGGTCCTTGCGCAATTGAAGGCGAAGAAATGGCTTTACGTATTGCAGAAAAAGTAGTTCATATTACCGATAAATTAGGCATCCCTTATGTATTTAAAGGAAGTTTCAAAAAAGCTAACCGAAGTAGAATTGACAGCTTCACCGGAATTGGTGATGAAAAAGCTTTAAAAATTCTTCGTAAAGTTTCAGAGACTTTTAATGTTCCTACCGTTACCGATATTCACGAAATTACCGATGCTCAAAAAGCTGCTGAATATGTAGATGTTCTTCAAATTCCGGCATTTCTCGTACGTCAAACCGATTTGGTCGTTGCTGCAGCAGAAACCGGAAAAGTCGTCAACCTAAAGAAAGGACAGTTTATGAGTCCGGAAAGTATGCAACATGCCGTTACTAAAGTAAGTGATTGTAATAATGAGCAAGTAATGGTAACTGATCGCGGAACAATGTTTGGCTATCAGGATTTAATTGTTGATTTCCGTGGAATCCCAACCATGCGTAAATTTGCCCCTACCGTTTTAGACGTGACGCATTCCCTTCAGCAACCTAACCAAAGTAGTGGTGTGACCGGCGGAAGACCAGATATGATTGAAACAATCGCCCGGGCCGGAGTGGTTAACCATGTGGACGGACTTTTTATAGAAACGCATTTTGATCCTGCGAATGCAAAAAGTGATGGTGCCAATATGCTCGATCTTCAATACCTAGAACAACTATTATCAAATCTGGTTCAAATCAGACAAACCATCAATAAGTTTTAAAATATTATTAATATTCAGCTTTTCTGAAGAAGTTCTAGAATTTTCGTCTTAATTTCCCGAATTACCAATCTCAAAATTAAGTGTATTGAAGATTCTAAAACTTTCGTATTTCGTAAAGCTGTCTATTTTTTTAATATTACCCTTTTTATGTTTTGGCCAAGAAAAAGAACAAAAAGAAAAGCCAGAGCTTGACCTAGGCGGAGCTTTACGCTTCAACTATATTTATTCTTCCTGGAAAGAAGAACAAAAAACAAAAGGCGGTGAATTTGGTTATGATATGTTTCGTATTAATGCCAAAGCTTCCTACAAAGGTATTTTCCTTAACGCTGAATATCGATTATATTCTGAAGCTTTTGGAGGTGGTTTTCTTAAACAAGGCTGGATTGGTTACAAGTTCAACGAGAAAAACCAATTTCATGTAGGATTGGTTTACGTTCCCTTTGGTATTAAACAATATAATTCCCACAATTGGTTTTTCAACATCACCTATTATGTTGGTTTAGAGGACGATCATGATATGGGGTTCAAGTACCTTCATGAAGATGAAAAATGGGAATATGCTTTTGCTTTCTTAAAAAATGCTGAAGAATTGAATTTTGGCGGAGATACCGAGAACAATTCCAGCAGGTATTCTTATGATGTAGTGGGAAGAAACAAAGAAACCAATCAGTTTAATGCTAAAATTGTTCGTAAACTAGGCGATAGCATTCAACATCGAATAGGATTTTCAGGACAATATGGAAGTCTCTATAATATCGACACTAATAAAAATGGAAACCATTATGCACTGGCTCTCCATTATGAATTGAATTGGAACAAATGGAATCTTAAAACCGAAATAATCACTGTTTCCCATTCTCCCGAAAATAAAGAAGGACAATCTAATAAAATTATAAAAATGGGCGCTTATGGAGCTCCTTATGAAATTGCAGCCGATTTTAATATGTATACGATTGGGCTTTCTAAAAAAATTTCCGTAGCATGGGGACCAGTTTCAGAAATCGAAGTTTATAATGATTTCGGTTATATGCAGAAAAAGGAAAAAGAATTCACCGATTCTTTTATGAATGTAACCGGTTTACTCCTTACCGCAGGACAAGTTTATACCTATATTGACTATGCCGCAGGATATAATCATTCTTGGTTGGGCGGAAACTTTGAAGACGATTTTTCAACCGGAAATCCCGATGCAAATTGGGAAGCACGGTTTAACATTAATATTGGATACTACTTTTAATCAAAAAATAATTTATGGCTAAAAAAGTTACTCGAAGCGACGAAAAAAAATCAATTTTTGGACTGGACGTCAATGGTCCTGTTTTTTTCACTTCTTCCATTTTCATCATTATAAGTATTACACTCACTTTAATTTTTGAAAAGCAAGCAGAAAAAGCATTTAAGAATATCCAACATGCAGTAGCTGAAAATGCTGACTGGTTCTTCATATTATGCATTAATTTATTCTTGGTATTCTTAGTTTACCTCGCTGCAGGAAAATATGGAAAGCTGAGGATTGGTGGCCAAAAAGCCAAACCAGAATTTAAAACCATGTCTTGGTTTGCTATGCTCTTTAGTGCCGGAATGGGAATTGGACTACTCTTTTTTAGCGTTGCCGAACCCATAAAACACCTGATTAAACCGGCAACCGCTGAACCGAATACAATTGCTGCCGCTCAAGAAGCGATGAATTTCACTTTTTTGCATTGGGGTTTCCACGCTTGGGCCGTTTATGCGCTAGTAGGATTAGCGCTTTCTTATTTTACATATTCTAGAGGATTACCGCTTACCATTAGGTCTATTTTTTATCCATTTTTGGGTGACAAAATTCACGGTAGAATTGGAGATGCCATCGATATTTTTGCCGTGCTCGCAACGCTTTTTGGCTTAGCTACTTCTTTAGGGTTTGGGGTGCAACAAATTGCCAGCGGACTTAATCATGTTTTCGGGCTTCCTGATGGTATTCTTACCCAAGTGCTATTAATCGCAGGGATTACTTTAATAGCGACAACTTCGGTAGTATTAGGAGTTGATAAAGGTGTCAAATTTTTAAGTGAATGGAATATGCGGGTAGCCGTAGTGTTATTATTACTGGCATTAATTTTAGGCCCTACCCTATTTATTTTCCGTTCGTTTGTAGAAAACACCGGAAGTTATTTATTTAATTTCTTAAAAATTTCTACTTGGAGCGAAACCTATAGTGGAAAATCCTGGCAAAACGATTGGACCGTATTCTATTGGGGCTGGTGGATTGGTTGGTCTCCATTTGTAGGAATGTTTATCGCTAGAATTTCTAAAGGGCGAACCATTCGGGAGTTTATTTTAGGCGTTTTATTAGTTCCTTCCCTAGTAACCTTTTTCTGGATGTCGGCTTTTGGTAGTGTTTCTATTCAGCAAGCATTAAGTGGCGATAGCACTATTGTTACAGCAGTTGAAGACAATATTTCTACGGCTCTATTCGTGTTTTTTCAAGATTATCCATTTGCGATGGTCATTAATGTAGTAGCCGTGATTCTTATCGCCGGGTTCTTTATTACCTCATCAGATTCCGGTTCCTTAGTGGTTGATAGTTTAACTTCTGGAGGAAAAATTGACGCTCCGGTAGGACAGCGTATTTTCTGGGCTGTCACCGAAGGTTCCGTAGCCGCTGTTCTTTTAATTGGGGGTGGTTTAGAAGCTTTGCAAACCGCCACCATTGTTACAGGACTTCCCTTTGCCGTCATCTTGCTCATTATGTGCTATTCACTCTACAAGGGCTTGAAGGAAGACCTGCAAAAACTGGAAAAGAAAAAATCTGAAAAACAAATGGACGACTATGAAGAAGTCGTTAAAGAAATTGTAGAACGAAGAAATAAAAAAGACCAATAATAATGGAAACTGTAAAAAATATTTTAGTCGCCTTAGACCTCTCTTCAATAGATAATCACCTTATTGAATATAGCTCTTTTCTTGCTGAAAAATTAGAAGCTGAAAATGTTTATTTTGTTCATAACATCAAAAAATATGAGATTTCTGAACTTTTTGAAGAAGAACTCAACAAAATTAATTTAGATCAACTTATAGGTGATGAACTCAATGAAAAAATAGAACAAAGATTTACGGCAAAAGTGAATTGGGAAGTGCTCATTTCTGAAGATTCCAATACAGAATCCCTTATCGATTATGTAGCTAACAAATATAGGATTAACCTTACCATTGTTGGAAACAAAGAACCCAAAGCAGGTACTGGTGTGCTTACAGGAAAGTTGTTGCGACTTCTTAAATCCCATATAATTACTGTTCCTCAAACAGCAAGTATAAAACTAGATGAAGTATGGATAGGAACCGATTTTTCAGGGCCCTCAAAAAAGTCATTCCAATTTATAGAGCCCATTAGAAACAAAATTAAATTTCAATTAAACTCACTTCACATTTATCACGTGCCCATTCAGTTTTCGCCCTATGTTCCAAAAGATGATGCTGTAGGGAAAATAGAAAAGCACTTACAGCAAAAATCATCAAAGTTTTTCAAGAAATTTTTAATCAACACCCCAGATAAAAATGAAATGATTTATGCTAAAGATAAAAGTGTAAGTGAAAGATTTTTATTTGAAATTGAAAAACGTCATCCAGATTTAGTGGTACTTTCAGACAAAGGCGGAAATAATATCTCTTCGCTTCTTATAGGAAGTTTAACCGAAGAGTTATTCAATGAGAGTTTAAAAAGCCCCTTATTGATAGTTAAATAAATACTTTTTACGTCCATCTTTTTATATAACAAAAGCCTTCCATTGAAGGCTTTTGTTATTTTAGTAACCTAATTATTTAATGTATCTATTTACAAATTTATTTGAAATGAAAATCAATCCTATTTTTCAAGTCAAACTATTGTTTGTTTTTGTTTTATTTTTTAATTCAGCAACTTTTGGTCAAATTCCTTTATTAAACAAAAGCAATTCAAAAGAAACTATTGATGAACCTGTATTAAACGATCCTTGGGGAAGAAATACACCAAGAGGAAGTGTTAGAGGGTTTATTGAATCCATTGCTGCTAAAAACTATCAGAAAGCGTCTCATTACCTTCATTATCCATCAGACATCGATGAAGCAGAAGAAAGAGAAAACATTGTTCTTGTCTTAAAACATTTATTTGATAAGAAAGGAACAATCTTCCCTTATTCAAGCATTAGTAATCAACCCGAAGGGAAACTCGATGACAACCTTGCTCAAAATTTTGAAAAAGTTGGGATGATCAATACCGATGAAAAGGCGATAGATGTATTGCTTAATAGGGAAAAAACTGAAAATGAAGAGTTGATTTGGTTATTTTCAGAGGCTACCCTCGATGCTATACAAGAAGTAAGTTTAGAATATGATGCTTGGATAGATTATATAATTCCGCCAAAATTAAACCATTATTTATGGGCTGGTGTCCCTGCTGCACAGTGGATCATAGCGGTATTAATATTTGCTTTAAGTTTTGTAATTACGCACATCATTATCTTTTTACTTGTACAATTATTAAGGCTATTTTGGAAAAAATCTCGTCAAGAACCTATTTCTGGAATTATTGATGCCCTCAGATTACCGGCAAAACTTTACTTTTCTGTATTTCTTTTTATTGAATTTAGTCAAAGAGCAGGCCTTTCCATCATTTTACGCCAATATTTTAGTACGATTACATTAATTATTGGCATTACAGCTATTTTAATTTTACTATGGCGCCTTATTGATTATATCGGCGATTTTTCTAAAAAACAAATGGAATTAAGGAGTAACCCATCAGGATTATCAGTGATCTTATTTTTAGAAAGAGCAGCAAAAATAGCTTTAGTGATCTTTGGTATAATTGCGATTTTAAGCACCTTTGGAATCGATATCACCACCGGTCTTGCTGCTTTAGGAATAGGCGGTATTGCTTTGGCGCTAGGAGCTCAAAAAACAGTTGAAAACTTTGTAGGAAGTGTAACTCTTATTGCCGATCGTCCTATTCGAGTGGGTGATTTTTGCCGTGTAGGGCAAATTACAGGAACTATCGAAAAAATTGGAATTCGCTCTACCAATATTAGAACCCTAGACCGAACTTTGGTTACTATTCCTAACGGTTTATTTTCTTCAGAAACGATTGAAAATTTTGCATTTAGAGATAAGTTTAGAATGATATCAACCCTTAATTTCAGGTACGAGTCTTCCCCAGATCAAATTCGGTATTTATTAGCTGAGTTTCGTAAAATACTCTATTCTCACCCTAAAGTATACGAAGAACCTTCAAGAGTTCGCTTTGTGAATTTTGGAGCGCATTCGTTGGATATTGAAATTTTCGCTTATATCGTTGCTGATAATAACAATGAATTTTTAGAGATTCGAGAGGATATTATGCTTCGAATTATGGAAGTAGTGAAGCAAAGCGGAACCGGATTTGCTTTCCCTTCACAAACTCTCTATTTTGCAAAAGACGATGGTTTAGATAAAGAAAATTCTAAAAGTACAGACGAAACAGTAGAACAATGGAGAGTCAAAAAAGAAATGCCTCTCCCCCGTTTTACAGAAGAACAAATTGATAATCTCAAAAATAAAATAGACTACCCGCCCGAGGGGTCAAGCAGTAAATTATAAATCTTTTAAGCCTCTCTAATTTGGAGAGGCTTTTTTTATTTTTCATTTGCATAAATCAATTTTTTAATTTTACTTTGTTTTTCAAAGTACTTTAAATATGCAAAAAGATTATTTTAAAGACATTTCAGAAATTAAAGACTTAATGAATAAATCCTCAAGGTTTATCTCATTAAGTGGTCTTTCAGGAATTTTAGCCGGGTGTTATGCCCTTATAGGAGCGGCCATCGCTTACATCTATTTTCTTCCGAAACAGTTTGACTATTCATCTAAAAGTACTCTAAAACTTGAATATATCATTTTAGACCTGGTACTCATTGCGACTTTGAGTATCGTAACAGCCATTATCCTAACGATAAAAAAGGCCAAAAGCAACGGAGAAAAAATTTGGGATGCGACCACCCAACGATTATTAGTCAATTTTCTAATTCCATTGGTCGCTGGCGGAATTTATATTTTAATTCAGGCATACCAACAACACTATGGTATGGGAGCGTCACTAATGCTTATTTTTTATGGACTGGCTTTAATAAATGCTTCCAAATTCACCATTGGCAATGTAAAATATTTAGGTTGCGCTGAACTAATTTTAGGGCTCATTTGTGCTGCACTTCCGGGTTTTGGTTTATATTTTTGGGCTTTAGGTTTTGGCGTGCTTCACATCGTTTACGGGGCCTTAATGTTAAGAGAAGAAAAAAGACAGTAACTTGAGTATTATAGACAACATTAATAAACTTTTTGATCACCGAATTCGTTTGGGAATTATGTCGATTTTGATGGTGAATGAAAAAGTGAATTTTAAACGGTTAAAAGAATTGCTTGAAGTAACCGATGGTAATCTTGCCAGTCACATAAAAGCATTAGAAAAAGCCGAATATATTATCGTAGAAAAATCGTTTATCGATCGTAAACCCAATACGCAATACATTGCTACTAAATTGGGAAGAGCAGAGTTTAAAAAACATATTGAAGCTTTAGAAAAGATCATTAAAAAGCAAATGAAGTAAATCTATATTTTTTTACATATCTACTTTGAATTTCAAAGTGAAATAAAAATTACTTACTATGAAAACATACTTCGTCCAAAAAAATTCTATCGTACGGCAAATTTGGGGAAAAGCAGATACGGTGATGTTTATTTTTGCCGGAGCGGCTGCTGAATTTGCCTTAAATAAAGCAGTAGATTGGTTGTACTTTACCGGGAAATTGCCGGCAGATCCTCTAGGTAGGTTATTTTCTACTGTGAATTATGCCAAGCTAATTGTGTTTGCTGAAGAGGAAGCAGCTATCCAAGCCATCCAGCAGATGAATTATATTCACACAAAAGTTGAAGAAAAACGCGGTTTTAATATTCCCGATTGGGCCTATCGCGATGTATTATTTATGTTGATTGATTATTCGATTCGTGCTTACGAAAGTTTAGAACGAAAACTAACTTCTAAAGAAAAAAATGAAGCCTTTGAAGTTTTCAATCGTGTAGGAAAATTAATGCAAATTCCCGAATTACCAAATAGTTTTGGTGATTGGGAAGAACAGCGAAAACTTCAACTTCAAGAAAATTTTGCCTACAGTAAATATACGCAAGATTTATTCCTTCAGTATAAAAAGCACTTAGGTTATTTCCGCTATCAATTGGTATTGGAAGCACAAACCTTAATGGCTCCGCCCCCTATCAAAAAGCTGTTGAATTTCAGAAAGCATTCATTACTAAAACCAATTATCCCCATTTATAAATTAAGTCAATTGGTAAAAGCCGATGTTTTTCTTAAAGCACTTATTTTACCCAATGCCTATAAATCCGAAATCAAAGCCTTAGACCGTCAACCTAACTAATCTATTTTTTTACCTATAAACTTTGCGATTCAAAGTACTTTAAAATTAATCATTATGCGAAAAAAACTTGTCGTCTTTCTATTTGAAATTTCCAAAAGCCTTTACACTAAATTTTTCAAAAAGAACCATATTCCTTGGGAAGTCACTACAGAAGATCTACTACAATTTCCTACAGAAACTTTTGGCTTTCATTTAGGTGAATTCTTACAGAAGAACAATTTTCAGCTCATTCCAAAAGTTGAGCGTCACGACGCTTACCATACACTCACTAATTATGGAACTCGCGTAGAAGAAGAAATTGGTCTGCAATACTTGTGCATGGGCAATGGTAAAAAAAGTCCGTATATGTACGGAGCAATTTTGTTGGGGACACTCATTTTGCCGGAATATATTTCATTCTATCTACAATCTTATCAAATCGGGAAACAGGCTCATCCTTTTCATCATTTTGATTATGAACAGGTTTTACACCTTGATTATAAAGTATTTCAATCGATGGTTTTTAGCAAAGCCACTATTACAAATCAGCTTCAATTCAACATTAATATAAATCAATCATTATGGAAAATCAAAAAGGAAAATTTGGAAATTGGTTAAGAAACTCCATCACCGCCAAAATGCTCATTGTAGGTATTTTAGCCTTAGCCTTGCTCATACCGCTTAGTTTTGTTAAAAATATTATTTATGAACGCTCCAATCGGCAATCGCAAGTGATTTCAGAGATCAACCAAAAATGGGGAAACGAAGTTTTGCTCTCCGGTCCTATTTTAAAAATCCCCTATCATTATTATACAGAAATAAAAGAATACGATAAAAAACGGGAAGAAATGCTCACCAAAAAAGAAGAACACCTCTCCTATTTGTACTACTTCCCGGACGAATTAATTATCGATGCTAATGTAAAAACCAAACCTTTGGAACGTAGTATTTACAAGTCGGTTGTTTATCATTCTCAAATAAATTTAAAAGGATTTTTCCCTAAAATTTCTACGGAAGAATTTGAAATTCCTACAGAAAATGTGCTATGGGAAAAAGCCAGTATATTGGTTAAAACTTCGAATCTAAAAGGAATTAAAAATCAGTTAGAAATACAATTAGCTTCGCTTTCTTCTCCATTAATGCCTATTTACAATCAAGAGAACTTAAAGACCTTACAATCGGAAGCGATTTCTAAATTCGCAGAGGTGAAAGATGAAAAGATTCCTTTTCAACTAAACATTGATATCAATGGAAGTGAACGATTAAAATTTATCCCGATAGGAAAAACTACAGAAGCGAAAATGATTTCCAATTGGGCTTCACCTAGTTTTGATGGTAACTTTTTACCGGAAGATGGTTCCCGCGAAATCACCGAAAATGGATTTAAAGCAGAATGGAAAATCTTACAAATTAACCGGCAATTTGAGCAATCGTTTAAAGGAAATTTACCCGACCTCACGCAATTTGCTTTCGGCACCAATTTAATTATTCCTGTTGATGATTATCAGAAAAATGAACGTACTGCCAAATATGGTTTTATGGTGATTAGCTTAACGTTAATTGTTTTCTTCTTGATTCAATTAGTGAGCAAAATTTACATCCATCCATTTCAATATTTAATGATTGGTTTGGCCTTAGTGATGTTTTACAGTTTACTCATTTCCATTTCTGAACATGCTACCTATTTTAAAGCTTATCTCATCGCCGGTAGTTCGGTCTTGGTGTTAATAGGGATTTACTCCCGGTTCATTTTTAAAAATATCAAATTCCCGTTACTCATTAGTTTCTCTTTGGCAGGAGTGTACAGTTTTATTTACGTTATTATTCAACTTGAAAATTATGCTTTATTAATAGGAAGTATTGGGTTATTTATGATTCTAGCAATCATCATGTTTGCTTCCCGAAAAATAGATTGGAGTTCAGCTTCTTAAAAACAAAAAAGCAGGCTCTTCAGCCTGCTTTTTTGTTTGTTATTCTTTTATAAATTTCCGCTGAAATACTTTTCCATTTGCATAAACTTTTAAAAAATAAATACCTGAACTTAATCGATCTATTTGAATAGAACTAGCTTGTTGAATGGTTCCTGAGATCTGTCTTTGTCCTGTAATAGAGAATACTTCGTATTTCTCACCTTCAATATTAAAAGCCGAATTGATATGTATCACCTCTGTGGCAGGGTTAGGATATAAACTCAAGTTTTTGTATGCCGTTTTATTTACAGAAAGGAAAGATCCTTCCTCTACCACAAGGGTTTTATTAAAATCTGGGTTACTTATTTCATCAACAATTCCTGAAGGCCATTTCACAATGACTTTGGAAATTTCTGTATCTTCTCCTATACCAAAATGGGTATTTAAACTATTCATATATCTAAAACCAATACCGGCTTTCACATCTCTAATTTGTTTACCCAGCGCACTGATCACTTCAATTCTCGCTCCAATTCCATTGATATTACTTTCTGTACCGACAAGTGCTACTTTTAGCCAGTTGTTTCCGTTGGGTTGGTTGTATTGAATTTTATCGTAATCGATAATATCTAAAAATCCATCGTTATTAAAATCGCCCACAGGTCCATTAGGGATATCGATTTGTGCGTCAGTGAAAGTCATATCACCATTATTAATCAAGATTCTCCCTCCGATTCCATAAATATCCACATAGCCATCATTATTAAAATCATAGGCTACATTTTCTGTTCCCATAGACATCATATTTTCTATGCCTGTTCCTGTAGTAAAATCGGTAAATGTGCCATCACCGTTATTATACATGAGCTTATGACTTCCATCCTCAAACGAACTTGCTCCTACAAAAACATCCATAAAACCATTGTTATCAAAATCTGCCCAAGCAGAAGACCAAGTTTGAATAGGGTCTGCCAATCCAATTTCTTCCGCTACTTCAGAAAAGGTACCGTCCCCATTATTTCTATGCATTTGGTTTATTTTAATTTCAGTATTACCACCTCTACATTTTGCTATAAATAAATCTAAATCGCCATCATTATCATAATCTACCCAGATAGACCCATAATTACCTCCTTGTTCTGAATCTCCTAAACCGCCTTGATTAAAAACTAAATTACCAAAACCATCATTTAAATAATACACATTGGGTTCCCAATCGTGACAAACAAATGCATCTAAATGTCCATCTTTATTAATATCTACAAAATTTGAACGTTGTGAAAACACAAATTGATCATCGCTAATTTCTGTAAAACTTGTTCCATCACTAGAAGCTTTCATAAAAGTTACTCCAGCCCCCCCCCCATACAACAAATCATTAAAACCATTTCTATCAAAGTCGGCTACCGCAAAACTCCAAGAAGGAATAAATGGTGCATTAGAGGTGGGTATATTAATTTCATTAAAAGTACCAGGAGTGGTTTGTTCTAGAATATTTACATTATCTGCGGCTATAGAAACAATGTCATCTAAAAAATCTCCTGTCATATCTACTGCTCCTAAGGTATTTCCAGGAGGCATTGGATTGATAACGGAAGCTTCAAAAGCTATTAAAGTTTCAGGTGCTACATATTCAGAAATTTCGAAATCAAAACCTTCACTGGACCATTTGTTATCAAACACTATAAAATAAGTGGTTCCTTGAGTAGCATTAAAATGGAATTTAGATAAAAGATTGTTACCGGAATCTTCATCCCCCCCTAAGCAAGTCAAGTCATCACAGTTTCCTACATACACATGAAAACGTGTATCTTTCCCCGTATTCACTGCTAAATCTGTACTAATTTCAAGGTAATAATCTTGTTGGGGTACAAATTTGTACCATTCGCCCGCTTCTCCATTATTAAAAAGGTTAATACAGTTTTCTGGTGCGGGTTCTCCATCGATCCCACCTACCGAATAGGTTCCAAAATCAACTCCTAGAGCTTCTTCACAAAGATCTTGAGCCATACACAAGCTTATACTTGCGATACATAAGGTAAAAAAAGTAATTTTTTTCATTGGTTTAAGTTTAAGGTTATTGGCAATTATTTTCTAAAGAATTAATCCACTCTTCAAGCAATTCAACATACTCTCGATGTACAATTGTTCTGCCCAACAAAGGCATTCTTGAAGCTTCATCTTCGCTATTTAAACGGTAATACATATTAGACCGCTCTTTGTTATTTCCCATAATTATATAAAGCAAACCAGGAGCTATATATTCTTCAGGTTCTATACAAACTCCCATATGTTCTAAGCTTTCAGATTCTGAATAAGCTAATCGTAATGATCTATAGGAGCAATGGGCATTTTCAGAATGACAGTGGGCACAATTAATATCAAAATAAGACCTTACCCGTTGTTCTAAAGGTTGAGATTCGTCTGTCCAATCTTTTACAGTTACAATTTCTTTAGGAAAACTCTCTAAAAAACCTTTGTCTACCCATTTTTGAAGCTGATGCTGTTCTCCATCTGTATAATTGTAGAGTCTATTTAGGTTTTGAGGTTTTGGCCCTATGGGGATTGGCATCTCATTTGTTTTATGACAGGTTACGCATTCATTTTCTGAAGGAATTCGATAATCTGTACTTTTTATCTCCCCGTTCTCTTCCCATTCTAACGCAACGTAACTCCCTTCTAAATCGAGATAAGCTTCTGTTTGTTCATCATTCCAAACATAATCGGCAAATTCCCAATTTCCGTTTCTTTTAAATAGTAAACGGGTTTCTATAATTTTTTGTTCATTTTCGGGCAGGACCTTCTCGTAATAAAAATTTTTTATTAAAACTGTACTGTTAGGAAAGTTAAAAATCTCTTTATCGGCTACAAACAAAGCTTTTTCTGTGGCCGGCATCCATATAAATCGCTTTTTCTTAGCGTAATCTGTAAAAAGTGGAGTTATCAATTCGTACGGTAAGACAGTGCTTACCGGTTCCATAGCTTTCAACTCTCCATCATAAAAATTATAATCGGATAATTTTGAATAGGGAACAGCTTCTAAATCGAAGCTTACCATTTCTTCTTTAGGGGTTTCCCCCGGAGGATATTCATCGCTAATTTCAGAGTAGCCTTCGTCATCGCTACATGAGATTAAGAAAATAGCAGATAAAACTAAAAAATAATAATTTATTCGCATTAAAAAAGTGTTAAGTAATTTCGATTAAAACAAACTTAACACTTTAATTGCTAATTAAATAATTTTAATTTAATATAAATTTAACAAAAACAGGTAGATGGTCGGAAGCATACCTACCTTCTTCGTTATCGCTTAAAACTGCATAGGTTTTAATTTTAACATCCTTGGAATGAAATACATAATCAATCCTACGGGTAACGGGTCTTGAAAAATCGTACCCGTTAAATGTTCCCGATGGTCCTAGTTTTATTTCTGCGGAAGCATCTTTAGAATCATCCAAATAAGATTTAATATATTGAATGGCTTCCGTGTCCGGTTCTAGATTAAAATCACCTGTTAACAGTATGGGATAATGTTTAGCATTTATTTCTTTTATTTTTTGAATGATTAATCGAGCACTGTTTTTTCGAGCTTCATCTCCTTGATGATCAAAATGGGTATTGAAGAAATAAAATTTATCTCCGCTTTCTTTGTCTTTCACTAACACATACGTACAAATTCTATTTAAACTCGCATCCCATCCTTTGGAGATTTCATTAGGAGTTTCTGAAAGCCAAAACGTATTGCTTTCTAAGACTTTAAATTTAGTCGAATCATAAAAAATCGCACTAAACTCTCCTTGATCTCCTCCTTCCCTGCCTACACCTACGTGTTCATAATTGGGCAAAATCTCTTCGATAAAGTCTATTTGTGATTTTAACGCCTCCTGAACTCCAAAAATCTGTGGATGGTAAAATTTGAGTTGATTGGCAAAAAAGTCTTTACGCTTCGACCAACTGTTTTCTCCATCATTTTCATTAGCATATTTAATGTTATACGTCATTGCCGTAAATTCTTCCTGCGCTGAAAGACTTAAGGGCAAAATTACAAGCAAAACTACTATTATTAATACCTGTTTTTTCATGTGATTATTCGTTTTTATTATTCTTTACCGTCTACAAAATCTTGTAAATAAGCGAAACGTGGCGTTAACTTTCCTTGAAAAGTCATCTGGGCACGTTCTAAAATTCCATCTATGTCTTCATTAAAAAAGGCAGGAATCACATTTTCTAAAAACATTTCTCCAAAACCTTCACTTGCATCTTTGGGTAATTCGCAAGGTAAATTATCGACTGCCATGACCGTAATCGCTTCGGGATGGTTAAACTCGACTTCTTTTTCTGTCTCAGGATGGTAACCATAAAACGGATCGGCAATCGTAGAAGGTCTTAATGTACTCGCCACCGGACCATCAATATCGCAACTTACATCGGCGACCAACTTAATTTTAAAATCAGGGTGTTTGGCATCTTCCCGGCTAAACAAAAACGGAGCTCCATCGCCATAAAAATGCCCGGCGATAAATACATCACTCACTTTCGCAAAACGCATAAAATCTGATTCGTATTCATCGGGGTTGTTATAAAAATCGTAGCGGTCTAAGTTTTTGCCATCTTTTCGTTTATTGTAATCCATCACGTCGATTTGGCAGAACACCGGCTCTTCAAAATCATTCACCAAATAATCTTGAACATTGACTTCTTTTAAATGAAGGTGTTCGAGAATTTCCCGAGCGCCATTAGCCACTTTCCCTCCTCCGGTAAGTAGAATTTTTAAGTTGGGAAGTTGTACCTTCTTTAGTTCTTGTTGTACAGCTTTATAATCTGAGAGGTTTTCTACTTTTTCAAGCTGAAAAGCATTTTCCCGAATTCCAAAAGCACGAAAACCATTGTAAGCTCCTACAATTCCGGCATAACGACCAAAACCAATGAGACGGTTTCCTTTATGATCGGTAATGGTTTCGTGATCGTAAAGTTCTATGTTCTTTTCTAAAATAGCTTGTAATAAATCCCGATTGTAAGGCTGCTTTTTGATGGTATGTGAAAAGAAAAAATATTTTTTATTGGGAATTAAGGCTTCTATAGGAACTTCTTTAACGCCTAAAAGCACATCGCAATCAGATAAGTCTTCTGCCACTTCTATCTGGTGTTCTTGATAAGCAGCATCCGGGAAAACCCGAATAGATGAACTTTCTACTTTTAATTGGGTCTGTGGAAATTTTTCTTGAAGTTCTTTAAGTTTATCAGGTGAAAAAACAACTCTTCTATCGGGTGGTGTTTTTCGCTCTCTAATAATTCCTATTTTCATAAATTTTAATTTATATTGAAGTAAGCCTGACAAGGTTAGCTTGGCACAGGCTTTGCAATTTAATTGTTGTTGGGTAAATATATGATTTTATTGTATCTTTGCCAGCCTTACTTTAAAAGTTAATCGTTCTTTTACATATTATTTTTGCGTTAGGGATAACAGCCCTTCGGCTATGCTCAGGATAAATTTATCTTTTTTATTTTGTTTGTCGACTTCGCTCGAAATGAACAAATAAAAAGATCTAGTGGATAGCCCGCCAATTGCCGGAAAAGGCAAGCGGAACGCCCAAAAGACGTAAATTTTGCTATTAAATAAGGATACCAACTGGGGTCGACTGGTTTTGACAGCGAGTCTAATTGAGTAGTAAGCACGTCGAGCGCTGGGATACAGCTCGTAAATCTCATATTTCAAACTTTTTTAAACGGCGAAAATAATTACGCCTTAGCTGCGTAATCTGAACTAAAGTAAGATTACCTTAACCTATGCAAGGCATAGGGCTAAGATGTCTCTGGAAAGCCTTGATTTATGGCGTTCCAACTAGAGGCACCGATAAAGTAAATCTAGGTAGCTCGATACCTTTAAGGGCTATTGAAATCTTAAAGGTTAAGGAAAGATTGGGAGGTTTTCTGCCAGATCTTTCTCGAAAATTGAAGTGAAAAATAAGCGTGTAGAAAGCTATTGAATTGCTTGTTTGGACGGGAGTTCGAATCTCCCCGACTCCACTCTACAACCCCGTAAGCCCTGTGTTTACGGGGTTTATTTTTTATAGGTGACAAACACTTGAATTGACAGTATGTATTTTTAGGTCTTATTGAGAAAAAATATAATCTACGAGAAGTAAAAAGAAAGCTTGAAAGCACAAAAGGCATTTATTTCTAAAGCCTATCGAAGCATCAATATGAAAGAAGAAATTTACAAAGCTATAGACATTTCTGACTCTATTGATGATTTAGTTTTTAACCTTAAAAAGAATAAAATTCAAACTAAAATTGGTTGAGGAATTTCATTTATAGACAACCAAGGTGTCAGAAAAAAAGGTTCAGACATCAATAGAAATTTACACTAAAGGGAATAATAAATTATTGAGCTATAACAATCAGGATGATAAATTGAATCATATAAGGTCAAGATTAAAATAAAAAATAAATTCTTTAATTTTCTGATTAAAATTAATTGAACTAAAAACATCTATTGTGTATCTTACCTTTTCATTTTTTTTTAAAATAGCATGAATGAAACCGATTATTTAGCAAAACGCTTAGAGTATAATTATGCCAGTATAGAAGATAAACATTATTTTGGAGGATATTTTAACTTAGCTCAAAATAACATTAACGATCTTTCCAAGGCTTTTAAAGAAAAGTTTGGGATGAAACCAAAGTCTTGTATATTAGATTTTTTCACTCAAGACAAGGCTATAGCAGAATATCAATTAGGTGTCGAATTTCTACAAAAAAATTTACCTGTTATTCGATATTTATACTTACCTACATCCCATAAAAGGTTCGAAAATGTACCTAAAAACCAATTAATTTCTGAACAAAGAAATTACTTTAAGAATTCTCTCAAGGTACTCAAAAATTTAATCAGAGATTATCGTAATTTCTACACGCATCATTTCCACAAACCTATCCCTGTATTTCCTGAAACTTATAAATTATTAGACGATCTTTTTTTAGCAGTAGCTAATGATGTTAAAAAACATCGAATGAAAACTGATGCTTCCAAACAATTGCTAAAAAAAGGGTTGATTGAAGAATTAGCACAATTAGAAAAATTAAAATTAGAAGACCTTAAAAAGTTAAAAAGAGAAGGAAAAAAAGTTAATTTAAATGATAAAGAGGCTATCACCAACGCTATTTTGAATGACAGTTTTTCCCATCTTCTTCCTAAAGAAAACACTATAAGCAAATATTATAGTGCTGTCCCTACTGAAGATATCGATACTGAAAATGGTGTAACCATATCTGAAAGTGGGATTATTTTTCTTCTTGGACTTTTCCTTACCAAAAAGCAAAGTGAAGATCTAAGAAGCCGGGTAAAAGGTTTTAAAGCAAAACTGATTGTTAACCCAGAAAATCCTATAAATAAGAAAAATAATAGCTTAAAATATATGGCTACCCACTGGGTGTTTGGCTATTTAGGTTTTAAAGGTTTAAAAAACAGATTTACGACTACGTTCACAAAAGACACACTACTTGCGCAAATTGTAGATGAATTAAGCAAAGTCCCAGATGAGCTTTACCAGGTACTTCCTGAAGAATTAAAGAATGAATTTCTAGAAGATATGAATGAATATCTTAAAGAAGAAAATTCAGAAAGTTTAGATAAAGCCACCGTTATTCATCCTGTAATCCGTAAGCGCTATGAAAATAAATTCGCATATTTTGCATTACGATTTTTAGATGAATTTGTAGATTTTCCAACCCTACGGTTTCAACTTCATTTAGGAAATTATGTACACGATAAAAGGGAAAAGCCTATTGAAGGCACAAAATATGTAACTGAGAGAATCGTAAAAGAAAAAATTAAAGCATTCGCAAAACTTAGCGAGGCTGCTCAATTAAAACAAAAATATTTTGAAGAAAAAGAAAATCACCAAAGCATAGGACTACAACTATATCCTAATCCATCTTACAATTTCGTAGGAAACAACATTCCTATTCATCTCAATTTAAATGAACACTTTTTTCCTAAAGAGGTGAAAATTGTGGCAGGTCGTTTAAAAAAACGAAACTCTAGTTACAAATCGGATCATCCAGAAGAATATAAAGTTAGAACCGATAATAAAATAAAACCGGATGCTATTTTACAGGATTTGGGTAAACCTGAAAAACTGGCTCCAGTTGCAATGCTGTCTTTAAATGAGTTACCTGCGTTATTACACCTAGTTTTAACTAAAAAGACTCCAGAAGAAATTGAAATAATAATAGCTCAAAAGATTGCAGAACGCTATAATGTACTGACCAACTATAAAGCTGGTGACGATATTTCTAAAGGACAGATTACCAAAAACCTTCTAAAAGCTAAACAAAAAAAGGAAGTAAATCTGGACAAACTTCAACTCGCAATAGAAAAAGAAATAGCGGTTACCAATGACAAACTACAAACCATAGCTCTACATATTAAAGAACGAAACGATCCCAAACAAAAGCGAAAATATGTTTTTACCAATAAAGAAATAGGGCTACAAGTTACCTGGCTAGCTAATGATTTAAAGCGTTTTATGCCAAAAGGAAGTAGGCAAAATTGGCGAGGACAGCATCATAGCCAATTGCAAAAATCTTTGGCTTTCTATGATATTCAACCTAAAGAGCCCTTAAGCTTGCTCGAAGAGGTTTGGGATTTTAAGAACGAAGCTTATCTATGGAACAATGGGATTAGAAGATCATTTGATAAGCGAGATTTTATTTCATTCTATACCTCTTATTTAAACAACAGAAAAGAAACCTTCCAAAGATTCAAAGATCAGTTGAATGGAATTAGATCAAACAAAAAGATTTTAGATAAATTCATAAAACAACAACATCTATGGAATTTATTTCATAAGCGACTGTATGTTATTGATACTATAGAAGAACAGGTAGAAAAACTATTGGTTAAGCCCATGCAGTTTCCAAAAGGTGTTTTTGATCACAAACCTACTTATATCAAAGGTAAAAGTATACAGGAAAATCCGGAATGTTTTGCCGACTGGTATGTTGCCTGGAACCAACATACTGATTATCAAAAATTCTATAGTTGGGATCGAGATTATAAATCGGCTTATTTATCAGGTGAACAGGAAAAAACAGAAAAGCGATTTATTAGAGTTCAAGGATCTAAAATCAACAAAGTAAAACAACAAGATGTATTACTAGCTAAAATGGCCAGTATTATTTTTAATGAATTATACCTACCTGAGGATGCTGAACATTTAGATTTAAATCTCAGTGATATTTATAAAACACAAACAGAACGTAAAGCAGAAATCGAGGCTGCCTTAATCCAAAGCCATAAAACTACTGGTGATAATTCAGCAAACATCATTAAATCTACTTCTGCATGGACATTAACGGTACCTTATTGCAGTAAAAATATCTACGAACCCCAAGTTAAACTAAAAGAACTTGGAAAATTCAAAAAATTTATTGCTAGTCAAAAAGTACAAACCCTTTTTGAATATAAACCTCAGAAGATTTGGAATAAAACAGAGTTAGAAGAAGTTTTAGAACTAAAAGCAAATTCTTATGAGGTAATACGAAGAGATTATTTACTAAAAAGTATTCAGGAATTTGAAAAATATATGATCAAGAAATTACCCACATTAATTGATACTAATGAACATCCTAATTTTAATAAATATTTGACCACATTCCTTAAAAGCTTAGAATTAGTTTCTGAAGAAGACGCAAAATGGCTAATTTCCAAAAAAGATTTTGATACTACTCCTATAGATGAGTTGAAAAAACAATCAAAAATTATGGAAAAAGCTTTTTTATTAGTAATGATACGTAATAAGTTTTCACATAATCAATTACCAAGAAAAATTTATTACGATGAAATTTATAAAAATGTGCCTAATGCAGTGTCTATTAATTTTAATGAATTATTCCTAGAATATACAAATCAAACCATACTAGAATTTAAATAAGCATTATGATTTTAGCTTTGTAAAGCTCTTTGACATCATTTTATCTGAAGGTTTTTCAATAAACACATTAATTAACAATACCTTATATAAAATAGGTTGTAACAGCCTTTAGTTGGAAAGGTATTCACAACAAGTCGCTTGTTTGTGAAGAAAGATCGATGGTTGTAACAGCCTTTAGTTGGAAAGGTATTCACAACATCGTATTCAATAGGGATACCAAATTTTTTGTTGTAACAGCCTTTAGTTGGAAAGGTATTCACAACATACCGAAAAGCCTTGTGAGGAGTGTATTGGTTGTAACAGCCTTTAGTTGGAAAGGTATTCACAACTAGAATTCTTTTGTTATACAATCGTCACAAGTTGTAACAGCCTTTAGTTGGAAAGGTATTCACAACATAGTAACAGGGGTTAAAACATCTGGTAATGTTGTAACAGCCTTTAGTTTGAAAGGTATTCACAACGAGCGATCTCATCATAACCATATCCCGCAAGTTGTAACAGCCTTTAGTTTGAAAGGTATTCACAACCTATTTGTCTCCAATTGTCTTGAACGCCATGTTGTAACAGCCTTTAGTTGGAAAGGTATTCACAACCCGTCTTTTAATCTTTTGTCTAGCGATCTGGTTGTAACAGCCTTTAGTTGGAAAGGTATTCACAACAAGGCGGCATTCATCGCCCATACATTGTTGGTTGTAACAGCCTTTAGTTGGAAAGGTATTCACAACTAATTTTATAATACAATTGTTTGATTGAATGTTGTAACAGCCTTTAGTTGGAAAGGTATTCACAACACTTTCGTCTTTGTTATGTTTCCCTACCATGTTGTAACAGCCTTTAGTTGGAAAGGTATTCACAACAGGCAACTCCTTTTCAATGGTTTTGCAACCGTTGTAACAGCCTTTAGTTGGAAAGGTATTCACAACTTAAAGATATATTACCCTAACATTTAACACAATAAACAAGAAACAGGTAGATTACTTACCTGTTTCATCTCGTTAAGAATCAAAAAAAAGAATCTTTAGATTCTATAAAATATTAGTTAAAACTTCCGTATACAATATAAAATTTGCTTACTAGAATTTCTCCGAACTATTCAACATAAATTATTTTGATTTACAACTCATTTTCTTTCAAGAGAATTTCATACCTATTTTCTAATAATTTTATATAAGACTTCTGCATTTCTTCACTTAAAAACGAATTATGAATTAAGTCAATAGCTTTATTTTTAGACTTTTGAAATCTTTTAAAAACCCCGTTTATTTGTTTTGGGGTTAATTCTAAACCAAGACCAAAATCGACTAATAATTTTCTAGTTATTTTTTTCTTTTTCCCGGCAAGTGTTAAAGCCAGTTCTTCCTGATCGTCCGGATTTACAATAGAAATATTTAGCAGATCATAAGCTGGAGAAAGCGTCCATCCATAATCTGCTTTTATTAGGGAGAAGTTTTTTAAGTGCATATCGTTATTTCCCGTTAGATAACTAAAAACAGTTAATTCAAAAAGACGCAAAATATCTAATAGCGTATTTTCTGCATATTCAAGAACCGCCTTCCCTATACGTTCCATCGATCCTCGGTATTTATCAAATGCTTCTACGACCTGAAACATATCGATCATATGAATTTTACTTCCATCTTCTTTACGATCTATTCGTTTGGTGATATAAGATAATTCACCGGAAGAAAGCCTGATCAATGAATGTGGGACAACGGAAATATTAAATAATTCAGCCATTTTCATCGTGACATGTTCATTGGCAGGCATTTCAGGAAAATGTTCTGAAGGTGGTTTAAAAATATAATTTCCTCCTAATGCCCCTACCACGGTAAGCCTCTGATCGCTATTATTATCAAATATAGACATCGATATTTTTGGTTGCACCCCAGGAACAGCTATGCTACGTTCTACAACCTGTTTAGCTAATTCCTTCATTTCTTGAATAGAATGAGCAATTTTAGGAGGAGTTTTTGTTCCAAAAAACCTTAAACTACAAGCTTGATGAAAGTCACTTTCTCCCGAAACCTCTTTATAACAGTATAAACACTTACTCATCATCAGTTGCTATGGGGTGAACACTTACTGCTCCTATACAGTCTTTACAACAAGTCAACAATAATCCCATTCGGTCGTTTCTATTAACTTTCCAATTTTTGGAAGCAATATCCAATAGCCAACCTTCAGGAATTAAACCTTCAAAAAAGGCAAACAGGCGTTTTTCTTTATATTCTTTTTTACGAACAGGCATGGTAAAAGTGATAAATTGATTGGGATAGTCACGCACGTAATTTTCATCATATTTAAATACGAACTCTCCATCATTGGTCTCTGTTAGTTTACCACAATAAGCAGTATCGTAAAAAATCTTAGCTTGCCTCATTAACTTCTATATCTTTTAAACTAACCGGTACTAGTTGATGACCAAACATTTTTAACACCTGATTTACTTTATCCAGGTTCAAATTTGTTTGGTTTTGTTCTATCTTACGGATAACGGTTAATGCTACCCCTGCTCGATTTGCAAACTCTTCTTGGGTTAAGTTTACTTCTTTTCTTCGTGCTTTTACAAATGATGCTAATGATTCCATTATATGTTTTAACGTATAAATACAGTTAAATATACAAAATTATATGTGATTCCATATAATTAAAATACAAAACTAAATATTATATGTGTTTACATATAATTATATTTTCTAAAAGTTCTATTTACTGTACTAATTGTAGCCAAAAAATTTACTTGATAATATATTTAAAGCTCTTACTATTTCGATGCCCTGTAATACCAATAATTTTATAGGCAACTATAGAATTGCGAAAATCTTTTACCCTAGCGTTTGTTCCAGAAATACCTTGAAAATGATGATGAATTTTATTTTTTAATAGGCAACGGTTTAAGTTATAGTATATTTTGTAAATTAGTTGAGCGCTGATTTTATAAATCACAAACTCAATTTTTTAATAGAATCTTATTATTACAACCAATTATTATGAAACAGAAACTACTCTTTTTTATTGTTTTCATTACATTTTCCAGTATCAACTTAGCGCTGGTAAGTTCAGAAAAATCGGTATTTATCTGCGATAGTCAAACCGCTAAGAAATACCATTATACAAATGATTGCAGAGGGCTAAATGCCTGTAAAGCGTGTATTAAAAAGATAAGCTTAGAAGACGCTAAAAAACTAAAAAGAAGCCTTTGTGGTTGGGAAGATTGATGTTAAGACCTATAAAGTCTTCATTAATTCATCCAAGACAATCCCTAAAAAGGAAATACCTCCTAATATCATTATTACGTTAATCACAATATCCATAGGTTAAAATTTAATAATCTTATATCATGCACCTTAAAATAAAGATAATGTAAAGAAAACATAAATTTAATGATTTTTTAATATTTTTTTATTGAAAATAAAATTCTTATTTACCTACAACTACCTTGGATATTCATTAGTTTTTAAAGATAAAATACCGATCATAGAAATAGTAAACTGTATTTCATACAAAAGTTTTCTAGGTACTTTAGACTAATTATTGAATTTCCCCGGAAATTTTATCCCCTAATTTCATTCAACGTTAAACTTTAATAAAAGCTTTTATAGTCATAGGATAAAAAAAACCTACAAAGTCAAACAAAAAAGACCTTGTAGGTTTTTAACAGTAAAGCTCATACCAAATTTCCATTCAGGATTTGAGCTATTTCTCTATTCAATTCTGGTTTATTTATAAGCGAACTATTTCATAAAACCTTGCTCCAAAACTCGTTTAATGCCTTCTAGATTATCTGTGAAGGCCACCATTTGGTTCAATACCTGAGCCATTTCATTTTTATTGCCTAAGCCTTTCAGTTTATTGTTTTTCAGAAAGGTTTCTTTAATCACATTCCAACGTTCATTTTCTTGGGCAGTCAAATTTTGTTGAAGCTCTTTAAACTTTAATAAATTCGCTTCTGCAGAAGTGGTGAGCGTTTGCGATTCACTTTCATAATGAGACAGTAATAAAGTAGCAAGTTCTTCTTTATTCATAATCGGCACGACTTTACCGATCAGTTTATTCATATCACGATAAGAACCTTGTAATTTAAATGCCGGTTCTGTTCTATATTCATCTTCCATCGCAGCCGATTTGATGTAGGTTTCGTTCACCCTCAACACAGTATCTCTAATCGTAATTACTTTCTCTAAAACCGAAACATAGTCCTGCACTTCTTGTGGCGTATGATTACCTTCCAGCTGAATTTCAGGATTTTGATTTTCCACACGATCAATCAGTCGATAAATATCATCAAAATGTTTACTGCTTAATTGCTGTAAAGTCGGGTTAGAGGTGAGTGCATTTTCGATTAAACTTAATTTGAATAAATGTGCGGTATCACCAATAATATCTCCTAAGTTGTAAATATCGGCTCGGTTGGCCAACATATCGGGAATCCTAAACTTTTCTCCACTTTCGGTATATGGGTTTCCTGCCATAATCACACAAAACTTCTTTCCGCGTAAATCGTAGGTTTTTGATTTCTCTTTATAAACCCCTTCTATTTTTCGGGTTCCATCAGAGAGCGAAATAAATTTCTGTAAAAATTCAGGATGGCAATGCTGAATATCATCTAAGTACAACATGACATTATTGCCCATTTCAAAAGCCAAATTCAGTCGCTTTAGTTCTTCTCGCGCTGCCGAGTTGTTGGCTGCCGCCGGATCTACCGAAGTGACTTCGTGTCCTATCGCAGGACCATTGATTTTCATAAATACCAATCCTAACCGATTGGCAATATATTCCATTAGAGTGGTTTTTCCGTAACCCGGTGGCGAAATGAGCAGCAACATTCCCATTCTGTCGGTGCGTTTGTAATCGCCCACAGTTCCTAACTGCTTCGATAAATTATCTCCAAAAAGCGGTAAATACACTTCGTTGATGAGCTTGTTTCTCACAAAAGAAGTCAACACCCTTGGTTTCAATTCTTCCAGTTTTAAATCTTCTTTTAAACTTTCAGTAACTTCTTGTTTTGCTTTTTTAAACGCTTGGTAAGCCGGTACAATTTCTTCATTATATGCGGCTAAAGCAGCAATAAACTCATGATAGTTAAATTGAAACTCCCCTTCTTTTAAAGTCGGGTGATCGCCTTTTAAATCTTGAATGGTTTCCCTTGCCGAAATATGCTTAACTTTCTCAACAGAATCATCGCTAAACAAGATGATAGCCACTACCTCATCTACATAGACTTCCTCATAATTAGCAGAAGATGTTCTTAGGAAAGAATTTACCCATTGCCGAATTAGCTGAATTTTAGCTTCAAGCTCGTCTAATTTTTCATAGCTGTTCTTAAATTTTAAATCGGCTTGCTTTTCCTGAAGCGTCTTCAAGAAACCTTCTTTGATCTTCAAAGCATCTCCACTTATTTGAAACTGATCGTCGCCCTGCAATTCTTCAAACAAGTAATTGGCCATCGCTTTGCTATTTGACGTAGAAAGTAAGACCGAGTTTTCTGCCACTTGAAAAATAGCACTTTCTAATTGCTGAATTAAAAAATCGTATTCTTTCGTATCAGGAAAAAAGCTCAAAACTTCTCCGGAAGATTTTAAAACTTCATTAAATTTCTGTTGAAGTTCTTCTGGTAAACTATGCCAAAAAAACTGAGCTTTAGCCCTGGTTTTAGGCGAATAGCGAAGTAAACCCAGTTCTTGATGTTTACGTACCAAGACTTCTAAAATATCAGCCGCATCTCTGTCGTGAACTCCTTTTACATAACCTTCGGCATAATTGCTACTACTTTCTTCTTGAACAGTTTTTAATAGTTCTTCTGAATTGGCATTTGCTAGCTTTGAAAAAGGAAGACTGCTGAATAATTTATAAGCCAAATAGGCACTTCGATACACCTGTTCATTTTCAGAAATATATTCTTGATCCCAAAGGCTTCTTGAATTTAATAAGATGGGATTGGTCACTTCTTCATAAAAATCGGTTCCCGTTAAATGGTATTGAAGTTGATGATTACGATAAACAATTGTTAAATCAAGCGTTTGCTTATTCACGCCAAATTTGTGCTTCCCAAACTTGATGACGTTATCGCCATCTTCGTATAATTCTAGCTTATCTTTTAGCTTACGTAAGGCATCTTCCCGAGCGACTTTTAGCTTGGTTTCTAGCTCTTCTGCTCGCCCGGAATTGTCCAAATCTTTTAATTGCTGAATAATATCCCGAAGTTTATTCACCATTAGATCGGAAGCAAAATACCCATTGATCTCGGTAGCAGAACCTAAATTTAACGCACGCTTATCCACACCTTTTAGAATGCGATCGGCGGCATTTTCTAAAGCTAAGCTTCGCTTGTTTCGCTTTTCGGTAATAGCATTTTTCCGCGCTTCAAAGGCATTGTAAACTTCCTCCCGCTTTTCAATGATTTGGCTGATAAACTCTTCAAAATCGGCAAACTTTCCTTCTAACTCTTCTAACTGAATTGAAATTTTAGTTTGAAAATCTTCGGTTTTCTCGGTCGTGTCAGCAATATCCAAATAATTGATAATGCTCTGATCAATCAATTTTAATTGGGCTGCAAAATCGGCTTTAGCTTCTTTGCTCCCTAGACTTTTCCGCTTATTTTTAATCGCCGCTTTTAATTGATTCAGCGTAGCGAAAATCAACGAAATATTATCGATGATCTTGGTAGAGTGCGAAGTATCTTCAATATCAAGATTCGAAACAATCTCGATAAGCATTTCTAAGTCTTGTGCAATTTGGTTGACTTCTTCTTCCAGATTTTTCGCTTCGATAACTTTTTCAATTTTATCGAGCGCTATCTTTTTTTCTTCGACCTTCTCATGATACGGAGCCAAAGCTTTTTCATCTAACAAAAACTGAACGCATCGTTGAGAAATCTTTTCGGTAAATTCAGCAATTTCTTCTTCTATCGATTTGATCAGGGTTTCATCAACATACCTGATTTCATATAGACCAATCGCTTCCCCACGTAAGGTTCGCATTTGGTTTAAAAGCTTTACAAAATCTTCAATCGATTTAAAGGAAGTGCTTTTTACTTTTGAAAAAACCTCTTCTGCTTTCTTGGTAAATTTCTCTGTTTCTTGCTTGGCATTCCGCTTAAGCTGAACTACTTTTTCAAACTCATCAATAGCAGCATTGGCTGCTTTATTAATTTCTGATAACGGAAGGTTCAACTGCTGGGTTTCTTCTTCAGACAGCCAATAATAAGTATCTAAAATATCTTTAGAAAGTTTGGCTACATCATCATAAAGTCCGCTATAATTATCTTCTTTGCTTAATAAATTAATGAGCTCTTGGGCCTCTGCCATCGCGCGAACAATATCCTTATTCCCTATCTTATACAACATCGTATCTTGATGTTGCGAAGGCATGATATCTCCTTTTAAAAATGGGGTTTGCCAAATTTGTACCATATGGTGTTTGGTTTGCTCCTCTTCACCTTTAAAATAGCATAACTCACCATTGGGCTGAACGGTATAACCATTACAAATAATTGGCGTTTGTACCGTTTGCTCAATCACGTTGTAAGACATTAACACATACATCCCGCGATCTTGCGCGTAAAACACAAAAAGGTAATCTTCCCCGTTAGGTGAAGCAATTCTCTTTTGAAATTTTAAATTGCGGGTATCACTATCAAAAATTTGATATTCCCCAGTTTGCAAATAGTAACCATTCGGAAAAATGATGCCTTGTTCATCGGGTAGCAACACTGCAGCATCTTTTATGCTATCTATTTTTTGAACCTCTTGTAGTTTATGGTTGTAAACAAAATAACGTGCCTCTTCCTGAAAAGGTTTAATCTCTAACACAATGAGGTTTCCTAAATTGGCAAATCTAAACTGACCGTCATCCAAGGTTTGATCTTGGTATTCAACCGGTTCGTTATAGATCCCTTTCCCATCGTGAGTGTTGTCTTCAATTTTTATCGTGAGATCGCCACCAATAGTTTCTACAAAAACCTTATCTAAAATAGAAATATGTGAATGTTCCCCGTGACGCTGTTCATCTCTTCCGGCTTGTTGCCAATTGAACTCGTGCTGCTGCGGAAATTTATATTCGTGTTCACTTCGATTGTCAATATAGCTTAGCTTGCCATCATTGATCAACCACTTGAAGGTTTTTATATCGGTGACGCTATCACTCAGCTGAAAAACCATATGTAAGTAATTACCGATGATGGCAAACTTGGAAAAAATGGTATTTCTGTAATATTTGTAAAGGTTGGTAAAATCGGTCTGAAAAGTACTATCTTCAATAAGCGCTAAAGAAACCGGTTCAAACTGCTGATCTTTATATTCGTAAATACTAAATACATCATCTAGCGTAATTTCGGTACGTAAACCAAAATGAACATTGTATCCAAAGATGCAAAGCTTATCGATAGAAACAATATCTCTAGCAATACAATTATTCTCGGTATTGATGCGATTATTGGCAATGAGTTTGGTTTCTAAAGAACCGAAAACTTCTTTTCTGCTTTCGTTAAGTTGTTGCAAACGCTGCTGAAGCTCTTGCTTCTGCTTTTGCAATCGGCTCTTTATAATCTCATAGGTACCACCATCTAAGGTCTGATTGTTTTGTTCTTGTTGTTCTTCTTGCATAAGTAATTTTTGAACAAGCGGTTAATTAATTCTTTTTGAATTTTAAAAAGAAATGATTGTGGTTAAAATTAACGTCATGCTGAGCCTGACCACCCGGCAGGCAAGCTTGACTCAGCATCACATCTTCATTTTGAAATCATCTGAATGAGCCCCTAAAACAAGTTCAGGGTAACGCTCAATTTTAGGTGCTATATAGTTCTTGACTAAGCCTGTATTGAGCTTCGCTGAAAGTCTCAAACTGACAGCAGATGACAATCCTAAATCTATGATCAAACCTACAAGGTTTGTAAAACCTTGTAGGTTAATAATAGTTTAGCTTAAACGCTCTCTTCCTACGGCACCAATGGTCTTGTCTGACAATCCTAAACCTTTAGCCAGGTTCAATAGGTTACTAAACATCGTATGTTCTTTATCACTATTGGTTTTGCTTTTTAAATCGATTAATAGATTGGCGATCGTTAAGTTTTTGAGATCTTCGGTAGAAATACCATATTTAGCAGCAAATTCTCGAACGCGTTCTAATAGATTTCCTTGAATATCATCGCTCCCCAAAATAGAATCTTTCACTTGCTGAATATTCTCACTGTTTTGAACTAACCTGTCGATACCTTTACCGCGACTAATTTGCGATACAATATTATCGAAGAACATAGTTTCACCTCCAACAATATCAATCTTCGCTTGTTTTAAAGCATCACCTAGAACTTGCGCTTGTGCATCGGCAATATCTTTTTGGATATTGATATGTGCCAAATCAATTTGTAATTCTTTATCTAAACGAAGTTTAAACTCTTCGTGGTCTTTACCAACACCATCCAACTTCTTCATGGCCGCAGCTTTTTCTTCAATTCCGGCAGCATCGGCAAGGGCTTTCTCTTTAATCACTTCTGCTTCTGCTTTACCTTCTTTTCGAGAAGCTTCTGCCTTGGCTTCAATCCCTGCAGCTTCTGCTTTCGCTTTTTTCTCGATAATGGAAGCATCTACAATACCTTGACGCTCGTTAGCATCTGCTTTCGCATGCATTACTTGTGCTTCAGACATACCAATAATGGCTTCTTCTTTAGCTTGAGCTTCTGCTAATGTCTTTCTAGCTTCGGCTTCTTTTTCACTCGCTTCTTTACGAGCCATCGCTTCTATATTAATTTCTTCTGCTTTCTGTTTGGCAGCTTCTTTTTGAGCTTCTGCAGCTTTAATGGTTTTAATTAATTCTTCTTGAGCGTTTGCTTCCGCATTGGTTACTTTTACTTTCTTCTCACGGTCGGCAGTTTTAAAGGCTTCAATATCTTTCATATTTTCTTGCTCTTCTACCACTCCTTTTTCTAACATGACACGATCTCTAATCACATCTTGTATGTTTTTCTTCTCTACTTCAACTACTTTTTCTTTTTCTATTTGAGCTAAAGTGACTACGCGCTCTCTCTCTGTAGCTTCCAACAAACGATCTTTTTCTACTCGTTCTGTTTCCACAGCCTCGGTACGTAGTTTATTCTTTTCAGCTACAATAATTTGACGGTTCATATTCTCTTCGGCAACCTTCACTTTTTCTTCAGTAGCAATACGAGCAGTTTCAGACTTTAAGCGCTCTTCTTCAGCAACCTTTAAAATTTCTGAACCTTCTCTAGCTTTAATATTAGCGATTTCTCGTTTTTGAGATTCTTCTTTTTCTGCTAATTGCTTATCTAATTCTAGAATGGCTTCACGTGCTTCTACATCTTGTTTACGGATGGTTTTTTCTTCATCACGCTTAATTAAGTTGGCTTTAATATTTTGAGCAGCCGTAAGATCGGTGATCTTCTTAATCCCTTCAGCATCTAAAATATTATCCGGTTTTAGATGTTGTACCGGAGTTTGCTCCAAGAAATCGATCGCACAATCTTCTAGGGTATAACCGTTAAGATCGGTACCGATAATATTTACAATCTCGTCCCTAAACTCTCTACGGGCTTCATAAAGCTCAATAAATTCGAACTTTTTACCCACGGTTTTTAAAGCTTCAGAAAATTTGGCTTCAAATAAATCTTCTAAGGTTTCAATACGAGAAGCTCGTGCTACTCCTATAGTTTGTGCTACTTTTTTTATGTAACTCACGTCGTTATTAACCCGAACGAAAAAAGCAACTTTTATATCGGCACGCATATTGTCTTTACAAATAAGACCTTCATGAGCTTGACGCTCGATTTGAATTTTCTTTACCGATACGTCCATAATTTCGACACGGTGAAATACCGGCACGACATACAGCCCTTTATCGGTAGCTACTTTTGTACCTCCAAAACCGGTACGGATAAGTGCTTGGCCTTGATGCACTTTTTTGTAAAACATTGCAATAATCGCAAAGTATATCACGATTAAAAATACCAATCCTATAAGCGGTATTGCTATCCACTGTAAAACATCTCCCATAATAATTTAAGTTAAGTTAGTTATAGATTTGTACTAAAAAATAATTGTTGTCTTTCGACTTATTGATGATTAAAATTTCTTGATGATAAGCTATGGTCGAACCGTCTAGCGACTTCACGTAAATATTGTATGAATTACCATCGATGACGACTTCTGCATTTCCCATTTTTTCTTCGGAAACTGTTGAAAGCATAACGCCACGCCTCCCGATATAATCGACTGCCTTATCTCCATCTTTATTCAGATTTTTGAAAAAATTCTTGAATGGTGTCGTGATCACCTTAGTAATAATAAGCGCCGGAATAAAGGCTAAAATCATAATTAAAAATCCGAAACTGGAGTCGTAACTATGTGTAAGGCTTGTGGTAAATACAGTAATAAACCACCAGACAAAAACCCAACAGGTAAAAGTGAACATAAAGGGCAAGCCTACGAAATTGAAATAAATTAAAAATACTTGCCACCATTTTAGGGGCTGACGTCGTTTACCAACAACCGTATCTTTATCTACTTCGGCATTCGAGACGTCTTGAAAATCCATATTCCCACCTTCGATCCCGGCATCGGCATCTACGTCTACATCAATATCCACATCAACATCCAGGTCAAAGTCAATTCCGCTAACCATCGTTAATATCCAATAAACGACTAATAAAAGAAGTAAACAGGTAAGTACAAGGTTTACTTCAGAAAATATGATGTTGATCAAGTCGTTCAAGGTTATGCGTCTTTATTGTTAAGTCCTAATTGTTCTTTAAGTTTAGATAAATCGTCATCGGCTTTTGCTTCTGAAGTATCTGCGGCTTTTTCAAGTTCTTCGTCTATAGATTTAGAAGCATTGGCTATATCGCCATAAGCTTCAGCCAAAGCTTCTTCTTGGGCTACTTTCTCTTTCATACGCTCTAGCATAGAAACGGTACTTGAGCTATCAATCTCTGCCATTTGTTTATTCAAATTCTTGGTAGCATTAGAAACCTTCACCCGAGCTTTTAGCGTTTTTAGTTCGTTCTCCCAATTGCTAATATTCGCTTTTATATTTTGAATATTATTTTCTAATTGAGCGATCGATTCATTAAACTTTTTCACCTCTTCTTTAGAACGGCTAACGTGTTGCTGCGCTTCTTCTTTTTTTACCAAAGCTTGTTTAGCTAAACGATCTGCTTCCTCTTTTTCCATTTGTCCTTTTTCAGCTTTTTTCAAAATTAAAATCGCTTTATTGTGGTAATCTTCAGCTTTATCCTGATGTTCTTCCTGTTCGTTTTTAGCACGAATTGCTAAAGCTTTCACTTGCGCTAAAGCTTCCAGGCTTTTTTCTAAATCTTGCTTCATATCCCTAATTCCTTGTTCTGTCATTTTAATGGGATCTTCCATTTTATCGATAGCAGAATTGGCTTCTGACTCTCCTATTTTAAATAATCGTCTAAATATGTTCATAATAATGGTTTTTAATATTTTGAAAATTCTATGATGTTGTCTGAGTATTCACTCATTAATAAGCTCAATGAGTTTAACGAACCTTCGAGTTCATTAAGGTCTAAATTTTCTATTTGGAGTGTATCCCTAAAAATTACACGAGTTCCAGATTCGTCTAACACAAAAGCGCCATGAATAATATCCCGATTTTTCTGCAATAGACTTCTAAAGACTTTTTCTGATTGATTGCTGATATTAAATATGAATTGCTCCATAATTAATATAGGCGGTGAAACTCCTAGAATTAAATTTTTAATGCCGAAGTTTTCCTTTTGTACCACTATAACTTCGTCTTTTTGATTCTCATAAGTAATATTGAAATTAAGCTCCAATAAAAAGTTTTTGGTAATTTGAAAATGATCTTTCATTCAAATATTGGTTTTTCGCTGGTTTATAGTAATAGTTCACATAACATTCCACTTTGCTCCAAAAAGCAATACAAATGGGGATAAGTTATTAAAATTAAAGATAACATAAGGCTTCGTTTTTTTAAAATTTAATTAACATTTAATGCTAATTATTTTAGTCTAATTTTAAATTCAGACTATTTAATTAGCAATTTAATTGTATATTAGCTAATAATCTTAGATAAAGATACAAATAAAATTTAATATTGCAAATATAATTAGCAAAATATGTCTCTTTTTGGTAAAAACATTAGAAAAATAAGAAATGTAAGAAATATGAGTCAGCAGGCCTTTGCAGACTTATTTGACTTAAAACGTGGAACTTTAGGAGCTTATGAGGAAGGAAGAAGTGAACCCAAAATTGAAACGATCCTTAAAATAGCTAATTATTTTAGCATCACCATTGATGATTTGCTCACTAAAGAACTTACCGTAAATCATCTATTAAAGTTTAAAGGTGATCTTTCGTTAAAAGTAGAAGAAAGGATGAAGGAGAGTTTTGCTTCTATCCCGTGTATTACAGAACAAAACACAAAAGATTACCTACTTCAATTTGAAGATGATCAATTTATTGCAGGATTACCTACACTTCAACTTCCTATAAATACCGAAAAAAAGTTTAGGGCCTATACGGTTTCAAATTTAGAAATGACCGACCACGACCAAGGTCTCTACCCGAAAGATGTAGTGATTGGTGAATATGTACCGAGCAGTGTTTATAAAAAATTAAACAACGGGAATATTGTACTAGCGCTTGTGAAAGACGAACTTATTTTACGCAGGCTCTATATTGCGAAGAATAAATTAACGCTAAGAGCAGATCATAAAAGTGTGGATGATCTAACTTTTGATTTGAATGAAATTAAAGAACTCTGGAAAGTAAGATATGTATTTTTTAAACGTATCCCTGAGCAAAATTCAGGAAAAAATGTAGAGGAAAAACTGAATTTTCTGGAACAGGAATTTTTAAAACTGAAAAATAAACTCTAGATAGAGTTTATTTTTCAGTTTCTTTTTGGTCGTATTTCCATTGAGTGATGCCGCCCTTGAGATCATAAACTTTCACAAAACCGGAATCTTTTAATAGTTGAGCACTTTTTTCACTTCTCCTTCCCGATTTGCAATATACGACGACAGGCTTGCTTTTGTCTAAACCTTTAATTTTATCGGAGAAATTTTCATCGTAAACAATATTCTGGGCATTCTTGATATGTTCTGTAATAAACTCTTCTTCAGTACGAACATCAAGAACTTCCACATCATCCATTTTAGAAAGTTTTTCCATTTCTTCCGAAGTAACCATCTCTATAGTGTTTTCTTCCTTTGCTACCCCTTCTTTGCAGGATATGAAAAAATTGAATGAAATCACTAAAATACTGAGGTATAAAATACTTTTCTTCAACAAACAAATAATTAATTAGAATTAGTCTCTCCTTTCCATTCCATAATACCGCCTTGAAGGTTATAGGTATTGGCTACACCGGCTTGATCTAAAATCTGACATGCTTGCGCACTTCTTTTACCCGATCTACAATAAACATAGTAGTTTTTAGATTTATCAAACTCGTTTACTTCCTCCATAAACTTCTGAGCTTGAAAAATATCAAGTTGAGTTGAATTGGGAATATGTTTTTCATCATATTCTTCATCGGTACGAACATCTAATAAAAACGAGTTTTCATCATTTTCATATTGTTTTTTCCAATCTTCTTGAGATAATTCTTTCATAGATAATTTATATTTTCAACAAAAGTAAAACTTTATTTAATACCACAACCAATAGCTTTGGTGGTTGTTAGGGAAACTTTTTCTCCAGCCAGTAATTCATCGATAGCATTTTCTACAAATTTTTCATTAACTGCCTCTGTATCTTGATAATTATCATCAATTGCCCCTATGTACCGTACTATATTTTTTCCTGCTTCTTTCTGTAAAATATAAACGTGTGGGGTTTTAGTAGCTCCGTAAACCGGGTAGATTTTTTGGCCTTCATCTAATAAATAGGGAAAAGTAAAACCTTTTTGTTTAGCTCTTAATTGCATATTTTCAAAACTATCCTGCTCATTTTTAGAAGGATCATTAGGATTTATCGCTATCACAGGATATCCTTTCAGCTTATATTTTTTGTCCAAAGCTACAATCCTATCTTCATAAGCTTTGGCATACGGACAATGATTTGTCGTAAAAATGAGGATAAAGCCTTTTGCTTTTTCAAAATCAGCTAAAGAAACCATCTTTCCGTCTATGTTTTTTAATTCAAAATCGGTAGCGGTATCTCCTATATGGTAACCTTTTTCAGATGAATTTGAAGATTCTTCACTATCAACAACATTGTTTACAGCAAAAGCAGAAACAGCAATGATAGCGGCAGAAACGGTTAAGATTTTAAAAGTTCTCATAATTATATTTTAATTGACATTTTCAAATTTTTGAACTTCGTCAAGCAATTCTTGATAAGTGTCAAATTTTTTGGGGTAAAACTTTTTCTTTTTAGAATTATAAATTAAAGTGGCGGGAATAGCACCATCCCAATTCTCATCTATTTTGGGAATCCATTTATTACTGTAGGGATCGTCCAATAACATCACCTTAGATTTAATTTTATTCTTTTCTACAAAAGGCTTTAAATGAGTATCTTTCATCTTAGGCATATCCAAACTCACTAAAATCACCTCTACCTCTTTCTCTTTTTCATCCAACATCGTCAAAAATGGCAGCTCTTCTACACAAGGAGCACACCAAGTAGCCCAAAAATTTACTACATAAACCTTATCATCTGTTTGTGGAAGCTGTTTTTCGAGCTCTTCAAAATTATAGGTAGGGATGTCTTTTGCCTGAAAATTTTCTTCGGTTTTAGAAGAATTATTCTCTTTACAACCCAAAAAAATAATCCCTATAAAAAATAAAAAAATTTTCTTCATACTCATATTCACCTATAGCCTATAAAATTAGAATATTTTGTTATTCACCTCATCTGAATTAACAATAGTTTAATGCCAATTTTTGGCTAAAGCTAAAACTTCAACCACAGGAAGAGCCTAAATATGCTAAATTTTAACATTCTATTAATAAAATATCCATCAAACAATCATACATTTGTACATACAAATATTGTCGATACAATGAAAGTTGAAGAAATTTTAAAAACAAAAGCGAAGCTCTCTATTCATAAAAAGGTGCTTATCAACTTGCAGCTAACTAGTGCTCAAGCAAGTAATGAAATGATGTGCTTACTTAAAAATTATGGAATTTCTGTTCCTCAATTCAATGTATTAAGAATTTTACGCGGCCAAGGAAATAAACCTGCTAACCTTAGCACTATTCAAGACAGGATGGTAAATAAAATGAGTAATACCACTCGATTGGTAGATAAGCTTATTGATAAAAAATTGGCAGACCGCTGTATTTGTGAAGAAAACAGACGTAAAGTCGAAATTTTAATTACTCAAGAAGGATTAAATCTTTTAAAAGAATTAGATCCAAAAGTAGAAGAATCGGAAAAAGAAGCTACTAAAAACTTGAGCAAACAAGAATTAGAACAACTCAATGGATTACTTGAAAAATTAAGATCATAACTCAAAAAAATTTAATTAAACATTTGTACATACAACAATCATGAAAACACACTTAGAAAATTTAAATTGGAGATACGCCACCAAACGTTTTGACGAAAATAAAAAAATCTCTGCTGAAGACCTTTCAGCGCTAAAAGAAGCTGTTCGCTTAAGCGCTTCTTCTTATGGACTTCAACCTTACCAAGTATTGGTAATTGAAGATGAAAAGACAAAGGAAAAACTAAGAGCAGCAGCCTTTAATCAACCTCAACTTACCGAGGCATCTCAAGTATTTGTTTTTGCTTCTTATACAGAAGTAAAAGAAGAATACATTCAAGATTACATGAAAAATGTGGCTGAAACTAGAGGGATGGATCTTTCTGAATTAGATCAATTTGCAGAAATGATTAAAGGCGCATCGATGAGCTTACCAAAAGACCAACAAGCAGTTTGGACGGCTAAACAAACCTATATAGCCTTAGGCTTTTTATTAAATGCTGCTGCCACATTAAAAATAGATACTTGCCCGATGGAAGGCTTTAATGCGGAAGAATTTGATGAAATTCTAGGTTTAAAAGAAAAAGGCTTGACTACCGCTGTAATTGCAACGGCAGGTTACAGAAGTGAAGAGGATATTACCCAAAACTATAAGAAAGTTAGAAAATCTAACGAAGATTTATTTATCAATATTTAACTATAAACACTTTAATTATCAAAAAGATGAACACAAAAATTTTAAAATCTGCTGGGCTTTTAGCCATGGTATTCACAATGATTTCTTTTACCACAAATCCTATTAAAAAGAAAACTTTAAATACAAAAGAAAGTAAAATTGAATGGGAAGGTGAAAAACTAACCGGTTCTCACGAAGGAACAATCATGTTCAAAGAAGGTTACTTAACTATGGATGGTGATAAAATTACCGGAGGTGAGTTTATCGTAGATATGACTTCTATCGCTGCTACTGACCTGGAAGGGGAAGGAAAACAAAAATTAGAAGGTCACTTAAAATCTGATGACTTTTTTGGAGTTGCCAATCATCCAACCGCTAAATTAGTGATTAAAAACGCTACTAAAAAAGGAGATGCTTACGGTATAATTGCAGACCTTACCATTAAAGGAAAAACAAATCCGGTAACTTTTGATTTAGAAATGAATGGAGATACCGCAACTGCAGATTTAACCATAGACAGAACGAAATATGATGTAAAATACGGATCAGGAAGTATCTTTGACGGTTTAGGTGACAAAGTGATCTATGATGAATTTAAATTAGACGTAAAACTTAAATTCTAACTAAAAGATTTGGAAATTTCAATTTCCTACTTATCTTTGAACTAATGAA